>ENA-OUQH01000751-OUQH01000751.1-human-gut-metagenome-genome-assembly--contig:-NODE-751-length-22872-cov-7.160188_pt1 | contig 22872 bp, 22 predicted proteins | sample MGYA00237948_ERZ548828 | MGnify/ENA primary metagenome ERZ548828 (study PRJEB26490, sample SAMN05194711) | human gut metagenome | biome: terrestrial biome; feature: human-associated habitat; material...
GTCGCCCATGCCCGAAAAGACACGGCCGAGAATATCCTCACTGAGGGCAAGCTCTATTCCTCTGCCCGTAAAGCTGACGGAGGAATTTGCAAGGTTAAGCCCTGCGCCGGTATCGAAAAGCTGAAGCAGTGCCTTGTCACCGTCAAGCTCAAGCACCTTGCAGCGGCGCTTTTCGCCGTTTGCAAGCTCAATTTCCGCCAGCTCGTCATACGTTACGTTTTCAACGCCCTTTACGAGCATCAGAGGACCTGCGACCTCCTGTATGGTTCTGTATTCCTTTGGCATCAGAAGTCCTCCTTGTTTTCAATGGCTTTGGCAATCTGCTGAGAGAGCTCTGCGCAGATCGCATCGTATTCCGCGGAGACCCGGTCGTTCGCCGTGTATTTAAAGCGGCCTATTTTTTCGCGGACAGGCAGCGCGATGAGGTCATCGACCTTTGCGCCCTTGTCAAGCGCCGCAACGCACTGGTCGTAGAAGTGAACGACCAGCAGCATCATGTCGTGCTGCTTTTCAAGGCTTGTGTACGTGTCCGTCTCATGGAATGCGTTCTGGTGCAGGAAGTCCTCGCGAATGGAGCGTGCAGCCTCCAGCTTCAAGCGGTCAGGCGCGGAAAGCGCGTCCATACCGACAAGCTTTACAATTTCTTCAAGCTCTGCTTCGTCCTGCAAAATGCGCATCAAACGCGCACGCAGATTCATCCAGTCCTCCGCCACGTTCGTGTTGAACCAGTTCGCCATCGTATCCACATAAAGGGAGTAGGAGGTCAGCCAGTTCACAGCGGGGAAGTGGCGCTTATACGCAAGGTTTGCATCAAGGCCCCAGAAGACCTTGACGATACGCAGCGTCGCCTGTGAGACCGGCTCCGAAATATCGCCGCCCGGAGGGGAAACGGCACCGATAACGGAAAGCGCACCCTCGCGGCTGTCGCTGCCGAGCGTAATGACGCGGCCGGCACGCTCGTAGAACTGTGCCAGACGGCTGCCGAGGTACGCCGGGTAGCCTTCTTCGCCTGGCATCTCTTCCAGACGGCCGGACATTTCACGCAGTGCCTCCGCCCAGCGGGAGGTGGAGTCTGCCATGAGGGCTACGGAATAGCCCATGTCACGGAAATACTCCGCAATGGTGATGCCGGTGTAAATGGACGCCTCACGCGCCGCAACCGGCATATCGGACGTGTTTGCGATGAGCACGGTGCGCTTCATCAGCGAATACCCGGTTTTCGGATCAACGAGCTCCGGGAACTCGTTCAAAACGTCGGTCATCTCGTTGCCGCGTTCGCCGCAGCCGATGTAGACGACGACGTCCACGTCCGACCACTTGGCGAGCTGATGCTGCACGACAGTCTTGCCGCTGCCGAACGGGCCGGGCACGGCTGCCGTGCCGCCCTTGGCGATCGGGAAGAGCGTGTCGATGATACGCTGGCCGCTGTTCATGGGCTTGTTCGGGGCGAACTTCTGTGCATAGGGGCGCGCGATACGCACCGGCCAGCGCTGGATCATGTTCAGCTCATGATCGACGCCGGCGGCATCGGTGAGCACGGCGACGGTCTGGTCGACCGTGAAGTCGCCGCCGGTGATGCTCTTGATCGTGCCCGCCATCTGCGGGGGGATCATGATCTTGTGCAGGATTGCCGTCGTCTCCTGGACGGTGCCGATCACGTCGCCGCCGGAAACGGCGGTGCCGGGCTGCACGACGGGATCAAAGTGCCACACGCGCTCGCGGTTGAGCGCGGGCACCTCGATGCCGCGGGTGATGTTCGAACCGGTCAGGTCGCGGATCTCGGGCAGCGGGCGCTGGATACCGTCATAGATATTCTCCAGCATACCGGGGCCAAGCTCCACGGACAGCGGCATACCGGTCGTCTCGACTTTCGCGCCGGGGCCGAGACCGGAGGTCTCCTCGTAGACCTGGATGGACGCGCTGTCACCGGTCATATTCAGGATCTCGCCGATCAGGCGCTGCTCGCCGACACGCACAACGTCAGAGACGTTGGCATCGGCAAGACCGTTGGCCACGACCAGCGGACCGGAAACTTTTGTGATAGTTCCGCTCAATTTCATTCTTCCTTTCCTTAAAGGATATCGGAGCCAACCGCTCGCTCGACCGCCGCCTTGAGCGCGGTCTGGCCGAGGCCGAGGGGGCCTTCCCTGCCGGGGATCAGGATGATGGCCGGCTTGGGAACATCTTTGAATTTGTCGATCTCGTGCTGAAGCTCCTGCGCCAGATTTTCTTCCACGTAGATGATGGCGTAGTCCTCAGAGTCTTTGGTCAGGCGGCGCAGCGTCTCGCGCGCCTCCTCGGTGTTGGCGACCGGGCAGGCCTCGAGACCGAGCGCCTTGAAGCCCATGACGGTCTCCGCACCGCCAACAACTGCAATTTTAAGCATAAGTCTCACGCAGCCTTTCCCGGATGACCGCGGGCTGAAGCCCGGCGAGTCTGCCCGTCAGGATCATTCTGGCGGCCGTCGTCTCGTTTTCCATGGCGGCGAGATACGCCGACACGTGCGCCGCGCCGAAGCTGCGCAGCTTGGCCGCGCGGATGTAGTCCATGAGCGCGTTGTCGCACAGCAGCTCAAACGCCGTCAGCGCGCCGCCGCTCATGGCGGCCGCACCGGCAGACGCCGCATTGCTCAGCCACGTGTTGGCATAGAGCGCCGTGAGCGCCTCGGCCGACTCAAACGCCGCAAGCACGCGGTCCGTGCCGATCGTGCCGCCGGAGACGAGCGCATTCTTGAGAAAGTCCGCGTCCTTGGCCATGCGGCGCGTGCGCACGGCGGCGCGCAGGTTCGCACCGTCGATCTGCAGCTGCACATAGCCCTTGGCAAAGCCGCCGTCACTCAGACCGTCGCAGAGCGCGAGCATCTGCGCGAAATACGCGCGGTCAAGTGCAAAGTCCGCCGCCTGCGGATTGGCCGTGCGCGCGAGGATCGCAGCGGCATCGACCATGGCCTGCGCCAGAACGGGCGGGATGTCGCGGTAGTCCTCTTCATAGAACGCGGCGTGCAGCTTCTGCGGCGGCACCGTGCCGCGCTGCGACAAAATCGCGCCGCAGTCCGTGCCCATGGCCTGCGCCTTGATGAGCGCCTTGGCGTTGTGGTAGTCGTACTTGAGGCGGAACAGCTGCACGAGCTGCGCCTCCGGGACCATGCCCTCGACCTCGTCGAACAGCGCCGCGATGTGCGCCTCGAGCGCAGCGCCGGCGTCCTTCGCGCTCAGACCGCTCAGGTCGCCGTAGCCGCATTCCTCAAGGATCTTGGCCGCCTCCTCGTTCGTGGGCGCATCGATCATGCGCTCCATACGCTCAGCGGAAAGCATCTTGGTCTCGCGGGCTGCCAGCATTGCCGTAATCGCAAGGTAGTTCGTATCTTTTACTTTAGACAATTCCGTTCCTCCTTCATGCGGCGCAGAGCCCTGCGCTCCATATAGGATAATTCATTCCCCCGCGCAGGGCGGGGCAGGTCATGCGCCGAACAAGACCTCGGCGACCTGAGCAGCCAGATCACTGCGGCAGAGCTCTGCGATCGTCTCCACCGCGCAGTTGACCTCGATGTCTCCCTGCTGGAGCACAAAACCGGCGCGCAGGTCGCGCGTGGCGGGGCTCACGGTGAGCCGCGCCTGCTTGCCCTGCTGCGCGAGCAGCGCGTTTGCAGCGTCCGCGACCGCCTGACCGCACGCGGCCTGATCCTTGGCGTTGAACACCAAGGCCTCGGTGCCGGTCGTCGCAGCCTGCGCCGCAAGCTTGGCAAGATAGGCCACGTAGTCCGCCTGCGGCATGGTGCAGATGCGCTCGAGCGCGGCGGCAAACGCCGCGTCGACCATCTCCTGCTTGAGAGCAAGAATGCTCTTTCTGGCTTCCATTTCCGCCAGACGTCCCATGCGCTGCACGCGATCCTCGCAGGTCTTTACACCGTCGCGCACGCGCGCCCAATACTGGTCTTGCGCCTGCTTGTCATAGCCGGCGCGGATCTCGGCGCACTTGGCCTCGGCGTCGGCCGTGATGGCACTCGCCTGCTCCCGTGCGTCCGCCTCGATGCGGCCGGTGATTTTTTCAATACCATTCATAGATCTTCGTTCCCTTCTGTCGGAAGAGGATTTTGGATTACTTCAAGCCGTTGAGCATCAGGAACGACGCCAGCAGGCAGAGGATGGCGTAGAACTCGACCGTGATGCAGAAGATCATGCCCTTGGACCAGTCGTCCGGCTTCTTGGCCAGAATGTTCAGGGACGCGGCAGCGACCTTGCCCTGCGCGATGGCGGAGATCAGACCGCCGAGCGCGATCGGCAGGCAGGCTGCGAAGTACTGCAGGCCCTGCGCAACGGTCAGCGGAGCGGCTGCGTTGGCGGCGAAGATCTGGCTCTGAGCAAGGAACCAGATGACGAAGCCGTACAGACCCTGCGTGCCGGGGATGACCTGCATGATCATCGCCTTACCGAACTTGCTGGGATCCTCTGAAACAAGACCTGCGCCGGCCTCACCGGCGATGCCGGTGCCCTTTGCAGAGCCAATGCACGCGAGAGCCGCTGCGAGCGCAGCGCCGAGAAGGCCGAGAGCCAGACCACCGATGGATTCGAGAAATGCCATTTTCAATTTCCTCCTTAAATATCTCTTGAGTACGAATGTTTAGAAATTATGATTTTCCACGTCGACATAGCGCGTGTTGATCTCCAGCGGGCTGAAGGGCTTGCCGCCGTCGACATAGAACTTACCGAAGAACTCCAGACACTGCAGACGCAGGTCGTGCACGAAGCAGCCGAGCAGGTTCAGGCCGAAGTTCAGCGCGTGACCCACCAGGAAGATGAGGATAAAGACCAGCATCGACACGACGGTCACGCCGCCACTCGACGGCATCGCGGCGAGGGTGTTGAACACCTGCGCGATGACGCTGCCGGCCAGCATCAGAGCCATGAGTCGGGAATACGAGAGAATGTCGCCGAACCAGCCGGTCAGCCCGTTGTAGAGCGCACCGAACACGGCCGTGACCTTGCCGAAGCCCTTGGCCTCACGGCCGGAGCCGTAGAGCAGCATCAGACCGCCGATGCACAGCACGACCGGGACGCCGGCGATGTTGCCGATCTTGAGCACATACAGCGCAAGTCCCGCAAACAGGACCAGCCATGTGCCCTCGTTGAAGATCGCGTCGCCGACCTTGCCCTGGCGGCACTCCATGACCATGTTCACGATCATGCCGGTCACGAGCTGGATAAAGCCGAGCACCATAGCGCCGATGAGGATCGTCGTCGTATCCTTGAGCGGGTCGAGCAGCGGGCTTGTCAGGATGCCGAGCTGGACGTCGTGACCGAACATCCGCACGATCGTCGGCACGGCGTTTCCGAAGAAGCCGCCCGTCACGATGCCGAGCAGGAACGTCGACACGCCGCAGGCGAGCAGCAGCTCGCAGAAATACTTGCTGCCGCGCTTGGGCTTCATCTTGCCGAGCGCGATGAGCGCCGCGAGCACCATCACGAGACCGTAGCCCATGTCCGCCATCATGATGCCGTAAAACAGGATGAAAAACGGCGCCATGAGCGGGTTCGGGTCCACCGTGCCGTAGGCCGGCAGACTGTACATGTTCGTGACCATGTTGAGCGGCTCTGTGAACTTGTTGTTCTTGAGCTTGACCGGCACCTCGGGATATTCATCCTCCGTGGGGTCGGCCAGATCCCATGCGCAGTCATACTTTGCGAGCACCGCCGTGAGCTTTTCCTCCTCCGGCGCCGTGAGCCAGCCGCGCATACACACGACGCTCTCCGTGCCGACCAGACGCTCCTCCGCCTCGGCGCGGCCGAGCCGGACGCTCGCACGGTCAACGCAGAGCTTGAACGCATCGCGGTGCGGTGCAAAGGCGGCGATGTCCGCCTCCGCCTGCTCACGCTTGCGGATGACATCCGCGATCTGCTGCTGCGCGGTGTCGATGTTTTGCCTGGCCGTTCCCGGCGTGCCGCCGAGGTTTGCCAGCGTGAAGCCGAAGGTGCGCAGCGCAGCCAGCGCCTCCGTCAGCTCGTCCTTCATGCAGATGAGCAGCACATAGTGCTGTTCCCTGTCTGCGGAGATCTCATACATCTGCGACTCGGGTGCCGCTTCCTCCAGCGTCTCCTGCGCCTCGCCGAGGTCTGCCGCCGCCGGCAGCATACCCAGCGTAATGCGCGTCGTCGCGGTCGAGCCCATGCTCAGCGGCAGGTCAAGCGTCTCCCACGGGCGCAGCGCCTCAACGCTGCTGCGCAGCTTTGCCTCCTCGCCGTTATAGCGGCGCACGTCGGCCTCCAGCTCTTCGAGCTGTGCGACCGCGTCGAGCTCCTTGCGGTAGGCGCCGACATCCAGAAACTCGCGCTCCGTGACCTCCGGCCGGGAGCTGAGCAGCTTGGACTTGACCGGCGCATACTTATCCAGCAGCTTGAGCGCAGCGTTCAGGCGCGTCAGCTCACTGCGCGTCTCCGTCACGTTGCCGCTCTCCTGACGCAGGACCGCGGCAGCCTCTGCATCCGCCAAAAGCGCGTCCGGTTCCGAGACCTGCACGCAGCCGAGCAGCATCAGGTCGCGCAGCAGAGCATCTTTCTGCCCGCGAACGACCATGAGCCGCAGCTTTTTCATGTGTACAATGGCCATCAGCCGTTCACGATCCTTTCCACGATAAGTGATGCAGCGCGATCCAGATTGGTCTTGGCCTTGATGCGCATGGCCGCTTCCTTGTTCTTGGTCTCCGCAGCCAGCTTTTCCGCATCTGCCTTCGCCTTTTCATCTGATTTGGCCCGCAGCGTCTGCAGCTCGCGCTGCGCCTTGCCGACGGCGGCCTCGATCGCCGCTTTGCCCTCGGCCTGAGCCGCTTCCACTGCCGCTGCAGCGGCCGCCTGCGCGTCGGCTTGGATCTGCTTTGCACGGTTTTCCGCGTCACGGATCGTTGTTATCGCCTCAAATGACATCCCTACACCTCCCTACAATTCGAAGTAGTATTATGCCGCGCACGCTCGCGTTAGCGAACTGTATCTACATAATGTATGTATTCTACCCTATTCATACCCGTTTCGCAAGCGATATTGCCCAAAAATGTATGTCAATTTTCAAACATCCGAGTGTTAAAAAACTATTGATATTGCTAGCTTTTTCACGTCATTGACTAAAATTTAACGTTTAATTTTTTGCATGATTTCTTCCGATGATACCGTTACGTTTTCCCGATAATGCACCCGCCAAAATAATTGGAAAAATGCAGTTATCATCATTTTAAATACTTTTTTACTTGCTATTATTTCGGAAATCACCTATAATGGTCTTACCAAAGTTAAAAAGTTTGAACTTTATTCGTATATTCGGAGGTATTTCCTATGGAGAGCAAACGCCGTCTCGGAGACCGCAAGGACGGTCGCCTGATCCATTCGCTCGCACCGTTTTACAAGTTCATGCCCTATATCATGCCCACGAAAAACGATGCCTGCAACCAGTTTGAGGACTGCATCGAGATCACGGATACCGACCGCTGGCTGCGTCAGAAGCGGCTCGAGGGCTACAAGGGTCTCGGCTACCTGCACCTGTTCATCGCGGCCTATGTGCGCATGGTCTCCATGCGTCCCGGCATCAACCGCTTTGTGGCCGGCCGCCGCATTTATGCGCGCAACAACATCGAAGTCGTGCTGACCGTGCGCCGCACCATGTCCACCACCTCGAACGAGACGACCATCAAGGCCGTCTTCGCCCCGACGGACACGATCTTTGATGTCTACCGCAAGATGAACGAGAAGATCGACGAGATCAAGTACGGCGGTGAGGACAACAACACCGAGCAGGTCGCGGGCGCGCTGCTGAAGCTGCCGCGCTTCCTGCTGCGCTTCGCCATCGGCTGCCTGCGCGTGATGGACTACTTCGGCATCATCCCGCAGAAGCTGCTCGACGCCAGCCCCTTCCACGGCTCGATGATCATCACCGACATGGGCTCACTCGGCATCCCGCCGATCTATCACCACCTGTATAACTTCGGCACCCTGCCGATGTTCATCGCCTTCGGCGCCAAGCGCAAGGCGGTCGAGCTCGACCGCGAGGGCAAGGCGGTCGAGCGCAAGTACATCGACTTTATGGCCGTCATGGACGAGCGCGTGTGCGACGGGTACTATTACGCCTCGTCGTTCAAGTACATGAAGATGTTCATGCACAACCCCTCCCTGCTGGAAGTCCCGCCCGAGAACGTGGTCGAGGATCTGTTCTAAGCATCGATACAAATGGGAAAACCTCCTGCTGTGCAGGAGGTTTTCCCATTTGTTGCGCCTGCGCACCGCCGGGCGCCTGCGCCGCACGCGCAGCCGGGCACAGCAGCAGCATGATGAGCATGATCAGGATCACAAAGCGGAGCTGTTTCATATCGTCTCCCTCCTCGCTTTCGTTTGACAGCAGTATACACGCGCGCCGCGAAAAAAGCCGTCGTATCCTGCCGCCAGCCGGAAAATGCGCGCAAAAGATCCCCTGGCGCGGAATGAACCCGCTCCGGGGGATTTCTGCATGTTTGCCTTTTCAGCGCTCCGGCTGTGTCTGCGCATAGAACGATGCCACGAACTCCGCATCCTCCAGCCGCGCCTGCACCCGGTCATGCATGGCCGCGCCATCGCACAGTGCGGACAGCGGTGCGCCAAGCACCGCCTCTATCTGCGCGCGGGTAAAGGCATAGCTGCCGTCGGAGAACTCATAGCATAACGCACTGAGATTGTCGATGAGCGCGAACGCCGCTGCGGAATCATATACGAGGTCGCGCCGCACCTTGGCCGCATCGAGCTCGGCGAGCGCCGCCTGATAGCGCACGCACAGCGACGCGTCGTCCCCGATCTCAAAGCGGGCGGGCACATCGCCGAGCGGCAGGTGGTAAAACAGGTTCATGGTATTGCTGTTGTTGCCGACATAGGGGCTGGCATACGTGCGCACCGCCGCAAAATCATGCGTGCGCGCGTCCGTCTGCGCCGCGCGCTGCTGCGCCTGCTGCCGCTCCTGCGCGGGCAAGAGCCAAAACACAACTGCTGCCGTCAGCGCAAGTCCGAGTGTCAGCAGCGACACGATCCAGATCTGTTTACGCTTCATCCGGCCCTCCCCTTTCACACTGCGCGATCAGACGCGGAAATCTCCCGACCGCGATCGGAAACACGACCGTGCTCAGCGCGAGATAATACGGCGCCGCCATGACGCCGAGCGCATACGGCCCGTCGATGCGCACCGGACGCGAAAACCAGACATTGCTCGAAAACATCGCCGCGCTCACAGTTGCGACACACACGGCAAAGCACACGCCCCAGACGAACCACACGGTGCGGCTCTGCCGGCGCAGCTGCGCCGCGTCCACGGTCATCGTCACACACGATTCCCCGCGGAGACTGCACAGATACCAGACGCCGAGCACCGCCGCCAGCACAAACGCCGCGAGACAGGAGATCTGCCCCCGCACGAGCAGCAGCGGGATCGTGAGCACCCAGAGGATCACGCTCGCCAGCAGCAGCGACTGCAGCCGCGCCGCGCGCCACTGCTGCGCGTTCACACGTACGGCCGTGCCGAGCACCCCGTCGAGCGACGGGAGCTGCGCCTTGGCCGCACGCACGGCCTCCGCCTCCGGCATGCCCTGCGCGATGAGATCGTCCCGCCGCGCGGCCAGATTGCCGTAGATCTCCTCTTTCATCTCCCGGTTTTCCGCGGTATCCCCGCGGTGCGCAAAGAGCGCGTCTACATAGGCTCTGAGTTCATCCATGTTCCTCGCCTCCGATCAGCACACAGTCAATGATGTCCCGCGCTGCGCGCCACTGCTCCACCGCGTCGTGCAGCAGCGCCGCGCCCGCAGGCGTGATGCGGTAATACTTCCGGCGCGCGCCCTGCGAGGCATCGCCCCAGTAACTCTGCACGCAGCCGTCGCGCTCGAGCCGCTTGAGGCTCGTATAGAGCGACGGCTCTTTGAGCTCATAGCGCCCGCCGGTGCGCTGCGCGATGGTTTTGATGATCTCGTACCCATAGCTGTCGTGCGCGCTGAGTACCCGCAGGAGCATCGCGTCGATGCTGCCGCGGATCAGATCGCTGCGAATGGTCGTCTCCGCCAAGGCACTCGCCTCCCTTGCGTACATTAAAACACAAATTACTATGCGTGTCAAGGTACTATTGCAGAAACAAGGGCTATCCGTTCGGATAGCCCTGCGTCAGGTTATACCTCGTCGTCCTGATTTGTGCTGAACTCCGCCAGCGTCAGTCCGGGATTTTTCTGTTCCGCCCAGCGGATGCTCCACTCATTGTTGAAGATGAGCAGGTTGTGTCCCCGGAAGTCCTGCACCCACTTCGTGTCCGAGGCGAGGTTGAGCGCCGTAGGATCGGTGCCCTCGCTCGTAATCCAGCGGATGTAGGAATACGACAGGTCACGGCGGCGGATGTCGATGTTGTACTCGTTCTTGAGCCGGTACTCCAGCACTTCGAACTGCAGCACGCCGACCGCGCCGACGATGACCTCCTCCATGCCGCTGTTCGGCTCATGGAAGATCTGGATGGCGCCCTCCTGCGCGATCTGGGTGACGCCCTTGACAAACTGCTTGCGCTTCATGGTGTCCACCTGCGAGATGATGGAGAAATGCTCCGGTGCAAACGTGGGGATGCCCTCGAAGCGCACGTGCATCTTCGGCTCGCAGATCGTGTCGCCGATGGAGAAGATGCCAGGGTCGAACACGCCGATGATATCGCCGGCGTAGGCCTCGTTGATGATCGCGCGCTCCTGCGCCATGAGCTGCTGCGGCTGCGCAAGCTTGAGCGTCTTGCCGCCCTGCACGTGCAGGTACTCATGGTCGCGCACGAACTTGCCGGAACAGATGCGCATGAACGCGATGCGGTCACGGTGGGCCTTGTTCATGTTCGCCTGGATCTTGAACACGAACGCGGAAAAGCCCGGCTGGAACGGGTCGACCGTGCCGTCGGCCGTTGTGCGCGGCAGCGGCGGCATCGTCATGTGCAGGAAGTTTTCCAGAAACGGCTCAACACCGAAGTTCGTCAGCGCGGAGCCGAAGAACACCGGGCTGAGGCGGCCGGCGCGCACCTCATCGAGGTCGAAGGAATAGCCTGCGCCGTCGAGCAGCTCAATGTCCTCGGTGAGCTTTTCGCGCTGGCGCGGCCCGATCAGCTCGTCAAGCCGCTCGACATCCGTGAGCTCGCACTCGATGGGACGGATCTTGTTCTGCCCGCGGTGAAACTCCTGAAACGCGAGGATCTCGCGGCGGTCGCGGTCAAACACGCCCTTGAAGTCATGTCCGCAGCCGATCGGCCAGTTGACGGGGTAGGTGCCGATGCCGAACTCGTTTTCGAGCTGCTCCATGAGCTCAAACGGGTCGCGGGCCTCACGGTCGAGCTTGTTGATGAACGTGAAGATCGGGATGTGGCGCATGGCGCAGATCTTGAAGAGCTTGCGTGTCTGCGGCTCGATGCCCTTGGCCGCGTCGATGACCATGACGGCGCTGTCGGCCGCCATGAGCGTACGGTACGTGTCCTCCGAGAAGTCCTGATGGCCCGGCGTGTCGAGGATGTTGATGCAATAGCCCTCATACTCAAACTGCATGACCGATGATGTGATGGAGATGCCGCGCTGCTTTTCAAGCTCCATCCAGTCCGAGACCGCGTGACGCGCAGTCGCCTTGCCCTTGACCGAGCCGGCGAGCTGGATGGCCCCGCCGTACAGCAGCAGTTTTTCCGTGAGCGTCGTCTTGCCGGCGTCCGGGTGCGAGATGATCGCAAACGTCCGGCGGCGCTCGATTTCCTGTTTCAGATCCATAGTCCGCTCCTCTGTTGTTGTATGATCCAATATCAAAAATTATCAAACTTAGATAGTATACCCGATTATTCCCGCGAGCGCAACAAAAACCTGCCCGTCAGGCCGTCTGCTCCCGCAGATAGAGCGTGAGCGTGGCGAGGAAGATGTCCCTGGCGTCATAGCGCGGTGTGAGCGGGGCGAGCTGCGTGAAGAAGTGCTCGCTGCCGAGCGAGGCACACAGCGCGTGCGCGTGCTCCAGCTCCGGCGTGTCCTCATCCTCCGTAAGGCGCATGGCCAGCTCCGGCAGCAGGAGCTTGAGATCGTAGATCTCCCCGCGCGGATAGGCATATGCCTCCAGTACACACTCCACGCCCGCGAGCGCGCAGTCCGTCAGGTCGCCGGGACGGTCGCTGAGGACGCGGTCGGTCAGCGGCGTGTCGCTGCGGAAAAAGTCCAGCATGGAGTCCGGCGGCGTCAGCTCCCGGCGCAGCAGCCAGAGCAGATAGTCGCGCGCGACGCCGTCGAGCAGCGTCTGTCCGTCGGGCGCAAACGTATAGGTGCGGCCGATATGATCGCCGAGCACGCGCAGTGTGTCCGTGTAGCCGAGCGCGATGCTGTGCCGCATCGCGTCGGGGTCAAACTCCAGCAGCTTTCCCAGCGGCTCCGCCGGGGCGATGTAGGTCACGAGCGGGTGGTTTTCGTATTTTTTCTCCGGCGTCTCCGGCTTGAGGCCGATGGCGATGACGCGATCCGCGCCGAGTCGAAACGCCGTGCTGATGGGGAGGTTATCCGAATACGCGCCGTCGAGATAGTTCTGCCCGTCGATCTCGCACATCGGGAACATCGGAAAACACGCCGACGACGCAAGGATCCACTGCGGCAGGTAGCCGGGCGCGATGTCGCGCTTGCGCACCTCGACCGGCTGGAACGACGGAAAGCGCGCCGTCATGAGCCCGAAATCCACGGGCGAGGCGAAAAAGCGCTCCTCATCAAGGTATTTGTGCACGAGCGCGCGGTACGGCGAAATGTCCGCCGTGCGGCGGTTGAGATCCGCCCAGTCCTTGACGCGCGCGATGAGCTGCTCCGGGTGCTCGGCCAAGGCCGCAAGCTCATGCTTTTCGTGCGGCGTGGCATCGTCGCGCTCGAGCATGATCTGCTCCTCCGTGATGTGCGTCCAGAGCTCCCATGCGCGGTCAAAATCGTCCTGAACCATCAGCGCCGCCGTGACCGAGCCGATGGACGTGCCCGTGACGATGTCAAACGGGATGCCGAGCTCCCGCATCGCCTTCCACGCGCCGACCTGATATGCGCCCTTCGTGCCGCCGCCGGCAAGCGCGATCGCCTGTTTCATGCACATCCCTCCCTGGTTTTTCTGGCCATATAGTTTACACGCATCTGCATCAAAAATCAATTCTTGCGCACAAAAACGCCGGAGCGGCAATGCTCCGGCGTTGCGTTCACGCCCGCAGCAGGGCGCGGCGGGTCTTCCAGTCCGGCAGATAGCGCGCGATGAGCGCGTAAAACTCCGCGCCGTGGTTCATATAGCGCAGGTGCGCCAGCTCATGCACGACGACGTAGTCGATCGCCTCCGGCGGGTACTGCATCAGCCGCCACGAAAAGCAGATGTGCCCCTGCGAGCTGCAGCTGCCAAAGCGCGTGCGCGCGCCCGTGATGCGCACCTGCGTCGGGCTAAGACCCATCCGCTCGGAATAGTACGCCACACGCTGCGTCAGACAGGCTTTCGCCCGCCGGATATATTCCTCCCGCTCGGTATCCGTCGGCTCCGGGTGTGCGGCGGCGCGGGTCTCCTGTTTGGCCAGAGCGCGCGCGATCCAGTCGGCGTGCGCGGCGACAAAGCGGTCGATCGTCGCCTGCGACGTCCGGTACGGCGCGCGCACGATCACGTGCCCGCCGCGCACCTCGAGCGCCAGCGTGCGCCGGCCGGAGCGAATGAGTTCATACGGCTGCATGGTCTGCCCCCCTTTGCGCAACAGCATACACCATCCGCGCTGCGGTGGCAAGCTTGGCAGCCGCCGCACGATGTGCTATGATGGGGGCATCCATTCTTTGAGGTGATCGTATGTTCCGGATCGGCTGTCACATTTCCTCTGCCGGCGGGTATCTCGCCATGGCAAAGCGCGCAGAGGCGCTGGGCGCAAACACGTTCGCGTTCTTCACGCGCAATCCCCGCGGCGGCAGCGCCAAGCCCATTGAAGAGGCGGATATTGCCGCCTTTCACGCCGAATGTGCCCGCGCGAGTATCAACCGGCTGGTCGCGCACGCGCCCTATACGCTCAACCCCTGCGCGGCCAAGCCGCAGGTGGCGGAGTTTGCGCGCATGGCCTTTGCCGACGACCTGCGGCGCATGGAGCGCACGCCCGGTCAGTTTTACAATTTTCACCCCGGCAGCCACGTCGGGCAGGGCATCGACGCGGGCATTGAGAAGATCGCCGCGCTGCTAAACGTTGTGCTCTTCCCGGGCATGACGACGACCGTCCTGCTCGAGACCATGGCCGGCAAGGGCAGCGAGGTTGGCGGCCGCTTTGAGCAGCTGCGCGCCATCATCGACCGCGTGCAGCTGCGAGACCGCATCGGCGTCTGCCTCGACACGTGCCACGTCTGGGACGCGGGGTATGACATTGCAGGCGACCTTGACGGCGTGCTCGCGGAGTTTGACCGCGTGATCGGGCTCGGGCGTCTGCACGCCGTGCACCTCAACAACAGCCTCAACCCCTGCGGCAGTCACAAGGACCGGCACGCAAAATTGCTCGACGGCTGCATCCCGCCGGAGGCGCTCGTGCGCGTCACGCAGCATCCGGCACTTGCCGCGCTGCCGTTCATCCTCGAGACGCCGAACGACGACGCCGGCTACGCGCAGGAGATCGCATGGCTGCGCGCAGCGCAAAAATGAGCGGTGCAAAGCGCTCACTGTCCTGATTATCGGACTCCATAGGTGATATGGTAGGTACAAAGGGAGAAACCAAACCACGATCACAACACGGGGAGGATACGATCATGACTTTGCGAACGTACATTGACCGCGCCATTCACGATGGGGCCGACTTTGACGCCGTCATCAGCGGCTGCGATGTGCAGCAGACCTTCTGCTGGCAGCCGGATATGTGCATCACCGACGCCTGCGAGGCGGAGTACCGGGCGCTGCTCGATGCCGAGGTGCGCGTGCTTGCCGCCGCGCCGGGCGAGCGCTTTTCCATCATCGAGATCTGCACGGACAAGCTCTTTCTCGGCGACGCCTTTTCCCGGTGCACGGCGGGCTACTGCAGTCCGCGCGAGTACCGGCGGCTGTTTCGCGCCGGATGATCCGATAAAACGACCGCACGGCCCCGGAGCAAAAACGCTCCGGGGCCGCGCATTTGCGGCGGGATGGCACTTGACTTCCGGCGCGTACAAGATTACAATACAGTCCGAATTTTCAAAAAAGGCGTGAGATACGTTGCATCATCCGATCATCAAACCAAACCATATGCAGATCCCGTGGCACGATCCCATCCGCGACCAGAAAGAGCTGCCCATCTCGCAGGCGCCGCTGCCCATCCGGGCCGGTGTCGTCGGCCGGGTCGGGCTGCTGCTGCTCTCGTGCGGCACCGGCGCGTGGCGTGTGCGCAGCTCCATGAACGAGATTGCCGAGGCGCTCGGTCTCGTGTGCGCCGCCGACATCGGGCTGCTGTCCATCGAGTACACCTGCTCCGACGGTGAAAACAGCTTCTCGCAGACGCTGACGCTGACGGCAACCGGCGTCAACACCGCGAAGCTCGACCAGCTTGAGCGCTTTGTCAAGCGCTTCCCGCTCGACGGCGTGTATATGACGGCCGACGACCTGCACACCAAGCTGGACAAGATCGCGCAGACAGGCGGCAGCTATACCCCGCTGCAGTTGGGACTGGCAGCCGCGCTTGCCTGCGGCGGGTTCACGTTTCTGCTCGGCGGCGGGCCGATCGAGATGCTGCTGGCCTTTCTGGGCGCGGGCGTCGGGCAATATGTGCGCGCGCGGCTGACGCAGCGGCATCTGACGCTGTTTGGCTGCATCGCGCTGCCCGTCGCGGCGGCGTGTCTGGTCTATGCGGCGCTATTCCGCCTGGCGTCGCTGCTTTGGCCCATCGACGCGCAGCATCAGGCGGGCTATATCTGCGCGATGCTGTTTATCATCCCGGGCTTCCCGTTCATCACGAGCGGCATCGACATGGCAAAGCAGGATATGCGCTCCGGACTTGAGCGGCTGGCTTACGCGCTCATGATCGTCGTCGTGGCGACGCTGACCGCGTGGGGCATGGCGCTGCTGCTGCGGCTGCAGCCGATGGATTTCCTGCCGCTGGGGCTGCCTGTCTGGGCGCGCATCCTGCTGCGGCTCGCGGCAAGCTTCTGCGGCGTGTTCGGCTTCTCACTCATGTTCAACAGCCCCGTGAAGCTCGCCTCCGCCGCCGCCATGATCGGCGCGCTGTCAAACACGCTGCGGCTCGAGCTCGTCAGTCTGGCGGGCTTCCCGCCGGCGGCCGCCGCGTTTTTCGGTGCGCTGACGGCGGGGCTGCTCGCCTCCCTGTATAAGCGGCGCTCGGGTTATCCGCGCATCACGATCACCGTGCCGTCGATCGTCATCATGGTGCCGGGGCTGTATTTCTACCGCGCCGTGTACGATCTGGGCACGATGAACCTCGGCGACAGCGCGTCGTGGCTCGCAGCGTCGCTGCTGATCGTCATCGCCCTGCCGCTGGGGCTGATCTGCGCGCGTATCCTCACCGACGGCAGCTTCCGCCGCTGCACCTGAAAATAAGCAAAACCGAAAAAAGACCGCCAGCAGGCGGTCTTTTTTCTATACAGCGGGTCACAGGCGCTTCGTATCGAGCGCACGGGCGGCATTGAGCACGCACAGCACCATCACGCCGACATCGGCAAAGATGGCGACCCACATGTTTGCAATGCCGAGCGCACCGAGCACGAGGCACACGGCCTTGACCGCCAGCGCAAAGACGATGTTCTGCCAGACGAGGCGCATGGTCTTGCGCGAGATGCGCATGGCCAGCGAGAGCTTGCGCGGATCGTCGTCCATGAGCACGATGTCTGCTGCCTCAATGGCGGCGTCCGAACCGATGCCGCCCATGGCGGCGCCGAGATCGGCACGCGCGAGCACCGGCGCATCGTTGATGCCGTCGCCGACAAAGGCGAGGTATTTCCCGGGTGCGCCCTCGCCGAGTAGCCGCTCGACCTGCGTGACCTTATCCTCCGGCAGCAGCTCGCTGTGCACCTCCGCGATGCCGAGCTCCTCCGCCACGGCATCGGACGCGCGCTTGCGGTCGCCGGTGAGCATGACGACGCGCACACCGTCTGCACGCAGGCGGGCGATCGCCTCGCGCGCACCGCTCTTCGGCTCGTCGGAGATGACGATATAGCCGAGATACGCACCGTCCGCCGCGACATGGACGACCGTGCCGCTCTCATCGACCGCGGGCGCGGTCAGACCGAGGGCAGCCATCAGCTTCGCGTTGCCGGCGGCGACGGCGCGGCCGCCGACCTGTGCGGTCACACCGTGACCGGCGAGCTCCTTGGCGTCCGTCGTGACCAGCGTCTCCGGCAGCTCCCCGGCTGCGCGGCGCAGGCTTTGGCTGACGGGGTGGTCGGAAAACCGCTCCGCCGCCGCTGCAAGCTGCAGCAGCGCCTGCTCGGACAGCTCCGGCTGCGCGGGGCGCACCGCCGTGACGGCGAACGTGCCGCGCGTGAGCGTGCCGGTCTTGTCAAAGACGACGCGGTCCGTTTTGGCCAGCATCTCGAGATAGCTCGAGCCCTTGATGAGGATGCCGCGTGCAGACGCGCCGCCGATACCGCCGAAAAACGACAGCGGGATCGAGATCACGAGCGCGCACGGGCAGCTGATGACGAGAAACGTCAGCGCACGGTAGACCCACTCGCCCCAGTCGGCCGGAATGCCCGCAATGAGCCGCACGACCGGCGGCAGGATCGCCAGCGCCAGCGCCGCGCCGCACACGGACGGCGTATAGACGCGGGCAAACTTCGTGATGAAGCGCTCGGTGTGCGCCTTTTTGAGCGAGGAATTTTCCACGAGCTCAAGAATGCGTGCGACCGTGGACTCGGCATACACCTTCTCCACGCGCAGACGCAGCACGCCCGACAAATTCACGCTGCCGCTGACGACGCCGCTCCCCTCCGCGACGTCCACGGGGGCGCTCTCGCCGGTCAGCGCACTCATATTCAGCGCCGACGTGCCGGTCAGCACCGTGCCGTCGAGCGGGACGCGCTCACCGGGCTTGACAACGATCGTGTCGCCGACGGCGACCTCCTCTGGCTTGACACGCGCAATGCCGTCAGCAGTCTCCACGTACGCGAAATCCGGGCGGATGTCCATCAGGTCGCCGATGTTTTTCCGGCTGCGGCCGACGGCATAGCTCTCAAACAGTTCGCCGATCTGGTAAAACAGCATGACGGACACGGCCTCGGGATAGTCCCCGAGCACCATCGCGCCGATGGTAGCCACAGCCATGAGGAGGTTTTCATCGAACGGCTGGCGGTTATAAATACCCTTGCAGGCATCGACGAGCGTCTCGCCGCCGACGAGCAGATACGGGATGAGATACAGCACGAGCTTGAGCCAGCCCGTGACCGGCACAAAGTGCAGCCCAATGAGCAGCACGGCCGCTGCTGCTATGAGCAGCAGCGACCTTTTCTGTTCGCGCGACATGAGATTCAATCCTCGAAGCGGAAGTCCGGCTCGACCTTGAGCGCGGTCTTGAGGATCTCCGCTTTGGCCTCGGCTTCGTCCACGCCGGGGGCATATTCCACCAGCATTTTCTGTGCCATGTAGCTCACAGTTACTTCCTTGACACACTTGAGCTTTGCCACGTGCCGCTCGATGGTCGCCGCGCAGTTGGCGCAGTCTACTTCGATTTTATAGGTCTTTTCCATGATGATGTACGCTCCTTCATCTGTCATTGAATGTTATTTGAAAAGATGGCCATGCCATCATTTTTCCAGCACATGCTCCATGCCGAGGGCCAGCACGGACCGGACGTGATCGTCATCCAGGGAATAGAACACGGTCTTGCCCTCCCGCCGGAAGCGGACAAGGTTCGACGCCTTCAAAATGCGCAGCTGGTGGCTGACCGCCGACTGCGTCAAATTCAGCAGCCGCGCAATGTCACACACGCACAGCTCGCTCTCAAAGAGCACATAGAGGATCTTGATGCGCGTCGAATCGCCAAAAACGCGAAACAGCTCTGACAGATCGTAGAGTGTCTCGTCGTCCGGCAGGGCCGCGAGCACCTGCGCCACCGCGTCCTCATGCACGTTGAGATATTCGCACGCCGGTGCGCAGTCGGTTTTCGGTTCTGCCATGAGATCTCCTCGCTTTCGTTTGAACATATGAATGATTGTTCATGTGTTTATATAACTACTTCTCTGCCCGTTTGTCAATAGGATATTTGTATTTTTTCCAAAAAGAATTCCCGGATGAGAAAGCATCCGGGAATGGGTCTCAGTTTTCTTCGGTTTTGGGGCTGCGGAAGGCGAAAAAGCGCTGGCCGAGGTAGTTCAGGCCGGTGAAGAGCACCATGCCGACAAGCATGGCCGCATTGTCGCGTGTGCTCACCGCAGCGCCGGAAAGCAGACGCAGGCACAGCGGCTTGGCAATGCCGTAAGCGATGAGATAGCAAACGGCGATGTTCGCCGCGAAGCGCACGGCCTGCCCCGCGCCGCGCTCCCGGCTCTGAAACGTGAAGTGCTTGTTGAGGAAAAAGCTCAAGATGCTCGTGAGCACATAGTTCGCCGCCGAGGACACCCAGTAGGAGCAGCCGGCAACATTATACAGTCCGAACATAATGCCCATGCCGGCGAGCGTGTTGACCACGCCGACGAGCAGAAACTTCCACAGCTTCGCATCAATGAGCGTGCGCAGGCGTTTCAAAGCTCCGCCTCCCGGTCATCGAGCTCCGTCTCGATACGGTAGCGCGGGCGCGCCTTCGTCTCAAGATAGATCTTGCCGATATACTCCCCTACCACGCCGATGGCCAGCAGCTGCAGCCCGCCGATGGCCCAGATGGACACGGCAAGGCTCGACCAGCCGGCGACGGTATGGCCGGTAAAATAGCGCACGAGAAAATAGATGAGCATGGCGATGCTGACAAGGAACATCACAACGCCGATGCGCGTGATGAGCCGCAGCGGCGAGACCGTCAGCGACGACACACCCTCCCACGCGAACGAGAGCATCTTGCGCAGCGGGTACTTGCTCTCGCCGGCAAAGCGCTTGCCGCGCTCGTAGTATACCACCGTGCTCGGGTAGCCGACGAGCGGCACGAGCCCGCGCAGGAACAGGTTCACTTCTTTGTACTCCGCAAGCGCGTCGAGCGCGCGGCGGCTCATGAGCCGGTAGTCAGCATGGTTATACACCACGTCCGCGCCGAGTGCGCGCAACAGGCGGTAATACCCCTGCGCGCTGGCGCGCTTGAACACAGAGTCCTGCTTACGGCTGGCGCGCACGCCATAGACGATGTCATTCCCGTCCCGAAAGGCCGCGAGCATGGCATCGATGGCATTGATATCGTCCTGCAGGTCGGCGTCCATGGAGATGACGCAGTCGGCGCGATCGCGCAGCGTCATCAGTCCGCACAGCAGCGCGTTCTGGTGGCCGCGGTTGCGCGAGAGCCGGATGCCGGAAAAAACCGGGTCCTGCGTGTGCAGGTCGGAGATGATCTGCCACGTCTCGTCCCTCGAACCGTCGTCGATCATGCAGATGCGGCTCAGCGGGCCGATCGTCCCGGCGGCACGCAGAGCGGTGAATTTTTCGCGCAGGCGGCGCGCCGTCTCCGGCAGCACCGCCGCCTCATTATAGCAGGGGATCGCAAGATAGAGCGTCACGGACATGGCCGCGCCTCCCTTCGTCATAGCATTTCAGTCGATCGTGCCGCCGCCGAGCACCGTCTCCCCGTCGTAGAACACGACGGCCTGACCGCGCGTGATGGCGCGCTGCGGTGTCTCGAACGACACGTGCACCGTGTCCACGCCCGTGACCGTGACGGTGCAGGGCTGCTCCGGCTGGCGGTAGCGGATGCGCGCCGTCACGCGCAGCGGCTGCTGCGGCACGTCGCCGGAGATCCAGTTGCAGCCGCTCGCATCGAGCTCGGTCGAAAACAGGTCGGCATTGCGTCCGAGCACGACCTCGTTGTTCGGCACGTCGATGCCGCAGACGTACAGCGGCGCTTCGGCCGCGATGCCGAGCCCGCGGCGCTGCCCGATCGTATAGTGGATGATGCCGCGGTGCGTGCCGAGCACGTTTCCGTGCGCGTCCACAAAGCGTCCGGGCTCGCTGCGCGCGCCCGTCAGCCGCTCGACCGCGGCGGCATAATCGCCGTCCGGCACGAAGCAGATGTCCTGACTGTCGTGCTTGTGCGCGTTGCAGAAGCCGTGCGCCTCGGCGATGGCGCGCGCCTCGCTCTTGCGCAGACCGCCGAGCGGGAAGCGCGTGTGCGCAAGCTGCTCCTGCGTGAGCCACGCGAGCACATAGCTCTGATCCTTTTCAGGGTCTGCCGCCTTTTTGAGCGTCCAGCGCCCGTCGGGAAGCTGCTCGATGCGGGCATAATGTCCGGTCGCCAGCACGTCGCACCCGAGCGCGCGGGCGCGCGATTCCAGCAGACCGAATTTCAGGTAGCGGTTGCAGTCCAGGCAGGGGTTCGGCGTCGCCCCGCGCTGATAGGCGGCGGCAAAGCGCGCCATGACCTGCTCACGAAACGCGTCTTTATAATTGAACACATAGTGCGGCATACCCAGCGTGTAGGCCACGCGGCGGGCATCCTCCACATCGTCGAGCGCGCAGCAGGTGCTGCCGCGCGGCAGGCCGGCGTCCTCGTTTTCATACAGGCGCATGGTCGCGCCCATGCAGGCATACCCCGCCTGCTGCATCAGGTATGCCGCAACGCTCGAATCCACGCCGCCGCTCATGGCGATCATCGCCTGCGGTCGGCTCTCCAGCTCCGTCTGCATCCGTGCACCTCGTTTCTCTCAGAATTCTATATAGTTTATACCGCAAGCCCCCGGCTTGTCAACGCAAAACACCCCGCCTGCACGCGGCAGACGGGGTGCGAAAAGGTGCAGACATCAGCGCTGCGGGTCGTTCGGGATGTCGGTGAACGAGCCCTCGATCACGTGTGCCCCGCCCCGCGCGGCGATCAGCCGGTTGTAAAACCCGGCGTTGGTGATGGCACGGTACGGGTCGAGCCAGATCGACACGGGCGCGAACATCGCGCTCAGCATCGCCCAGCCGAGAAAGCTCAGATCGAGCACGAACAGCTCCCACTTATGCCCGCTCATGAGCGCGCCGCTCTCGCGCAGGCACTGCCACGCGGACTTTTCCGGGTGATCGAGCAGCAGATACAGCGCCTGCCGGTAACGGTAGGCCGCCACAATGCCCGGCACGACCAGCAGCAAACTCCACAAGAAGATCAGAAGCCCCTCCAGAATGCCGAGCCACAGCACGCGGAAAAAGAGGCCGAAGCCGTCAAAGAGGTTTCCGAACTCGGCCTTTTCGTCGCGGCTGACGTGCAGCGCGAAGATCACGAAGCCGACGCTGACCATATAGCTCATGATCCGCAGCGCGATGACGAGCGCGATCGCAAAGCCGGACACACTGTAGTGCTCAAGGAAGCTGAGGTACGCCTGCTCGACCGCCTCCGTGCCGAAGCGCGCGGCGTTTGTCAGCGCTGTGGCCAGACGATCCATGCCCATCAGGTACGACGTGAGCGTCGAGATGAGCATACCGAGGGCAAAGAGGATCACCCCCGCGAGGATCGGGCTCGGCTGACAGCTGACGGTACGGCGGCGCGCATCCGCCTTGAGCATAACGCGATTTGAATCCATGAATATCACAACTCCGTTCCCGGCACGGCCGGGTCTCTTTTTCTTTTTAGTATAGCAGATGCCGCCGGATTTGAACACCCGGGCCGGTAAAAATTCACGTTTTCGACACACGTTGAGATTTTTTCGGGAAGTTGCGGAAAATACGCTTGACAATCCCCGCGCGAAATGCTATATTAAACAAGCTTTGATTCACAAAGCCCATGCGCGAGTGGTGGAATTGGCAGACTCGCTAGATTCAGGTTCTAGTGTCCACT
>ENA-OUQH01000765-OUQH01000765.1-human-gut-metagenome-genome-assembly--contig:-NODE-765-length-22689-cov-20.616815_pt1 | contig 22689 bp, 18 predicted proteins | sample MGYA00237948_ERZ548828 | MGnify/ENA primary metagenome ERZ548828 (study PRJEB26490, sample SAMN05194711) | human gut metagenome | biome: terrestrial biome; feature: human-associated habitat; material...
CCATCCCCGCCGAGGAGATCCCGCTGCTGTTCGAGCGCTTCCACAAGAGCGACAAATCCCGCTCCGAGGATAAGGACGGCGTGGGCCTCGGGCTCTACGTGGTCAAAACCATTCTGGACCAGCACAAGGAGCACATCGCCGTCACAAGCGAAAACGGCCTGACGACGTTCACCTTCAGCGTGACGCTCGCCGGCGGGCAGACCGCGCAGTAAGTCTCAACAGGAGAAACACGCTATGGATCACGAGAATCAGGAGTTATCCCCGACGGTCAGCCAGAGCGGCGAGCCGCAGGAGGTCGTGCTGCGCTATGAAGCGCCCGTCACGCCCATCGTGGAGCGCTACGTGCAGCCGACACCGCTGCCCGGACAGCCGAAGAAGCATACATCACCGCGTAAAAAGCGGAAAGGGCTTAAGATCTTCCTTTTCTGCATGCTCGGCCTTCTCCTCGTCAGCGGCGTCGTCACGGCGCTGTGGCTCGGCGGCGCGTTCGACGATCACCGGTCCTATCACGACGATGATTTCGAGCAGCGCCATGACGAGGATTATTACGACAACAGCGAGCATGGCGAAACGACCATCAAGCGCCTGCCCAACACCGATCAGGTCAAGCTCCGCTACAACGAAAGCCACGGCGAGGCGCTGACGATCCAGGAGATCTACCAGAAAGTCAATCCCTCCACCGTCACGGTGCTCACCGGCAACCGCGACGGCAGCGCCATGGTCGGCACCGGCGTCATCTTCACCGAGGATGGCTACATCCTCACGAACGCCCACGTCATCGCGGGCGGCTCGGAGTGCTACGTCGTGCTCGACACGGGTGAGGATTACCGTGCGTGCCTTTTGGGGCTCGACGAAGAAAAGGACCTCGCCGTCATCAAGATCGCGGCCAGCGGCCTTCCCGCCGCGGAATTCGGCGACTCTGACGCGCTGACGGTCGGCGATCCGGTGTACGCCATCGGCAACCCGCTCGGCGTGGAGCTGCGCGGCACACTGACCGACGGCATCGTCTCCGCCATCAACCGCGACGTGTACGTCGACGGCGTGACGATGACGCTCATTCAGACGAATGCCGCGCTCAACAACGGCAACTCCGGCGGCCCGCTCATCAACGTGTACGGTCAGGTCGTCGGTATCAACACGATGAAGATGGGCTCGTCCTCCACCACGAGCGTGGAGGGCCTCGGCTTTGCCATTCCCATCGCCTCGACCGCCTATATGATCAATGACTTGATCGCCTACGGCGAGGTGCGCGGCGAGGTGATGATCGGCATTTCGGTACAGATCGCGCCCGTCATTTTAGATAGCGGCGAGACCGCTCTGCGCGTGATGGACGTCACGCCCGGCGGCCCCGGCGACGAGGCCGGCATCCAGAAGGGTGACCTTATCGTAGCGGCCGACGGCGAAGCGTTGACAAAGTCCACCGACCTTCTGCGTGTCCGCCGCCGCCATGAAGCAGGCGAAACGCTCAAGCTCTTAGTCGAGCGCGACGGCAAGCGCTTCACCGCAGACGTTGTTTTACGCGAAAGCGACACATGAGGATATCGACATGAAGAAAAAGCAATTTGCGCTTGGCTCGCTGCTCCTCGGCGCCGCCTCCTGGCTGTGCCTGTGGGGATTGCAGCACATTGAGCGCCGCATGAAAAAGAAACAGAAAAAGTAAAAGTCAAGACCACCCGTAAAACGGGTGGCTTGCACAAGCCCTATAAGGGCTTAAGACAGGCCGCGCCTAAAGGCGCGGTGAAACGGTCTGCCGACCGCACATGATCCCGAGCAGCCCCACCAAGTGGGGCTGTTTTTATTTGCTCTTGGTTACTTGCTCACCCGTAAACGGGTCAAAGTATTCCTTAATCGATATCTGATCCAATATTTTGTCCTCTGCAAGTTGATTTCGGATATGTAAAAGCTTCGGATGATCCTGACGCCTCGGCTTTTGGATATGCTTTTGTCAGTGACGATACTTTCTCTGTCGTCATTCTTTCCGACCCTGAGCTGTCATTTGCGTTCACTGCAAGTGATAAGTCATAAACCTCTTATTAAAAGAGCCACGGAGTATCTCTCCGTGGCTCTTTACGTCTTTCGCTTTTCACACCCTATAGATCTTCCGTTGTAAACGGATGCGGTCCGCGATCATGGCGATAAACTCGCTGTTGGTCGGCTTTCCTTTCGTGTTGGATACCGTGTAGCCAAAATAGCGCTGGAGCGTCTCAAGGTCGCCGCGGTCCCACGCGACCTCGATCGCATGGCGCACAGCGCGCTCGACGCGCGAGGGCGTGGTGCTGTAGCGGCGTGCGACTTCGGGATAAAGCACTTTCGTCACGGCGTTGATGACATCCATGTCCTGCACGGCGATGACGATGGCCTCGCGCACGTACTGATAGCCCTTGATGTGCGCGGGCACGCCGACCTCGTGGATCACTGCCGTGACCTCGCGCTCAAGCGCCTGCGACTCGTCCTCGCTCTCCTCACCCTCGTTGACCGCGCGGCGCATCTGGTCTAAAAGCGAGGTCAGCTCGCAGGGCTTGGGCATGAAGAACGATACGCCGCGGCTCATCGCCTGCGACACGATCTGATCGCGATAAAGAGCCGAGACGACAACTGTCTTCATCTGCACCTTGTCCTTCGCCGCCTGCTCGAGCACGCCAAAGCCGTCAAGTCCCGGCAGCAAAAGATCCATCACAAGAAGCTGCGGCTTTCGCTCCGCTATATCCTGCGCCGCAGCCAGTCCGTCGGCTGCGCATCCCACTACGTCGAACTCACCCGTTGCTTCCAATGCCTGTTTCAGTGCTGTGCGGAACTCCTCGTTTGCGTCCGCTAATACGACCGTGATCCTCTTGTCCATGTCATCCCGTCCTTTTCACACAAGTTTTCGCCGACCCAGCCGGCCAGCTTCAGCAGCAAAATGTGACGTCTTCGTTCTGCCATGGCTTTAAGCTAACATATTTGGACAGCGTTTTCAAGCGAGTTATGTCGAATCTAACCATCTTTTTCTAACTTTTTGCATGAAAATTTGGTTGTTTTTACGCTATCTTAACACAATCTTTCTACTATATGGGTAGGTTATTCACTCGAAAGCCCCGCCGCAGAGAGCATATTTTCGATAAAAATACCATAACCTCTTGACGGATCATCCAGCAGGACGTGCGTGACCGCGCCAATGATCTTGCCATCCTGCAAAATCGCGCTGCCGCTCATTCCCTGCACCACGCCGCCGGTCTGTGCAAGAAGCTCCTCATCCGTCACGCGCAGCAGCAGATTTCGCGTGCTGCCGGAAGGCGAATAGATTTTTTCGATCTCGATGTCATACTCGCGTGTTTCATTGCCGGAAACGGTGGCCAGGATCGCCGCCCTGCCGGTCTTGACCTCGTCCTTTTTTGCGATCGGCAGCGCCGCGCCGGTGATCTTTGCTGCGTCCTCTGCCGAGAGCTTGCCGAAAATGCCGCATTCGGTGTTGGCGTAAAGCGTTCCGCTGTCGCGCGTCAGGTCAAAGTCGCCCTTGAGCTCGCCGGGCGAGGCGCGCTCCCCCTTTTTCACCGCCTTGACCGAGGCGTCCATGATGCTGCCGTGGTCGAGCGGCAGGAGCTGCCCCGTGTCCACATCCGTGACCCCGTGGCCCAGCGCGCCGAACGTGCCGCTCTGCGGATCAAAGAAGGTCATCGTGCCGATACCCGCCATACTGTCGCGCACCCAGGCGCCGAGGCGGTACTCGCCGTCCTCATCCTTCTCCGGCTCTGCGCTCAGTTCGATCGTGCGGCTGCCGCGCTTGACGGTCAGCGCTGCGGCGTCCTCGCCGTTTTCTGCCAGAAGCTGACGGAATTCCTCAATGGTGTCCAGACTCTGCCCGCAGATGGCGGTGATGACGTCGCCCTCCTTGAGTCCGCAGTCCTTCGCCGGACTTTCCCCATCGGAAAAGCCGACGACGAGCACGCCATCGGAAAAGAGCTTGACGCCGACGGTCTGTCCGACGGGGATCAGCTCGCTGACCGTCCGGTCCGCCGCCTGCGCAGACGGCATTGCGATCGCGGCGGCGGCAAAAAATCCCAGCAGGATCGCCGCCGCTCGCTTTTTTGTGCGATGCGTTCCATCCATTCTCTCACCCCTTTAAAAAATACGGGCGGACGGCGCGCCCTGTGCGCGCAGCGCGCAGCCGTCTGCCCAACGCCGGAAATTTTTTCTTTCTCATTTCTTTTTCTCTGTCCGGCGCATTTACTTTCTGCGCTTCGGGCAAAATTAAAAGGTGCAAAATTTTGATGTGCTGGCATCGCTTTTTGAAATGGCGCTGTAAATGCGGACAAAAAAATTCCGCAGACCAAAGTCTGCGGAATTTTGGGAATTGTTTCCATTTAACGCTCGCGGTTGAAAATTTTGAAGATGTCGTCGAACGGATCGGGCTCATCCTCGTGCTTAGCCTCTTCCTCGGCCTTTTCCTTGTCGAAGTCGAGCGGCGCAAGACCGGCAGCGGCGCTCTCGCCGCTCTGCTCGGCAGGCTTCTTATCCTTGTTGAAGTCCAGCGCGCCGGGCGCCTTGTCAAAGCCCGTGGCGATGACGGTGACGCGGATCTCGTCGTCGAGCGTCTCGTCGAACGTCGCGCCGAAGATCGTGAGCGCGTCGGGATGCACGGCCTCCTGCACGAGGGACGCTGCCTGCTCGACCTCGTCGAGGCCGATGTCCATCGAGCCCGTGACGTTGATAAGCACACCGTGCGCACCGTTGATGGAGGTCTCCAGCAGCGGGGACGAAATGGCCATGCGCGCGGCCTCCTCGGCCTTGTTCTTGCCCGCGGCGCGGCCGACGCCCATGTGGGCAAGGCCTGCATCCTTCATAATGGCGGTCACGTCGGCAAAATCGAGGTTGATGAAGCCCGTGTCGCGGATCAGGTCAGAGATGCTCTGCACCGCCTGACGCAGCACGTCGTCCGCGATCTCGAACGCGTTGGCAAAGGTGATCTTCTGGTCGGTCGCGTGCTTGAGGCGCTCGTTCGGGATGATGACGAGCGAGTCGACCTTGGTCTTGAGCTCTTCGATGCCCGCTTCCGCCTGCGTCATGCGGCGGCGGCCTTCAAAACCGAAGGGCTTCGTCACGACGCCGACGGTCAGGATGCCCGCCTCGCGCGCGATCTCGGCAACAATGGGCGCGCCGCCCGTGCCGGTGCCGCCGCCCATGCCAGCGGTGATGAAGACCATATCGGTGTCCTCGAGCGCCTTGGCGATCTGGTTGCGGCTCTCCTCGGCGCTCTTGCGGCCGACCTCAGGGTCGGAGCCCGCGCCCTGACCGTGCGTCAGCTTTTCGCCGATCTGGATTTTATAAGTGGCGGCAGACACGTTGAGCGCCTGCTTATCTGTGTTCACCGCGACAAAGTCGACGCCGCGCGCACCGGTGCGCACCATGCGGTTGACCACATTGTTGCCGCCGCCGCCAACGCCGATGACCTTGATCTTAACTACGTTTTCAGGACCGGTCTCCAATCCGAATGCCATGTCGGTTCCTCCTGCAATCTGTTGTATGGGCAAGGCACTTGCCGCTGCAAGCGCCACAATATCAGGTATTTGCTATCTTAATCATTGTATTACGGTTTTCCCGCGGGGTCAATAGCAATCGGCCATTTCGGGGAAACTTTTTTACGTCAACTTCCGCCTTTATTCCGGGATGAAGTCAGCCCTGCCGTCGTTCATCAGGTTGATCGTGCCGGTCTGATTGGCTTCAAGCTGCTCCACCACCGTGCGCACATTCCCGAGCTTGTAGGCAATGTCCGCATCCCAGGGCATTTTGACCGTAAAGCGGTCCAAATAGGTAAAGGTGATGGCCGTGCCGTCGCTCAGGTCGATCTCGCCGATCATGGAGAGAAGCTGCTTATCCTCCGCCGTGCGCAGCAGCGTGAGCAGGCGCTCGAATTTATACGAATCCTCGTCCGCAAACGCCGCCATCGCGCCGACCGCGGGCTCGACGAGCGTGCAGCCGGTCACACGCGCGCAGCCCTCGGGGATCTGCGCCGCGCGCTCCAGAATTTTGCCTTCGTCGCTCATGAGCCATGTGCCGTTTTCGCCCGTCAGCGCAGCGGAGGCCGTGCACTCCGTCACGGTCAGAATGAGCGCGTCGGGGTATTTGCGGTTGATGACAACGGTCTCCACATACGGAAGCGTGTCGAAAATGGATTGTTTGACCTTATATTTGTTCAGCAGCACAAGGTTCTGCTCCTTCTGCACGCCCGCAGCCTCGATGATCTGCTCCTCGGTATAGCGCTCGTTGCCCTCCACCACGATCATATCGATGCGGAAGAACATCGTCAGCGCGCCGAGAAATGCGGCGATCACGACCGCGAGGCACAAAAGTCTCAGCGGGAAAGAGGCTCTTCCCCGCCTGCGCCGTCTGTTTCTTCGCTTTGACGCCATAGTTTTCCTGCCTTTTTTCTTCGTTTGCTTATGTACCCGTCTCCCGCCGCACATGCGCGCCCAGCACGCCAAGGTCGCGCTCGATGCTCTCATAGCCGCGGTCGATGTGCTCGATGCGCGAAATGCGCGTGAGTCCGTCGGCCTGCAGGCCCGCAATCACAAGCGCCGCGCCCGCACGAAGGTCGGTGCACTTGACGCGCGCGCCGTGCAGGTGCTCGCGTCCCGTGACGACGGCCACGCGTCCCGCGACGCGCACCTCCGCGCCCATGCGCGCCAGCTCGTCGACATGGCGGTAACGGTTTTCAAAAATATTCTCTACAAAAACGGTGCTGCCCGCGCTTTTCAAAAGCGCCGCCATCAGCACCGGCTGCGCGTCCGTTGGAAAGCCCGGATAGGGCGCCGTGCGCACAGGGCGGATGGATCTGAGACTGCCATCACTTTGGAGGAAAACATCGTCCTCCCCGCTTTTGACCGTGCAGCCCGCCTCGCTCAGCGCGCCGGACACAGTCGAAAGCGGCCGCGGGTCGACGCCGCGAAGGCGCACCTCTCCCCCACAGCAGGCCGCGGCGCAGAGATACGTCGCGCCCACGATGCGGTCGGCGATGATGCGGTATTTCCCGCCGTGCAGCGCGCGTCTGCCCTCGACCGTGATGATCGAGCCCCCCGCGCCGCGGACGTTGCCGCCCATCGCGTTGATAAAGTTCTGTAGATCGACGATCTCCGGCTCGCGCGCGGCGTTGTAGATCGTCGTCACGCCGTCTGCGCCGCAGGCGCAGAGGAGCGCGTTTTCCGTCGCGCCCACGCTCGGCATGGGTAAGTACACATCGCTCCCGAGAAGCGTTCCGCCGCGGCACTTGAGCTCGCCGCCCGTCTCCCTGATCTCTGCCCCCAGGGCGCTCAGGGCGCTTAAGTGCAGGTCAATGGGACGCGGCCCCAGCTCGCAGCCGCCGGGATAACAGATCGTCGCTTCCTTGCAGCGCGCCAGAATCGCGCCGAGAAAGATGACCGACGAGCGCATCTCTCGCATCAGTGCGTCGGGCACGACCGCGCGGTCCATGCGCGCTGTGTCCACCACGAGTGCACTGTCCTCCCAGTGCGTGCAGCAGCCCAAGTGCCGCAGAATGGCAACGGACGCATCCACGTCCCGCAGCTTCGGGCAATTTTCGATCACGCAGGTGTCCGCGCACAAAAGCGTCGCCGCCAAAATCGGCAGCACACTGTTTTTTGAGCCTTGTATCGTGAGTTCTCCGTACAGGCGCTCCCCGCCCTCTACCAACAGCTCACACATCATGTTCCCTCCCGCAAGCACATTACTTTTCCATCGTATGGCTTTTGCGGGAAATGGGTGACTGCCGGCTTTCGCAGGGCAATAGTTAGGCATTTTCAGTATAGCCATTTTGCCGCGGCGCGTCAACTTCTTTTTGCCTTGCTTTCCCGCCCGCTTTGTGGCAAAATGAGATTATTGTATTTCTCCCCGAAAGGAGTCTTTTTTCATGAAAAAAACGCTCAAAATTGCGCTCTATGTTCTGTTGGCGCTCGTTCTGATCGTGTTGGCCTACGTCATCTATGTCTTCGCCGCCTACTACCGTGTGGAGGATATGCAGAAGCTTGGCGTTGCGCACTGCGACGCCGCCTCTGCCGCACCGATGGAGGGCGCGCCGCAGACCGGCGTCACCTATCGCGTTTCGTCGGCCAACGTGGGCTTCGGCGCGTACAGCGCCGATTACAGCTTCTTCATGGACGGCGGCAAGGAGAGCCGCGCCCGCAGCAGGCAAGCCGTTGATGAGAATATGCGCGGCGAGGTCTCGCTCGTCAAGGACCTTTCGCCCGACTTTGCGCTCTTTCAGGAGGTCGATATCTACGGCACGCGCAGCTGGCACATCGGAGAGGACGCTTATCTCGACGATGTGATGGAAAACAGCGAATTTAACAAGGTATTCGCGCAGAATTACGACAGCCCGTACCTCTTTTATCCTCTTATTAACCCCCACGGCGCAAACCAGTCCGGTATCCTGACGCTCTCGCGCCATCCGATCTCATCCGCCGTGCGCCGCTCGCTGCCGATCGAGACGGGCCTCATGAAGCTCGTCGACCTGGACCGCTGCTACTCCGTCAGCCGCGTCCCGATGGAAAACGGCAGGGAGCTGGTGCTCTATAACCTCCACCTTTCGGCCTACACGTCCGACGGCACCATCGCGACCGAGCAGCTGCAAATGCTCTGCGCCGATATGCTGGCGGAATATGAAAACGGCAACTACTGCGTCGCGGGCGGCGACTTCAATAAGGACCTGCTCGGCAATTCTGCCGAGATCTTCGGCGTCGCGGGCGGCGAGAACGACACCTGGGCGCAGCCCATCCCCGAGGGGACGATCCCCGACGGGCTCTCCCTCGTCGTGCCGTTTGACGTCGACCATCCCGTCGCCACCTGCCGCACGGCCAACGAACCCTACAACGAGGAGACGACCTTCCGCGTGACGGTCGACGGCTTCCTCGTCTCCGACAACGTCGAAGCCGTCTCCGCCGACGTCGTTGACGCAGGCTACCGCTACTCCGACCACAATCCCATCTATATGGACTTCATTTTGAAGGCGGAATAAAACGTCAAAAGTAAAGGAAGCGAGCCTCACGGCTCGCTTCCTTTTTATTCTCTTTCACTTGAGCAGCGTCATCACTGTGTCGTAGATGCGCTTGGTCGCGTCGGGAATGCCGAGCGCCGCCATGTTTTGAGACATCGTCTCCATCCGCTGCGGATCGTTCAGGATGCCCGCCGCGGCGGCGAAGAGCTTCTTGCCGTCAAGGCCCTCTTCCGGCAGCACGAGCGCCGCGCCGTGGTCGCCGAGCAGCGCCGCGTTCTTCTCCTGATGGTGGTTCGTCACGTTGGGCGACGGCACAAGTATCGCCGGAACGCCGAGCGCCGTCAGCTCGCTGAGCGTAGACGCGCCCGCGCGGCAAATAACGAGGTCGGCGGCGCGCATGACAGTTGCCATGTCGTAGATGTACTCGCGCACGTCGAGCGCGGGATGCTCGGTGATCTCCAACCCGTCATCGTGCATCCACTGCTGCATCGGCTTCCAGCAGATCTCGCCGACGCCGTGGATATGGTAAAAGGGCTCCTTCGCGCTCTCAAGCGCCAGAAACTCCGCCATCGCGCGGTTCATCGCGTTCGACCCGAGGCTGCCCCAGAACGAGACGATGAGCTTGCGCCCGTCGTTCATGCCGAGCTTTTCCTTCGCCTGCTGCTTGCTGATCGTGAAGAAGTCACCGCGCACGGGCGTACCGGTCACGACCACCTTTTCGGGGTGCTTGTAGTGCGCGCGGCAGTCCTCAAAGCCAACCATGATGCGGTCGCAGTGGGGCTCCAGCTGCCGCGTCGTCAGGCCCGGCACAATGTTTGACTCGTGCACCGCCGTGGGGATGCCCGCCTTCGCGCCGTAGCGCACAAGTGGATAGCTCGCGTAGCCGCCGGTGCCGACGATCAGGTCGGGGTGAAAATCATTTAAGATCGCGTTCGCCTCACGCTCGGCGTGGGCGAGATTTTTGAGCGAGACAAGGTTGTGCTTGATCTCCGCGGGCCTGAACGAGCGGTGGAACGATGAAATGTTCACCGTACGGAACGGATAGTCCGTGTGCGCGATCAAATCGCGCTCCAGTCCTCGCTCCGCGCCGACGAATAAGATCTGCGTGCCCGCGTCCTTTTCCCGCATATAGCCCGCGAGCGCGAGCGCGGGGTTGACATGCCCCGCCGTGCCGCCGCAGGTAAAGATGACCTTCATAGCCGTTTTCTCCTTCCCGCGTCAGCGCATCTGGCGCGAAACGCTCAGTACGATGCCGACCTCGGCCAGCTGCACGGCAAGCGCCGTGCCGCCGTAGCTGAAAAACGGCAGCGAAATACCCGTGTTCGGGATCAGATTCGTCACGACCGCGATGTTCAGGAATACCTGCAAGGCGATCTGCGTCGTCACGCCGACGGCAAGAAGGCTTCCGAAGCGGTCGCGCGCGTGCAGGGCGATCCAGTAGCCGCGGATGACGAGCAGCGCGAACATGACCATGATGATCGTCGCGCCGACAAGGCCGAGCTCCTCGCAGATGATGGCAAAGATGAAGTCGTTGTGCTCTTCGGGCAGGAACAGAAACTTCTGCCGGCTCTTACCAAGGCCCAGTCCGAACAATCCGCCCGAACCGATGGAGAGCAAGCTCTGCCGGATCTGATAGCCCTTATCGCGCATCCACTCCTCGTTGAACGGGTCGAGCCAGATGTCGATTCGGCTCGAGTTGTAGGTGATGATGCCGGTCGCAAAGGCGTAGATCACCAGCAGCACCAGCGCAAAGCCGAGACCGACCCAGTAGTTGCGGATGCCGCCGACGTACATCATCACCGCACCGATGCCGAGCAGCAGCACCATACCGGAAAAGTGCGGCTCCTTCGCCATCAGCGCCGCAATCACGCCGAGGATGGCAACATAGGGCACGATGCCGTAGCGCAGCGTGGCCATTTTGTCTTTCTTCTTCGAAATGCTGTCGGCAAAGTAGAGGATGATGCCGACCTTGGTGATCTCAGACGGCTGGAACTGGATGGGTCCGAGACGGATCCAGCGCTGCGCGCCGTGCGTCAGTCGGCCCGTGCCGATGCCTGGGATCAGGACGAGCACCAGCAGGATGATGGAAAAGATCAGCAGCATCTTCGCCACCGCGCGGTAGCGCTCGTAATTGATCTTGCCGACAATAAACATCGCCGTGATACCGAGAATCGCAAAAATGCCCTGACGGATGAGGTAGTACGCGGGGTTACCCTCTTCATAGTAGGCCGAGGGGAAACTGGCGGAAAACAGCATGATCAGGCCCACGCCCACGAGCGTAAGCACCAGCAGAAGATACGGAAGGTCCAGCGGTCCGCGGCCCGCTTCGCGCGCCGCCGCCTCGATGGCCTTCGCCCGCTCGCGCTGCTCCTGCCGCAGCAAGCGTTCTTCCTTGGTCATGCAGTCTTCCCCCTTTCATACTGATTGCAAACTCGCGCTCTGCGCGAGTTTGCCCCCATTTTGCAACCAAGCGTCGCAGACTTTCGCGCCCGCAGGCGCGAAATATTTTTAATCATTTTTCGCCGCGACCGGTGCGTGGCGAAAAATACTTCTCGCAGAGTGAGTGTCGAGCCGCCAAGGGCGGCGAGGCACAGAGCGCCGCGCATCCCCTCTCATTTTTGAGAAACGGCTTGCCGTTTCTCAAAAATGAAATCTGTTGAGTACTCCGAACAGCGCCGCCAGACAGCACAGCGCGCTCACGCTGGTGAACACGGCGACGAGCTTCACCTCGCTCCAGCCGCAGAGCTCGAAGTGGTGGTGCAGCGGCGCCATCTTGAAAAGGCGCTTGCCGTGCGTCGCCTTGAAGTAGATGACCTGCAAAATGTCGGACAGCGTCTCGCAGATGTAGACAAAGCCGACGGGGATCAGCACGAGCGGCATATCGTAGGCAAAGGCCAGCGCCGCCACCGTGCCGCCGAGAAACAGCGAGCCTGTGTCACCCATGAAGACCTTGGCGGGGTGGAAATTATAGATGAGGAAGCCGAGAATTCCCCCGACGAGCGCCGCAGCATAAATGCCGAGCTGCTCATAGCCCTGCCACCAGATGGCGAGCACGGTGAAAAACAGGCCGACCGGCACCGTCACGCTGCCGGCCAAGCCGTCGATGCCGTCCGTGATGTTGACGGCGTTGACCGTGCCGACGATGACAAACGCCGCGAACACCATGTACAGCCACCAGCTCATCACGATCTGCGTGTTGAAAAACGGCACGTAGAGGTTCGGCGTCAGCATGCCCTCAAAGCGCATCAGGCAGAGGAACGCGACCGCCGCGGCGAGCTGGAGCAGGAACTTCTGAATGGCCGTGAGGCCGAGGTTCTGCTTGTGCTTCACCTTTTCAAAGTCGTCTAAAAAGCCGATGCCGCCGAAGATCAGCGCGAAAAAGAAGATGTAGAGGTGCTCAAAGTCCCCCGCCATCATGCCCTTCCAGCCGCAGATCAGGATAGAGACGAAGATGCCGAGGATGAACATTAAGCCGCCCATCGTCGGCGTGCCGGCCTTTCCGGCGTGCCATGTGGGGCCGTCCTCGCGGATGCTCTGTCCGGCCTTGAGCTTTCTCAGCTCAGGGACCAGAAATTTTCCCGTGATCGCGGAGACCGCGAAGCTCAGTACGCAGGCTATGATGATCTTCATGTTCGTTTTCCTTCGCCGCGTCGGCGGCGTCCTTCCTTTGTACTTGCGCGAACCTCTCGCGCACGACCTCCCTCTCGTCGAGGTGGTATTTTATCGTTCCGATCTCCTGATAGGTCTCGTGCCCCTTGCCGCAGAGGACGACGACGTCGCGCGCTTTCGCCTCGCGCAGAGCAAAGCCGATGGCCTCGCGCCGGTTCTCGATGACGGCGAACGGCGTTCTGCTCTCCAAAATGGCGGGGAGCACATCTCGTAGGATGGTGTAAGGGTCTTCGGTGCGGGGATTGTCGCTCGTGAGGACAACGAAGTCCGAGAGCGCCGCGGCGATGCGGCCCATGCGGGGTCGCTTCGTCTTATCGCGGTCGCCCCCGCAGCCAAAGAGCGCGATGACGCGCCCGTCGGCAAAGCCGCAGACCGTGGAGAGAATATTTTTGAGCCCGTCGGGCGTGTGCGCATAGTCAATGATGACGGTGAACGGTGCATCAAGCGGTACGACCTCGCACCGGCCCTTGACGCCGACACATTCCGTCAGCGCTTTTGCCGCGTCGGAAAGCGGCACGCCGAGCGCCTGCACGGTGCAGAGCGCTGCGAGCGCATTGTAGAGCGAAAAGCCGCCGGGGATGCCGATTTTCGTCTCCTCGTGGTCGAGGTCGGTGCAGGCGGTAAAGCGCACACAGTCGTTTTCGTAGCGGGCACGCCAGCCGACAAGGTCATTCGTCATGCCCTGCCCGAATGTGATCCGCTCGCTCGTAAAGCGGGCGAGCAAGCGCTCCGTCCACGCATCGTCACCGTTGACGCAGGCGATGTCACACTGGTCGAAAAGCCTCGACTTCGCGTCGCAGTAGGCCTCCATCGTGCCGTGGTAGTCAAGATGATCCTGCGTCAGGTTCGTGAAAACACCGACGCGGAATCGGATTCCTTCTACCCTGCTCTGCATCAGCGCGTGGGACGAGACCTCCATCACGGCATAGGTGCAGCCCGCATCGACCATCTGGGCGAGCAGTCGCTGCACGGTCAGCGCGTCGGGCGTTGTGCGGTCGGTCGGGATGGTCTTGTCACTGATCAAATTCTGATTCGTGCCGATCAGGCCGACCTTTGCGCCCTTCGTGCGCTCCAAAAGCTGTTTGATGAGATACGTCGTGGTCGTTTTGCCGTTTGTGCCGGTCACGCCGACCACGGTGAGTTTTCCCGCCGGAGTACCATACCATACCGCCGCGCAAAGCGCAAGCGCTTTGTGCGCATCCGGCACTAAGATATAGGGAATTTCCGTCTCCGGCGGATGCTCGCACACGGCGCAGGTCGCGCCGCGCGCTTTGGCTTCGGCGATAAACTCGCCGCCGTCCTCCTTCTCCCCCGGCAGGGCAAAGAAGAGGAATCCCTCTTCTACCTTGCGGGAATCGAGCGCAAGGCCTCTGACTATCAGGTCAGGCGGCGCATGCACCGTTTTGTCTTCTAATGCGGAAATAAGCTCAGATAACTGCGTTTGAAAAATTCCTTTCGGAATTGGGTCTTGCTGTCTTTAGTCGCGCACCGAGCTGTCGCTGAACTGGACGCGCACGACCGTACCGGCCTCGACCTCCGTGCCCGCGGCGATGCTCTGCGAGATGGCGCGCACCGTGGACGAGCTTGCGTTCGTCGCGCCGGAAACGCCCATGATGAGCCCCGCGTTCACGATCTTCTGGTTCGCGGTCGCGGCGCTGTCGCCCACGACGTTCGGGACGATGCACTTGTCAGTCGACTTCTCCGCGCCGAGGTAGAGGATGATCTCCGCGCTGTTCGGTACGATCGCGCCGCCTGCGGGCGTCTGGTCGGTGACGGTATCGCCGCTGCCGACGGTGCGGAAGCTGAAGCCGTTCGCGCTCAGGCGCTCGGCCGCCGCGTCCTTGCTGAGGCCGACGACGTTCGGCACAGTCTTATCCGCGCCGACGAGCTCTTCAGCGGTGTAGCTCGGCTCAATGCCGAGATACGGCAGGATCTCGCCCATGACGGAACTCGCCACGGGGGCGACCATGTTACCGCCGGAAACGTAGGTACCGGTCCACTTGCTCGGCTCGTCGAGCGTCAGGAGCATCATCACCTGCGGGTCATCCGCGGGGGCGAAGCACACGAACGAGACGATGACGCCGCCGCCGACCTTATCGGCCGTGCCGGTCTTGCCGCCGATGCGGTAGCCCGCGACCTGACCGTTCTTGCCCGTGCCGCTTGTGACCTCATACTCCATGATGTCGCGCACAAGCGCGGACGTCTCCTCGGAGACGACCTGACGGATGGGCGTGGAGTCGTGCTTGGAGACGACGTTGCCGTTCTGGTCGGTGATCTCTTTGACAAGATAGGGCGTATAGAGGTAGCCGCCGTTGACGCAGGCGCACTGCGCCGCCAGCAGCGCGATGGGCGTGACGTTGAAGTTCTGGCCGAAGGCGTAGCACGCCAGCGCCAGCGTCGAATATTTAATTTCGCTGTTGACGAAGCCGCTGGCCTCGCCCGTGGTGTCGACGCCGGTCTTCTCCGTCAGGCCAAAGTCCAGCATGTACTGGTAAAACTTGTCGTTGCCGATGCGAAGGCCGATGTTGATGAACGCGGGGTTGCAGGAGTTGGCGAACGCCTGCGTCAGGTTTTGCTGGCCGTGACCGGGCGCGCGCTTGGAGCAGTTGATGGTCTCGCCCTCGATCTTTACGCTGCCGCTGCAATAGAAGCCCGTGTTCAGGTCGACAACGTTTTCCTCAAGCGCCATCGCGAGCGTCAGTGTTTTGAACGTGGAGCCCGGCTCGTAGGTATCGTTGATGGCCTTGCTGCGCCACTGCTTGTTGAGAAGGTCTCTCATGTTTTCGAGGACCTGCTCCTCCGTCATGCCGGAGGTCAGAAAGTCGTTGTAGACCATGCCGGGGGAATTCAAGTCGTAGGTCGGCAGCGACGCCATCGCCAGCACCGCGCCGGTGTTGACATCCATGACGATGCCCTCGGCGCCCTTGCCAGTGCCGAAGCGCGCCTCGAGCTCCTGCACACCTTTCTCAAGGTAATACTGGATGGTCGTGTCGAGCGTCGTGTGCAGGTCGCAGCCGTTTTCCGCGTCGAAATACTGGTCGTACTGGTAGAGCACGGAGCGGCCGTCGCGGTCGCGCGCGGTGACGACCATACCGTTCTCGCCGGTCAGCTCGTCGTTGTACGCCGCCTCAAGGCCCATCGCGCCGCCGTTTTCATTGGCAAAGCCGATGACCTGTGAGGCGAGCGTCCCCTTGGGATAGGTCCTCTTGCTCGTCGGACGAATGAAAACGCCCTTGAGGTCGTTCTCATTGATGAATTCGCGCACCTTGTCGGCGAGCTCATCGTCCGCTTTTTTCTTGAGCTCTTCGTACTGCGAGTTCGTTTTCTCCATCTTTTTGAGGATGTCAGCGGGGTCAAGGTCCAGAATTTCAGCAAGGCCGCCCGCGATCAGGTTTTGATCCTGATCGTTTTCGATGATCTCCTTCGGAGAGATGAAAATATCCTCCGCCGAGGCGGACATCGCTAGGATGGTGCCGTTTCGATCGTAGATCGTGCCGCGGCTCGCCTCCACCGTGGTGCGCAGCGTTTGCTGGCGCACAGCGACGGACTGGAGCTCGTCATGCTCGGCGATCTGCCAGTGATAGAGTTGGGTGAAGAGCAGCACAAACGTCAGCACGCCGAACACGCCCAGAAGCAGCAGCGTTCTTGTCTGAATGATGCGGTTTGCGCGGCGCGCGGATTCGGGCCGTCTTTTCTGGTTCTGGGGGCGTGGTGCCACAGTCGTTCATCCTCCTTAAAAATGGAAAAGGAGTAAGGAAGCTCCTTACTCCTTATGTATAGCTTCGCTCATTTGAAATATTCCACCACTGCGCATACGCCGTTGCCAAGCGACGTGAGCACCCGCGACAAAACGTTCTGGCTCTTCTGCTGGTAGACGACCACGCTGTCGGGCTCCGACAGGTCGATGTAGTAGACCTGCGAGGCGCTGGGCTTGGCCATACCGGCTGCGGCCGCCGCCTCCTTGATGGTGGTGAGGTCAAAGGTTTTTTCGTAGCGCGTGAGCAGCGCGACATGCTCGTCCTCGAGCGCGGAGATCTCCTTCTGCACGGAGACGACCTGCGCGGAGATTTCCGTCAGCTGTGCGCGGCACATGATCATCAGCGCGACCATTGCGGCCAGCGCCATAAAGCCGCACAGCGTGCCGAGCGAGACCTTTTCGCGTTGACGGCGGACGGGCGCAGCCTTTTTCTGCACCTTCCGCTGCGGGGGACGCATGAATTCCTCGCGCTGACGCTCGTACTCGCGCTCGTATTCACGCTCGCGGCGCAGCCTGCGCTGGCGCTCTTCGTAGGCGGGATCGTAAGCGAGATTGCCATTGACTCGTCCGCTGTAGCGGCGGTATTTCATGTTCTGCTCTCTGCGGCTGGCCATGGCGATCTCCTTTCTTTTGCGTATTTTCGGCTGTTGTCAGCACTTTTCCGCGACACGCAGCTTGGCGCTGCGGGCACGGGGATTCTCTGCGAGTTCTTCTTCGCCCGAAACGATGGGCTTTCTTGTGATGAGCTTGACCTTTGGCTTTCGTCCGCACACGCACACCGGAAATTCCGGCGGGCAGATGCAACCCTGTGCAAGCTCCTGTAATTTCTTCTTGACGATGCGGTCTTCGAGCGAGTGGAACGTGATGACCGCGAGCCGTCCGCCCGGTTTCAGATTTTTCTCCGCCGCGTCGAGCATCGGCGGAAGCTCGCCCAGCTCGTCGTTCACGGCAATGCGGATGGCCTGAAAGCTGCGCTTGGCAGGGTGCTGCTTTTCGCGCAGCGCGCTCGCGGGCATGGCCGAACGGATGATATCGGCGAGCTCAAGCGTCGTTTCGATGGGCTTTTGCTCGCGGTGCTGGCAAATTCTCTTCGCGATGGCGGGCGCATAGCGCTCCTCGCCGTATTCAAAGAGGATGCGGCGCAGCTCTTCATAAGAATAGGTATTCACGACCTCGCGCGCGGTCAGTGCGGCGGATTCGTCCATGCGCATATCGAGCGGCGCGTCCTGCTTGTAGGAAAAACCGCGCTGCGCTTCGTCGAGCTGCGGGGAGGAAACGCCGAGGTCAAAAAGCATCCCGTCCACGCCGTGGACGCCCAGCTCGTGCAGCACAGCATCGAGCGCGCTGAAATTGCTGTGGACGAGCGTGACCTTGTCCAAATAATCGCCGAGGCGGCGGTTTGCCGCTTCGATCGCAGTCTCGTCACGGTCAAGCGCAATGAGACGGCCAGTCGTCAGGCGGCGCACGATCTCGAGCGAATGTCCGGCGCGGCCGAGCGTGCCGTCCACATAGATGCCGTCGGGCTTGATGGCGAGCGCGCCGAGGCACTCGTGCAGCAGTACCGGCTTATGGCCGTAGTTCTCTTCCATATCAGAATCCCAGCTCTTCCATCACGGCGGCCAGATTCTCGGGATTGAGCTCCTCGGCCTCGATCTCTGCCCACTTCTCCGCATTCCAGATCTCGGCGCGGTTCGAAACACCGATCACGACCACGTCTTTTTCAAGGTGGGCGTAGGCTCTGAGCTTCTGCGGCAGCACGATGCGCCCCTGCGCGTCGGGCTCGCACTTGGCGGCGTTGGCGAAGAGCGGGCGCATGGCCTTGGTCTTCGTGTAGGGCAGGCTTTCAAACTTTTCGGTGAAGCGCGCCCAGGAGGCGTCGGAATAGATGCTCAGGCAGGAGTCCATGCCCATGGTGACATAAAACGTGTCGCCGAGCTCCTCGCGCAGCTTCGCGGGGATAAAGAGCCGCCCCTTGGCGTCGATCGTGTGCTGATACTGACCCGTCACGGCGGCTGACCCCCTTTTTCTGTGCATTTTCGCATACAGAGGGCACGAAAGCGCGGCCTTTTCTTCATTTTGGAAAAAGCCGTGCCGCGTCCGATCTGATGCTTATGTGGGAAAGTAAGCCATTTTCATGGTATGATACACCACTTTCCCCCACCCTTGTTTTGAGTATACGAGATTCACATAAAAAATGCAAGCAGAAATTTCCCTGAGATTTCAAGCCTTTTACCGCTTTTTCCTGTGAAAATTCGGCCAGTGCACCGTATTTTTAAAACGCATGTTCTACTTTGGTTTTGGTTAAAAAAGGGCCGCCACAATATCTTGTGGCGGCCCTTTATGCTATGCCCAAATATAGATTATGTCTACCGATCATGTCGGTTTTTGTCACTTTTGACAAAATTTTATCCGTTCTGCGTCTGCTTTTCAGCTGACTGTGCCAGCTCCTCGCGGCGCTTCTGCATCTGCTCGGCAGAGGCGGCGCGGAAGCGCACGCGGGACTGCTTGACCTCCTCGAGCGCCATCTGGATGGCCTCCTCGGTGCGGCGCAGCGCATCCTCGGTGTACTCGTTGGCCACGCGGTACATTTCGCGCGAGCGGTCCTCGGCCTTTTTAATGATCTCGTGGCTCTTTTCGCGGGCGATACCGAGCACCTCGGTCTCGGAGACCTTGTTCTTCGCGTCCTGCTCGGCCTGCTGCATCATGCGCTCGACGTCGCGCTTGGCGGCCTTGACATAGTCCTCCTTTGCGCGGATGAGCTCCTGCGCGCGGGAAAGTTCCACCGGGAGCTGGGCGCGAATCTCGTCGAGCAGGTCGAGCGCCTCGTCGCGGTTCAGAATGCACTTGTCGCTCGTCAGCGGCGCGTTCTTCGCGCCGTCGATCATCTCGTAAAGCATATCCAAAAGATGCTGCACATCATTGTTCGCCATGGTCTTCTCTCCATCCTTTCACAAGCTCCGCCGCGCGCAGCGGCATATATTTTTCAAGGTCTTGTCCGTATTTGATCATCTCGCGCACCATCGTGGAGCTGATGTGCTGAAACTTCGGCTCCGCGACCAGCAGCACCGTTTCGAGCGCGCCGTCCGACACATCGCGATAGATGAGCGAAAGCTGCTGCTCGGCGTCAAAATCCACGCTGTTGCGCACGCCGCGCACGAGAAACTGCGCGTTTTTGCGCAGCGCGTAGTCGGTCAGAAGTCCGCCGCCGAGCTCAGCTTCCACATTGGGGAACTCCTCGACGCTCGCGCGCATGAGCGCGAGCTTCTGCTCGTCGGTGAACATCGGGTGCGTCTTCGTCCCGTTCGGCACGATGGACACATACACGCGGTCAAAGAGCTTCGATGCGCGCGCGATAATGTCCTGATGTCCGATCGTCACAGGGTCAAACGAGCCGGGAAACACTGCGATTCTCATGCCTCTTCCTCCACCGCGCGGTGATAGATGCTCACCTTGATCTTGCCGTAGCGGTACTCGCGATACAGTCCGTACGGCGCGGGAAGCTCGGGAAGCGTCTGGTTCTGCGGACTTTCCGCGACCATTATACCATGGGGTGATAAAATGTCAAACTGCGCGATCTTTTCCATCGCCTGCTCCAAAAGTCCGCTTTCGTACGGCGGATCGAGGAAGATGATGTCGAACCTCCCGCTCTGCGTGCCGAGCGCGGCGAGCGAATCACCGCAGATGACCTGCGCGTTTTCTTCCAGATGGCACAGCGCGAGATTTTCGCGCACGAGCTTGACCGCGTCTGCACGCTTGTCAACAAAAAGCGCGCTTTTTGCCCCACGCGAAAGCGCCTCGATGCCGAGCTGCCCCGTGCCCGCAAAAAGATCGAGCACGCGCGCATCCTCCACGTCGAACTGGATACAATTAAAAATACTTTCCTTGACCTTGTCGGTCGTCGGGCGGGTCTCCATGCCCTTGAGCTCGCCCAGCCGCCGTCCGCGCGCCGAGCCTGTGATAACTCTCATGTTTATCCCTCCGCAGCGCCCAAAGCGGGCGCAATGAACTCGTTAGTTTCCATAATACGTGAATTTCCGTTTATTTTCAATAGAGTCCTTGACATTTTCCCGCATTTTACGCAAAATATTTTCTCTTGTTATTCTGCACCGCTTCGTATATAATGATATAGTCATATCATATCGACCAGGGAGAAAGGAGTATCTTCCATGATCAGGCTACAAACCGAAAAGGGCGAAGTCAGCATTTCCGACGCTGCCCTGTCTAATATCACCGGCGCCGCGGCCACGAGCTGCTTTGGCGTCAAGGGCATGGCCTACCGCTCGATGACCGACGGGCTCGTCCACCTGCTGCGCCGCGAGGCGATGAGCAAGGGCGTGCGCATCATTCCCCACGAAGAAGGGGACATTTCCATCGAGCTGCACATCGTTGTGGAGCACGGCGTGAACATCGCCGCCGTCTGCCGCTCCATCATCAATCAGGTGCGCTATATGGTCAGCGAAAACACCGGCGCAAGCATCCGCAGCATCGACGTTTGCGTCGACAGCATGAATATGTAAAAACCGAGGAGGACATCATCCTATGCACGATACCATCAATGGTGCCATGTTCAAGGAGATGCTGCTCTTCGGCACCGTCTCCATCGCACAGGCACAGCAAGCTATCAATGATTTGAATGTATTCCCCGTTCCCGACGGCGACACGGGCACGAACATGAGTCTTACCATCCAGACCGCGGCGCAGGAGCTCAAGAAGATCGAGCCCGCGACGGTCGATCAGGCCGCCTCTGTCACGGCGTCCGCGCTGCTGCGCGGCGCGCGCGGCAACTCCGGCGTCATTCTGTCGCTTCTCTTCCGCGGCATCGCCAAGGAGCTCAAGGGCTGCAAGGAGGCCGACGGCGCGGCGTTTGCCGCCGCACTTCAGGAGGGTGTCGCCGCGGCGTATAACGCCGTGATGAAGCCCGCCGAGGGCACGATCCTGACCGTTTCGCGTCTCGCTGCCGAGCGCGCCGTGAACGCGGCTGAGGAGCACAACAGCGTCGAGTACGTCATTGAGCAGGCCATCGCCCAGGGCGAGATCACGCTCGCGCAGACGACTGACATGAACCCCGTTCTCAAAAAGGCCGGCGTCGTCGACGCGGGCGGCAAGGGCTTCCTGCTGATTCTCGGCGGTATGCTCAGCGCCCTGCGCGGCGAGGAGCGCCCCGAGCTCACCGAAGAGAATGTACAGGAGAAGGCCGATTTTGCCATGCTCAACGAAGAGGACATCACCTTCACGTTCGACACCGTGTTCATCGTCCGCAAGAGCGGACGCAGCATTGAGCCGTTCCGCCGCTTCCTCGACGGCATCGGCGATTCGCTCGTCATCGGCGAGGACGACGAGGCTTTCAAAGTCCACGTTCACACCGACATTCCTGGCGAGGCGCTGACCGAGGCGCAGAAGTACGGCACGCTCGAGCTCGCGAAAATCGAGAACATGCGCACGCAGGCCCAGCAGCTTGCCGCGGGCGGCAAGGCCCAGTCCACCGACGACCTTGAGGCCATCGAGCAGGAGCTCGAAGCCGCCGAGCACGAAAATGCCGGTGAAGCCGAGCCCGAAAAGGACTTTGGCTTCCTCGCGGTCTGCGCGGGTAAGGGCCTTGCGAACGTCTTCACCGACCTTGGCGCCGACGGCGTCATCAGCGGCGGACAAACTATGAATCCCTCGACCGAGAGCATCCTCAAGGAGATCAAAAAGGTCCCAGCGCACACCGTTTTCGTGCTGCCGAACAACAAGAACATCATCATGGCCGCACAGCAGTGCATCGGCCTGACGGAGAAGACCGTCGTGGTCATCCCAACCGCCTCCATCCCGCAGGGCGTGAGCGCGATGATGGCCGTCGATCCCGACATGAGCGATGCAGACGCCATCGCCAAGGCGATGACGGACGCCGCGCAGTGCGTCTCCACCGCGCAGATCACCTACGCCGCGCGCAATTCCGATTTTGACGGCTTCGACATCCACGAGGGCGATTATCTGGCACTTCTGGACGGCAAGCTGCTCGGCACCGACCGCGACGTCTCCGCGCTGCTCGACGGGCTCTCCGACGAGGCAGCGTCCCGCGAAGCGGAGTTCATCACCGTCTTCTACGGCGAGGATGTGAATGAAGAGGACGCGCACAAGGCGTGCGACGCCTTCACCCGCAAGTGCCCGGATGCCGAGGTCAATCTGATCTGCGGCGGCCAGCCGGTCTATTACTATATCATCTCGATCGAATGACCCAAGCACAGCAAAGCGGAGCAGGATTTCTGATATGTACCCCCTTTACTGGACACCCAGTAGAGGGGGTATTATTATGCGGTAC
>ENA-OUQH01000766-OUQH01000766.1-human-gut-metagenome-genome-assembly--contig:-NODE-766-length-22679-cov-4.784786_pt1 | contig 22679 bp, 15 predicted proteins | sample MGYA00237948_ERZ548828 | MGnify/ENA primary metagenome ERZ548828 (study PRJEB26490, sample SAMN05194711) | human gut metagenome | biome: terrestrial biome; feature: human-associated habitat; material...
ACGAGATTTCTGCCTGTCTCGTGGGCTCGGAGATGTGTATAAGAGACAGGATGAATATAGCGCACGAAGCTTCTTTGCCTGTAGTTATACACGAAAGAGAGGCGTGTGCTGATGCGCTCGGCATATTAAAAAACAAAAAGGTGTGGGAAACGGGCGGACTTATGCATTGTTTTTCGGAAAGCCCGGAAACTATGGAAATTGTCCTTTCGATGGGAATGTATATTTCACTCGGCGGAGTGGTGACGTTTAAAAATGCCAAAACTGCTCCGCTGTGCGCCGCAAAAGTGCCGAAAGACAGGCTTTTGCTTGAAACCGACTGCCCGTATCTTGCGCCCGTGCCGTATCGGGGCAAGCGCAACAATTCTCTTTATATTAAATTCACGGCCGAGAAAATTGCTGAGCTGCGCGGAGTTTCAGCTTCCGAAATTATAAGTGCAACAGCTGAAAATGCAAGAAGATTTTACGGCATTTAAAAGTTTAATCCGGAGATGATTGTTTTTGAAAGAATATATGAGAGTTTATGCCAAGATTGATACCGAGGCGCTTATAGAAAACATACGCCATATACGCGGTATACTGAATGACACTACAAAAGTTATGATGGTTATAAAAGCCGACGGATACGGTCACGGAGCGGCAGCAGTTGCTCATGCACTCGACAGGGATGTAGACTATTTTGCCGTTGCAGTTATAGAAGAAGCGGTTGAACTTCGCAGGCAAGGTGTTTTAAAGCCGATACTTATTTTGGGTCACAGTGCACCGCAGTTTTATACGGATGCGCTTTTGAATAATGTTTCGCTCACGGTTTACAGCTTTGATATGGCAAAAAGACTTTCCGTTGCGGCAACTGCAAACGGAAGAATCGGTAAAATTCATATAGCTGTCGATACAGGTATGACGAGAATAGGGTTTGACTGCAGTGATGAAAGTGCAGAGATAATTAGAAATATATCAAAACTGCCCAATATACAAATAGAAGGCATATTCACGCATTTTGCCACAGCCGATGAAGCGGATAAAAGCTTTGCGGTTGAGCAGAAAAACAGATTTGAAGATTTTTGCAAACGTCTTGAAAAACAAGGTGTATATATTCCGATGAAGCATATAAATAACAGTGCCGGAATAATGGCTTTCCCGGAGTTCCAGTATGATATGGTGCGTTCGGGAATTATATCGTACGGACTGTATCCTTCCGAAAACGTAGATAAATCCGCGCTCAAATTAAAGCCCGCACTTCAGCTTAAAACACATGTTGTGCATATTCATACGGTGCCTGCGGGTGTTGGAGTAAGCTACGGTCAGACGTTTGTAACAAAACGCGAGACCCGCATAGCCACAATACCGGTAGGCTATGCCGACGGGTATCCGCGCAGCCTGTCAAATAACGGCAGGGTTATTATATGCGGCAGGTATGCGCCTATAATAGGCAGAATATGTATGGACCAGTTTATGGTTGATATTACGGATATTGACGGCGTTGAGATTGACAGCGACGTTACCCTCATCGGGAAAGACGGTGACGCCTCCGTAACAGCGGATGAAGTGGCGGAAAGAGCCGGCACAATAAACTATGAAATAATATGCGGAATAGGAAAAAGAGTTGCGCGCGTATACATTTGATTTTTTTATTTATAGTTTTTAATATAACGGAAAGTTTCCTCCTCGCCTTTTTCGCTGAGCATTATAAGCCAGCTTTCCAAAAGGTCGGAGGTCTTTTCGTTTATAAAGCGTTTTCCTTTTGCTTTCTGAAAATATTGGAGCGGATGCGAATCTGTGTAGTTTTTCCCCTGGTATACTTTACTTGCCGCAACTCTGTCGCAAAACATTTCCTTCACATAGCGCAGAGGCATCTCAATGGGCGAAAGAATACGTGTTTTCGGGTTGTAATCCGTCCAGTATTCAAAGTGGTGCTTGTTTCTGCCCTTATGATGCAGCCACGCCTTTGAATATCCGTATTCCGCGCGCTCGCCCTCGTTGGGGCTTTTTGTGCCGAAATAGTATTTGGCGCCCACAATAAATTCCGTGGGGCTGTATTTTGAAAGGTCGTGAAAAAGACCGCGAAAGCCTATTCCAACCTTGAAGGCATGCTTTATCACAAGGTGTCTGTGACGTGTAATTGTTCTGAAATGTCCTATGGCTTTAAGCATTTTATGATCTCCTTTGCAATAGCTTTTCTTATTATACTCCCAATTCGGAAAAAATGCAAATAAAAAATTGCCGCGCCGCCGGAAATTACCGAAAAAAGCCCTGCGCGGCTCCGTGCGGACACGGTAAATGATAAATCAGTGCAAATTTTTGCAAAAATATTTATTGACTTTTGCGGCAGACGCAGCATACGACGCCGGCGCGAGAACAATTATTTCATGGAGCTTCCGCGGAGGAGAGGCGTGTGACTACAGAGCGCGCAATACCGACATTGTATGGAATGTCACGGGAGACGCGATGCGCCGCCTCACAGACAGACATATGACCGAGGAAAGAAATAAAATTCGCAAACAACTCAATTTGGAATAGGCAGTTTTAAAATTGCTGAGCTACCATCCGAAAAAGTCCGAAATGTGCGATTCGGGCTTTTTTATTTTAAAAAAATTTGCTTTTTCGCTGATTTTCGTGTACAATTATGACAGAGGTGACTCAAATGAAAAAAATCATGCTGATTATTTTATGCTTTGCACTGCTGTCGGCGCCCTCGGCGGCAAGAGCCGCGGAGCAGGTAACAACAACCGACATTAAAGCGTTTATAGACGGATTGTGGGTGCCGGGCGTTAACGTAGGGGGGAGACTTTACGTTTATGTGCGCGACCTTGAAAATTACGGCTACGCGGTGGAATGGAACGGGGAGCAAAGAAGGGTGGATCTTTATAAGGCCGACAACAAAACCGTTTTGCCGCTGCTGCCCGAATATGTGGGCGCGGAAAACTCCGGCAGATGGATATGCAATACGCAGAGCACGGATATCACTGTATATTTCGGAGGAATCCCGATTCCCTCCGTGAGCATAAACGGAAAAACCGCGGTAATGCTGCGCGACATTGATATAAGATGCAATATTTCTTTTAATTCGCAGCGGCGCGAATCGGAAATATGGGTTGGAAAAACCAAGCTTGAAGGGAAAAAGCTTGAATACAAAAATATTTTTTATTCATGCCTTTCGCTGCTTTCAAGGGGAGATTACGAAGCCGATATAATTATGAGCATGGCGGAGTCAGACGTGTATAACGAGGCGGCGCTTTACGGAATGAAAAAATATATAGAGGAGCTTACGGCAGCAAACGAAACGCTGAAAAAATACGAAGAATCGCCGGGATTTTCCAAAAGCGCGATGGAGCTTTGGTGGGCGTCGGTAAACGCAAGATACGCCGCATGCAACCTCTACGAAATGGCGGAAAATATGCGTGACGGCATTTCAAATCCCGTTTTGAAAGATTATTATTTGCAGTATACGGAGGATTCGCGCTATCAGCGCAGCGAGGCGCTGGCGTTGTTTGCGTCGGAGCTTTGACGGAGCGCCTTGATATCCTTCGGTGCGATGCCGCGCGCCGAGCGCAGCGCGTGTATAAAATGCGAGCTGTCGTAATATCCGCTTTCAAGTGCGGCATTTGTAACGTCCGCGCCGTTTTGCAGCATTTTTACGGCGTTGTCGATTCTGCATTCGCTTTGATATGCCGCCGGAGACACGGCAAGAAGCTTTTTAAAGTGGTTAAAATATGCCGAGTATGAAAATCCGTATTTTGCGGCAAGCTCGTGAAAATTTATTTTTCTGTTAAAGTTGTGTTTGATATAATCTATGCTCAGTGCCATTTGAGAAATCCACGGAGTTTCCTGCTCTTCCGGACGGCTTACAAAACGCATTATTTCATTGCACAGAAGCTCTATAATACATAATACCGTGCGTATGCATATGGATTCGGGAAAATGCGGAAGCGTTTCAAGAATGTCCGTGAGCGAGCGCACGGCTTTTTCGGTTTGTTCGCTCATTTCGGCAAATATATTGTATTTTGAAGCATTTCTTATAAGGGGCTCTATATTAAAAAGAATATTGTATCCGTAAAAGCTGCGAAGCGTATCGGCATATTTTGTCATAAAAGCCTCGCTTAAAATTATATGGTAAACGTCAATTCCGTGTTCGGAAAAATAGCTGTGATTTTCGCCGCGCGGGATAACAAAAAAAGAACCTTTTTTAACGGGAACGGTGCTGTCGTCAAGAGAGTGATTTCCGCAGCCGCGCAGCACAATATTTATTTCAAAAAAGTTGTGCTTGTGCATCGGTAGAGAATAAAGCTTGTCATGATTGTAAAATTTCACATATGCCGAATTGCCGAAGCCTTTGACATCGTTGTAATTATATATGGTTTTAAATCCGCTCTGCCGTTGTTTATCGTTCATTTTTGGCTCCCTTTTACAGTATTCTACAATTAAAAAATATAATCTTACAATTATTATACAACGGTTATGTGTTAAAATCAAGATGAAATGAATTTAATTTAGCGGAGGTAGAAAATGAATATTAAATATTCTGATTTAAGAGATAAAATTCTCGGTTGCTGGAACGGGAAAAATATAGGCGGCGTATTGGGCGCACCGTACGAAGAATGCCAGAGAAGCCTGCACGATGTAAAATTCTATCAGCAGGACTTAAACGGCAATCCGCCGGGAAACGACGATTTGGATTTGCAGCTTGTATGGCTCAACGCTGCCGAAAAACACGGGAAAAAGCTCAATTCACATATTCTTGCCGATTACTGGATGGAGTACATTGTGCCGAATTGGTCCGAATACGGAATGGCAAAAAGAAATATAAGAGCAGGAATGCTTCCGCCGCTTTCGGGCGCTGTGGATAACAGATATAAAGACAGCAACGGCGCGTGGATAAGAACTGAAATCTGGGCATGTCTAGCACCGGGTCATCCTGATCTTGCGGTTAAATACGCAATTGAGGACGCTATTGTGGATCATGCCGATGAGGGTGTATACGCAACGGTTTTCTGTGCGGCTGTGGAAAGTGCGGCATTTGTATGTGACGATAAGGAAGAACTTATAAAAATAGGTCTTTCGTATATTCCGGAGGACTGCATAACCGCAAAAGCAGTGAAACTAATTATTGACTGCAAAAAAAGAGGGCTTGACTATAAAGAAGCCAGAGCGGAGCTTTTCAACAAATACCCCGGCACGTTCGGAGTAACATTCCATAAGGAAAAAGAGCTTATAAGAGAATTTCCGGACGGCGAACCGGGTATGGACGCGCCGAACGCTATAGGAATTATTATGATAGGCTGGCTTTACGGAGAAGATGATTTTGAAAAAACTTTGTGTATAACCGTAAACTGCGGAGAAGACGCAGACTGCACCGCCGGAACAATCGGCGCTATTTTAGGAATTATGCACGGAAATCACGCTATTCCCGAAAAGTGGTTAAAACCCATAAACGGCGTTATAAATACTTGCTGCATAGATTTGGGCTCGGGGATATCGTTGCCGAAAACCGCTGATGAGCTTACGGACAGAGTTATAAAAAGCATTCCCGTATTTCTTGACAAAAAATATTTTTCGCTTGAAAATGCGGGCATTGACGTTGAAAGCGCAGGCGAGCTTATGTCTCCGCCCGAATACGAATATATAAGACACATTGCCGGACACAGAAAGCCGGGAGAGCTTTCAAACAAAACCGTATTAAAACTCGGCGGTTATGCGGTGCGCTATGAGCTTCGCAGCGTTTCTGCCGTTATTGACTACATAGAAGCACCGAGCGTTTTGGCGGGAGAAACAAGAAAAATAAGACTGATTCTTTTTGACCCCAACTTCGAGTGTACCCCGGGACAGTGGGCAAATGTCAAAATTTACACGGATGACGGTGTGCAGGTTGCGGGCGGAAACTATCTTTCGGCTCCGCTCTGCAGTACGTACAGTACAAGAACAGAATTTGAAATAGAGCTGTTCTTTGAAAATATTTCCGCTCCGTCCGTTAATGTTATTTTTGATATCAGTGTGAGCGGAAGAACGTCCGGCGGAATTATAAAGGCTGTGTTTAATGCAGGTCATTATAATCTGATATAATAAGTGTATGCAAAAAAGTGCTGTTTGTTTAAACGACACTTTTTTGTATAATTTTTCCACGGCAGATTAAACTTCCGAACAAAACATTAAAAAAACCGCATAGAATAATATGGAGATTATTAAAGTTTTGTTGTATAATATACATAAAACATAAAAAGAGAAAGGAATATAATTGTCATGACAAAAAAATTAATTGCCTTAATTATTCTGATATCATGCTTGGGAACGGCTGTTTTTGCGGATGAAGAAGTTGTTCTGAGACGTTTTTTTTATGAAAATTTTGCTTCGACCGCAGCCGGAAGCGTCCCGGGGAGTATATACTCGGTTCAAAAGTCAAATTCCATTGCAGTTGCGGAATATCCGAGCCAAACGGATAAAAGCATATGTATTTCCGCAGATAAATCGGCAACAACGGATTCGTATATAGATGTTGAACTTGAAGAAAGCGTCGATGATACGGTTATAGAATTTTATATAAATTTCAAAACATTTCCAAAATATCATTTTTTTGTGTATTTTAAAGACCCTTCAAACCAAGAGGTTTTTCTTTTAAAGGTAAACACCGATTTGAAAGTATATTATCCCGAAGGGATATCGTATAGCTTTAAAAAAGGTTTTTTTCAGAAAATAAGTATTGTTTTGTCGCAAACAAACCATACGGCATCTGTGTATGCCGGGAAAACACCTCTTGTCGAAAATGCGCCGCTTAATTTCAGCGATTTCGGAGATATGAAACTTTTAAGGCTTCACATGCTATCGCCGAATGCAAATCTTTCAACCCGCGCAACGGAAATATATATTGATGATTTGTCGGTTTATGCAAGTTCTTTACCTGCCGATGTTTTAAGAGAACAGGGAAAAAGCGTAAGCTTTGCGGATTCGGATCCCGACCCCGATTCGGAAACAATTTCTTCAAATGCCAAAGCGAGAGAATATATGGGAGATGCCGCGGCGCTTTACATAGGAAAGAAAAAAATTTATAAAAACGGAAAAGCAGCGGCAATTGCGCAAGCGCCTGTACTAAGTGACGGTAAGGCATTTATTCCGGCAAGCGCATTGACGGCATGCGGCTTTTCGGCAAACGGAGCCGAAACAAAAACAATAAATTCCGCTTTGTATTACGATGCAGCGTCTCTTGCGGAAAAAAACGGAAAGAAACTGACGCTTGATAAAAGCGGGCTTTTAGTAATGGGAAACCGTGTAAATTTCTTTAACTTTAAAACAGATATTCCGGTATACAGGCGTGTGTGCGGAGAAATAGTTTTTGAAGATGTAAGCGGAGCGGAAATGGTTCAAAAAATTACAAGCTGCTTTCCGCAAAACGGCCATCCGAGGCTATATGCCAATCAGGAAAAGATAGACGAGATGAAAAATACGGTTTTAACCGACAGCACTGCGAGAGCGCGTTTTAATGCGGTTAAAAGAATAGCAGATACGCTTGTGACAACCGATACAGCCCCGGTAGAATACAAGCTTAAAGGCGTAAGACTTTTGGAGGTGTCAAGAAAAGCAAAATTAAGGCTTGAAAGACTTGCTTTCTGCTACAGAATGACCGGAGAGACAAAATATGCCGACAGGTGCATAAGCGAACTCCGTGCAATTATAAATTTTCCCGATTGGAATCCCTATCATTTTCTTGATGTTGCGGAAATGATGGAGGCTGTTTCGTTTGCCTATGACTGGCTTTACGACTATGAAGGATTTGCCGATATACGAGCCGATGTGAAAAACGCTCTGCGCGATATGGGACTTAAAAATGCACTTGAGGATTACAGAAACATATCGTCTCGCAAGCGCTCTTATAAATGGGCACAGAGCAAGGTGGGGGATAACTGGAATATAGTTTGCAATTCGGGCGCCATACAAACGGCGGTCGCGCTGGCTGATGAAGAACCCGAAATTGCTGCCGAAATATTTTCATCCGGCATGGAACTTATCAAAAAGGCCATTCTGCTTTATGCTCCGGACGGCGCATGGTATGAGGGCGTCGGTTACTGGCAGTTCACAACCGATTACTTCACGGATTTTATCTCTGCTCTTTTAACTGCCTGTGGAACGGACTTTGGATACGGTGATGCACCCGGAGTGAAGGAAACGGGATATTTTTCGAGAATGCTTTGCGGCCCGTGCGGAAACTTTAATTTTCATGATTCCACGGTGTCTGCTTCATATTCTCCGGGGATGCTGCTTTTGGCGGAATACTTTGATGATTCTGCCCTGCAAAATACATATTTAAGCAACACAAGCGGAGGCAATATCAGAGATATAATATGGTATAATAAAGATTTTTCGGTAAGCGATGCTTCGCTGCCGCTTGACAGGTATTACAGAGATACGGAAGCCGCAGTTTTCAGAAGCGGGTTCGGAAGCCGTGACATTTTTGTGGGTTTCCATGCCGGGAAAACGAATGTTTATCACGGACATATGGACGCAGGCAGTTTTGTTATAGATGCGCACGGCACGCGCTTTGCGTGTGACCTCGGAGCGGATAATTACGACATTCCGGGCAGTGTGTGGAACCTTTACAGATACAGAGCGGAGGGACATAACACTCTTGTTATAAATCCGTCGGAAGACGGCGGACAAAGCCTTGAAGGAAAAGCAATAATGAACAGGTTTGAGGAAAACAGCCGCAGTGCGTTTGCCGTAACGGATTTAACGGGTATGTACAGCGATAATGCCGCGTCTGTGCGCCGCGGTATGAAACTTGCAAACCTCCGCAACGCGATAATCGTGCAGGATGAGATAAAAGCAGATTCCCCGGTTGATGTGCGCTGGTATATGCACACCGCGCAAAGCATCACGGTATCGGCAGATAAAAAAAGCGCAAGAATCAAAGGAACTTATGACAAAGACATGATTGTTTCGCTGCTTGACCCGAGTATACCGGCAGAGTTTTCCATAATGGACGCAAAACCTTTGGAAACATCACCTCAAAATGACGAACAGTCCGAAAACACGGGTTTCAGAAAGCTGGCACTTAATACGACGGAGAATGTTAAGGATATTACAATTGCGGTTATCATGCAGTTTGTGCCGTCAAACGGCGATTATGAGCTTTATATGCCGGAGGTACAGCCTCTTGACAGCTGGAGCCTTGACAGTGCCGAGGACGGATTGAATTTTGAAAATGTAAAAGCAGAGGAAAATGCCGGTACGGTTTCCCTGAGCGTGGACTATGCCAATACCGAAAACGAAAAAAAAGCCGTGCTTATTGCGGCAGAATATGACGGAGACAAGCTTTCCGAAATTCATATTTCAAAATCAATGCAAATTAAATCCGGGTTCGGAACACTTGATTTTTCCTACGAAGGAAAGCTTAATAAAGAAAAAACAAAGCTTATGATATGGGACAGCGTCTCGGGTTTGCACCCCGTAGCTCCGATTATGTCTGTGAATTAAAAACAAAACAATTGCTTTAATACGTTTTTTTATGTTATAATATCTGTGAGATGACTTGGTATTTGTTGGCATCTGAAAATAATAATGCCTTCAAATACCATTTCACCGCTTGTTTTTGGAGGGTATTATGAAAAAACATGAAGACAAATATGATATAACGGAAAATCTGTTTTGCTGGAGTTCCGATATTGCTCAGGAAAGATTTAAGAGCTTTTGCAATAACGTTTTGGAGACGAAAATTGACGAGGTGCCGTCTGAGGAAAGCATTTTTATGAAGCAGAGCTTTTCCATAGTTTTTTTCGCAACGGTTTTATTTTTAATGACAAATGGTTTTTATTTTATAAAAAATATTGTGATGAACACCATGATACCTATTGACATGGTGCCGCTTTATATGATGATTGCGGCATCATCGGCAATGCTGATTTACTTGATATTCTGTAAAAAATACGATTCACCCCTGTCAAGATTTACACTGTTTGCTTACTATACAATTGTTATTGCAAGCGTTACGGTGTTTATGATTTCCTGCAATTTTCACAAAATAGGTCTTTCAATTTCCATGTGTTATCTTTTTGTGATAATGATTGCGCCGACGTATCGGCTTTTTGATACCGTTCTTATATGTGTTATGATTGCAATCAGCTGGTGGCTTCCGGGAAAGCTTCCGTACGCTGAAAATTATAATTTGTTTAAGCATTTTATTCTTCGGTTTTCAATTGTTACCGGGTTTATTGCAGTTCGGTCTATTTTTATCCGTCAGTCTTCAAACGAAAGATACATAAGCGAAATGAGCAATGCGTTTATTAAACTTGCTTATAATGATATGATGACGGGAACACTGAACAAAAAGGCAATGGAAACATATACTGCTTTTATTGCCGAAAAAATAATGCCTGAGAAGGTAGGTGCAATAATTTACGATATAGATAATTTTAAATCTTTTAACGATAATTATTCCCATATGAACGGTGACAAAGTACTTAAGCTTGTTTCCGAAAGCGTTGTTAAGGTGCTCGAAAGGCTTGATACATACCTTTTCCGTTACGGGGGAGAGGAATTTGCTGTAATATTGCCGGATTATTCCGAAGATGAAACGCGTCTTGTTGCATGCGAACTTCTTTATGCAATACGAAACGCCGCCATTCCGAGAGATGATTTGCCGGGAAGAAACATTGTTACCGCTTCATTTGGGGTTGCATGCGGAACGAGTGAGGAGCTGAAAAATCTTTTGATTGTGGCAGAGGCAGACAAGCAGCTTTACATTTGTAAAAACGGAGGTAAAAACTGTGTTGCGGTAAACGGAGTAATATTTAAATAATGGATTCTGCGAAACGTAGAATCCGTATTTATTTTCTGTGTATTAATTGCAGGCATTGCAATCGCGTGTGTTCTTGACAGGGATGCGGGTGCTTTTGAGTGTCCTAAGTGCGGCGCACACAAATATTGCAAAAAAGTTCTGACAAAATAAAGCGGTATCGACCTTTCTTAAAAGTGTTCGTCTGTAAAATGATGATATGCTTCATTTACAGGCGGACTTTATTAATTTGTGTAAAAGTTTATTTATGTTTTGACCAAGCCTACGATGTTTATTAAAAAAAGTATTGACAGCAACGGGAAAAAGTAATATAATAAAACTAACGAATGTTAGTTAGCGGGGTTTCTATGAAAAATGAAGATACAAAAAAGATGATTCTTAAAAAGGCTCTTGAGTTGTTTTCCGAAAGCGGATACGATGCCGTAAGCGTGGGGAAAATTGCAAGGGCAGTGGGGATTAAAGCTCCTTCGCTTTACAATCATTTTCCGAGTAAACAGGCTATTTTTGATGCTATTGTGGAGGAAACATCAAAAGAATTTGAAAAAAATACGGATGAAGTTGCCATCCATGTTCAAAATTCCGCCAGAGATGTTACGGTGTTTTCCCAAATTACGGAGGATGATTTGGTGGAAAAGGTTCATCAGATTTTTAATATTTCGCTGCATGATGAAAATATAGCTCTTTTTCGAAAAATGATGACTATAGAGCAGTTTCGTTCCGATGAACTTTCTAAACTTTATTCTGAAAGATATGTGGAGCGGATAGTGGCTTATCATGCCGGGATTTTTAAAAGTCTGATAGCCGCCGGAGAATTGAAAAAGGAAGATCCCTATACGCTTGCGATGATGTATGTTGCGCCGATTATTATGCTTATAGGCGTGTGCGACCGCCAGCCGGAGCGTGAGAAGGAGTGTTTAGAAAAAATAGATGAACATGTAAAGCTGTTCTATCGCACATATAATACTTTGATATAGTCAGAGACATGATTCGCGTCGCATATGTCAGCGGTGCTCATTTTGGCGATGATAAGAGAAGCTTATGCCGTAAGTGCAGCATTTTTGCTTCTCATATTAAAAGGAATGCTGATTTTGAAAAATGAGAAAGCAGCCTGAAATAAATGATTAAAATATAATTGCCGATAAAAAATCGGAGGAACGGAGATTATTATGAAAACAAAAAGGATTTTGGCAGTGGGCATTGCCGCCGCGGTAATATTCACAAACACCGCGTTTGCTTCTGATATGTATGCTACGCGTGGTGAGGTTGCGAATATGCTGCTTCAGGCGGCGGATGACTATAATCCGAATGTTAAATATTCGGATATAATAAAAGGCTACGGCGGTGACGGCGAGCTGCACGAAGATTGGAATGTAAACCGCGCGGAGGCGCTTATTATGCTGTCGCGTGCGTTCGGAAAGCTGCCGGAACTTACGGGGCATAACGCGCGCGTGGCTTTGAAAAGCGGAGCGTTTGACGATATTCCCGATTGGGCGGCACCGGAGCTTACCCCCGTGCTTGACGCAGGCATTTCGGTTGGAACGGCAGACGGTATTTTTTCTCCTTATGACGATGTTACAAAAGAGCAGATGCAGCTTTTTATTAAAAGAGCGTATGCCCTTTTCGGAACAAACGAGAAAGACGATTTTTATGCTGCCGTAAACAAAGACGTTTTAAATACGCTCTCTCTTAAACCGGGGCGCGTTATTGCAGGAACGCTTTACGATTTGGGAGACAAATCCACAGAGGAAGTTAACGATATTATAAAAGACGCAATAGAAAAAGGCGGCGAAAAAGGCAGTAAAGAACAGAAAATGGCCGACTTTTATAAAAATATTCTGGATGTTGAAAAGCGCAATAAAAATGATATGTCCGTGCTTCAAAAATATCTTGATATGATAAATAAAGCCGAAAACACAAAAGACCTTGAAAAAGTTCAAAGCGTATTGAAAAAAGAACTGCTCATAGCGCCTTATGCAGCGTTTTCCATAACCACGGATTTTAAAGACAGCACAAAATATATACCCGTTTTCGGAACTTACGAACCAATTATGACAAAGGACTTTTATGAAAGCGGAACAGAGAGCCAAAAAAATGCATATTTTAAATATTTGAAAACGGTTCTTTCAATTGCGGGAGAAGATGCGTCGGACGAAACGATTCAAAAGTTTTTTTCTGTTGAAAAAGAAATTTCGGAAAAGGCGCTGAGCCCTCAGGAAAATGCAGACGTTGATAAAATTTATAATACGTTTTCGCTTTCGGAAATAGCCGATATGGTTCCCGCAATGGATATTTATGAAGTGCTTAAGGATTCAGGAGTTAAAGAAGAAAGCAAAATTCTTATAACAAATCCTGAAACAGTAAAAATATTCTCATCGTTATTTACGGATGAAAATACGGAAACCATAAAAACCGTGGCAAAAATTTCTTTGCTTTTAGGCTACGGCGGCGCGGTTTCGGCGGATTTTACAGATGCTGCCGATACTTTTAACGCTGAATATCTGGGCATTTCGGGTACTTATTCCGATGAGGAGCGTGCAGCGTTTATTCTTTCAAATACAATGCCCGATTATATAGGCGAGATATATGCCGAAAAGTATTTTACGGAAGACGCAAAACAAAATGTTTTAAAAATGGTTCGCGATATAATAGACGTTTACAAAGACCGCATAAAGAACCTTGACTGGATGAGTGAGGAAACAAAGGAAAAGGCAATTAAAAAGCTTGACAAAATGAATATCAAAATAGGGTATCCGGACAGTTTTGATTCTTATCTTGACAAAACCGAAATAAAATCGGCTGAAGAAGGCGGCAGCTATTTCAATAATATTTTGGAAATATCAAAGGCAGCGGCACAGGATAGACTGAACCGCCAGGGAAAGCCTGTGGACAAAACAAAGTGGCTTATGTATCCTTATACGGTAAACGCATGCTACAGTGCAACTTCAAACGACATTACATTTCCGGCTGCGATTTTGCAAAGTCCCATGTATGACGCCGATGCTTCCTATGAAGAAAATCTGGGCGCTATAGGATATATCATTGCTCATGAGATAACGCATGCCTTTGACAATAACGGCGCAAAGTTTGACGAAAACGGAAATGCGGCGGATTGGTGGACGGCGGAAGATTATGCCGAGTTTAAAAAAAGATGCGAAAAGATGGTTGCTTTTTACGACGGGCAGGAAGGAATCCCGGGGGTACTTATGAACGGCACACTGACTTTAAGCGAAAATGTTTCGGATCAGGGGGCTGTGCAGTGCGTGACGGAGGTTGCGGCAAAACTTGAAAGCCCCGATTTTCGCAAGCTGTATTCCTCGATGGCAAAAGCGTGGGCAAGTACAAAAACACGCGAATATGCCCGGTATGCGGCAAACGTTGATGTGCACTCGGAAGATAAATTGCGTGTAAACCGCGTTGTTGTTAACTGTGATGAGTTTTATAAGGCTTTCGGAATAACGGAAAAAGACGGAATGTGGGTTGCTCCCGAAGAAAGAGTTAAGATTTGGTGATAAAATGAATGTAACTGTAATAAGTGCAACAAAAAGAAAAAACAGCAGTACGCGCAATGCGGCAAAGTATTTTGTGTCAAAGCTTGACAATGTTGAAAAAGTGTGCGAATTTACTTTGCCGGACGACATGCCGCATGTATGCCGCGGCTGTTATGCGTGCCTTAACGGAAAAGAAGAAAAGTGCGGCGGATATGAATATCTGAAACCGATAAATGCAGCTTTTTCCGATTCCGAAGTTATAATATTTTGCTGCCCTGTATGGTGTTTTCACGCGCCGGGACAGATTAAATCATTTTTAGATCATTACGGCTACAGATGGCTTGTTCACCGCCCGAATTTTGATATGATTAATAAACAGGCGGTAATTATTACAACTGCCGGCGGCGGAGGAATGAAATCTGCGGCAAAGGACATAAAAGACAGTATGGATTACTGGGGTGTTGCGAGAACGCATGTTGTTACACAGGCTGTATGGGGCTGTTTTTGGAACGATATGCCGGAAAAATTCAAAAAAAGTCTTTTGAAAAAGCTTGATAAAACCGCGGCAAATGTTTCAAAATTTGCAAAGAATCTTAAACCGTCTTTTAAAGTCAGGTACCTTTGCGGAATGTTTGAATCACTGCATCTGAAAGACAAAATGTGGGAAATAGACAATGAGTATTGGAAAAAGAATAGAAGAAAAAATAATTAAAATTAATGGAGATTAAAAATGAAATATATAAAAAGCGAAAAGTATAATACGCCTGAGTTACAGGCTAAAATCATGGGGCCAAACCCCGTAAAACTTGAGGAAGAATTGCTTTGCGGCAACAAGATTCCGAATGGTGCGGTTGTCTGCGATTTAGGCAGCGGACAGGGACTTACAAGTGTGTTCCTTGCAAAAGAATACGGATTTACGGTGTATGCGGCGGATTTATGGAGTGACCCGCGGGAAAACCAAAAGTTTTTTGATAAAATGGGAATAGAGCGCGGAAAAATTGTTTCCGTCAAAGCGGACGCTGCGGATTTGCCGTTTGAAAAAAACTTTTTTGACGCCGTAATAAGCACGGATTCATACAATTATTTCGGACGTGATGAGAAATATCTTGATGAAAAGCTTCTTCCGTTTGTAAAAAGCGGCGGCTATATTTATATTGCCATTCCCGGAATGAAAAAAGACTGTCATGACAATTTGCCGAAGGAGCTTTTGCTTTCGTGGACTCCGGAGCAGCTTGACTATATGCATGATACCGATTATTGGAGCACTATGGTCAGCAAGTGCAAAGGCGCGGAAGTGATAGAAGTTAAAGAAATGGAAAGCAATGAAGAGGTTTGGGCGGATTGGCTGAAACAGGATAATGAGTACGCTGTGGGTGACAGAAAGTCAATGGAAGCCGGCGGCGGAAAATATCTTAATTTTATTTCGATTGTGCTGAGGAAAAAATAATGGCAACAAGCAAAGAATATTTAATTTTTATAGAAGAGCAGCTGTCCGGGGTTGAAGGGATAACGTACAGGCAGATGATGGGTGAATATATAGTTTATTATAACGGGAGAATTGCCGCATATATTTGCGACAACAGATTTCTTGTAAAACCCGTGCCCGCTGCCGCCGCTATGCTCCCCGGTGCCATATATGAGCCGCCTTACGAAGGGGCAAAGGACATGATTTTGGTTGAAAACGTAGATGACAGTAATCTTATGACAAAGCTTTTTTACGCTTTTTACGATGAACTGCCCGAATCAAAAAAGAAGAGGAATTTAAAATGAATTACAGAGTTATAGATAAAGAAAAGTATTACCGAAAAGGCGTGTTTCGTCATTTCTCGGAGGACTGCAAATGCTCAACGTCAATGACCGCGAGAGTGGATGTGACTGAGCTTAAAAATCACTCAAAAGAGACAAATACAAAGTTTTATATCAATTTTCTGTATGTTTTGGCAAAGGCACTGAACTCGAGAGACGATTACAAAATGGGATATTTGTGGCAGACGGATACTCTTATATGCTATGATAAAATCAATCCCACGCAATACATCTTTCATGATGATACGGAAACATGTACACCCGTATACACGGAATATTTTGAGGATTACAATATTTTTTACGAAAAATGCGCGGCAGATATAGAAAAAGCTAAGCATACACGTGAATACGGTCTTGACGCGGCAAACCACCCAAATTGGTTTGATGCGTCGTATATATCGTGGCTGAGCTATGATTCTTTAAATGTTGAACTTCCGGACGGATATCTTTATTTTGCGCCCATTATAAACTGGGGCAGATACAGAGAGGAAAACGGCAGATTTGTGATGCCGGTTACGGTGAGATTGAATCATGCAGTGGCAGACGGATACCTGGTGGCAAAAGTTTTTAAGATTCTTGAAGAAGAAATGAAAAAATTTGTCTTATAAAAGAGATTGGGTTTTTGCCTTAATATCAATCAAAAACCGCGGCTTACAAAATTGAACGTGAGCCGCGTTTTTTTAGAGGTTTTTATTTAGAGTCCATGTGCAGATAAAGATGAACAATAATTCGGGTGCTAAACCGATATAATACAGTCAAATATACAAAAAGAAAAAAACAGATGTATTTTATTGACTTTTATTCGGAGCGGTGGTAAAATTCTATGTGGTATAGAACGGGCGTTCAATCAAATGACGTCCTGAGATGTTAACAAAAGAAAGAGGGGTTTTTTATGAAGCTTAAAAAGCTTCTTGCAGGCATTTTGTCTGCGGCAATGGTGCTTTGCACCGTAAGTCTTCCTGTGTTTGCTGATGGTGAAAATGTAATTACAATCGGCACGGCACAAGAACTTGTTGAATTATCAAACAGTTCAAAGACAAACAATTTTGCGGGTAAAACCGTAATTCTCACAAATGATATCAATATGGCGGAGATTAAAAATTTTACGCCGATCGGCGCAACAAAAATGTTTGCCGGCACATTTGACGGAGACGGGCATACCATAAGCAATCTTACAATACAAAGATCGGCTGCGTACGGCAACGGACTTTTCGGAAACTTAAACGGACCGGCTGTTGTGAAGAATCTTACACTCGATAATGCAAGAGTAAGTGCATGGGGTTACTGTGATTTCTATACCAACGTGGTTGGTGCGGTTGCGGCTTATGCATACGGAAACGTTACATTTGATAATATCAATGTTAAAAACTCTCATATAGACGGATTCGGAAAAGTTGCCGCAGTTTTGGGTATGGCGGCAGATCCGGGCGGTGTAACAACTATTAAAGACTGCACCGTTGAAAGCACAAGGGTCTGCGGTGTTTATGACGTGGCTACATTTATCGGACTGTCTCAGAACAAGGTTGATTTTAAAGACAATTCAATGGCTGACGTGACATGGGGCAAGAATACTTGGTATTCATATTCATATGTTTCGCTGAATGACACAACAGTAAAAAATAATGAAACGTTAAAAGTAAAAGGACTTTTCTATAAAGTCGGCGTTGAATTTTACAACGCGTGGGCTGATTACTATACAGATTTCACTTTCGGATATGAAAGCTTTGAACTTGAAAACAAAAGAGGATTCTATGTTGTGGACGGTCTTTTACATAATGAGTACGAAGCGAAAATAGGAGATGTAAAATATTCGGACTCTGCAGATGCCTTTGCGGCTGCAAATGCAGGCGATATTGTGGAATGTAAAGATTTTGCACCGAACGATGCGGATTTGTCGAACATTAAAGACGGTCTGGTGGCAATTGTTGACGGAAACAATGCGACAATACGAGATTACAAATCAGATTTAAACAATGACAATATCACGCACGATGAAAAAATTGATGTTATCAATTCGCTTGATATTTCAAAAATTGACGAAGAGACAAAAAACGACATTTTATCCGTTGTTAAAGAAATGCCTTCCGAAAACAAGGAGCAGGTAAATGCTTTGCAGCTTAGCAAAATTGTTTCAAACTCTGCTGATAAGATAGTAGAAAAAGATAACGATGAAGCTCCCGTGATAACGGCAACATCGGTTGCGACAGGAGTTAATACGCTTGCTGTAACAAAGCTTGAGTCTTCAGAGGCACTTCAGCAGCCGGAAAGCGTTAATGCTATATACTTTGACGTTACATTAAAAGATGCAAGCGGCAATAAAATCAAAGAAGTTGACGTTCCGGTACTTGTTGAAATTAATGTTGAAGACGCTTCAAATGTTGAAAAACTTATACGCAGCCATGAAGGTGTAATCTCCGAAATCCCGTTTGTAATTATTGACGATACACACGTGGTGGCTTCAATTACAAAGTTTTCTGAATTTGCCGCAATATTAAATCAGAATGTACCGGCAGGAAGCGCGGTGCTTGGGTTTGAGCCTATATCTTCTCAGGAACCCAATACGGCGAGGTTTAATTTATGCTTGACGGCTGATGAATACAAAACAATCAAACAGTTTGAATCGGGCGAGTTTTCGTTTTCGATGACGGGAGCTTCCGCAGCTGAATTTACACCTGCTTCCGGACTTGAACTTGTATATTCCGACAATATGGGCAAATACCGTGTAAATCGTACGGCAGACAAGGCTCTTACAGCTCCTATTATATGGTCGTCTAGGGGCAAAAGCGGAGTAAATCTCGGTGTTTTGACATTGACAGGTGCCGGCAGCGGCTCGTTATCCGTTGATGATATAAAGATGTTCCAAAAAGGAGCTGACAGTTTGGCAATTGAGATTAACACACTGCCTTCCGCTACAACGAATTACAGTATTGAACCCACATTTGCGGATCTTACGGTAAATGCTGATTTTCCGAACAATATTGTCAACAATGAAACGGCTTATCAGAATATGAGCATAAATATAAAGGGTGCGGATTTTGATGAAACATATAAGCTTGGAAGCAATGCGTCTTCTGCAATAAGCTTTGAAAATAATAAGTATACTTTGAAACTTCAGGGTAAACTCATGCAAAATACGGCCTATACAGTAACAGTTTCCGGCGCAGGCTACAGAACGGCGCGTTACACCGTTACAATGACAAATGATAAGGTATTAAACTTCTGGAACAATGCCAAAGATGCAGATGCTGTTGTGGAAGAAGGAAATGCAAATTCTGCAAGAAAAGTTACATTCCTTGCCGGCGATATAGTAAAAGACAACAGTATAAATATTTACGACCTTTCGGCGGTTGTTTCTTACTTCGGGACAAAGGTTGACAAAGACGCTCAGCCGGAATATGCAAAGTACGACTTAAACCGTGACGGCGTAATTGATTCCAAAGACGTGGCATACGTGCTTGTTTCCTGGGGCAAATAATTTAATTGGTTGCAAAACGGGCTTTTTGCGGAAAAATCCGCAAAAGGCTTGTTTTCATAAAAAAATAAGGAAAAAAGGAGAAGAAAAACTATGAAGCTTAAAAAACTTCTGGCAGGACTTGTTTCTGCCGCAATGGTAATGAGCACCATGATAATGCCTGCTTTTGCCGATGACGGTACGGTACATGAAGTATCCACGGCTGCAGAGCTTAAGACGGCATTTGCTGATGCTCAGACAGGAGATACCGTAAAGCTCACGGAAGATATTACGGTGGATGAGCAGATTGATATTAAAAACCCGGCAGCTCTTAAAGGCATAACGCTTGACGGCAACGGCAAGACGATTACTGCAAAGCTGCACACGTATTCGGGCGGCGGCTCTCCGCTTTATTTCGGAAATGCCGATGAAAAACTTTATTGCACCGGCATATCGATCAGGAATTTAACGATTAACGGCGAAGCAAGATTCGGCATATTCCTTTGCGGAGGAACAACGTCTGCTTTTGAAAACGTTAATATAAGCGGCAAATTCCTGTATGCTGCAAACTTTTATGGCACACACGGAGCAACATTAAAAAACTGCAACATTTCAAACAGCAATAATGAAGGAGTTAATAATGAATTCGGTGCGGCGGTATGGTCAAACGTTGCTTCGGCAAATCCGCTGATACTTGTTAATACACAAATTTCTTCAATTGCTATAAATACATACGGTACAGAAAATACACTTGCTCCGAAAATTTATGTTGATAAGGATTCGTCAACCGAAATCCGTACACTTGATGACGGAAGCGTAAGCAAAACGAGACTTATGTGCCTTGACGCGGACAGCGAAGGTGAAGTTTCGGTAGAGCAGGTGACAGACGCGGGACTCAGCGCTGCTATACCGCCTGCAGTTAAAATCGGTCATATATACTATGAGGATATTGTGAATGCGGCAGCTGCCGCAAAAGAGGGAGACTGCGTTTCTCTTGTGAAAAACAATGAAACAAAAAATATTGTAAAATTTGCAAGCAACGTTACGCTTGATCTTTGCGGATACACATTAAAGTCCGATTATGCCGGCGGTTATGCTTTTGTTTTCTTAAACGGCGGTACAATAGTTGACTCCGGCGAAGAAAAAGGCGCCATTATTTCAACCGCTGCAAGAACAATCAGCTGCGGCGGAAGCAAACTTACGGTTGACGGCGCAACATTGACGCTTGATACACCAACAAAAGGAATTTATGCCGTTGTCGGAACAACGGCGGGTCTTGACATAAAGAACAGTACAGTTATTGCAAACTGCCCTGACGGCTATGCTTTATGTTCCTTTGCGCAAACCGATGAACCGGAAGTTTATAATGTGGAAAATACCAAGGTGTATTCAACCGTATACGGCGTTTACCGCAACGGAAGTGACGGAAGCTTTAAAATGGACATGAAGGATTCCGAAATTGCAGTAGGTGATTACGGTGAATTTAAAGCGGATCCGGAATGTGTGGGCTTATATATTTCAAACAACAAAAAATCGGCGGACGAACTCGGAAAACATCAGATTACAATTGAAAATTCCAAGATATCCGGCAATACGGGTATTGAAGGAAAATATTCCGACTTTAAATTGTCAAACTGTGAGGTTACTGCGAAAACAGCCCCCAAGTATGTGCAGAACAACAACGGTTCCACAACAACCGGATTTGCAATAGCAATTACGGATAATACGGTAAACGGAAATGAGGTTTCGCCAAGAGGCAGAATAACAATAGACAGCGGTTCGTATAACGGACTCATAGGACTTGAAAACTTTGAAGATGCCAAAAAGTATATCGATGGCAAAACTACTGATGTTGTTTTAACCGGCGGTGACTACAGCTTTGACACTGTAGGTTACACAGCAGACGATTATGCGACAAAGCTTGTTGACGGCAGATATTATGTTGTAAAAGCGGAAGCCAAGATCTCAAACACCGATAAGGCGCCCGGAGTTACGGTTACGCTTGACAAGAATACTCTTAAAAAACAAAATTCTGTTGACCTTAACAAAGCCGCAAAGTATCAGGTTGTAGTATCCACAGCTCCGGCGGAGGACGCTGCAAGGGCAAGTGAGAAAATCGCTGTAGATTTTGCAGATGCAACAGATAAACAGATATTTGATATATCCGTTATTAAAACCGACAGCAACGGAAAAACAACCGATATTTCAAAAGAGATAAAGAAGCAGGATGTAACGATTGCTCTTGCAAACGCACCGAAAGAAAATTCCGATGTACATGTTTTCCATGTGCTTGATGACGGTACGGTTGAAGAAATTACTCCTGTTACGGTAGAAGGAAATACGGTGAAATTTGTTGCTCCTTCATTCTCGACATATGCTGTGGCTTATTCGGCAGACAGCCTCACAGAAGCTGAAATTTCAGAAAATGTCGGAGTTGTATTCTCAAAGGTCGAAGGCACAGACAATGAATATAACATTGTTTTGAAAGCTCTTGACGGCAAGAAGATAAACCGCTTTATGGTTGCAAGACTCGCATTTAAAAACGCTTGCGGCACGGTTGATTATGAGATTACTCCCGCTGCAAATATGACGGCTTCGCTTGAAAGCACAAACGTGCAGAGCCGCGAATACCGTTTCAATATGGACGGCACAAATGCTAACGGTGCAACGGGTGATGCAATCACAATCGGTAAAATAGTATTCGAAGGTTACGGTGCGCTTGATTTCAGCATTGACACATCATATGTTGCGGCAGGTGCAATTAATGTGGTTGAAACTGCTAACGATGCTGACAACATTGTTACAAGCTACAGCGCGGCAGACGGAACTCTTACCGTAAATATGGATTCCGCTCCCGAAAAGGGAACAATCACCGATACAATCGAACTTGAAAAAAAGACTTTGACCGTAAATATTGACTTTAACAACAGAGTTGAAAAAAATGCTGCGGCATATCAGAATATGAAAGTTACAATTTCGGGCGGAGATATTGCTCAGGACGAGGTTATTGCACTGGGCGAGGATAACTTTACAGACGATTCCACAAAAACTTCGTACAGCGTTTCAAAAGAGCTTACAGTAAATACCGTTTACACGGTAACAGTGTCCGGCGCAGGCTACAGAACGGCGCGTTACACCGTTACAATGACAGGTGATAAAG
>ENA-OUQH01000780-OUQH01000780.1-human-gut-metagenome-genome-assembly--contig:-NODE-780-length-22437-cov-5.341301_pt1 | contig 22437 bp, 20 predicted proteins | sample MGYA00237948_ERZ548828 | MGnify/ENA primary metagenome ERZ548828 (study PRJEB26490, sample SAMN05194711) | human gut metagenome | biome: terrestrial biome; feature: human-associated habitat; material...
CCATAATCCCATGTGTTTGCCAGGCCGCCGTAGATCTCGGAACCCGGGTAAACAAATCCTCTGGCTTTTGCAAGAGCTACGATCTTTTCCATTGTCTTTTCCATGATTTCTCTCCTCTTGACTTGCAGCTGTTCCGCCAAATGCGTCCGGAAAGCTCCGGAAAAAGCTGCTTTTTTACATTTTTGGTCTTATTATACTAGTATCCTCATGATTTTTCAAGGATATTTCCATTTGCATTGCATCCTGTCCTGCTTTTGAAAAATAAATCGTTACGGTTATTCCGCAGCCGGCAGTGATCTATCTCATCAATTCCAGGATCTCCAGACTTTTAAACCGCTTGTCTGTATTCAGCTCCGTATACCGGTAAATGTGGCGTTCCAGTTCCCGCAGCACATCATCCCGCACTGTAAACGTATACAGCTTTGCCAGGGGGGACACGGCTATGTAGCGCATGGCATACAGGGCAGCCGCTGAGATCCGTTTCCTGTCCATGGCCATCCTACTGCAGTCCGCACACAGGATCCCATGCTCGTCCTGGGAGAAAAAAAGTTCTCCGGTTTCTTCCTCCGTAAGCTCTCTCCCGCAGCCCGCACACTGGAACAGCTGCGGCATCACGCCCTGGATCACCATAGTCCGCAGTTCATAGATACAGCGCACCAGCCGGTCTTCTATATGAGGATTCAAAATGGCTTTGATGGTCACATAGAGAAGATTCATCATCTCCTTCTCATCCGTTCCCTCTTTGCCAAAATAATCTGCCAGCTCCAGAAAATAATATCCATAGTAAACCCCCGGCTGCCGGGTGGCCAGCTCCACAAAATGATGCTGTACGCTGACCTGGTTGAGATTATAACTTGTCCTTCCCTCATAAAGAGTAAAGCTTCCAAATACAAACGGGTTAGCTGCTGCCATGAACGGACTGTTCTGCCGTCTCGCTCCCTTGGCAAAAGCGGAGATCTTCCCCCTCTCTCTTGTGAGAAGGACGATCCGCTTGTCATAATCCCCTACCGGCATGGCAGAAAGTACCACTCCCTGTACGGTAATCAGATCACTCATTTTCAGATTTCTTTCTTATCATATCCAAAGTTCTTGATCAGGAAATCACTGTCTCTCCAGTTCTTAGTCACCTTGACCCAGAGCTTTAGGTTTACCTTTGCTTCCAGCATACGCTCCAGCTCATAGCGGGCATTGCTTCCGATCTTTTTCAGCATGGCACCCTGTTTTCCGATGATGATGCCTTTGTGGGAATTACGCTCGCAGATGATGGTCGCATCAATATCTATGATGTTGCTTCTTCCCGGACGTTTCTTCATCCGGTCGATGGCAACGGCGATTCCGTGAGGGATCTCCTCATCCAGTGCATGCAGAGCCTTCTCACGGATGATCTCTGCGGCGATCTGGCGCTGAGGCTGGTCGGTAACTGTATCTTCATCATAGAACATCGGTCCGTACGGAAGATATTTGAAAATACTTGGAATGATATCCTGTGTGTTTTTTCCGCGGAGGGCAGAGCAAGGAATGATCTCTGCAAAATCACAGATCTTACGGTAGGTATCGATCGCAGGAAGAAGCTCTTCTTTTTTTACCGTATCGATCTTGTTGATGATGAGAATCACAGGAACTCCAACCTTCTGCAGCTGCTCGGCAATGTGGCGCTCTCCCGCACCTACGAATGTGGACGGCTCCACCAGCCACATAATGGCATCTACTTCCTTCAGGGTTCTCTCCGCAACCTGTACCATGTATTCTCCAAGCTTGTTTTTTGCCTTGTGGATACCCGGTGTGTCCAAAAATACGATCTGTCCCTCATCACAGGTATACACGGTCTGTATCTTGTTTCTGGTTGTCTGTGGCTTGTTTGATGTGATGGCGATCTTCTGTCCGATAAGATGGTTCATCAGCGTGGATTTTCCAACATTCGGTCTTCCGATGATCGCAACAAAGCCTGATCTAAAATTATTATCCATTCTTTATCCTCTCATAATCCTTTCACAGTCTGCTATCCCATTTAACGGACAGCAGGCTTTGTTTCTCATCAGCCGATCAGTGGCTTCACTTCCATGAATACATCTTCCGCCTTCTCTATTGCAGTCTCACTTCCTACTACGCAGATCTGATCATCGGAAAGTACTGCTTCTACAAGAGCTGCCAGTTTCTGGATATCCTCCTTCTGCGCTCCGAGGATCTGATTTCTTTCCTTCTGGAGCATATCCTCTGTAACATTGGAGAAATATGCGGTTTTTGAGATACTTCCCTGCATCTGCGGAGTTCTCGGCACATCCTTGTTGCTGATCGTTCCGATGATATATTTTGTCATCTCACGCTCGTCTGCCTCAAAGGCACGGATATAATCCGGCACTCCCTGGTATACTTCCAGGGTTCTCTTTAGATGGGGATCACGGTAGGATACCAGGAAGCTCTCTCCGTTTCTCTTAAAGCCGCTCATGCAGCCATACGCTCCACCCTTTACACGAAGGTTGATCCAGAGATAATCGTAGCTTAAGATCACTTTCAGGATCTCCAGTGCACCGGTATACTCCAGGCCTTTTTTGCGGAAGTTTCCGTTCTGTGCCACATACTGGACCTGGCCGGAGGTCTTGAAGGCTTCGTTTTTCTTTATGCAGGGGGCCTGCTTCACAGGCTCCGGCTTCTGTCCGTTAAACAAGACTTTTTTGATCCCGGCAGCCTGTGCTTTTACTACATCCAGAGATTCTCTCTCTCCGGTATAGCTTACACAGAAATTCTCCGGACGAAGTACCTCTTCCATCACCTTACGGAGATTTTTCACGATCTCATCCTTGCAGCTGTCAAAATCCTTCTCCAGTTTTTCGATAAACTGATAATATCCGATTCCTGCCATCTCATCCTGGAATGCCGCCATCGGAGATGCGTAGGAAGCACCACGGAGAACGGCGGTGGAATGGCCTGCACTTGCAAGGCTGGCCTGGGCTCTGGATCTCACTCTGGCAATGATCTCGTAGAGACGTTTGGTGTCATCCAGCTTCGAAGTTGTAAGAACCTCCCGGATCATGGAAAACATGAAATCCATCTCCGGATATAACGCTTTTCCTCTTACGGCAAACATGGCACGGAATGCATCGGTATCCTGGGCATCATCAAAAACCTCTATCCCATAGGCAATACCGCCGGTTCTCGCATTCACCTCATTGAACAGTTCACCATAACTGTAGTTTTCTGTATCCACTGCTCCAAGCACAGATTTTAAAAGTCCCAGATAATGGACAGTATTTACATCAAAGTCATGGATCTCAAAAAGAAGATCTGCATAACCGATTCCATTGGTGCATACATCATGATACAGAAACAGGCTGTCATCTACGTAATGTTCCTCATTTGTCAGTCCTGTGATCTCTTTTTTGATATCTTCTCTGGAAAGCATCGGGATACAGGTCAGTGCTTCCGGATCTTCCTCGGATTCCTGATAAGCTTCCAGCGCTTTTGTATTCTCTATCATCCGGGTAAGCTCTTCATCAGAAAGGCTCTTTCTGTAATTCTCCAGTTTTTCTTCCAGTTCTTTGTCTCTCTTAGCAGCAAGGCCTTTCTCCGGTACCAGGGAAAGGATCGCGCCATGGGTGTTATCCAGAAGATATTTCCGGATCAGCTCCTCGAAATATCCCTCTTCCAGAGCTTTTTTGAGGAACTCAAATCCCTCCAGAAGCTGTACTTCGCAGAACGGTTTCGTATCGTCATAAAGCCAGCTGCTTAAAATATCCAGGCCATACATCAGTCCCTTCGGATAGGAAGAGAAATCTGCCTCACGGAAACGGAATTCGTAGTAGTTGATTCCGGCTGTTACTGCCTTCTTGTCGATACCTTCCTCCATGATCTTTGTGAGGGTGTCACGGATCACTTTGACAAATTCCTCTTTCTGGCTTAAGTTGGCTCCCTTTGCCACGATGGAGAAATAGGTCTGTTTGATTCCATCCTCAAAGGAGCCATAGATATCCTTGCCAATCTTTGCATCCAGAAGTGCCTGTTTCAGCGGTGCACCCGGTGCGCTTAAAAGTGCGTAATCCAGGACTTCGAAAGCAAGACTTAAGTTGATATCTGCTGCTTCACCCACAACCATATTGTAGGAAAGATAGGTGTTATCCTCTTCTCCCTCATCCTCTGATACCGGATAAGACTTCTGGATGTCCTTTACATGAGCAAAGGCTTCCTGATCCCGGATCTCGGAATCAATGACAAGAGAATCAAAGGCAGACAGATAATGGCTGTCAAGAAATTCCAGCTTCTCCTCCATATCCATGTTTCCGTAGAGATAGATAAAGCTGTTGGACGGATGATAGTACTGTCTGTGGAAATCCAGGAATTCCTCGTAACTGAGATCCGGGATATTTACAGGATCTCCGCCGGACTCACAGCCATAGGTGGTATCCGGGAACAGGGAATTCATGATCTCACGCTCCAGAACATCATCCGGTGAGGAAAAAGCACCCTTCATTTCATTGTAAACGACACCGTTGTATTTCAGCGGGCCTTCTTTCTGTTCCAGATGATAGTTCCAGCCCTCCTGGCGGAAAATCTCCTCTTTTTTGTAAATGTTCGGGTAGAACACCGCATCCAGATACACATGCATCAGATTCTGGAAATCCCGGTCATTACAGCTGGCTACAGGGTAGCAGGTTTTGTCCGGGTAGGTCATGGCATTGAGGAAGGTATTGAGAGATCCTTTTACCAGTTCCACAAAAGGATCCTTAAGCGGAAATTCCCTGGAGCCGCACAGTACACTGTGTTCCAGGATGTGGGCAACACCGGTGCTGTTCTTTGGCGGTGTACGGAATGCAATGTTAAAGACTTTATTCTCATCGCTGTTCTCGATGAGCATGACTCTGGCTCCTGTTTTTTTGTGTTTGAGAAGCCATCCTTTGGAATGAATATCCTGAAGATCTTCTTCCTTCAGGACTTCATATGCGTTCAGATGATTGGGATTCATAAATTAGTAACCTCCTGAATGTTTCTCTTCACACCCGGTAAAAATCCCTTTTCAAAAAATCCCGGGATCTTTTGCCGGATGCATGGCAACAAAAGGCTGTCTGAGTATTCAGACAGCCTGAAACGGAAGCTCTCCGGCCTCCTAAATGTTTCCTTCGTTGGGATAATACTGCCTGTAGATCTCTCTGGCAGCTCTTGTGATGATTCCAAGCTCAGCTTCCATTCCAAGATTAGCCGGAAGCTCCACAGCTGTTTCCCTGATGTCTCTCTGGACCTTGGCCTTCGCACTGTCCTCCTTGATGTGGATCAGGCCGAAAATCATTGTGTTATAGGATTTATCTGTCTGACAGAGATCCATGTAGACCAGAACCAGATGACAGCATTCCCGGTAAAGAAGCTCCTCATAAAGACCGCCCTTTTCCTGGAACTCCTGAAATTTCAGCTTCTTAAGATACTTGCCTATCTCTTTCTTCGCACTTCTTGTACCAAAGAATCTAGAAGCGGAATTCCGGTTAAACTCCATGGTCATCCAGAGACCGAGATAACCGTCTGCCCTGGTATCACCAGTCTCAGCTTTATCGCTGTAACGGATCTCCCAGAGTTCCTTGCGGATCCTGTTTTCTTCCGGTTCTTCTCCTGCTGCAATGGACTGCTCCAGAAGCTTCAGGCGCTCCATGGGATCTTTCTCTCTATAGTATTTCGCAATTGTTGGTGTATCCATTCATTCTTCCTCCTGATATCTGAATATTATATCAGACAACCTGCCAAAAATACACCCCTATCTGTGATTTCGAAGCTTTTTCCCAGGGCTTTTCACTTTTTTTCCGCGGTTATCACATAGATATACATTGCGGATATACCACAGGGTCTTATCCTCTCCGTATTTATCCAGGATCCGGAGAAGTCCCTCCAGCTCTTTCTTTGTCTGTGGGTGGATAAACCACAGCTTCTCCTTGCTTTTCAGAAAATACTGCAATGGTTCATGATAGGTATATTCCTCTCCCAGATAGTTTCTGGATGCACTGATCCGATCCATGACCATTTCCGCCACATATTTTCTGGGCATTCTGGCTCCCATGATCACATGCTCACCGTCAAGGGAATAGTCTACCCAATGTTCAAAATGGTGTCTGTTTCTTCCCTTATGGTGCAGCCAGGACATGGATACGCCGGTTGCCTCACGTTCTGCGTTGTTGGGGCTTCTTGTCCCCTGATAATATTTACAGCCTACCAGAAATTCCGTCGGGGAATATTTGGACAGGTCATGAAGCAACCCCTGCTTATATAACCCGATACGAAAACAATATTTCATCACCAGAAGCTTATGCCTCGTGATGGTCCTGAAGTGCAGCCACGGGTGCCATGATCGCATCTTTCTCCGCCTCCTGTCTGCCCAGCAATACCACAATGGCGCGGGGGCCTATTTCGATTGATTTTTTATATTCTTCTTCCTCCTCCAGACAGAATCCTGTTCCGTGAAGAGAGGTATCTGCGATTTTTTTCCAGCACATGCCTTCCGGGAGATTGGGCAGAGCAAGGCTCCGGTTTTCCCAGTGGAAATTATAGCCGATGTAAATAAAATCATCCTCTGCAGCCTCCAGATCCTCTTTTTCCCTTGCATAGGCTCCGTAGTACATCATACCAAGAAGCCTGCTGGTATTCTCATAGCTCAGATACCAGGCACGTTCCCCGTGAAGAGACACATCCGGGAACCCCTTGGTCAGATAATCTACCCCTTTCAGTTCCACCGGCATATGAAGAACGGGATGGGCCTTACGAAAAGCAATGGCATCCTTTACAAATTCCCTCAGTCCCTGGTTTCTGGAAAGGCCCTTCCAGTCTGTCCAGCCGGTAGCATTATCCTGACAGTAGGCATTATTGTTTCCGCTCTGGGAATTGCCGAATTCATCACCGTGATAGATCATGGGAACACCCTGACTCAGCAGCATCATCAGAAAGGCATTTTTAATCTGACGCTCCCTCATCTGACGGACGGAAACCTTACGGGTAGGGCCTTCCACGCCGCAGTTCCAGGAATAATTATAGCTGCTTCCGTCCTGATTGCCTTCGCCATTGGCCTCGTTATGTTTATAATTGTAGCTCACCAGGTCATTCATGGTAAATCCGTCCTGGCAGACCATGTAATTGATCACTCCATGATTCTCGCTGTTATGACGGATATGCCATGCTGCAGCCTCCACCATACCTTCATCGCTTTTCAGGAAACGGCGCATATCCTGGAGAAAATTCATATTGCTCTCCGCTCCGCAACGTCTGGCCGGAAGCTTTCCTCTGTAAAAATGATCAAAATCAAAGCCCTGGAAGATCAGTTTTGCTCCGGAAAGGATTCCATCCCGAAGAAGCATCTCCCGGTTAAAGCCCTCTCCCAGCACATGAAATCCATCTACATGGTAAAAATCTCTCCAGAACTGCAAAGCTCGAAGAGCCATCAGGCTGTCTGTTTCCTCCGGAAAATAGAATTCCATGATACAGGCAATGCCGTTCTTGTGCAGCTCCCGGATCATATACCGAAATTCCTGCTCCGGTTCTCTGGTACTGCAGTAAGCACTCTTCGGGCTGAAATAAAAGCCGGATGCATAGCCCCAGTAATTCACTACATTTTCCTTTCGACGGGTCTTGATGTGTTCACTGCCTTCCTTCGGTTTATTGATCGGAACCTCACAGAATTCATAGGCAGGCATCAGTTCAATGGCATTGATCCCAAGTTCTTTCCAGTAAGGGATCATCTCTGTCAGGCCAAGAAAAGTCCCCTTATGGGAAACCATCTTTCTGGCAAGCTTCGTATAACCACGGACATGAAGCTTGTACAGGATCATATTTTCATATTCTACTGCCGGTGCAGTTTCATTTTCCCAGCCGGAAACATTCTCATTAAGGAAGCGACAGCGGACCTCCTTTTCCGGATCGTAAGGTACTCCGAAATGCGCTCTCCCGTGAAGTCCGTATGCATACGGATCCTGCACGATCTCACCGTCTATTTTATAATTATATTCAAACTCCTTCAGAGAAGCACTGCACAGCTTCAGTGCCCACACACGTCCTGTATGGAAATCCTTTGGAAAAACGATCTCCACCGGTGCGGCAGCTCCTCTTTTTTTATATAAAAGCAGGGATACTTCAGAATCCTCCGATGCCTCCACTGCAAAATTATAACCGCCCTCCATTTTGTTGGCTCCAAGTATCAGCGGCTGACCTTTCTCCACTCGACCTAATCTGCGGCTTGCCAAGGCAACTCCTCCTTTTCTCTTTTTATTATTCAAATCCATAGAAATCCTTTTCGCCGGATCCGTCACAGATCAATATCCAGCTCAACCGGGCAATGATCGGATCCCATGATCTCTCCGTGGATCTTCGCATCCTGAAGCTTTTCTTTCAGGGAAGGGGAAACAAGGAAATAGTCGATACGCCAGCCGGCGTTCTTCTCTCGTGCACGGAAACGGTAGGACCACCAGGAGTAAACGCCCTCTTTATCCGGATAAAAATAGCGGAATGTATCAATAAAGCCACTCTCAAGGGCTCTGGTAAAGCAGGCTCTCTCTTCATCCGTAAAGCCTGCATTTTTGCGGTTGGTCTTCGGGTTCTTGAGATCGATCTCCTGATGTGCCACATTAAGGTCGCCACAACAGATCACCGGTTTCTTCTCCTGCAGTTTCAGAAGATAAGCCAAAAAATCCTCTTCCCATTTCATACGATATTCCAGACGGCGGAGCTCGCTCTGGGAGTTGGGAGTATATACAGTCACAAAATAATACTCTTCGAATTCCAGTGTGATGACACGTCCTTCTTTATCATGCTCCTCTATCCCAATCCCGTAAACTGCAGACAATGGCTCCCTCTTCGTAAAAATGGCTGTACCTGAATAGCCTCTGCGGTTTGCGTAGTTCCAGTACTGATGATATCCGGGAAGTTCCAGTTTCACCTGTCCCTGCTGGCATTTCGTCTCCTGCAGACAGAAAATATCCGCATCCAGCTCATGAAAGCGTTCCTCAAAGCCCTTGGTGATACAGGCCCGGATCCCATTTACATTCCAGGAAATAAATTTCATATTTTTATATTTTCTCCTCATTTTTTCGTCATATTTTTATTATATCTCACATTGTCGGATTAAGCAAAAAATATTTTGAAAGTTTTCTCAGGCTCTCAAATATTTTGTTGCTGTTCTACGTCATATCTGTTAAAATGTTCTCTATATCATGCAGAGCTGCCCTCTTATTTACAGGCAGCAGCAGAACGGAGGATTTTTTTATGAGTGATGAATTTAACAAAAGCGGATGTGCACCAAGTGACTGCGCTTCCTGCACAGCTAACTGTGAAAGCAAGGTAGATGAAGCACATCATACCATCACCCTGACTATGGATGATGATACTGAGGTAGAATGTGCCATCCTTACTATTTTCCCTGTAGAGAACAAAGAATATATCGCACTTCTCCCACTGGATGAGAACGGCCAGAATGAGACCGGTGAGGTTTATCTCTACAGCTTCTCCCGCACAGCAGACGGCGATCCGATGCTGGCAAACATTGAAGATGATGAAGAGTACGACGCTGCCGCAAATGCCTTTAACGCAGTCGTGGAAAAAGCACGTGCAGACGAGGAGGCAGACGCACCTCTCAGCTAAACCGTGCATTTATCGGAAAGCAGTAACTACACAAAACAAGCCCGGAAAATCGGATGTATGTGGTCTTCACACCTCCGCCTTCCGGGCTTTTGTTTTATTTTGTGGTACTTCCGAAGCCGCCGTTTCTTACTGCATCTGCATCGTCATCCACAGTGATTCCGTATTCCACAAAGATCCCCTGCATAAAACCGGTTCCTGCCGGGATCTGGATCGTTTTATCTTCTCTTGTATCGTTAGTCAGCTTGGCAAAGATATGACCTTCGTTGTCGGAAAAGAAATAATCGCTGTCAATGATTCCCACTGTGTTATTCAACTGCAGCCGGAATTTAAATCCCAGTCCGCTTCTCGGATAACATTTCAGGACCCAGCCCTCTTCCATCTCTACGCGGATACCGGTTGGTATCTTTACGATCTCACCTGGCTTCATGGTCACATCCACAGGTGCATAAAAATCATATCCTGCACTTCCGGTCGTAGCTCTCTTCGGAAGCTTCAGACTGTCGTAGATATTCCGGATCTCCTCTTCTGAATACTGTTCAAAGGTATCCTTCCAGTCCTTTGCAAACTGTTCAAAACTTACCTTGTGAAATTTCGCAATTCTTTTCATTTTTCGTTCCACTCCCAATAGGTAATTTCAAAAAAACCTCTGATCACTCCGTGTACAGAACCACACGGTTCTCACGAAGTGACGCCTGTACATCGATCACCCTCTGATTTGAGGAGCCTTTCCATTTCAGACGAACCTCTTTCTTGTCCACCTGAAATTCCCCGTCCACGCATACATCCAGATAATGGATGATCTCGTACTGCTGGATTTCTTCCCAGAGAGAACCCGTATACAGCCAGATCGTCTTATCCGGATACTTCTCTCTGATCTCTCTTGCAAGAGCTGTTACCTCAGCGATATTGGAAGGATGCAGAGGATCGCCTCCCGAGAAGGTGATCCCGCTGATATAATCCTTGTCCAGCTCTGCAAATATCTCAGCTCGCTCGCTGTCCGTAAAAGGCAGACCTCCATTCGGATCCCAGGTAATGGGATTCTGGCACTCCCGGCAGCCGTGTGAACAGCCGGCTACCCAGAGCACTACACGAAGTCCGTCTCCGTTTAACATATCGTCCTTGGTAATATTGTGGTATCTCATCATTTATGCTTCTTCCGGTACATCCTTCATGCTGAAGCTGATTCTTCCCATCTTGTCCTTGCCAAGGCAGATAACCTTAACTTTGTCGCCAAGTGTAAGAACATCCTCAACACGGTTGATCCTCTGTTTGGAGATCTTGGAAATGTGTACCATTCCCTCCTTGCCCGGTGCAAACTCAAGGAATGCGCCAAACTCTTTGATGCTGACTACGCGTCCTGTAAAGATCTGTCCTGCCTCAAACTCGGTAGTGATGATCTCGATCATACGTTTTGCTTCATCCATACCCTTCTGGTCTGTTCCGCAAATGGAAACTGCGCCGTCGTCTGTGATGTCGATCTTCACACCTGTACGCTCGATGATCGTGTTGATAGTCTTTCCTCTCTGTCCGACTACATCACCGATCTTCTGCGGGTCAATCTGGATCTGGATGATCTTCGGAGCAAACTCCCCAACAGTTGTACGAGGCTTGTCGATACATTTCTCCATAACTTCTGTCAGGATATATTCTCTTGCCTCTTTTGTTCTGCGGATCGCTTCCTCAACGATCGGTCTTGTAAGGCCGTGGATCTTGATATCCATCTGGATCGCTGTGATTCCGTCATGTGTTCCGGCTACCTTGAAGTCCATATCTCCGAAGAAGTCCTCAAGGCCCTGGATATCTGTAAGAACGATGTAATCATCGTCTGTTTCACCTGTAACAAGTCCACAGGAAATACCTGCAACCGGTTTCTTGATCGGTACACCGGCAGCCATCAGTGACATGGTAGATGCACAGATACTTGCCTGGGATGTGGAACCGTTGGACTCAAATGTCTCAGATACGGTACGGATTGCATACGGGAACTCCTCTTCTGTAGGAAGTACCGGTACCAGTGCTCTCTCAGCAAGTGCTCCGTGGCCGATCTCACGGCGTCCCGGTCCTCTGGAAGGTTTTGTCTCACCTACGGAGTAGGACGGGAAGTTGTAGTGATGCATATATCTCTTGGATGTCTCAAACTCATCCAGTCCGTCAAGACGCTGTGCCTCTGTAAGAGGAGCCAGTGTGGTAACGGTACAGATCTGAGTCTGTCCTCTTGTGAACATGGCAGAACCGTGAACTCTCGGGATGATGTCTGTCTCCGCAGCCAGCGGACGGATCTGTCTGATCTCACGGCCGTCCGGACGTTTGTGATCTTTGAGGATCATCTTGCGGACAGTCTTCTTCTGGTACTGATATACAGCCTCACCGAGAACGGCAAGCCACTCTTCGTTATCTGCAAAAGCTTCTTTCAGCTTGTCTGTGATCTCGCTGATATTATTCTCACGTGTCTGTTTGTCATCGGAGAATACGGCAACCTCCATCTCTTCCGGAGGAACGATCTTCTTGATCTCATCAAAGAGTTCCTGCGGTACTGCACAGGACTCGTAGGAATGTTTCTCTTTTCCGCACTCAGCTACGATCTGGTCGATGAATTTAATGATCTCCTGGTTTACTTCGTGAGCCTTGTAGATGGCTTCGATCATCTTGTCTTCCGGAATCTCGTTGGCTCCGGCCTCGATCATGATAACTTTCTCTCTTGTGGAAGCTACGGTAAGCTGAAGGTCAGAAACTGCCTTCTGTGCAAGTGTCGGGTTGATGATGAACTCGCCGTCGATCATGCCAACCTGTGTGGTTGCACATGGGCCGTCAAATGGGATATCAGAAATACAGGTTGCAATGGAAGAACCAAGCATAGCCGGGATCTCCGGATTGCACTCCGGATCAACAGACATAACCATGTCTACCAGTGTTACGTCATTTCTGTAATCCTTCGGGAACAGTGGACGCATTGGACGGTCAATAACACGGGATGTAAGGATTGCATGCTCGCTTGCCTTACCCTCTCTCTTGTTGAAACCTCCCGGGATCTTTCCTACTGCATACATCTTCTCCTCATACTCAACGCTTAATGGGAAGAAATCGATCCCTTCTCTTGGCTCTTTGGATGCGGTAGCAGTAGCAAGGACCGTAGTATCACCGTAGTGCATAAGAGCAGCACCATTGGCCTGTTTCGCTACACGTCCGATATCTACAGTCAGTGTTCTTCCTGCAAGTTCCATGGAATAACTTTTGTACATATTCGTTCTCCTTTTCTTATTATATTAATATCTGACAGGAGCCCGAAACAACTGAAAAGACCACTTCCTTTGAAAAAGATCTCGACCGGAAATGGGCTTTTCAGTAGTCTCGGAAATCACTCCTGCGGTAATTCCGTCTGTGTTTATCACACATGTTAAAATGGGGCGGATGGAATCATCCGCCCCTCCCGTAGCAATTATTTTCTTAAACCTAATTTCTCAATCAGTGCACGGTATCTTTCGATGTCTGTTTTCTTAAGATAAGCAAGAAGGCCACGTCTCTGACCTACCATTTTCAGAAGACCTCTTCTGGAATGATGATCTTTGTGGTGTGTTTTAAGATGCTCTGTGAGCTCCTGGATTCTTGCTGTAAGAACTGCAACCTGAACCTCCGGTGAACCTGTGTCACCCTCTGTTCTTGCATACTCTTTCATGATCGCTGTTTTCTTCTCTTTAGAAATCATTGTTGTTTCCTCCTTGAAATTTTAATTAAACGCCGGGTATTAAGAAGTGGTCGGAGTCTCCGGCTTCTGAATACTGGCTTTTTTCACCTCGAACAGTATAGCACACGGTTCCTGACCTGTAAACTGTTTTTTTCGAAAAGTTTTTCCCGAAAGTTTTTATTTTTCGAGACTGCGGAAATAAGCCTTTCCCTTTTCTGCATCCTTCAGGAGCTGCTGCTTTAGTGCTTCTATGGACGAAAAGCGCTTCTCCGGTCTGGAATAATGAAAGAATTCCACTCTGCAGGGCTCTCCGTACAGATCCTCCTCACAGTCAAAAAGATAGGTCTCAACACCCAGGAATTTCTCTCCGATGGTTGGTTTATATCCTACGTTTGTGATCCCGCAAAGGGTTCTATCCTTAAAATGGGACACTGTATCATAAACGCCATTTGGCGGCATCAGCTTTTCTTTTGCAGGAACGATATTGGTAGTGGGAAGAAGGACCTTATGTCCCATTCCTCTTCCATGTTCGATCACACCGTCCACAAAAAAGGGGATTCCCAGCAGATCATTAACCTTTTCCATATTTCCCTTTTTCAGTTCCTCACGGATAAATGTACTGCTGATCTTTCTGCGGCCTTCCATTTCTTTCGGAACAACATCCACAGTAAAGCCAAGCTTCCTTCCCATAGTCTCCAGAAGCTGTGGTGTTCCCTTGCGTTCATACCCGAACCTGAAATCTTCTCCCACTGCAACATGCTCCGCCTGAAGATCTCCCACCAGGATCTCTTTAATAAAGGTTTCCGCCTTCATATGACGGATCCGGTTATCCAGCGGACATTCGATCAGCACATCCACGCCTGCTTTCTCAAGAAGCTGACATCGTTCCTCTTTTGTAAAGATCATCTGACTGCCGATGCCAAGAGAAAAAAGGACTGTCTGCAGACCTTTTTCTTTCTGTTCCAGGATCTTCTCCACCAGTTTCTGGTGTCCACGGTGTATGCCGTCAAATTTTCCAAGTGTCACCGCACTCTTTGAAAGGCGCGGAAATTCTCCGTCGATCTTCAAGTATTCCATATCTTCTGCTGCTCCTGCAAGTTTTTATAAAATGTCATACAAAAAACATGCGGATGGGTACGTATTTCTGTTTTCTTTCATCCCAGCCGTATATTCCTGTGAAATTTCCGCTGCTTTTATACATCCGGACTTTTTCTTCCCTGCTGCCTCCCTGTACCAGTTCTTCCGGAAGCGGGTTTCCGTTATTGAGAAGTCTGTCTCCCTCCGGTGTACAGGTAAGGACCGGATACATGGAAAGTACATCCTCGATGGAAACAAGCTTTTCCCCGATGGTCCCATCGGCAACCGCTTCCTCCACCTGGGAAAGTGTCATGCTCTCTTCCAGAGTGAAATTTCCGGACCTGGTCCGAAGCAGCTCTTCCATGGCTCCGCCGCAGCCTAATTTTTCTCCGATGTCATTGCAAAGTGTACGGATATAGGTGCCCTTGCTACAGGTAACGCTTATGCGTACCAGCGGAAGCTCCATATCCAGTATCCTTATCTCATAAAAAACCACAGGGCGCGGCTTACGCTCTATGGTTTTTCCTTCTCTGGCCAGTTCGTAAAGCTTCTTTCCGTTTACCTTCAGGGCCGAATACATAGGAGGGACCTGCTGCTGTTCTCCCACAAAGGATCCCACTGCCTCACGGACTTCCTCTTCCGTGACGGTAACAGGTTTCTCAGAAAGAACAGCTCCGGTCATGTCCTGGGTATCTGTGGAAACTCCCAGCCTTAAAACCGCCTCATATGTTTTTTCTTTTTCTGTAAGAAGCTCCACCAGCCGGGTCCCCTTGCCCAGTGCAACAGGAAGTACTCCCTCTGCTGCCGGATCCAGAGTCCCAGTATGGCCAATCTTTTTCATGTGGAGAATCCCACGCAGCTTTGCAACAACATCATGAGAGGTATAACCTTTTTCCTTTCGGATCACAAGTATTCCGTCCATGATCTTATCTTTACTCCTCTGCAAGCTGTTTTTCAATTTCAGCAGTAAGGTTATTGATCACATCGTACATGGAGCCCTGCATATCACAGCCGGCTGCACGCACATGTCCGCCGCCTCCGAAAAATACGGCAATCTTGCTTACATCCACCTTACCATTGGAACGGAGAGATACCTTAAAGAGCTGCGTCTGCATCTCATAGATAAAGATCGCAACCTCCACACCAGCAGTCAGACGGAGCTGGCTCACGATTCCCTCCAGATCCTTTCCTTCCACACTGTAGAAATCCATCTCCCGTTTTTTCAGATATCCGACCACACACTTACCGCCCTGAAGGAGAATACTCTCTGCCAGGACACGTCCCATGACCTGATTCTGAAGATATGTTTTCTGGTAAAAGGACTCATCGATGATCCTGCTGAAATCAAATCCTGTTTTCATCAGTTCTCCGGCGATCCTCATGGTTTCCGGTGTTGTGGAAGAATACTGGAACACGCCGGTATCATGTGCCATTCCTGTATAAATAGGAACCGCAATAGAACGATCGATCTTGTCTGAATCCAGAAGTCCGTAAAGAACTTCGCTGGCAGAGCTGATCTCGCCTCTTACATGATTGACATCCGCAAATCCGTTATTGCTCACATGATGATCAATGCAGGCTGTCTTTTTTGCTGCATCGAAATATTTCCGAGCAACAGCAAGCCTGTCAAGTGCGCTGACATCACAGGTGATAAAAAGATCATACACCTTATCTTCTTCTGCTTCTGTCTTAACCTCATCCATTCTGTCAATGTAATCAAATACAGGTTTCCGGTCTTCCAGATAAACATCTGCTTCTATATCAGGAAAATATTTCCGGATATAGAGATACAGAGCCATACAGGAACCAATGCAGTCTCCATCCGGACGGATGTGACCGCCAATGCCAACGGTTTTTACATTTTCCAGTATTTCTGAAATGTTTTTCATTTTTTCCACCTATTCCTCTGTTTCCATCCCACTCATTACGTCATTGATCTTCTTTGACATATTTACACCATATTCAATAGACTCATCCAGAACAAAACGGATCTCCGGTGTATTGCGGAGATTCAGTCTTCTGGCCAGTTCTCTCCGAACATAGCCCTCTGCATTCTTTAAGCCCCGGAGGGTGGAATCCTTGGCCTGTTTCTCGCCCAGCACACTGATGTAAGCTTTGCAGGTCTTAAGATCCGGTGCCACCTCAACAGCTGTCACAGAAGTCATCGGATGAATTCTGGGGTCCTTGATCTCGCTGTGTATGATGGTGCTGAGTTCTTTAAGAACCGCACCATTCACACGTGTATTTTTAATGCTGTTTTTTCTCATTACGAATCACTCCTATCTTGGTACCTCTACCATGATATATGCTTCGACTTTATCTTCTTCTTTAACATCGTTGAAGTCGTTGAATACAAGACCACACTCATATCCTGCACGGACTTCCTTAACGTCATCTTTAAATCTCTTCAGGGATGCAAGCTCACCCTCAAAGATCTGGTCCTCACCTCTTGTGATACGAACCTTGCAGTTACGCTGGAATGTACCATCCAGTACATAGCTTCCTGCGATGGTTCCCACACCAGATGCCTTGAACAGCTGACGTACTTCTGCGTGGCCGATAACTTTCTCCTCGAATACCGGATCCAGCATACCTTTCATGGCTGCCTCCACATCCTCGATTGCCTGGTAGATAACCTTGTAAAGTCGAAGGTCAACGCCCTCCTGCTCAGCAAGCTGTTTTGCTGTAGTATCCGGACGTACGTTAAAGCCGATGATGATCGCATTGGATGTTGCAGCAAGGCTGACATCAGACTCATTGATGGCACCTACACCGCCATGGATCACCTTAACGATAACTTCCTCGTTGGAAAGCTTGGTAAGGCTCTGTTTTACAGCCTCAACAGATCCCTGTACATCGGCTTTGACAATGATCGGAAGCTCTTTAAGGTCGCTTGCCTGGATCTGATCAAACAGGTTATCCAGAGAAAGTTTGCCCTTGGTCTCCTCAAGAAGACGGCTCTTGTTCTCTGTAACGAATGCGCCTGCAAAGTTCTTGGCTTCTTTGTCGCTCTCGAAGGACATCAGGATTTCACCTGCATTTGGAACGTCGCCAAGACCAAGGATCTCAACCGGAGTGGACGGGCCTGCCTCTTTAACGCGGCGTCCCTTGTCATCCATCATTGCACGGACTTTACCGTTGCATGCACCTGCTGCAATGAAATCTCCTACATGGAGAGTACCTTTCTGAACAAGGATGGTAGCAACCGGTCCTTTACCTTTATCAAGCTGAGCCTCGATAACAAGACCTCTTGCCTCACGGTTCGGGTTTGCTTTCAGCTCGGAAACCTCAGCAGTAAGAAGGATCATCTCAAGAAGGCTCTCGATTCCTTCTCCTGTATGTGCGGATACCGGAACGAAGATGGTGCTTCCGCCCCAGTCCTCAGGGATCAGTTCATACTCGGAAAGTTCCTGTTTTACACGCTCTACATTTGCGCTTGGTTTATCGATTTTGTTGATGGCAACGATGATCTCAACGCCTGCTGCTTTTGCATGGCTGATGGCCTCTACAGTCTGCGGCATGACGCCATCGTCTGCGGCAACGACCAGAACTGCGATATCTGTAGCGTTGGCACCACGCATACGCATAGCTGTGAACGCCTCATGTCCCGGTGTATCCAGGAATGTGATCTTCTGGCCTTTGATGTTTACCACGTAAGCACCGATGTGCTGTGTGATTCCGCCGGCCTCGCCTCTGGTTACGTTTGTATTACGGATCGCATCCAGAAGAGATGTTTTACCATGGTCAACGTGACCCATGACGCAGACTACCGGAGGTCTTGGAACCATATCGTCCTCATCCTCTTCATCCTCTTTGAGGAGTTCTGCGATCACGTCTACTTTTTCCTCTTTCTCGGCAATGATATCAAAGCCAAGTGCGATCTCCTCTGCCTTGTCAAAGTCGATCTCCTGGTTTACGGTTACCATGACACCTTCCATGAAAAGCTTCTTAACGATCACTGACGGCTGCATCTTCATCGCGTCCGCAAGCTCACGGATAGTAAGCTTCTCCGGAATGGTGATCTCCTTGATCTCAGGTTTCTTCTCTTCCTGCTTCGGCTGTGGATTCGGTTTCTGAAGCGCTTTCGGGATTCTGGAATTCGGTCTGCGTCCGCCCTGATTTGGTCTGCGTCCGCCCTGGGTACCTTTCTCGAATTCTTTCTTCTTGTTCTTATTCTCTCTGTCACGCTCACGCTTGCTGTCCTTGGATGTCTTGGTCAGCTCCGGAGTAAATACGGAATCGGAAGAACTGCTTCTTCTCTGTCCCGGACGTGCTCCGCCCTGGCCGCCGCGGTTCTGACCGCCGAAACGGTTATCTCCGCCTCTTCCGCCTTCAGAACGTCCACCCTGGCCGCCCTGGCCACGGTTTGCTCCGCCGCCGAAACGACTTCCTCCGTCTCTTCTTCCTTCAAAGCTTCCGCCCTGACCTCCCTGGCCACGGTTTGCTCCACCGCCGAAACGGCTTCCGCCTCTTCCGTCATTCTGACGTGGGCCTCTGTTTCCCTCGCCCTGTCTTGCCGGACGTCCCTCACCATTCTGGGAACGGTTTCCGCCAAAACGATTTCCGCCATCTCTTCTTCCCTCGAAGGTTCTTCCGTCACGATTTCCGTCTCTTCTTCCTTCCGGACGGTTGCCCTGCGGTCTTCCGCCCTGAGTACGATTCTGGCCACTCTGACCGTTTCTCTGCTCACCGGACTCACCGTTTCTTGTGTTTGCTCCTGCGCTTCTCTGACCGCCGTTCTGTGGACGTGCCGGTCCCTTTCTCTCGCCTGCTGCCGGTTTTCTTCTTCCTTTACCGCCATCGCTGGCATTCTGTGCATGAAATACACGAATGATATTTTTTTTCTTTTTCGGTGCTTCAGATTTGTTACCCTCTGTATTCACCGTTGTTGTCTTTTCTTCTGTTTTTGGAGTATCCAATTGTCTATATTGCTCCTTTCCCGATCTGTTGAATTTATCTTTTATCATTTCTATCGTCAAACCTCCTTACAGACGCCTGTATCATGCAGGTTATCTGCCGGATTCTTTTTCCAGCGCCTTCATGATCGCCTTTGCAAAATTTTCGTCCTGCACGGCAAGGCTGGCACGGAATTCTTTGCCCATTGCTCTGCCCAGGCTCTCTTTGTCTGAAAGGAAATATAACGGAACTTCATAATAGGTACACATATTCCGAAATTTCTTTTTTGTGTTTTCGGAGGCATCATCTGCCACCAGTGCCAGGAAACCTTTTCCTGTTTTTACGGATTTCTCTGTGGAAAATTCTCCGCTCACTGTTTTTCCTGCTTTTGTCGCAAGTCCGATGAGTGATAAAACCTTATTGTTTTTCAATTGATCCAAACTCCTTTTTGAGGTTCTGATACACTTCATCCGGAACTGCCATTTTCAAGGAACGCTCCAGGCCATGGTTTTTGATAGCCTTTTCCAGGCATTCCTCTGAGAAACAAAGGTATGCGCCGCGTCCGTTTTTCTTACCTGTAGCGTCCAGGATGATCTCATTCTCTGATGTCCTGAGAACTCGTATCATTTCCTTTTTGCTTTTCATTTCCCTGCAGCCGGTACACTGACGCATGGGAATCTTGGTTCTCGTTTTCATTATTCTTCGGCATCTCCATCTGCTGTTTCTTCAGCTTCTGTTTCTGTCTCTTCTGTATCTTCCTCTGCTTCTTCAATCTCTTCGGAAACAGCCTCTTCTGTCATTTCTTCCTCTGCTTCCTCGTGTTCCTCATCGTAATCATCGTAGAAGTCACCGGACTCTCTTGCCTGTGTCTCGCTCTTGATGTCGATCTTGAAGCCTGTAAGTCTTGCAGCAAGACGTGCGTTCTGTCCTTCCTTACCGATAGCAAGGGAAAGCTGGTAATCCGGAACTACGACCAGTGCGGTCTTCTCATCCGGGTCAGCCATAACTGCGATAACCTTTGCAGGGCTTAATGCATTCTCGATAAGGATCGCCGGGTTCTCATCCCAGTTGATGATATCGATCTTCTCACCGTGAAGCTCGTTAACAACTGCACCTACACGTGCACCGTTCATACCAACGCATGCTCCCACAGCATCTACATCCGGATCGTTGCTCCATACAGCGATCTTGGTACGGGAGCCTGCCTCACGGGCAATGCTCTTGATCTCAACGGTACCGTCTCTTACCTCTGCAACCTCGGACTCGAAAAGTCTCTTTACAAGACCGGGATGTGTTCTGGAAACCAGGATACGCGGTCCCTTCGGTGTATCCTTAACTTCAAGAATGTAAACTTTTACTCGCTCAGTTGGCTGGAAGGTCTCACCCTTTACCTGTTCGTTCTCTGTAAGTACTGCGTCTGCCTTACCAAGGTTGATGCTGACATTTTTGCCCATTACTCTCTGAACAATACCGGTTACCACTTCTTTTTCGATTCCATAGTACTGATCGTAAAGAACTTTACGCTCTTCCTCACGGATTTTCTGAAGAATGACATTCTTTGCATTCTGGGTTGCGATACGTCCGAATTCCTTGGACTGGATCTCAACCTTCATAACATCACCGATCTCTGCGTTCGTGTTTGTTTTCTGTGCATCCACCAGAGAAATCTCCAGCGCCGGATCCTCCACATGCTCTACAACAGTTCTGTCAGCGTAAACACTGAAGTCACAGGTCTCCGGATCGATCATAACGTGAACGTTATCTGCCTTTCCGAAATGGTTCTTACATGCCTGGATCAGTGACTGCTCAATTGCCTCCAGCAGTGTATCCTTACTGATGTTTTTCTCTTTTTCGAGAACGTCCAGCGCATCTCTTAAATCTCTGCTCATTTTTCTTTTTTCCTCCTGAATTTTACAGATTCGATTCTCTTTTAGAATTCGATCGCGAGACGAATCAGGGCAATATCTTTTTTATCAAAGGTACGTTCTGTGCCGTCTTCATCGATTGTCACACTGTTACTATCATATGCATTTAAAATACCGCAGAATTCTTTCTGTTTCTCGATGGGCCGGTAGGTACGGATCTCCACCAGCTTGCCAAGGCTTCTCTTAAAGTCTTTCTCTTTCTTAAGAGGCCGGTCAAGTCCCGGAGAACTGATCTCCATAATGTAGCTGTCCTCGATGAAATCCTGCTCATCCAGTATATCGCTGAATGCACGGCTTACGTCCTCGCAGTCATTGACTGTGATTCCGCCCGGCTTGTCGATATAGCCTCTGAGATACCAGGTTCCGGCTTCCTTGACATACTCCACGTCTACCAGCTCAAAGCCCCTGGACTCCACGATTGGTGTAAGGATCGCCTCTGTCTTCTGTTCATATTCTTCCCGTCTGCTCATGCTTCCCACCTGCCTTTCCTATTTCTGCCTATTTCTGAACAAATTCCTTCTCAGCAAATAGGAGCGGGCTCTCGCCCACTCCTATGCCAACAAGTTCTTAGTTTCGTTCATTGTAACACCAATGTCTGTTAAATGCAAGTATTAATTGCGATTTCCGGTTTTTGTCCCCGCATAGGGAATGTCCCATGTACCACACCGTTTGATTTCCTCTTTGTTATTTCAATTCACGTTCCCACGTGGGGAACGACCCTTTCAATCTCCACGAATCTCTTTGCGTTGATATTTCAATCCACGTTCCCTCGTGGGGAACGACAATTACAGAGTATGAGTATGACAGGGACAAAGAGGATTTCAATCCACGTTCCCTCGTGGGGAACGACGGGATTCAATCGACACGGATATGTTCTATTTCTATATTTCAATCCACGTTCCCTCGTGGGGAACGACCGGAGCAGTAACATACAAACGCATTTGCACAGAGATTTCAATCCACGTTCCCTCGTGGGGAACGACAATGGTTTCGGGATGGAGTGAATGCTGTAGTACAATTTCAATCCACGTTCCCTCGTGGGGAACGACAAGTGTTTAAGGATGTTCCGTTCTCTTTCCACTTATTTCAATCCACGTTCCCTCGTGGGGAACGACGACATCTTCGCAGCGGATTCCTGCGCCACACCAATTTCAATCCACTTTCCTTCGTGGGGAACGACGGACAACGCATAATTTCGTTGTCTAAATTCTTCCATTTCAATCCACGTTCCCTCGTGGGGAACGACGAAAAGTCCGCAAG
>ENA-OUQH01000783-OUQH01000783.1-human-gut-metagenome-genome-assembly--contig:-NODE-783-length-22406-cov-5.138965_pt1 | contig 22406 bp, 20 predicted proteins | sample MGYA00237948_ERZ548828 | MGnify/ENA primary metagenome ERZ548828 (study PRJEB26490, sample SAMN05194711) | human gut metagenome | biome: terrestrial biome; feature: human-associated habitat; material...
GTTGGAATCGGTATCGATTTTCATACCCTCACAAAGACCTTTTAAATAAGCAACTTTTTCTGTCAACACAGGAAAAACCTCCTTTAATTATAATTACGCGCGTATATAAATTATGCACGCTCCATGTATTCTCCGGTTCTTGTATCAACTCTGATCATTTCGCCCTCTTCGATAAAGAGCGGAACATTTATAACCGCACCTGTTTCGAGAGTTGCGGGTTTTGTTGCGCCTGTTGCCGTGTCGCCTTTAAAGCCGGGCTCCGTTTCCGTTACCTGAAGCTCTACAAAGTTTGGCGGCTCAACGCCGAACACACTGCCCTTATACGAAAGGATCTTAACAAGCATGTTCTCTTTAACAAACTTGAGCGCATCGCCGAGCTGCTCGGAGCTTAAGGGAATCTGCTCATAAGTTTCCTGATCCATAAAGTAGAACAGGTCACCGTCCTGGTAAAGATACTCCATGTCGCGTCTTTCGATATGCGCTTTTGGCATCTTATCTGTCGGGCGGAAAGTTTTTTCAACAACACCGCCGTTTATTACATTTTTAAGCTTTGTTCTTACGAACGCAGCGCCTTTTCCGGGCTTTACATGCTGGAATTCAACAACCTGGTATACGTTGCCTTCAAATTCAAATGTAACGCCGTTTTTAAAATCACCGGCACTTATCATATGCTACCTCCAAAAATTCAGTCTTTTATAAATATTATTTTACACTATTTTTTCCTCTTTTTCAAGTACTTTTTTAAATTTTATGAAAATATTTGATTTTTATACACTTTTGTGTTATCATAAATGCATGTGTTACTTATTAAATTTTGAAATCAATATACTTGAAGCAATAAGAAACTCTCTCTCATGCGGAACGCTTGACGGCATAATGAAATTTTTATCCGCAATAAATAATCACGGTGAAATCTGGCTTGCGGCAGCGCTTGTTATGCTGCTTCTGCCAAAATACCGCCGCATGGGAGCGGGCGTACTTTCCGCACTTTTACTTGAGGTTTTGCTTTGCTCGCTCTTTTTAAAGCCCCTTGTGGGCAGAATGAGACCGTTTACGGCAAACCCTTCGGCAAGTCTTATTATTCCGCCGCCGGATGATTTTTCTTTTCCCTCGGGGCATACCGCATCATCCTTTGCCGCGGCAACCGCAATATTTATCCGCAACAAACGTCTCGGCACAGCAGCTTTTATACTATCGGCACTTGTCGGCTTTTCGCGGCTTTATCTGTACGTCCATTATCCGACCGATGTTTTGTGCGGGGCGGCGCTCGGATTGTTGTCGGCGCTGATTTCGGATGTTTTCATAAATAAATTTTTAAGTAAAAAGGGACTGTAATAAAACTTCAAAAAAGAGGTTCATAAAAACGAAATCGTTTTGATGAACCTCTTTGGTTTTTAAATTATTCTTTTGAATTATTCTTCCGAAACGGGTTCTTCAGCAGCTTCTTCCGCCGCGGGAGCCTCATCTGGCAAAAGCGCACGAATGCTCAGTGCAATCTTCTGCGTATCCCAGTTTATATCCGTTATAAGAGCTTCAACTTCCTGACCTACGGAAAGTTCGTCGGAAGGCTTGTCGATTCTCTTGTTTGCGATCTGGGAAATATGGATAAGTCCGTCTACGCCTGGAATAATCTCAACAAATGCGCCGAAAGAAACGAGTCTTACAACTTTTGCTTTTATAACGTCATTTACGTGCAAAGTGTTCTGAGCGATAACCCAGGGATTATCCTCAGCCTTGCGGTAACCGAGCGAAATCTTGCCTGTTTCTTTGTTTGCATCGATAAGTCTTACCGTAACCTCGTCTCCTACGCTCAAAACATCCGAAGGATGTTTAACGTGATTCCACGACAGTTCGGAAATGTGAATAAGTCCGTCTACGCCGCCGAGATCAACAAACGCACCGAAGTTTGTAAGAGTTTTAACCGTACCCTTGAATTCCTTCTCGCCTGCGTCAACCTTATCCCAGAATGCTTTTGAAAGCTTCTCTTTTTCTTCAAGAAGAACGTCCTTAACGGAACCGAGAACTTTTCTGCGGCCTTTATTTATATCGCGGATTCTGATGGGAAGTTCTTTTCCTACCAAAACGCTGAGATCTGCAAGATATCTGTCATTTGCCTGCGATGCGGGGATGAAAATTCTGCAGCCGTCAGCAATAGCGATAACGCCGCCCGAAACAGCCTCGATGATTTTACCCGTAACATCCTTTTTCTCTTCGAAAGCCTTCTGTATTTCGTCCCAACCCTTTATGGATTTAAGCTTCTTTACAGAAAGACCTACCGTGCCTTCAACATCGCTTACGCGATAAACGAAAGCTTCTACTGTATCTCCGACATGAACTATATCTTCTGGTTTAAGTGTGGGATCGTCCGTAAGCTCCGAAGCGCTTATTACGCCGTCATACTTAAAACCGAGATCTACGTTAACCTCTGTCGGTGTAATGCTGATTACCGTGCCTTTTACAACATCGCCGGTATTCAACGTAGTCAGCGATTTTTCAAATTCCTCAGCAAAGCTGAGCTCCGTGTTTGTCTTGTTCTCTTCCATAGTTTTTAAAACCTCCTTAATTATCCAATCCGGAGCTGATGCCCCGGCTGTGACCCCTGTTATTCCGCTTAAAGCCAGATTTTTAATCCCGTCCGCGCTCTCTGCCAAAACCACGTTTTTACAGTGTCTTGACGCCACATCGCAGAGCTTATTTGTGTTGCGGCTTTTGCGGTCGCCGATAACAATCATTCTGTCGCATTGCTTTGAAAGTTCCTCGGCTTCTTGCTGCCTTATCATGGTAGCATTACATATTGTATCAAAAAACACAGTGTCTTTGCAAGTGTTTTTTATAATTTTTATAATTTTTTTATAATCTTCCTTATTTGCGGTGGTCTGAGCAACGAGACAAATGTGCTCGTTCTCACCCGAAATCCGCATAGCTTCGTCCTCTGAGGCAACCGTCAGCGCCGCGCCGCGGCACCTTCCGGCAATACCCGTAACTTCGGGATGACCCGCATTTCCGAATATAACGACGGTATATCCTTTTTCCGTATACTCAGAAACAATATTGTGTATTTTTTTTACAAACGGACACGTCGCGTCAAAAACTTCCGCTCCGCGCGCCGCAAGTTCTTTTTCCGTTTTTTCTGGCACACCGTGGCTTCTTATTATAACCCTGTCACCCTTTTTTATCTCATTTACATCGTTTACGGGAATAACTCCCATGGAGGAAAGCCTTTGTATTTCAAACTCGTTATGAATAATCGGCCCGAATGTATATACGCGCCCCGTTACGGCTTTTTCTTCCGCAAGCGAAACCGCACGCGACACTCCGAAACAAAATCCCGCGCTTTTTGCAACCCTTATTTCCATTTTTTAAACCAAACCTTCTGTACTATAGACTGTAAATTCTGTTCATAAGTTCCGCCGTTTTTTCGCCGAAAGCATTTTCATCAAGTTTTTCTTTTATTTCAATCGGCTCGCCCACGGTAATTCTGATTTTTGAAAAAATTCTGTAATTTGTGTCTATATGCACGGGATAAATCGGCACACGGGCAAGATATGCAATTTTCACCGCGCCCTTTTTGGCTCTTGCTTTTTTGCCTTTTCTGACCCTCGTTCCTTCGGGATATATGCAAAGGACACCGCCGTTTTTCAAAAGTCTTACGCTGTCCATTATAACACCCGCGTCCGTTCTGTCACGCGATAAAGGCATGGCGCCGAAAGATGAAATAAGCGCTCCGAACGGTTTAAACTTAAAAAGTTCCGCCTTGGCAAGAAAAAAAATCTTTCTGTGCGTTGTAAAACAAGCCGTCATAACCGGATCCCAGTTCGAGAAGTGATTGGGAGCCAACACAAAACCGCCTTTTTCGGGAAGCGACTCCGTATTTACGGTTTCTATCCTGAAAAACAGTCTCAATAAAACGTTTAATATGCAAATTATAAAATTTCTGAACATTTATAAAACCTTTCTGAAACCGGCTTCTTTAATACTATCTGAAGCTGCTGTACGCCGTTGCGGCAGACATACTGTATCCTTTTGCCGCCGCAAGCTCGCTTACGGTTACAAGCTGAAAGCCTCTTTTAAGAAGTTCGGGAACTATTGTTTTAACAGCTTCGGCAGTGGGCATATATATGTCATGCATAAGCACAATATCCCCATCTTTGGCCGAAGAAAGCACGGCATCTATATCTTTTTGCGTGTCTCTTGTCTTCCAGTCAAGCGTGTCTACAGACCAAAGTATAAGCGGCATTGAAGCGGCAGCCTTAACGGTGTCATTATATGAGCCGTACGGCGGACGCAAAAGTCCGGGCGCACTGCCGCAGGCAAGCGAAATCTCCGCGCTTGAAGTGCGAATCTGGCTTGCAATATCCCATGATGAAAGCTTTGCAAGATCCGGGTGACTGTATGTATGCGTTCCTATTTCGCAGCCCATTTCGCACGCTCTTTTTGTCACAAGCGGATATTTTGCAACTTCACTCCCGAGCTGGAAGAAAGTTGCGCGCACGCGGTATTTTTCGAGTACGTCCAGTATAACGGGTGTTGCGGAAAGCGAGGGCCCGTCATCAAATGTCAGCGAAACCATGGGGCGAGCCGGATCCACTCTCAGCGGATGACCGAACCACCCTGCCGCTCTGTACGCTTCAAGCTCCGCAAGGTATATGAGAGCCGAATTTCCTTTGCCGTCAAAAATAACCGCGAGTGTGTCATCTCTGTTTTCAAACCACCCTACGGCAAGATAAGCCGGTATCTCGGCTTTAAAATGCGTTTCGCTTCTGCCATCGGGTGCATAAACCGTCTGAACGGTATCTTCAAAATTATCATACCAGCCAACAGCCTTGTACGCCTCCAAATCACTCTCATAAATCTGCGCAATTCTGCCGTCGGGCGCATAAATTGTCACAACTTCCTGTGCCGATACCAAAGACATTGCCGCTGCAAGCGCCATCCCCGCACACAAACTCTTTAAAATCTTTTTCATTTGTTACACCGCCGTTTCAAAAAATAAAATAGCGTTTTCGCTTTTGTATATTGTATCACAAATATACAGAAAAAGAAATAGTTTTTTTATTTTTTTGCAAATTTCTTTTGTAACAAACTTTTAACATTTTTTTTTGCAAATGGTATTACAATTCACTTCAATATAGTGTATAATTATATTTAGAAAACGTCAGAAACGGATAAGAGGTGTTAAGGTGAGCTTTTTTACTGCCGCGGCAGACTATATCAGAAAGTTTTTTCTGGTTGTCCGCCCCATGGATTTTGTTGACATTATAATAGTTGCATACGTCTGCTACAAAGCCATAAAACTTGTGCGCGAAACACGCGCCGTTCAGCTTGTCAAAGGTCTTTTGGTGCTTGTGATTGTCATGCAGATAAGCCATTGGCTGCAGCTTAATACCATAAACTACATACTCCGCAACACAATGCAGGTAGGTGTTGTGGCTCTTCTGGTTGTTTTTCAGCCGGAGCTGCGCCGTGCTCTCGAAAAAGTCGGAAGAAGCAATATTTCAAATATTTTAAACCCGGCGGACAACAAAATTTCCGATGTGGCGGATGCAATCTCGGAAGCGGCGGAGTCTATGTCGCGCGACCGCGTTGGTGCTCTGATCGTTCTGGAGCGTGAAACGCGTCTCGGCGATATAATAAATTCCGGAACGATTTTAAACGCCGCTGTAAGCGCGCCGCTTCTTATAAATATTTTTGTTCCGAACACTCCTTTGCATGACGGAGCCGTTATAATCCGCGGAGATATAATAGTTTCCGCATCGTGCATACTGCCCCTGACACACAACGATTCTTTGAGCCGCGAACTCGGCACGCGCCACCGCGCCGCTCTCGGAGTTACGGAAAACTCGGACTGTGTGGTTGTGGTTGTAAGCGAGGAAACGGGCAAAATCTCCGTTGCGACAGACGGGAAAATGACGCGCAATCTCACGCCCGACGCACTCAGGAGAATGATTGTTTCTCTCATGACAAGTGAGGCGCAGCTCAAAAAAAAGGATATAAAGAACTGGAGGGAGAGGCTAAGTGGTAGAAAAAATAAAAAAGCCTGATTTTTTACTGCGTGTACTTTCGGTATTTCTTGCCGTTTTGATGTGGCTTTATGTGTCTTATGCCGAAAATCCCGAAATGGAAATATGGTTTCACGGAGTAACGCTGACATACATAAATTCAGAGGGTCTGCGTGACAAAAATCTCATACATGTTTCATCCTCTTCACCCGAAACCATCTCTCTTAAAGTCCGCGGCAGCAGAAAGGCGCTTCTTTCGCTTTCCGCACACGATATTTCGGCAACCGTTGACCTTTCCGGAATATACGCCCCGTCACAGTATTCTCTTCCCGTGACGGTTGGATTCCCGATAGACGGCCTTTCGGTTGTGGACAAAAAGCCGTATAACGTCACGGTGTCGATTGAAACGATAGTCAAAAAAGATTTCAAAGTCGACCCCGTTATAAACGGAACTCCCACAGACGGATATGTTGTATCGTCATATTCGTCAAGCGTTGAAACGGTAACCGTTGCATCATCGCAGAAAATTATAGACAGTATAAGCCACGCGGAAGCATGCATTGATATTGACGGCGCATTTTCCAAAAAAAGCACGCCGGCTGAGATAAAAATCATTATGAACGACGGCTCTGAGCTTAAAAACGAAACGGCATATCTTTCAAACACATATTCGACAATAAGCGTAGATGTAAACCCCGCGGCAGATGCCGCGGTAGAACCCGTGGTGGTTGTGCCCGAAGGATTTAAGGCAGAGGTGACCGCAGATCCGAATGTAGTCAAGGTTGCCGCACCGCAAAGCACTCTGCAAAAATCAAGTACCGTAAAAACGCTTCCCGTTTACCCCGATGCACGTGAAGGTGCGCAGACAATTACCGCTGTTCTCAATTTGCCCGACGATGTTCAGACTGCCGACGGCAGAGACAGCGTCACACTTCAGATAAATCTCACGGCGGAGGGTGATTCAAACGGATAGCGTAACAAAAAAGCTGACATGCTTTGACCCCGAAGCGATTTTTACATGCGGTCAATGCTTCAGATGGACCAAAAACGAAGATAAAAGCTTTACGGGCGTTGCCTTGGGGCGCGCCCTGCGTGTTTTTAAAGAAAACGGCGAAATAACTTTTGAAGGTACAAACGAAGACGAATTTGATTCCGTCTGGTGCGGTTATTTTGATATAGACAGAGACTATAACAAAATTACAAACACGCTTTCAGGCATAAAAAATATGAAAAGCGCCGTGACATACGGCAGCGGAATCAGAATATTGCGTCAGGACTTTTTCGAGTGTCTGCTGTCTTTCATAATTTCGGCAAATAACAACATTCCCAGAATACAGGGTATAGTTAATAAAATGAGCGAGCTTTGGGGAAATGAAATTACATTCAAAGGCGAAAAATATTACACATTTCCCACGCCCGACGCGCTTTGCGGCATAACGGCAGGGGATTTGGCTCCGCTGCGCTGCGGCTACCGAGCGCCGTATCTTGAAAAAACAATTGCCGCGTACTGCCGCGGCGATATTTCGGCGGAGGAAATAAACTCTATGAACACTCCCGATGCGCGCCGCGCACTTTTAAAGCTTTGCGGCGTAGGGCCCAAGGTGGCGGACTGTGTACTGCTTTTTGCTTTTTCGAGATTTGATGTATTTCCCGCTGATGTATGGATAAAACGCGTCATGCACGAGCTTTACGGATGCGAGGAAAAAAATGCCGCCGAATGCGGCACGCGCCTTTTCGGCAATCTTGCCGGAATTGCACAGCAGTATTTATTTTACGAGAGAAGGGATAATGCAATATGAGAATGCGAAAAAAGAAAAATCTTGATTCGAGACTTTCTGCAGTTTCGGATTATTTTATAAAAGACCTGTCAGAATTTGAAAATTTTGACGGGGTGTATCTTGAAATCGGCTGCGGCAAAGGAAAGTTTATCACAGAAAACGCTTTGCTGCACCCGGATATTTTATTTGTTGCGGCAGAAAAGGTAAGTTCGGTTATACTTCTTGCAGCAGAAAAAGCCGCGGCGCAGGATATTAAAAACATCCGTTTTTACTGCGGCGATATTATAAACCTTTCGCAAATTGAAAACTCTCATTTCTGCGACAGGATTTACCTTAATTTCAGCGACCCGTGGCCGCGCGGCAGACATGCCAAGCGCCGCCTTACAGCGGACGGATTTTTAGAGCTTTACAAAAAGCTTTTAAAACCGGGTGCCGAAATACATATGAAAACCGACAATACCGAGCTTTTTGATTTTTCGCTCGAAACGTTTGAAAAAAACAGCTTTTCACTTTCCCATGTGACGCGTGACCTGCACTCCGAGCCCGAAAGCGGAAATATTATGACCGAATATGAAACAAACTTTTCATCTCAGGGCATTCCGATATGCAGACTTATTGCAAAAATTATTTAAAAAATTCAAACAATCACTTTCGACTGAATAATACAGCAGGGCGCACACAGCCGTATGTACTGCCGGCAAGGCGTCCGTTGTAATATACCGACCCATCATCGCGAACACATGCAACACAGTTTTGATCGGCACCGGGTGACCGCAGCCACCACCAGCAATTGCCGCTTCTTCCGTTTACATACGCTCCGTTGGCAGCCGCATATTTTGTCGGTTCACACATTTTTTCATCATTTGATGAAAAATACTTATTCACTTCATTTGTGCTGAGCAAAAATATTTCAGCAGATATATTACCGCTGCCTTGAATTACAGACCTCTCGGCGGAGCTGAAGCTCTCTTTCGGAAAAATTTTATTCATCCATGTCATGAGAGAACACTCTTCCCATGCCGCATAAATATATGTAGAGTTATATTGCTTACAATCCAGCCCATACTTACTTATCATAAGCACTCTGCTGTCTGTTTTATCAAGCACAAGCCAATCTATAGGTTCTTTGCCGTTTGACAAATCATTATCTTGTTCATACATGCCGAATTGTATACAATCCCCGACAGAAGAGGCGGTAATTTTTTCTTCAAAATGATTTCTCCTTTTCGCAAAATTTGTTACCGAAATAATTGTAACAGCCAGCACAAAAACGGAAACAGCAAATACAGCAGCTTTCTTTATTCTTTTGGCGTTGCGTTCTTTTTTCCAACAGACGTCTACACCGACCGCCGCATCGCTTTTATTCAGCTCAATTGTTTTGCCTCTCATTTCGCTTTTGAATACTGACATTTTTACCAACCTCATTTTAATAATTTTCATTTGTCGTTTTTCTCATAGATTAAGCTTGCAAATTACACATAATATAGATTATGTGGTATAATTTTACTCTATAATTACAACATATGTTTTAATTATATTATCAAATACAGTTTAAGTCAAGAAATCCGGCTCTTTTTCGTGAAACAAAGGATAATCAGACAAAAAATGAGGATAAAAAATCTTGTTGGGTAAAGTTTGTACCACTATATTATGTGGTATAATTGGAATGTTAAAAATTCCGGAAAACAAAAAAGGGGATGTTTGTATCCCCTCTTCTTTTGGCTTTTTAACATGTGTCTCGGACACTATCCACTCGATATGCCTTTACACCCTCTCAAAATACGGAAGCACCTCAAGGGGCGCGTCAACGCACACGGTTTTTCCCCCGTCGTACACCTCTGAGCCGCAGAAGCGCCACCTTCCTTCCGGCAGGCAAACCTCTTTTTTCCTTGCGTCCTTTTTAATTACGGGTGCGGAAATTATATCTTCGCCCAGCATAAACTGATCCTTTATATTTTCATATCCGCAATGAGGATAATTATATTCCATAGAGCGCAAAATCGGCTCGCCGTCCTCCTCGGCTTTTTTAACCAGCGCAACGATTTTGTCGGCAAAAAGGCTGTGAAGCTTTGCCGCGCTACGCACCGCGTCAAGCATTTTCGGAGAAAGAGCCTCCCACGGCGCCCACGAAAATTGCATCATCGGGAAAAGCGCGCTGCACTGCGCCATTCTTACAAAAAGCTCTTCGTCTATGGGCAGATTTTTTGCGCGGTGCATCCACTCTCCGCCGCCTATCATATCCGGGCATATGAATGGATGTCCCAAGATTCCCTGCATAAGTGCATACGGAATAAGTGTGTCAAGCCCGTCGTTGTCCCATGAATGAAATCTGTCTCTTATGCGCTGAATCGTGCGCTTTCCTCCGCCCATAAAAGTGTCTTTGTATTCGTGAAACGCATACTGTGCGCCGAAGTCGTTCCACGCAATATTCCTCTCATTCGGGGTGTGATCGCGGTTTACCTCGCCGATAACGTCTATTCCGTAGTCGTTTACCTGTCCCCCGTCAAATTTGAAACCGTCTACGCCGTAATCTTTCATCAGCGCGTCAAGCTGCTTCTTCATAAAATCTCTGTCACAATCCTTTGTAAAATCGAGCAAAAAGCTGTAGCCGTCCCACCAATGCGACAGCGCAGGCTCTCCGTCAGCTGTTCTCAAAAATATTTTATCATAGTTTTCGGGATTAAATTCTTTCATAAGGTTGGCGTTATAAAACAATCTGCCGTTGGGCGTTACAAAGGGCACAACCCAAAGCATAACCTTAAACCCGAGCGAGTGAAGCTCATTTATCATTCCCTTCGGATCGGGAAATTTCAGCTCGTCAAAGCGCCAGTCGCCGTAGCTGCGCTGCCACCCCTCGTCTATCATGAAAACTCCCGGCTCAAAGCCGTTTTTTATTATATCGTGAGCATACCTCAAAACATCTTTTTGATTCTGTTCATAAATAAACTGCATCCACGTGTTGTACTGCGGAGTCTTAAAAAATTCCGTCGGCAGCATATTTCCGCGCGGCGGAAAAAATTTGCGCATCGCACCGCAGTAAGCTGAACGCAGCGTTGAGCCGAACTGCTCTTCACGCACATTATCGCCTTCTATTTCAATTTTTCCGTCTTCAATCGAAATTTCAAAAGCCTTATCGCTTATTATAACGCGTCCGTTATTAGAGAGCAGCATGGGCATCGTCTGATTTTCACAATCCTTGCGGAAATCGTGCCAAAGCTTTGTTTTTTTATCAAACGGAGCAATTTTCCCGTCGTTTGAAGTTCCTCCCCAAAAACATTCGTTTTCTCCTATTTTAAATATATATTTCATATATTCATCCCCCTTGACTTTTATTTTTAATTATATTATAATACAAATATTGCTTGATTTTATCAAAAAATAACGTATTTTTTATATTTTTGACCGCGCGGAGGGAACAAATATGCCTGCAAAACTTAAAAACAGATTCGCAGAAGCGGATATAACAAAGTATTATTATTACCGGTTTGACAAAGCTCATGTTTTTTGCGGTCACAGGCATGCCGAATACGAAATAAACATAATCCACTTGGGAACGCTTTCTGTTACTGTCGGAACGGAAATTTATGAGCTTTCCGAAAATAATGCCGTAATAATTCCGCCGAACTACTTTCATCTTAACCGCGTCTTGAGCGAAGAATCTCTGGAAATGACTGTTGTGCATTTCAATCTGTCCCGAAGAGAGATACTTCCCCCTGTTTTTACTCTTTCGGACAACGCGCGCGATTTATGTAGAATGTTTGACAACTCCATGCTTCAAAATGCAGATTTTTCATCACAAAATCACTGCATAGCGCTGCCCGAAAGTTCAAAAAAACTCTTTGAACTGCTTTTGCTTAGCTCATGCACTCTTTTCTGCCCGTCAATTACTTCATCATCAAGCTGTCACGCTGATATATACGGAAAAGCCGCAAATTTTATGTCCGAAAACATTTATGAAAAGCTTTCTCTTTCGGATATTTCAAATTTTTGCGGCGTGTGCAAAACAACTTTAAACGATGTTTTTAAAGAATTTACCGGCTGCGGCTGTATGTCTTTTTTCAGAGAACTTAAGCTTGAAGAAGCAAAAAAAATGCTTTTATTCGGAAAAAGCTGCGGCTTTGTGAGCGATTCCCTCGGTTTTTCGTCTCAGGCGCATTTCACTAAATGTTTTAAAACACTCTACGGTTACACACCGAATAAAATCAGATAATTTCATCAAATTACTTGACAAATTTCAATTGCTGTGCTAAAATGATGTTAAGAAATCGTTAAGATGTTATTCGGTTGGATGAATTTTTTAATTCATTTTCAAGATCTGGCTTTTTAGGGTGGAAAGCTTTTTTAAGCTTTCCGCTCTTTTATTTTTACATTTTTATCCACATGAAAGGAGAGATTTTCTGTGAAAAAAGATACTAAAATAACGCTTATTTTCTTTGCCTGTGCACTTATTGCTCTTATTATCTGCGCTGTAGTATTAAGGTAGGCATCACCCTCATCAATCCGATGAGGGCTTTTTTATATTTAATTGTTGACTATACCTCTGAATTATACTATAATATATCCGAGGTGAAAAAATGCTTTACATTGAAACAAATTCCTTTGATCCATATTATAACCTTGCGGCAGAGGAATATCTTGTAAAAAACAAAAAAGAAGACATTTGCATGCTTTGGAGAAACAACCCGTGCATTGTTATAGGCAGAAGTCAGAATGCCATGGCTGAAATAGATTATGATTACGTCAAAAAGAACAATATTATAGTCGTACGGCGCATGTCGGGCGGCGGAGCCGTTTTTCATGACCTTCAGAATCTTAACTTCACATACATAATAAACGGCGGAAAATTCGGAAATTACGTTGGTCTGACAGACACTTTAAGACAGTATGTGAACACGCTCGGAATAAACTGTGAGGTTTCCGGAAGAAACGATGTTTTGGCTGAAGGCAGAAAGTTTTCAGGCAATGCCCAATATGTATGGCACGGCCGTCTGATGCACCACGGAACAATTCTGATAAACGCAGATATGTCTCATCTTGCCGCAGCTCTCCGTCCCGATGAAACAAAAATTGCATCAAAAGGTGTTAAATCCGTGCGCAGCCGCGTAGTAAATCTTGCAGAGCTTGCCGATACGGACGCAGAACGCTTTATGCACGGCTTTGAACAATTTATAAAACAGGATAAGTCCGTGCGCGATTACACGCTCACAGAAGAAGAAAAAGCGGCAATAAAGAAGCTGCGCGGCGAAAAATACGCCACCTTCGAGTGGAATTTCGGATACTCGCCGAAATACACTTTTAAATCAAAAAAACGTTTTCCGGCAGGCGGAGTTGAAGTCTTTTTAAGTGTTAAAGACGGCTCCGTTGAAGACATTAAAATTTTCGGCGACTTTTTCACGGATACCGATATCGGAATTCTTGAAAACGCTCTGCGCGGCTGTGTTCACGATAAAGACGCTTTAGACGCCGCTCTCAAAGCCGTATGGTCTGAGAATATACTTGGCGGCATACAAAAAGACGAGTTTTTGTCATGCCTTATTTAACGTAATTTTTCTTATTAATTTCATGCATAAATCCGTTTGCGGCAGGCGACATTATGTCTGCCGCTATTATTTTTCCGTCACACAACAGCAAATTTGCATATACATTTCCGCCCTTTTTATGATTTGTAACGGTGAATGTATATCGCATAACCTTCCTTCCGGCATAAGGCAGCAGATCAAGTCCTTCTTTTTTAAGAAGTTCATTATAATTTAAAAAAACATCGGTAAGCGGATCTGGCAGTGTAAGCGCGCAGCTTTGCGGTGCATCGTCCGAAAGTTTCCAGCCGAATCTTTCTATGACGCGCCGCATATCATCCACAGTTTCCGCCTTATATGTATAGTGCGGCATAAATACAAAGAAAAGCGCTGCTATCCCTGCCATAATTAACGCAAACATTATAATTGACTTTTTCAAAAAAATCACCTCGGTTAAATATATTTAACCGAGGCGTTTTTAATACACGCAATTTATCAAACGGCATATTTTGCCGAAAACGTTTCAAACTTTTTCTCAAACTCGCTGCCTGTTTTAAACGATTTAAGCGATTCATGCATGTTCATATTATTATTTGCCGCGTCAAATATGCATACGGCAATATTTGAACAATGGTCTGCCGTTCTCTCAAGATTATTGAGCAAATCCGCCCACACAAATCCCGCTTCTATAGAACATTCTCCCTTTGTCAGTCTTTCTATATGACCGTCTCTGAGTTTTATTTTAAGCCCGTCTATAACCTGCTCCAAAGGCTCCACATTCAATGCAGTTTTCACGTCAGATTTAAGAAAGGCCGAACATGCAAGTTTTATTATCTCCGAAACGGCATCACACATTATTTTAAGCTCACGTGCCGCAGATTCCGAAAAATGTATATCCTTTTCTTTAAGTTCTTCTGCCGACTCCAGTATGTTAATGCTGTGGTCGGATATTCTTTCAAAATCTCCTATGGCTTTAAGAAGCTTTGAAATTTCCGCACTGTCGGCATCTGAAACCTGGTGACCGCTCAGTTTTACAAGATAAGTTCCCAATATATCCTCATAGTGATCGGCCTGTTTTTCCTTTTCTCTTATTTCTTCCGCCGCTTTTGAATTATAGTTTTGCAGCATATCAAGACTTGACAAAAGTCCGGATGAAGCAATCTCCGCCATATCCGAAACAAGCTCGGCACAGCGCGACAAAGCTATATGCGGCGTAGAAAGAAGTCTTTCGTCAAGTTCTGCAAACGATTCCTTCTTGTCCGTGTTCGGAACAATCATATATGCTATTTTCTCAAGTATACCCGACATAGGCAAAAGTATTGCCGTACACGCAATGTTAAACAGCGAATGTGCAATAGCTATTCCGAGATAAGTTGCTGATTCATCAAGCCCCACAGGCTTGAGCATTGCGGAGACCACACTGAAAACCGTGAGCCACATAAGCGTACCGAGCACATTAAAAGATAAATGAACCACAGCGGCACGCTTTGCATTTTTATTAGTTCCGAACGATGATAAAATTGCCGTTATACACGTTCCTATATTCTGACCCATTATAATTGGTATTGCCGCGCCGTACGACACCTGACCCGTTACGGAAAGTGCCTGCAAAATACCTACGGATGCGGAACTTGACTGTATTATTGCCGTCAGTGCCGCTCCTACAAGTACACCGAGTACCGGGTTTTTAAACATTAAAAATAGGTTTCTGAACTGCGGGACATCCGCAAGACCCGATACAGCCGAAGACATCGTTTCCATTCCGAACATAAGTGTTGCAAATCCAAGCAATATTGTGCCCGTGTCCTTCTTTTTGCTCGACTTGCCGAACATCAAAAGTCCCGTTCCTATAAGAGCCAGAACCGGAGTAAAAGAAGAAGGCTTCAAAAGGCTTACAAAAAAGTTATCGCTCGAAATACCGCTCAAACTCAAAATCCATGCAGTAACGGTAGTTCCTATGTTTGCGCCCATTATAACGCCTATTGACTGCCTCAGCGTCATTATGCCGGAGTTTACAAAGCCGACAACCATAACCGTTGTAGCAGACGAGCTCTGTATTACCGCCGTAACACCGAGCCCCGTTAAAAAGCCTGCCATCTTGTTTTTTGTCAATCGCCCCAATATACTTTTTAGTCCTCCGCCGGCACGTCTCTCAAGAGCTTCGCCCATAACATTCATGCCGAACAGAAACAGGCAGAGACCTCCGATGAGTGTAAGTACATTAAAAAGATTCATATTTTCACCTCAAAATTTTCCGTATGTACATTTATTTTACCATATTTTCCGCTAAAGCAGCGTTAATCCTATGTTAACTCTATGTAAACATACAGGGCTGAGGATGGGCACCGAACTCAATATGCCGGAAAAATTTGATTTGTTGTTCTTACAAATTAAAAAACTTTATTGCGTTATTCCAAAGGATTTTTCTATTTTCTTCTTCTGTCAGACCGAGTTCTAAAAATTGCTTTTCAACAAGCGCTCTGTTATGCATGGGATAATCTGTGCCGAAAAAGCATTTATCCGCGCCGTGATTTCTTATAATTCTGACAGCCTGCTCTTTTGATATCGACTGCAAAACGCTTGAAGTATCGAAATACACATCTGTTCCGACAAGATATTTTTCGCTTTCGTCCCACTCGCTGTAGCCGCCGAGATGTGCGGCAATTATAGTAAGATTGGGGAACATGTCATGCACATGGCGTATTCTGCGCGGACTTGAAAAATCTGTATTTTTATCTCCGGCATGAAACAAAATCGGAAGTTTCCCTTCCGCACACTCATAAATTTTGCACGCTTCATCGGAATCCGCATTAAAACGCTGAAAATCCGTGTGAAGCTTGATTCCTCTGAGCCCGAGAGAAATCATTCTGTCCATTTCTCCGGCAATGTCGCCGTAATCGGGATGCATCGATCCAAATCCCAGAATATCATCATTTATAAGCGATGCCACAAAATTATTCACGCTCTCAACCTGATGTGCCGTCGTTGCGGTTGAGTGAATAAGGCATTTTTTTATATCAGGTGTTTCACGCACACTTTGCTCAAAATCCGCCAAAGTGCCGCCGGACGCCATTTTTACATGATAGTAATCCGCCAGATTATCTACCGCTTTATGTGCAACCGCATCCGGAAACACATGTACATGCATATCAAAAATTTTCATATGTTCATCTCCGTTCAGACATTAAAAAAATCAGAGCTGCGTCAGGTATATACCCGCGCAGCCCCGTTAAAAATATTCTATTGAAAATTACGGAAGAATAATAACCGTGGTAGCTTCAAAAGCGCCCGTGTTCATAACTCCCGTTACGGACACGCTCATGCCGCTTTTAAGCGATGTAAGCGAAACTTCTTTGCCGCTTGTGCTGTCTATTATCTTAAGCCCTGTTTTCTTAAGGAATATTTGTGTTTGAGTAACATCACCCGTCTGAGCGTTGACAACATTCAAAAGCATAAATCCGTATGCGCTGTTAACCGTTTCAACCGTACCCGTTAATACAGACGATACAATCGGAGCCACAGATTCCGCGGAAACCACTGTTTCTCCTTCGATTTTAAGCGTTATATTTGAGCCGAGTCTCAGGTCATAAATTGTAGCATCATTGCCGTCCGTTTTAAAGGAAGCGTCTCTCGCAACCGAGAATGTCTCCGATGTGCCGTCCGACTGTTTTAAGGTAATCTGAGGTGATGTTGCAATCAGAATTGATTCTATAGTACCGGTTTTTGTATAGCTTTTGCTTTGTGCCGAAACTTTGAATATTCTGTTGTAAAGAAGCGTCAAAGTAACTTTATCTCCGATAAGAATATCACTGATATCCGCCTTTGAACCGTTTCTTGTTGCTGTTGCTTCACTGTCAAATATATAATCGACTGTCTTTCCGCTTGAAGTTTCAAGTGTAAGCTTAACTTCCGGCGTGAGTACAATGTCTTTAACGGTTCCCGAAACGGTTGCATCTTTTGCCGACGCGTCTATTGTTATAACTTTTCCGTTTTTGAGCTGAAGCACTGCATACATTCCAGTTTTAACGGACTGCAACGTGCTCGGAGAACCGTTGTTTGTAACCGAAACATCGTCTGCCACGGTATATTCAACAATCTCGTCACTGTCTAAATCTCTGAGCTTTATGGAAGTCTTCTTCGAAGATGTTGTAATTGAATTTACCGCACCTTCAACCTCAGTATCTCCTATAACACTTATTGTTTCAATGAATCTTACCTCACCGCCGCGGCGTGTTATTGCTATTTTTGCCTGCGGTGTTATTTTTTCAAGAGAGGAAAGCACACCGTCTGTAAGATAACGTATATCGTCATCCTTTGCGGGAAGCGATACACCGGAGGTTTTGCCGTCTTCATCTTTAATCATAATTGTTTTTGTATTAATATTTACGTTATCTACCGTTCCATACTCGGTTGTTTCGTCCATTTTCTGCATCATTCTGTAAAGCATTACCGCCATTTGCGCACGCGTTACGTTTGTAAGAGGCGAAAATTCATTTTCTCCCGTTTTTGAGCTTACGCCCAGCATAAGTCCGGTATTATACACATAATTCACATACGGTTTTGCAGAAGCCGGAATATCGTCTGAATCCGAGAATACAACCGACGGCGCTTCAGCCGCCGCAGCGTCCGCCCCCATTGCTTTTGTCATAACGGCGGCAGCCTCATATCTCTTAAGCGGAACACCAGCATTATCATCACCTATGTATACAGGGAGTTCCTCATCTTCAAGAACGCCTTTATACAAGAGATATGAAATTTCCTTTTTATAGGGCGTTGAATATATAGCCAAAGTCTCCTCGTTAGCCGCGTACGCCGCTTCAACGTATTCCTCGTTATCACTCTCGGAATAACCTATTATTCTTGAGACCAACAACAAAGACTGTATTTTTGTCACCTTATCGGCAGGTGCAAAAACAGTGTTTGAATAACCTTTTATAATATCGCGCGATGCCATTTCTTCAATTTCTTTTACAGCCCACGGATAGTTTTCATTTGTAACATCGCTGAAAGTATTTGCAGCGCTTACTCCGACAACAAGCGAGCAGCATAGGCATGCCGACAAAATAAGTGATAGAGCTTTCTTAAACAAAAGTGTTCCCTCCCATATATTTTAATTATAGATATATCATACCACAATATCTTGTACAGTTCAACATATTTTTTGTTTTTTTACATAATTTTTAAACTAAAGACATATTATTTTTGCGTCATTCGGCAAATTTTCCGGAATTTCGGCAGCAAAAATTACAATCTGTTCTTTTCTTTCCGCCCTTTCCGCAAGCTCTCGCAATGCGGCATCACGCCTTTTTGCATCGTATTGCAAGAAAGCGTCATCCGTAAATACAGGCTTTCTTCCGGAAAAGAGCATATCGCAGAGAGCAAGCCTTACGGCAAAATATGCCTGATCGACAGTTCCGCCCGAAAAATACCCTATATTTTTCATTCCGTCTGAAAAAACCGCAGGTATTAGTTTCTGATTCACGGAAATTTTGTCATATTTTCCGCATGTGATTCTTTCGAATATTTCCGAAGCCCTGACATTAATACGCGGAGTAAAATCCGAACGTATGTGAGAATATGTTTCTTCCACACATTCTTTTGCAAGTTTTAAAGCTTCATATTTTTCACATGCCCGGTCAAACTCTGCCATGGCTGCGGAACGCTCCGCAAGAATTAAGTCTGAGCTGCGCGTATTCCTTTCTTCCGCCGATAAATATGCCTCCGAAGCATATTTTTCGCGCATAGTCTCCTCCAAAAGCTCACGCAGTGAACGCTCTTCCTCTTCTATATCGTCTGATTCAAAATCACTTTCCGTCAGCTTTTTTCCTGCCGTTTTTATACGGCTTGACGCAATTTCTTCTTCAAGCGGAGCCAGTCTTTCTCTCAATGTTTTTATGGCGGACAGCGCATTGTGAAGTTTTTCAGAGAGTTCCGCATATTTTGCACGTTTTTCGGTGTATTCACGTATATCCGCAACACCGTACCTATTAAGCTCCGACTTTACGACAGCGTTTTGTTTCTTCGCTTCGGCAAGTTCGTTTGAAACTCTCTTTTTATTCCCGATCAGCCGCATCAAGACGCATATATCCGCAATCAGTACTGCCGGTACGGAAACTGCCGCCAACGGCGTTTTGAAAAAAACAATTGCCGTCAGCAAGGCAGCAGTCAGTGCACCGAAGCAGATTACGGAACCGCAAATTAGTTTTCTTGCGGATCTTTTCTGCATTTTATGCAGCGTCTCTGTATCCGCCGAAGATTTAAACATTTCCGGAGACGGTTCTGCCGCATACGCCGACATAACACTTATTTCCCTTGTGTATTTCTCGGATTTTTTTTCGTATTCCGCAATTTCCGCCCGAATAGCAGCGCAGCGTTTTTCGCACTCGGCAAGTCTTTTAAATTCTTCAGCCGTACTCGCCGCAGCGCGCAGCGTTTCAAGCTCCGAAAGCTTTTTTCTGATATCTTCAGCATTTTTTCGAAGCATCCGAATTTTTTTGAGCAGTTCAAACGCTTCTTCTCTTTTCCTCTCTGTCGCGGCAAGTTCCGATGAAAGTGCGGATATTCTCTCGCGCAGTCCTGCAAGTATTCCGCCTCCGCCGCGCAAAGGTTTATACCGTTTCATCTCCGTCTCAAGGCTTTTCAAAGCTTCGGCGCAGCTTATATTCTCTGCCGCGCCGAGACTTATATTTGCAAGCCTTTTTGTGATTTCCGATTCGTCTCCGCTTATGGCGCTTTTAAGCTGCTTTATGCAGAGCGTATTTAAAAAAGCCGCGTCGGTAACGCCCGTTTCCTCCTCGGGAGAATAATCATATTTGTCCCCCGTAAGCTCATCAACCGCCGAAAACTCATCGGTCGCCGCAGTCTTTCCGGCAGTGCGCGAAATTCTGACAGTACGCCCTTTTTCATTTGTAAAAATAAGCTCACCTATTATTTTTTCGCTTCCCCACGGCATGTATTTTTTTCTGTCATTTCCGCCGATATCCGCAACTCTCGCCGATTTGAAGCCGTAAAGCATGTTGCGTATGAAAGACAGTACCGTAGATTTTCCCGCTTCGTTTCCGCCCGTTATCACGTTAAGTCCGCCGGAAAGTTCTATTGTTTTATTATGAAATTTTCCGTATGAAATAATCTTCAGTGTATTTATTTTCATATGCAGACTCCAAAGTTATATTTCTTCAAGTTTTTCTCCGCGAAGCGCAGCAAGTCCCAGCCTTTCAGCCTGAGTTGCAATTGCTCCGCTCTTTGTCCTCTCGTGCAGAATTTCTCCGAAAAGTTTTTCCGCAATGCTGTCCGGCTTTTTTTCCTCACGTTTGGCAGCAAACTTTATATTTGCATAAAAAACGCGTTCCGATAGCATTTCCGAAAGCGTATTTGTGTCAAAAAACATATTTCTTCCGATTGTTCCGCAAAGTTCTATGTTATATATATCATTTTTGCGAAGTTTTCCAAGTTTGCCGATTATATCGCCGTATGTGATAGCATCTGAAATATCCGCATTCAGCTTATGCACTTCACGTTTTGCCGTATTCTTAAAAGACAGCGAAACATTTTCCGCGGTTACATCTCCCGCTATAATGCCCTTTTTTCCGCATTCATCCAAAAATCTGCCTTCAGGTGTTCCGCAATAAGCGTAAACGGTGCTGCCGGCTTTTTTAAACCCCTCGTGCGAATGAATATGCCCGGCGGCAAAATAGTCGATTCCGCTTTCCGAAAGGCGGCGCGCCGAAACGGGACAAAGGTCGCCGTAAGGCGGAAGGGAGCAATGAGCAAGAAATATATTCGCAATCCCGTCTCTCGGAGCATGAAAGCCGAGCAATATATCCTTATGAGACGTTTGATTTAAAAGTCCCGTGCCATAAACCCTGACCCCCGCCTCCGGCAGCAGCACACATGAAATTTCTTCACCGAAAACCGTAACGTTTTCTCCAAGGCTCTCTGCAGCGTAAATATCGTTTCCCATGATACAGTCATGATTTCCCGGAGAAATAAAAACATGTGTTTCCGGTATACTCGCAAAACAGCGGCGCAAAAACTCCAATATTCTGTAGGAAACATATTCGTTCTCAAACAAATCCCCTGCAAGAAGCAGTGCATCGGCATTTATTTCTTTTACATATTCTATAGTTTTCTCAAAAGACGCAAATTGCTCTTCTCTGAAACGCTCCGCCACATTCGGCGGAAATCCCTGAAACGGGGTGCAAAAATGCAAATCTCCCGTATGCACGATCCGTGCCATATGTTTCTTAGCTCTCCTCACTTAAATTCGGCTGTTATCCGCCGTACATAAAAAAGAAAAAGCGCATATACTGCGCTTTTAGCTTTATTTGTCCAAATTGAATCTCTTTCTGAACTTCTCAACACGACCGCCTGTGTCAACCAGTTTCTGCTTACCTGTGAAAAAGGGATGGCAAGCAGAGCAAATTTCAACACTGATGTTCTCTTTTGTTGAGCCTGTCTCTATAACGTTGCCGCAAGCACATTTTATTGTCGTCTGTTTATATTCGGGATGAATTCCTTCACGCATTCATATCACCTCTCTAACCGTAAAACTATTTTTCTAACTACACAAGTATAACATACTATTTTAAAAAAATCAATAGTTTTTTTGATTATTTTTATTTTTCAGTCAGAATATTCCGTATCTGCTTTATTCCGACGTCTGTCAGCCCGATTTTTTTCAAAAACTTTTCACACAAAACGTTTATGGAATCACCTTTTTCACCATACTCCGAAAGCCTGTTTAAAAAATTTTCAAAAGTGTCTATATTGACAGTTCTGCCGCCCCATATTCCCAAAGATGTAAGCTCGTAATCACAAAACAAATCTTCCCGGCTCATGCCCAAAATTGCCTCAAGAATAAAAATAACCGTTCCCGTCCTGTCAGCGCCGCCCCAGCAGTGAATATAAATAGGGTAGTTTTCCTCATTTTGAAATACCTCAAAAACCTTTCGCGCACTTTCCTCATCATCAAAAAATTCACTGTAGGCTTTAATCGGAATAAGCAATAGCTTATCTTTTCCTAAAGCGGATTCCGAGACAAAACCCGGCGCTCTTAAATCAAAATCGGTTTTTATTTTCAAAACTTCTTTCATTGTTTTCAAACCGTTTTCCGT
>ENA-OUQH01000788-OUQH01000788.1-human-gut-metagenome-genome-assembly--contig:-NODE-788-length-22382-cov-4.120885_pt1 | contig 22382 bp, 16 predicted proteins | sample MGYA00237948_ERZ548828 | MGnify/ENA primary metagenome ERZ548828 (study PRJEB26490, sample SAMN05194711) | human gut metagenome | biome: terrestrial biome; feature: human-associated habitat; material...
CGACAAGCCGCCGCAACCCCCTATTCCTCGTCGATGTACTGACGAGGATCATGGTTGTCGTTCGGCGGCGTGGAAACACGGATGTTCATGAAGTCGCACCAATCGAGCACGCGCTGCGGCACGTAGATCTCGGTCTGGTACTTTGCGGCTTCCTTGATCGCGCGGATACAGGACACGGCGTGCGCAAGGTCGACCTTCTCGTCGATGTCGGCGACGGGCGTGAAATATGCCGAGGGGATATCCATCTCCTGGAGCTTCTCCACGTACGCGTCAAGCGCGGGCTTGCCGGTGAGGTTGTAGTACACACCCTGATGGTTGATCGGCGTGTTGTAGCTGAAGCCGACAAGCGACGTGCCGCATTCCTGGCAGGGTGCCTGCACGAAGCCCGGGGTCCCCAGGTCCTGGAAGTAGTCCAGCCACTGGAAGGCCTGGGAAATGTGGGTGATCGGCATGGTCGGGACGTCGCCGCCGACGGAGACGATGTGCTCGTAGCCCATGTCGAAGATCTGCTTGAAAGCGTCGTCGAAGTGGTCGTCGAACGTGGCGCCCTTGTCGGTGATGTAGTGGATCTCCATGGGCCACTTGCCAAGCGCGTCGTAGGTCTCGCGCATAAGCTCGACGTTGTCGGCCGGCGTGGTCGACACGAAGAAGTCGTAGGTAATCTTATCGACCGACGGGTCCTCGGCAACGAGGGCGTCGTTGTCCGCCTGCATCGACAGAAGCGCCTGCATGCACATCTCGCTCACATCGTACAGGCAACGACGGAACAGCTCTGCCGCCTGCTCGGGGCTCAAAAAGCCACCGCGCTCAATCGTCAGGCGCGTCTTCACCAAACCCGGGACGGGCGGCTTGCAGAACAGGAGCAACGCTTGTTTTTTCTCTGCCACAGTACTCTCCTTCGTATATCACTCGCTCGGTTTCGAGCGCATTCACCACTAGTGTACCTTGCACATTATAGGATGAGAGCCGTTATCTGGCGCCGTCCTTGCCCGCACTGGCGCTATCTTTTGCGCAAGGGTCATCTTGCCATGAAAGAGTCTTGTCGACCTTCCTGATCACGCAATCGATGGCGTTGTACCACCAGGTGCCGATCATGGGCTCGCCCGTCGCAACCGAGCAGCTCGTCAGGCAGTTCACGTTCGACTCCCACATGCCGCCGAAGTCGGGCGCACCAGGGGTCCACTCGGGATGCCACCAGCCATAATCGACGCTCACCATATCGTCGCGCATCGTGCGAACCTCAAGCACGAAGCGCGCGCTCCCCTTGTCGGTGGCAACCTCGACGGTATCTCCCGCGCGAAGTCCCAGCCGCTGTGCCGTCGCGGGCGAGATTTCCACCGCAGGATGCGGCGAGGACTTGCGGAACTTCGGGTTGTTGAAGTACATCGACGCGTTGTAGGGCTGCTTGCGGGCACCGGTGACCATCGACAGATGCGCTCCCCCGCACGCCGTGGCGCGCTCAATGAGCTCATCTGAGCAAAGCGAGAGGCACGACGCAGGCTCGGGCAGACGCTGGCCGCCGAAATCGGGAAGAATCTCGCTTGCGAGCTCGATTTTCCCCGTGGTGGTGGCGAAGCCCCGCGGGTTGCCCGTCTCATCGGGATACAGGTACTTGAAGGGGACGGGCGGGCGGAAGTACATGCCGCGCTCGCAGTATTCTTCCCAGGTCATGCCCGCGCGGGCGAGCACGTCCTCAAGCGCATCCTTGAACGTCTCGTGCGGCCATGCCTCTGCCTGCCCCAGGCGAATTCCCAAAGCGCGGAAGATGTCGTAGTCGCTTCTGCGCTCGTAGTACGGCTCGACCGCCGCCGGGCCGCCGTAGGCGATGTTCGCGACTCCGCCGTGCTGCTGGAAGAGCGGTCGCTCGATCGCGCCCGCGCAGGGCAGGACGAAATCGGCGATCGAAGCGGTCGGCGTCAGGTAGTAGTCGATCACCACGATCAGGTCGAGGCCCATGAGCGCGTTGAACACGCGATGCGTGTCGGCGTAGGTGAGCAGCGGGTTCGTCGCGTTCACGATGAGCGCACGCACCGGATAGGGCTCGCCTGTTTCCATCGCGCGGAGCACCAAATCGGGGTGGGCCGACGTCATATAGCGCGTCGGGAGCCTGCAACCCAAGCGCTCGGTCACCTTCTGCACCTTCGCGTAGCCCTCATAGCACTGAAGCGGGGTGAAGGGGGTGTTCAGACAGCGCGCCTTGTGCTCGGGCGCCATCTCGTCGGTCATCTCGAGCTCGACTTCTGTGATGAAGTCGCTCATCTCGGTAATGATGCAGGCGCCGGGCTTGTCGACGTTGCCCGTGATCGCGCGCAAGCAGCAAATCGCCCGATGCGTAGGCGCCACGTTTCGTCCCGACTGGTCGATGCCGCGCCCCGACACGAGCGCCGCCGCCTGGGCACGCCCGAACCAGCGCGCCGCGGTACGGACGTCATCGGCCGATACGCCGCAGAACTCGGCGACGTACTCGGGCGTGTATCGCGCTACGTGGACGGCAAACTCGTCGAAGCCATGGCACCATTGCCCCACGAAATCGTGGTCGTACAGGCCCTCGGCGATGATCACGTTCGCGAAGCCGAGCGCAAGGGCGCAATCCGTGCCCGTCTTCGGCGCGATCCACAGATCGGCACAAGATGCGGTCTTGGTGTAGCGCGGGTCGATCACCACGAGCGGCGTGTCCGACTTCCCGATACGGCGAATCGACTGCCACCAGAGCGAATTGTCCGACTCAGCCGGGTTCGTTCCCCAGATGAAGACGCATTCCGTGTCGTCGTTGATGTCGGCCTCGATCGTCCAACCGAACGTGAGCGCATCCATCCAGATGCGGGGATTCCAGCAGATCTGCCCTATGCCCATGTTGTTCGGCGACCCGAACATGTTCATGAAACGGTGCAATGGCCAAAACGACGCATGCGGCCCGCCGATCATGGACGCAAGCGTTTCAGACCCATACTGGTCGCGAAGCTGCGATAGACGCTGCGCGATGTCGTCGAGCGCCTCGTCCCAGCTCACGCGCTCCCAATTGTTCGCTCCGCGCTCGCCAACGCGACGCAGCGGGTAATTCACCCGGTCGTCCCCATCGAGCACGTCAAGGTTCATCTTCCAGCGGCGACACCCCGCGAGCACCTTCGGGTCGTAAGGATAGCGCGAAGGGTCGGGCTCCAGATCGACGACGCGCCCATCTTCCACCGTCGCATGAAACGCGCAGAGATACCCGCAGAAATGACAGTTCGTTTTGCGCACCTCGCGCATTTACGCATCCTCCTTCGCGGCTCCCTCGCCGCCGAGTCCAACGAAATTCCTCGCGCCTTGCCCCTGCTTCTCGACACCGAGCGAGTCGTCGAACAGAAAGCGCAGCTTCATGTAGGCATCGGCATGATACCAATCGATGCGCCAGTTGAAGAGCAGCTCGAGGTAATGGAACACCGGAACCTCGCGCTGCGCCATCATCAGCTGGAACGTGCAGCTCACGCATGCTGTGACGATTGCGCTCGCACCCAAATCGGACGCGTCTTGCCCGTGCTCGCGCGCCTGGCTGTCGGCAAGCTCGGTCTTGCCGGCGGCGCGGGCGAGCGACCCGCAGCACACCGAGCGTTTACGCACCTTCTCGCCCTCGACGAGCAGCTCCTCGGGCATAAGCGCGCGCAGTCCGTCGGCGAACTCCCCCGTCTTCTTGTCGGGGCACGAATCGTGCGGCATGAATAATAGCTTCTCGGGCGCCTCGCATGCCTCGGTGGGGTTGCCCCCCTCGTCGTACCAGTCGGGATGGCGCCAGGCAAGCTCGCGGTTGAGCATTTCGCGCGCGATGCCGGCGTCGATGCGGTAGCCCATCTGCGCGAGCAGCAACGGAAGCGCAACGATTTCCACGCCCTGCGTACGCTCATCGCGAGCGAGAGCGCCCCGAAGTGCAAGCACGCAGTTTGGACACGCGGCAACGATGCGACGCGTGCCGCGGGCAGAGACCTGCTCGATAAGCTCAGCCTCGAACGAGCGGTGCCGCGCCGGTCCGTCGGGTTCGTACTGCAAGATCTTGCCGCAGCAAAGAAGCGAGATGCCATCGACCTCTCCCGCTGATTTCAACAGGTCGTACACCGACTGCACGAGCGGCAACCCGTAGTTGATAAGCGAGCACCCTGGAAAGAACAGCGATGCGCAGGTGTTTGGCTCATCCGACCGTTCGACCATGAGCGCCTGCAACCCCGGGTAATCACACGTAATCGAGCTTCCCGTCAACGCATCATCGAACGCATAAGGTCCCACAGCGTTTTCCCTCCTCCCCCTGCCTTGATTGCAGAGTTTTCCATCATCAATGCGAATGCGTCCCAACCGCTTCGCCCTCATGTTAGAAAACTGCGCATGATACAAGGCGAACCCGACCTCGTGCAAGGTCGGGTTCGCGACATGCTCGATCAAGTACCCAGATTATACGACCTGGGGCACAAGCGAGAGCTTAGTACATGTTCTCGCCGTAGGTCCAATGCTCGACAAACTCCGCATGGGGGTCGGCCGTGCGATTGTAGTAACGGTTCTCGCCCGGAATCTCGGCGCGCTCGTCGGAGTACACGCAGAGGTAACGGAGCAGCAGGCCGCCGCAGAGCACGAGGACGGGAGCCACCACGGTGGAAGCCGCGGAGTCGGCGCCGAAGACGTACAGGAGGAACGGAAGGACCAGACCGCAGACGATCATGCCGAGCCAGAACAGCGGGGCGGTCTTGCCGACGACCCAGCGACGGGCAACAGCCTTCTGAGTGACGTTGCCGGCACCCAGGAAGGAGAGGATCATGATGAGCAAAACGGTAACCTCAGCGCAGACCAGGATGATGTCGACGACATGAATGATCTCGTGGATCTCCTCGGTGGCAGCAAGCAGGGCCACAGTCGGCTCAGCGAAGATGCCCAGCGACAGCGCGATAGCGGCGCAAGCGGTGGACAGGGCCGAGATGGTGAACAGCACGGGCAGCGCCGGGGTCGCCCAGAAGGAGTGAGCCTTCAGGGTCGAGAGCATGACGCCCGTGTACACCATGATGCCGAAACCGGCGATACCGGCGATCGTGGCGAACACCGGGGTACCGCCGCCGAACACGGAGGCAATGGCGCCCAGGAAGCCCCAATCAAGCGGCAGCACGTCCAGATAGCCGAGCAGCCAGAAGATGTCGCCGAACATGGCAATGACCAGGAGCGTTGCGCCCCATTTGATGATTGCCGTCGCCGTTGTCCACACTCGCCAGAACACAAGCGGCTGACCGAGCTCGAACACGAGGAAGAAGCAGCCGATAGCGAGCGCAGCGAGCGCGAAGAACATCGGCACGAAGAAGAGCGAGCCCGTGCCAGGGTTGACGATGAGGCTCATGATAGCCGTGAGGCACATGATGCCGCCGCCGAGGCCACCCAAGAACAGGTAGATGACAATCGGCGCTTCCCAATAATGATGCTTCATTATCGCTGACCTCCCAAATCCGGAATGTAGTAGACCTGAGGTTCCGTGCCGTGCTCGGTGAACAGGCGCTCGGTGTGAAGCGAGTTGACGAGCTTCGACACTTCGCTGTTGGGATCGTCCAGGTCGCCGAAGATACGGGCCTTCTGGTGGCACGTCTGCACGCAGTACGGCATCGAGCCGGGCTCCTCCGCGCGGCGGTCCTTGCAGAAGGTGCACTTGCGCACGAAGCGATGCAGGCGCGGGCCGAGCACCGAGGTGTCGCGCATGCCGTAGGGGCAGGCGTTGACGCACACCTTGCAGGCCATGCACTTCTTGGAGTCAACCCATACCACGCCGTCGTCGTCCTGCTGGGACGCACCGGTCGGGCAGCAGGGGACGCACTCGGGGTTGGCGCAGTGCATGCACAGCGTCGGGGTGTAGGTGCGATGGACGTGGGGCCATTTGCCCTGAGCGCCCTCGGTCACCACGGGGTTGTAGATGATATCGAGCGGCAGGTCGTTCCACGTACGGCAGGCAACCGTGCAGGAGTGACAGCCGATGCAACGACGCTGGTCGATGACCATAGCATAACGAGTCATTATCTATCCTTTCCTACTCGATAGCCTGATTATTCCTCGATGGCTTCGTAGCTCATCGTGTAACGCTTGCCCGTTTCCTCGTCGATGAGGCCGTTGGTGGTGGGATCGTATGCCCAGCCATAGTAGGCGTCATGGTAGACGTTGGTCGCAGGGTCGATCATCCAACCGCTTTCGGGGTTGTAGATATAGGGCTTGTCGCCGAGGCGGGCATAGCCCTTCTCGCGATCCCACGTGAGCTGCTCGGGCACTGCGTAGGGAGCGTCCTGGCCCGGGTACAGGCGAATGCCTGCGAGCTCAGCGATCTCCTCGCGCTCCATCGTGTACTTCTTGCCGGTAACCTTGTCCATGAGGCAGTTCTCGGCGGCAACATAGTACCAGCCGGTGTGAGCATCAACGTACTCGTTGGTCTTCGGGTCGATGAGCCAACCGGAATCGTCCAGGCGGAACTGGGTGGAATCCTGGTAGAGCGCATCGTTTTGCCACTGCCAGCTAAAGCCCTCGGGAACTTCCTTCGTGCAAGCAGGAGCCTCGAAGGGGATCTTCTCCCAGCGAAGCACGCGGTGCTTGAGGTCCTCGGGGTCGGTAGAGATGCCCGGGTTCTTCGCACAGCCAGGAATAGACCAGGTCTTGTCCTTGGCGTTCCACTCGTGGTCGGCCTCAGTGCACTTGTAAACCTTGCACATCAGGCCGCGGTTCGCCCAGGAGCCGCCCATCGGGTCGCAGTCCCACTCGTCGACAGAGGTGAGGACGTTGGTGTTGGACTCGAGGCAGCCAAACGGGTTGTCAAGGTCGATGTTGGTGTCGCGCTCGGGGAACCACCAGCCACGCGGCACGAACACGACGCGAGGATCGACCTCGGGCTCGACGTTCGCGCGCATCTTGATGCGGCCGCGCTGGGTCTCGATCCAGCACCAGTCGCCGTGCTCGATGTCAAGCTTCTCAGCGAGCTCGGGGTTGATCGAGTAGTACGGATCCGGGTACAGGTAGCGCATACCCTGCATCTGGAAGTGCTCAGAGTGGTGGTACGGCATGAAGCCGCCGCCCGTGGTGAGCACGATCGGGTACTCTTCGGCGAGTTCCGGATTGTCGATGTCGTTCTCAGCGCAGGGCAGGTAGGTCGGCATGCCAGGATAGCCCAGCTCGCGCAGGATCGTGGAGTTGCACTCGATCTTGCCGGTCGGCGTCCAGAAGCCACCGCGCGTGACGTACTTGTTCTGGTGCAGCGGCGGATAGTACATGCGGATGTTGTTGACGAAGTCGTTCCAGTCGGTGCAGGGAAGACCCAGCGGAGCGATGATGTAGGAGTAGACTTCCTCTTCCGTCTCCCACGGCCAGTTCGCGGGATCCTGACCGCAGGCCAGGCCGAGCATGCGCCAGAAGGACATATCGGTGTGACGGTCGAACTTCGGCTGGATAGCGCGGCGGCCGCCCATGACGGAATCGGTCGCGCCGTAGTGCGTGACGATCGTCGGACGCTCGAGAGCGCCGGCGGCCGGGAACACGTAGTCGGAGAAGAGCGCTGCAGGGGTCATCCAGTAATCGACGGTGACCAGGAACTCGACCTTCTTCAGAGCGGCGAGCGTCATCTTGGAGTCGCCGTAGGAGTTCACCGGGTTGGTCGCGTTACAGATGAGAGCGCGGATCTGATAGGGCTCGCCGGTGAGGATCGCCTTGAACACGCTCGGGCCGTGAGCCTCGCAGAACCACTCTGCGGGAAGCGTCTTGCCCCAGGTGCGCTTTGCGTTGTTGGAGATGAGCGTGTAGCCAGGCCAAGAGGTCAGCTTGAACTTGTCAGAGCCGATCTGCTTCGCTTTCTGCTCCTCGGGAAGCAGCTCGTTGAGCTCGAGCTCTTCGTCGGTGATGAAGTTGAGGGCAGGGCCGGGCATGCCGTCGCCGCCGGGAACCTCAAGGTTGCCGGTGATGGCGCGCATGAGCTGACGAGCCTGGGAGCCGGTCGCGGACGCAGGTCCGAACTGGTCCCAAGAGCAGCCCCACTGGATGCAGCCGGGCTTGGTGGTCGCGTACATGCGAGCAGCCTTGCGGATGTCCTCCGGGTCGAGCCAGGTGATGGGGGCAGCCCATTCCGGCGTGTACGGAGCCATGTGCTCACGCAGCTCCTCAAAGCCGTCGCACCACTTGTCGACGAACTCGAAGTCGTAGAGGAACTCGTTGATGATGACGTTGAGCATCGCGAGCGAGAGCGCGGTATCCGAGCCCGGTCGCAGCGGCAGCCACAGGTCTGCCTTGCAAGCGGTTTCGGAGAAACGCGGGTCGACGTAGATGATCTTCATGCCCGCAAGCTGAAGGTCGGTGTAGCCGTGCATGGAGGGCAGCGAAGACGCAGCCGGGTTCATGCCCCAAAGGATTAGGCACTTCGCAGCGCCCAGGTCGGTCTCGAACGGAGACCAGCCGGCGACGACGGTCTCGGCCATGAACGTCGGGATCCAGCACAGAAGTGCATTATGGAAACCGTTCGGCGTGCCGAACTGGTTCAGGAAGCGACGACGCGCCCAGTCATCGGTACGGGTCGTGCCGCCAGCGGAGGCAACCGCCTCAGCGCCCGACTCGGCCTTGATCTGGTTGAGTCGCTCAGCGACCTCTTTGATCGCCTGATCGTACGGGATCTGCTCCCACTTGTTCTCGCCCTTCTCGCCAGCGCGCTTGAGCGCATGGTTGATGCGGGCGGGATGGTTGACGTGCAAAAGCGCGCTCGTTCCGCGGCAGCACAGACCACCCTGGTTGTTGTAATCGGGATCGCCTTCGATCTTGATTACGTCGCCGTCCTTGACATAGGCAAGGACACCGCAGTTGGCATGGCAGAAATAGCACTGCGTTCTGATGCGCTCGACGCCTTCGGCGAGTTCGCCGTTCTCGTCGTAAATGCTGACCTTATCAGCCATCTACCTTCCCCTCTTTTTCTCGTCCTACAGACACCTACTATTCGGTTCGTCGGGTTTTTGCGACCTGCGCATTGTCCGAAAGCGCACGGCACGCCCCGACGCGTTGACAGCGGTAGTGTACGGAAGAGCCCCTCTGCAAGCATCGCCCCGCCAGTCTGAATTCCCCCGACGGATAAACCCCGCAGTATGAGCCAGGGATGAGCCTCCCTGTATGCCACCACTCGCCGATTTCACGACACCGAACGCGAAAAAACACAGGTTTAGCCCCATGGCTTGACGCGAACGACTATTCGGCCGAATCTTCGTTAGGGATTATAGCTATTGCCTATGGATTGCCGCGATACCCCCTTCCCCGAATGGGGCAGCTTTACATGGCGAGCGGGGTATAATCGGCGGCGTATGGCGTAGGGAGAAAAGAGACTTCTATGAAAAACCACACGTTCACCTTCATGGGCACAGGCGCAGGCTGCGGCGTGCCTTCGTTTTTCTGCGACTGTCCCGCGTGCGAAGAGGCCAGGGCGAATCCGCGCGCGAGGCGCGGAGATTGCGGGACCATGATCAAAGGCGAGAAGACGCTTCTCATCGACACGCCGCCTGACCTGCGTCATCAGTGCATTCGCGAGAATGTGCGGCGCATTGACGAGGTCCTGTACACCCACTGCCACTCCGACCACGTGGGAGGGCTTTTGGAGCTTGAGTACCTCGTGCAGCTCAAGCAGAAAGAGGCGCTTCCCGTCTACGGCAGTGCCGAGACGCTTGCAGGCATCGCGCAGGAGTTCCACTACATGACCTACGCGCTCGACATGCGCGAGATTGCGCCGATGGACACCGTCGAGTTCGACGGCGTGAAGTACACGGCGCTCCCCTGCACCCACGCCGCGGGCACTTATGGATATCTCATCGAGACAGGCGACACGCGCATGTTCTACGCCTCCGACACCGGGAAGCTGCCGTCCGAGACCTATGAGCGACTGCAGGATATCGACATCCTCGCGATGGACGCGACGTTCTGGAAGAACAATTGGTCCCCCGCCGCGCACCACAGCGTGCAGGAATGCATCGAGGAGGGACTGTCGCTCAACGCGGGCAAGATCTATCTCACGCACCTGTGCATGCACTACGATGAGCCGATCACGCTCGTGGAACTGGAGGAGTTCCTCAAGCAGTACGAAGGCCGCGTCGAAGCCGCCTACGACGGCCTCACGTTTGAGATTTAGTGCTTGACCATTACTAGATGACGTCCTATACTGCAGGAGGTCTGAAACACGAAGAGCCGAGGATGCCGCCACATCCTCGGCTCTTCATTTTATGGTGCGAGAGTTTCTACCCGCGAACCTCGGCGCCCGTCGCCGAGCACACCTTCTTCACCATGCGCTCGTGCGCCTTCTCCGCCTCGTCGCTCGTGAGCGTGCGGTCGGCGGCGCGGTAGGTGAGCGCATACGCCATCGACTTCTTGCCGGCGCCGAGACGCTTCTCGTCGCGGTAGACATCGAACAGGCGCACGTCTTCGAGCAGCTTTCCGCCGGCGGACGTCATGCACTGGACGAGGCGCTCGTGGGTGACGTCCTCATCGACAACGAACGCGATATCCATCGACACCGCGGGGAACGTGGGCACGTCAACGTAGTCGCGCGCCGGACGAGCCGCACGCTCGAGCGCCTCGAGGTCGAGCTCGAAGGCGACGACGGGGGCCGCCGCGTCGTAGGCCGCCACGGCGAGCGGATGGAGCTCGCCCACCCAGCCAAGCGACGTGCCGCCCGAGAGCATCTCGGCAGCGCGGCCGGGCTGCAGCTGCGGCGCCTCGTCAGCGGCAAGCGCCTTGAAGCGCACCTTGGGAAGCGCAAGCTCGCGCGCGAGGTTCTCGAGCACGCCCTTGCCGTCGAAGAAGTCGTAGGGAGCAGGCGCCTCGTTCCATCCGGCGTCGCGCACGGCTCCGGCCAAAACGCCGGCGAGCTTCTCGCGCTCCTTGGGCTTCTTCTTGCCCTCGTGGGCGAAGAACACGCGGCCCATCTCGTAGAGCTGGATGTTTTTCACGCCGCGGTTCTGGTTGTGAGCGATGGAGCGCAGAAGGCCGGGGATGATGCTTTGGCGCATGACCGACTGCTCGGCGTTCATCGGGTTCAGAAGCTCGACGGCCTGGCCGAGGCCCTCAAGCGGCAGGCGCAGACGCTCGATCTCGCTCGGCTCGGCGAACGAGTAGGTCATCGTCTCGTTCATGCCACAGGCGCGCAGCGTATCGTTGACCTTGTTCTTCACGTGCTGTTCGTGGCTCACCGTGCCGAAGCGGCCGCGACCGCCGGGAAGCGTGGCCTCGATCTGGTCCATGCCGTAGAGACGCAGCACCTCCTCGTAGAGGTCGATCTCACGCGGAAGGTCGGGGCGGAACGTCGGTGACGTGACCGCAAGCGTGTCGGCATCCTCGCCGTCTTCCACCTTGCAGCCCAGACGGCCGAGGATCTCCACAATGAAGTCGCGGGAGATGTTCGCGCCCATCATCGCGTTGAAGCGCGGGATACGGAAGGTGAGGTGAGCCTCTTCGGAGACGTTCGGCCACTCGTCCACGATGCCCGTACCGCCGCCGATGGAGCCAGACACCTGACCGCCGGCGACTTCCACGATGAGAGCCGCCGCAGCAGCGGAGCGCTCTTCGATGCCGTGGTCGTCAACGCCGCGCTCATAGCGCATGGAGCTTTCAGAGATAAGCCCCAGGTTGCGCGAGGTGCGCGAGGTGCGGCCCGGCTCGAAGGTCGCCGTCTCAAGGAGGATATCGGTGGTCTCCTCGGTGACCTCGGTGTCAAGGCCGCCCATGACGCCCGCGAGCGCCACAGGACCGCGCTCGGGCGTGGCGATGACGGTCATGTCGGAAGTGAGCGTGCGCTCCACCTCGTCGAGCGTGGTGAACTTCGCGCCATCCTCGGCCTCGCGGATCACCACATGGGCGCGCCCGTCTGCGCCTTTCAGCTTGTTCAAGTCGAAGGCGTGCAGCGGCTGGCCGAACAGGAACAGAATATAGTTCGTCACGTCGACGATGTTGTTGATGGAGCGCTGGCCGATGGCGGCGAGGCGCTCGACCATCCAGTCGGGCGACGGGCCCACCTTCACGCCGCGGATGACGCGGGCGGAATAGCGCGGGCAGCGCACGGCGTCCTCGATGGTCACGTCGACGTCGTCGATGTCGTCGTCGGCAAGCTCAAGCTTCGCGGCCATCTCGTCAAGCGGGTTTTTCCAATCGCGGCGATACATCGCGCCCATCTCGCGCGCGAGCCCCACGATCGAAAGGCTGTCAGGACGGTTCGGCGTGATCTCCAGGTCGAGTACCGTGTCGGTCAGCTTCAGATAGTCGGCGATGGGAGTACCCACCGGGGCATCATCGGGGAGGATCCAGATGCCCTCGTGGTCGGAGCCGAGCCCCAGCTCACGTCGCGAGCAGCACATGCCGGCACTCGCAACACCGCGCAGCTTCGACTTCTTGATCTTGAAGTCGCCGGGAAGCACAGCCCCCACGGTCGCGACGGGAAGCTTGATTCCCGCCTTGATGTTCGGCGCACCGCACACGATTTGCACGGGCTCGCCCGCGCCCGTGTTCACCGTGACCACGTGCATGTGGTCAGAATCGGGATGCGGCTCGCAGGTCTCGACGTAGCCCACGACCACGCCGTCAAACGTGGCGCCGAGCACCTCGACGCCTTCGACGCCCGTGCCCGTAAGATCGAGCTTATCGCAGAGCGCCTTGGTGTCGGTCGGCACCTCCACGTATTCGTTAAGCCATTTCAGCGATACTTTCATGACTCTCTCTTTCTTGAATGTTCACTTCCGCAATTTGAGCTCGGCGGACATACGCCATGCTCAAACAGTCCTGACTCGCGCGAACAGCCCACTGGGCTGTTCGGCTCGTGCGGAACTGCGCGTGGCGCATGCCCGCCGAGCTCGAGGCAGGTTTCCCTTCGCCGTTCGACTAGAACTGGCGCAGGAAGCGCATGTCGCCTTCGAGGAGCATGCGCAGGTCGGGCACGTTGTACTTCAGGCATGCCACGCGCTCGACGCCGACGCCGAACGCGAAGCCGGAGTATTCCTCCGGGTCGATGCCCGACATGGTGAGCACGTTCGGGTCGACCATGCCGCAACCGAGGATTTCCAGCCAGCCCGTACCCTTGCACATGCGGCAGCGCTCGCCGTCGTGCAGATGCCCCGTGCCGCCGCACACGCCGCAGGAGACGTCGGCCTCGGCGGAGGGCTCGGTGAACGGGAAGTAGTGCGCACGGAAGCGGGTCTTGCGATCGGGCCCGAACATCTGCTTGCAGAAGTAGTCGAGCGTACCCTTAAGGTCGCCGAACGAGATGCCCTTGTCGATGACCAGGCCCTCAATCTGGGTGAACTGCGGAAGATGCGAAGGGTCGGCCACGTCGCGGCGATACACCTTGCCCGGCGCGATGATGTAAATCGGCGGCTTCTGGTCCTCCATCACGTGCACCTGCACACCGGAGGTCTGCGTGCGCAGAAGCACGTCGGACTCGCCGCGCACAGACGACGCCTCGCCCGAAAGGTCGCGCACGTAGAACGTGTCCTGCATCGAGCGGGACGGATGGTCCTTCGGGGCGTTCAACGCCTCGAAATTGTAGTAGTCGGTCTCGACCTCGGGGCCATGGACAACCGTGTAGCCCAGGCCGAGGAAGATCTCCGACACTTCGTCGGTGATCGCGTTGATCAGATGGCGCGTGCCCATCTGCTGCGCGCGGCCGGGGAGCGTGACGTCGACGGCGCTTGCGTCGATCGCGGCTTCCATCTCAGCTGCCGCGAGCTTCTTCTTGCGCGCTTCGAGCGCTTCTTCCACCACGTTGCGCACCTCATTGACCGTCTTGCCGACGACAGCGCGCTCTTCCTTCGCGACCTTGCCCATGCCGCGCAGGTAGCCCGTAAGCGTGCCCGCCTTGCCGAGCACCGCCACGCGCACGCTCTCGAGCGCCGCCGACGTGTCGGCTTCCGCGATGCGCGCAAGGGTTTGCTCACGCAGTTGCGCGAGCTCGTCCGTGATCGCCATAATCACCTTCACCTCTCGTATCGAGCGCCCCACCTGGCCCAAAGGGCGCTCCGCCAATAAAAAGGGCTTGCCATCTCGCCCCGGAAGACGCGCGCTTTCGCGTTCGCCTTCACTTCCAAGGACGAGAGACAAGCCCTCGCGGTACCACCCTGGTTGACGCCTTCCCCCGGCAACGCGACATGCTGCGTCGCCCGAGAGGCATCCACTCGTTTCGCCTGATGACGGAGGCAAACCGTCGCACCCTACTTCGTTCGTCTCGCAGGTTGACCCCGCGTCCGCGTTCAAGTGCGCTGCTCGGAAGGGAATCGCACGCCGCATCGCTTGGGGCCTTTCAGCCGATGAGCCCCATCTCTGGAAGCTTCGCCGTACGTGCGCTGTCTTCGTCATCGCATGTGGAAGAGAGTATAGCGCAAGGACGCCCACCATGGGGAAAATCCACAACGCGAAACGCGAGGAGCGGCCCAAAAGGGGCGGGCGCGATAACCGCTGGAAGCAACAGACCCCCACGTAGGACAACCGAAGCCAACATAGAGGGGAATTCGGCGCGCACGAAAGGCCGCCGAAACAGATGCGTGCTACCATGGGCTCCTGTCCGATTGCTCGGGAAGGAGCCCTTTTCATGCGCGATGCGTCCTTGTGCGATTCTGCTGCCGCGAACGAGAGTACGCTTGCGGAGGCTGCGGGCGAAAGTGCGCCCGCGGGTGCGATGACGCCTCCGCCGGGATGCACGCCGGCGAGCCCGCAGCCGCACATCCGCCTGGCCTCAGCCGACGACGCGGACGGCATCCGCGCGGTGTACGCCCCCTTCGTCGACACGCCCGTGACCTTCGAGGAGGAAGTCCCCTCTTGCGAAACCTATCGCGAGCGCATCATTCGCATCTGCGAGAAGTACCCCTGTCTCGTCGCCGAGGAGGACGGACGCGTCGTCGGGTTCGCCTACGCCCATGAGCTGCGCGAACGCATCGCCTTCCAATGGAACGCCGAGCTTTCCGTCTACCTTGCGCCCGCCGCGCAGGGCCAAGGCGTGGGAAGCCGCCTATACGCCGCGCTCATCGAGCTTCTGCGCCTTATGGGCATAAAGGCGGCCTACGGCGTGGTGACCTCCCCCAACCCCGCAAGCGAGCGCTTGCACCGCGCGTTCGGGTTCGCGCTCATGGGAACACAGCCACACGCGGGTTTCACCTGCGGCGCTTGGCACGACGTCGCCTGGTACGTGCGCGAAATCGCCCCTTTCGAAGACGAGCCCGCGCCGCCCGCGCCCTTCCCCTCATACGCAAGCGCACACCCCGACCAGGTGAGCGAGGCCATCGCGCGAGCAAACGAGATGCCGCAAACGTAGCAGGCGCGAACGGAGCGAGGCAGGAAGCATCGCCATCATAGCCGGATAGATGCCCGCGCAGCCGTTCTGCCCGATGGACATCCCGAAGCTCGCCGCGAAGTTTGCCGTGGCCTCGTCAACGCCGAGCGCCTTCGACTGCGTCTCGATGTTCATAGGCAAAGCACCCGCGCTCGTGCGCGACACGAACGCGAAGGACAGCACAGGGAACGCCTTCTTCAAGTACGTGACGGGGTTCACGCGGTTCGCCGCCAGGATAATCAGATGCACGATGAACATCGCGATGATCGCCACATACGAGAAGATAATGAACTTGCCAAGATCGACGATTGCCGCAAAGTCACTCGTGGCCATGACGTTTGCGATGAGTGCCATGACGCCGTAGGGGGTGAGTCCGATGACCATCTTCACGATGCACATCACGATGCCGTAGAGGCTATCGATGATGCGGCGGAAGAAATCGGCCTGCTCAGAATCGCGATTGCGAAGCTTCAGATAAGCAAGTCCCACAAGAGCCGAGAAGATGACCACGGCAATGGTCGATGTCGAGCGGGTGCCCGCCAAGTCGGAGAAGACGTTCGTCGGGATAAACGACAGGATGGTCTGCGGGATCGTGGTGTCTTCATAATTCTCGACAGCGATCTCTGGACCGCCCTGCGGCGCGCTGTCTGGCAGAAACCCCCAAGCCGCCCTCCAACGTGCTGCTCGAAAAAGTACACGTTGGGAGGGAGAATCTGGCACGAAAACCGAGGCGAGCCTGTCAGATAGCCCGTTCCAGCCGATGCCCTCAGAGGCGCGAACCCAGAAAGCTCGTCGAGCCCGTCACGCCGAGCGTGAAAAGGGCGCTCGAAAACGCGCCTGTGTCGCAGGCAAAGCAATCGTCGCAGGTCACCTTTGTGACGCTTGCATTCTCGATCTTCACGGGGTCGTTCACGCGCGCGGGGTCGAGCAGGTACATGGTCGAGCGAATGACGAACGAGTGCGTCACTACGAGCACGTTGCCGCCGCCCGAGAGCGCCACCTTGCGAGCCACATCGCAATAGAAATCGCTGAGCCGCGCCTTGATTTGCTCCCAACTCTCCGCTTTACCGGAAGCGTCCCAGCGCTTAATGGCATCGGCGGTTTCCGGGAGGCGGACATTGAGCTCCTCAAAGGGCATGTCGCACCCAAATCCCTCGTTGAGAACATCACGCATGAGCGTACCAGGGCGCGCCTCCAAGTCGCCGTAGCACCATTCGCGGATGCGGGAATCCGACATGCAAGAAGGAAGGGCCAGCTCAGGCGCCACCTCACTGCGCGCCGAGAGCAGCTCGCCCATCGTCTGCACGGCACGCCCCAAATCGCTCGAGTAAGCTGCCGCGAATTCGATGCCTGCACGGGCGAGGCCGCGTCCGCAAGCGCGTGCGTCGCGAACGCCCGCCTCGGTCAAAGGAGCGTCGCACCAGCCCTGGACCAGGTGTTTCAGGTTGTATTCCGTTTGCCCATGGCGAACGATGTAGAAAGTGACGGGCGTGCTCCCACTTGGGGAAGGCGCAGCGACAGGTGTCGCTTCGCCCAGCGGAACCGCAAAACGCCCATCGGCCGCGGACGCAGTCGAGTTACCAAGAACCCGTGCGCCGTTTTCCCCGCGCACCATGTTGGAATCAATCATTTCGTCCCTATAGAATACGGTAGCTCACCGTACGCAGGCCCCAGTCGTCGCAGGAGGAGTACCCGAAGGCTTTCCATACGCCAGGCTGCAAATCGAGCGAGCGGCTGCCGCCGCCCATGCCGCCGCAGTCGTTGATGATGGCGTACACCGTCATGCCGTCGTAGGAGATTTGCACCGTGCGGCCGAAATAGCTGCTGAAGTTCGGCCATGTCATCGGAATCGCCACACCCATCGAGTAATCGTCGCACACATCGCCCGTCGCTGTCGTGCCGGGATTGGGAGTATAGGGATCGGTAGAACCGCCATACGCCGAAGCCACGCCCGTCTTCCAGCCAGCATCGGAATCGGGCGCCGGCTCAGGATTGGGCTCAACCGGCGTCGAATCGGGCACAACCTCCTGACGATCCGTAGTGTTCGCCTTGTCGGAAACCTGCGTGGAAGACCCGCCCGCACCCTGATCGGACGAGTCGGAATTCGACATGTTCGCCACCTGCGCCTGGAGTGCGGCTAGGCGATCGGCCTCCGCGTCCTTGGCATTTTGCAGCTGCGACTGCGCCTGCGAGACAACGGCCGCCGCTTCCTGCTTCGTCTTCTCGAGCTCGCCCAAAGCGCGCGTCTGCGAATCCTTCTGGGTGTTCAGCTCGGCGGTGATGCCCTCGAGCGTGGCGACACGGTCCTTCTGCGCCTCCACCTCGTCGGCCTGCGCCTGGAGAATCGAGCCAGCGTACACCACGTTGCGCGTCAGCTCATCGAAAGAGGCCGACCCCAAGATCAACATGAGCATCGACCCCGCCGAAGGCGAGCGGTACTCGCTGCGGGCGGCATTGCTCAGCGTCTCGCGACCTGAAATCACCGCCTGTTGGGCATCGAGGGCATCGGCGGCAGTCGCATCGATCTGCCCTTGAATAGAAGTGAGCTCGGCATTGATCTTGTCGTATTCTTCGGAGATGATCTTCATCTGCGCCTCAGCGGCATCAAGCGCCGTCTGGGCATCGGAGACATCGTCGGCAAACGCGGCCACAGGAATAAGGGACACAGCGAGAAGGGCGCTCAAAGCCATCGCACACATTGCGAAGGCCCAGCGTTTCACCTGTTCACATGCACTAAAGTGCGTTCCCACCAATTTCCTTCCAACGGCCAATAGAATGCATGCGGCACTGCTTCGCCACATGAAAAACGTCCCTTCCGGGACGCCTTGCGAAATTCAGTATGACCAAAGAGCCCCCTCCTGGCAAGTAAAACAGCGCAAACAACATGAGCGCCCCGCAAGCCGATAAGCCTTGAGGGCGCCCGAGTTCGCAGAAAACCGCGGGGAGCGGGAGCGCCGTCTTGCGCAAGGCGACGATCCCGCCCGCGCAAGCCGAAGCGCCCGCCCGCCTGCGCGATTCGGCACCTCCGCTAGATCAGCGAGCCGCCGCAGCTTGAACCGGCGCCGGCAGCGCAGCTGTAGCACACCGGGTTCGTGCGAACCTCGCGCGGGGGAAGCGGCACATCCACGATGTCGGCGATCGTCGCGTCGCGCCCGTCGAGCTGGATAGGCATCTCGAGCACATGGTTGCACTCGCAGTCGTACAGGCGCCCGTCGACATCGACGTTCACCTGGTCGCGACACATGATCTTGCCCACGGCAAACGCGTTGAAATTATCGTGGAGCAGCTTCAGGTAATCATCGGTGAGCCCCGCATCCGCCAAATCCATCGCGAAACGGCCGAGCGGGAAGTTGTTGAAGGCATACAGCTCGTTGAAGTCGATGCCCTGCTGCTCGGTCAGCTTCACGCGATAGGCGTCCGCCAGAAGCTCTTGCGGCGGCGGCAGGAACGGGCCCGCCACGTTGTAGACAATCTCGAGCTCGGGACCGCCCTCGCGCCCATACCCTCGCTCGTTGAGCTTGCGGATGTTCGCGACGGCGCGCTTGAAGACGCCGCGTCCGCGCTGGTTGTCGGCGTTTTCGGCGTCGAAATACGGAAGCGACACGCACACATCGGCCCCCACCTCGGCAAACACGTCAAGGAAATGCTCGTATTCCGGCTTCTCCTCAAGCGTCAGGTTCGTGCGGACGATCACCTTCTCGGCGATCTTGGCGCCTTCGCGCAAGAACCACTCGAAGTCGGGATGCAGCTCAGGCGAGCCACCCGTCACGTCGAGCGTCTTGTAACCGCCTGACTTGAATGCAGCGAGGATCTGCTCCATCGTCTCGCGTGACATAACCTCGTTGTTTTTCGGACCGCACTCCAGGTAGCAATGGCGGCACGCAAGATTGCACGCATAGGTGATGTTCACCTGCATCGTCGCAGGTCGCTCATTCGCCTGCAGGATTTCGGGCAAGTTCACGCGATCGTAGAACGAGGGGATGCCGCAGCGCTCGCACGCCTCGTTCAAATAGTCGAGGTCGGCCTTGCGCTTGCCACGACGCATCTCAAGCGCCTGCTGAGCGCGGACAAGGTCGAACCTGCCGCGATGCGCACCGCGGGGCGTCACCTCGAAGTACTTCCCGTAGCGCGACTGCTCGAGCATGGCCGCCAGATTTCCGCTCACGGCGTACTCGCGCCCCTTGATAAGGCGCAGCTCCTCGGTTAAGTCGAAGTAGCGCGGCATCTCGGGCATCCCGCCCAGGTAGCGCGCGACCTGGCCGTAGTTCTCCTCGGCATCTTCCAATCCCTCCGCCTTGATGGCGCGCACCGTGCGCGAGGTGAACGACGTGAACCCGAGCTTCGTCTCGAGCGCCAGGTCGGAAACGTGAATATCCTCCACCGCCGTGCACACGTAGCTTTTCCAGCCATGCTTGGCCAGCATACGGCGGAAGTCGTCGATGTACATCGCACCGCCCAAGCACTCGCCGCGAAGCACCGGGTCGGCACGCAGCTCGTCGGACATGCGGCGGTCGCAGAACACATCGGAGAAGTACAGCTCGCCACCGGGCTTCAGCACGCGGTAGATTTCGGAGAACACCTGGTCTTTAAACGGCGTCAGGTTGATCACGCAGTTGGAAACCACCAGGTCAACCGTGCCATCTTCGATGCCGAGCTCTTCCAAGTCCTCGATGAAGCCCGCCTTGAACTCCACGTTAGAATGTTCGAACCTGAACTTTTCCGCCTGCTCGTCTTGATACTTCTGCGCAACGGCAAGCTGCTCGGGGGTCATGTCGACGCCGATGACGCGCCCGGTCGGCCCCACAAGCTTCGAGAGCACGTACACGTCGCGCCCCGTGCCGCAGCCCAAATCGACCACCGTCGCACCGGTAAGCGCCGGCGGAATCGGAGAGCCGCACCCATAGAAGCGCTCGACGATCTCGTCGGCGATGTCGGGCATCACGTCGAGCACGTACTTCGGCGGGCGCTCAGTCGCGCAGCAGCATGCGTTGGTCTTCAAGTCGTCGGAGCCGCCCAACGTCTTGCCGTAATACTCGCGCACCTGAGCGCGAATGTCGTTCTTCTCGTCTGTCATATAAATCCTCCGCTTTGCGCTACCGCATGAGAGCCGGACAGCGCCCAGTCGCTCGGCATCCTTCCCAAGCAACCGATTAATCTCCTCTTTAAGGTGGTCATTCCCAAGCGAAGGCCGCGGCGGCGTTCACAAAGCGAGTTCCGCACGAGCCGAACAGCCCAGTGGGCTGTTCGCGCGAGCAGGACTGCCGAGCGACTGAACGTTGCCGCGGCCTTCGCGCAACCTGGAAAGGGCTACCGACCTTCGTCCGCCATGCCGAAGCATTCAGTGAAGAACACCTGGCAGTCAAGGTCGTACTTGTCGCACACCTCGTCGAGCGCGTCGTCCATGAGGCGGGCGAGCGGACGCGACTCGCAGACGGCGCGGGCGTTGATGATCATGCGCATGTTCTTGTGGTCGCGCAGGAACTCCTGGGCGTATTCGGTGTCGTAGTCCACGCCGATGAGCGACGCCTTGTTAAAGTCACCGTTTCCCGAAGTCGCGAACGTCTTCAGGTGCGGCACGTTCCGCTTGCGCTCGATAAGCCCCATGCGGATGCCCTCGATCAAGTCGTCGACCACCGCGTTGCAGTCGATCTTGGAACCGTCCTTCGTCTTCAGGTACAGACGGCGGTTATACCAGGTGAGCTTCGCTTCCGCATCGGCGAACTCCTGGTTGTTGCGCACCGAGAAGTTCTTGAGCGACGTCTCGTGCGTCGTGAGATACTCGGCCAGCTCGGGAATGCCAGTCTTGTCCTTGGCCGAGATCTTCATCGCGGGAATATCGGGGCACGCCTCGTGCAAAAAGCCCATGTAGCGCTCAATTGTGGACTCGCCGAGCAGGTCGATCTTGTTGAGCACGATGAGGTCGGCCTCTTCAAGCTGCAGTTTCAGCAGGTAAACCAGCTCTTCGGGCAAGTTGATGTCGGCATGCTCGGGCATGATCATGCGCAGGCGCTCGGGGTCGACCATCACCATAAACGGCGAGAGGGTGAACTCGTCGGCGTTGTTGTCATGCAGCGTGTGGTACACGTGGTCAAGCGCGCCGACACCACAACCGGGGATGTCGCTCATGACGAACGTGGCGCCTTCCTTGTCGCGCAGGCGGCGAATCTGGTCGACCGTGTTGTCCATCTGATAGCAGATGCAGTCGTTGCCGATTTCCGCAACCGTGCAGCCCGACGTCTGCGTGAGGCTCGTGTCCACGAGGTTTGCACCCAGGTCGTTCGCGATAATAGCCGTCTTCCCGATGTTGCGGTCCATGTATTCCGCAAGCGCGATCATGGTCGTGGTCTTGCCGGCTCCCAAAAAGCCGCTCACCACCATAAAGCGGATCTTGTCCACGTGAATGCTCCTTCTATCGTGATTGGGGCCGCGTCTTCCCGCGCGGCCCCTGCAAGTCTTTCTATTCTACCAGTATTAGCAGCAGGACACGCGCACCGGCTGGTCGTCTTCGTCGACAACGCCGTCAAAGTCGGGCGCGACCTTGATGATGTGGTCACCATGGGTGTCGCCCGCATGGCGCTCGCGGCTGCCCTCGTAGTCGAACATCGCCGCGTAGCGCCCGCCGAATTCGGGGATGACCAGGCTCGTTACGTTGTTGCACACGTGGCACCTCTTCCCCACCGGGAACTTGATGTCCTTGTCGAACAGGAAGTAGTCGGGGAAATCGGGCAGGCCGCCCTTGTAGGTGACGAACTCGCCGTAATCTTCACACACGTCGGAGGTGTAAGGAGTGTTCACCAAACGGCAGGTAATCGTCGCGAACGACGTGCCGTCGAACAGCGCAGCCTCCTCCTCGGTCACCGGCGTCTTGTTGGTAATCAGGTAGCGAGGATCGTTGAAGCCGAGCTGCTGCGCGATGCGGCGAAAATCGTTGATGTACATGGCTCCGCCCAGACGGAACGCGACGTTGTCGATGTTGTCGGAGATTTCCCTCTGCATGCGACGATCGGCGAACACATCGGTGAAATACCACTCGCCGCCTTCCCGCAGAATGCGTCGCACCTCTGCAATATAGCGT
>ENA-OUQH01000789-OUQH01000789.1-human-gut-metagenome-genome-assembly--contig:-NODE-789-length-22381-cov-5.929813_pt1 | contig 22381 bp, 19 predicted proteins | sample MGYA00237948_ERZ548828 | MGnify/ENA primary metagenome ERZ548828 (study PRJEB26490, sample SAMN05194711) | human gut metagenome | biome: terrestrial biome; feature: human-associated habitat; material...
CGTACACAGAGGACACGCTATTATCTGCAATGGAAACGGCGGGAGCAAAAGAAACAACGGACGACGCAGAGCGTAAAGGACTTGGCACTCCTGCAACGAGAGCCGCCATTTTGGAAAAGCTGGTACAAACGGGATTTGTGCAGAGAAACGGTCGGCTGATAACACCCACCAAAAACGGAATACTGCTTGTTTCCGTTCTGCCCGACACACTCATATCCGCACAGCTCACGGCAGAATGGGAAAATAAACTTGCCGAGATTGCAAAAGGTAAATCAAGCCCGAAAGAATTTATGCAGGGCATTAAAAGTATGATAACCGAACTTACGCAGCGATACCGTGAATTTGACAGCACAAGAGAAAATCCGTTTAAGGAGCGTGAGGATAATGCACGGTAACGCTCATAAAGAGGAATGTTTAATATGAATATTCCTATCACCGACAGCATAATGCGCATTGATACACGCAGAGATAATTTTAATATGCAGGATATTGAAAATCGCCGCTTTATGTTCAATCCGAAAACGGCAACGCTGATTTTAGGGTATCAGTACAGAAGCGGCGAGCTTATTTCATCACACGCAGACGAATACGCAAGCACAGGCACAGGCGAGCCGTTTGACGATTTTGTTCGCGGCTGGATAGGCACAAGCAAGGAATATACGGACGGGGTAATTCATTTTGCCCCGTCTGTTTCCGAAAAAAATATCACACTTTTTGAAAAGGCGTTTGATACGCTTGAAATGTTTAAGAATAACGGAGCAAGAAAAAATACGGTTGTTCGAGGGCTCGGCAGAGCTTGGGAGCAGCCTTTTTCAGATTTGATAAAGGAGGTCGATTTAATGGCAGAAAATATTTCATCGGTAACGCCCATTGAACTGACGGGCAAATCTCAAAAAGAGAAAGTCAAGGAAATTACCGACAAATTGGAGCAAGGCATTAAGGACTTATTTAACAGCGACAGATACAAGGAGTATTTGTCGGCAATGTCAAAATTCCATAATTACAGCTTTCGGAATACAATATTGATTTTAATGCAGAAGCCGGACGCTTCGTACATAGCCGGTTTTAACACTTGGAAGAATGATTTTAAGCGTGCCGTCAGAAAGGGCGAAAAGGGTATCAAAATTCTTGCCCCTGCTCCGTACAAAAAAGAAATTGAGGAAACGGCACACGACAAAAACGGAAATCCGATATTGAATGCAGACGGCAGCAACAGAACAACCACAAAAACAATCACCGTTCCGGCGTTTAAGATAACAACGGTATTTGACCTGTCGCAGACAGACGGAAAAGAGATCCCCACAATAGCGAATCAGCTTACGGGCAATGTTGAGGACTACGAAAAGTTTTTCAAGGCGTTAAAGGCAATATCACCCGTACCCGTTGAACTCGAAGATATAGACCGTGCGGCAAACGGATATTATCACCTGACCGAAAAAAGAATTGCCGTGCGTGATGATTTATCGGAAATGCAGACGATAAAAACCACCATTCACGAAATCGCCCACGCAAAGCTGCACGCACTTCCCGAAAAGGAAGAAAACGAGGTTATCGAGGACGACAGACCGGATAATCGCACCCGTGAAGTGCAGGCGGAAAGCATTGCATATACCGTATGTCAGCATTTCGGGATTGATACCTCCGACTACTCTTTCGGATATGTGGCAGGCTGGAGCAGTGGCAAGGAAACGGAGGAATTAAAGGCGTCGCTTGAAGTGATACGCGCTACGGCGGACGAAATGATTACGGATATATCCGAAAAATTAAAGGAGCTTGAAAAGGAAAAATCCGTTGACTTAAATTCCGATATTTCCGCTTGGTATGCTGCGGAATTTTCGGACGACGAGATGAAAGATGAAATCTACACGGGTGTTTCTTTTCAAAAGCTGTATGATATGTTACCCTCTAATGATTTATACAGTATTATCGGCGTTGAGGACAGTTCGATACGGGAACGCTGTTTTACAAAACTTGCCGAGCTTATGCAGGTTGATTATTCGGTTATTTATGAAAAGTGGCTTAATGCGGAAATTCCAGATATGTTAAATCCGGCAAAACAGCCGATAGTTACAATTTTGTGGTCGGACAGTCTGCATTTTGAAAAGGGACAGAAAATTCCGCTTCATTCGGCAGACAAATTATTTGCACACCTTGACGAAAGCTATCCCGAAAATCAGGGCTATGACAAAGTAAAATTCCGTATCGACTATGTATATAACGGTATGCGTGATAATTATATAGGCAGATATGATATAGGCGACCGTGAAAACGGGCTTATCAACCATATAGAAAATCATTTCAAGGGAAGCATTACGCCGGAGTATTTGGAATCTGTACGGCAGGCAACAGGACAAAAGGGCGTCGATGAAGTGACGGACAGTGCAAATACGGCGTTAAATCTTTTCGTTCCGTATCTGCGTCTGCATATCAGTATGTCTGAAATTGAGGAAACGGCAAATATGGCATTGAAAGATAAAACCGTTCCCGAAACGGACAAGGCGTATTACAGTGCAATGTGCGATTATGTTCACAACAGCAGAACAACACTTAATACCGCTCTCGGTGAGGTTAAACTGCCGGAGCCGCCGCAAAAAGAGGATTTTATCGGTACGGCCACTATGGCAGAATCAGAGCAGAAAGCAAAGACGGCGCAGAAAACAGATAAAAAGCCCTCAATCCGCAAACAGCTTAAAGAGGAAAAGGCTAAAACGGAAAAAGCGCCGAAAAAACAAACAAAATCAAAGAAAAAGGAGGATATATCGCTATGACACGATTTTCGGACGAAGAAAAAAGCATAATCGGAATGTATAATACCGCTGACCGCGTGGGACTTATTGTTAAAATCAAAGAAGCAATCCCGTATATAGAGGACGCTGATTTGAAAAATACGGCGGCAGATATTGTTTCAAAATTGGTCGGTATGACCGATAAAGAGTTTGCGGATTTGGAGGTGTGATTATGGCGGAATTTTATTTTACGGCGGCAATCGCAAACGGTTATGAATATAGGAATACGCCGGATAATTACCGGCATTTTTTAATGGAATTACCCGTAAACAAAGAGGAACTGACATATATTTTTAAGGAAATCGGGCTTGAACTTGACGCAAAGCCCGGCGAGTATATTTTTGAAATTGCGGATTTTTATTTACCCGGTATCAATGCAAAAAGGCTGTTCAAGGAAACCGAAAACATTGACGAGCTTAATTACTTGGCGGATATTTTATCTAATCTTGACGACAACGAATATCAGGTATTTACGGCTGCGGTCGAGGCACAGGAGCATACAAGGAGCGTTGCCGACCTTATAAACCTTGCCTTGAATACGGAGTGTTACAGCTTTATTCCCGATATATCCGACTATGACGACTACGGCAGATACAAAGCTGAAGAAAGCGGAATAAAAATCGGTGAGCTTGGCGATTTGGAGGACTTTGTGAACTTTTGGGACTATGGCGAACAGTGCAAAAGGGATAATAAAGCCGTATTCCTTGACAGCTACGGAGTTTTGGAAAAGGGCTGTGCGGAGTTTACCGAAAGATACAACGGCGACTTAAATACCATTCCGAAAGAATATTCCATAACAACAGACGCATTATCGGAAATCGAGATTGAGGATTCTATGGGGCTGGCTGTTCGGATTGACGAGTATTTAAGGGCAAATCACCCCGACTATGACCGTGTGTATTCTGAAATTATTGAAATGCAAAAGGATTTGTCGGACAATATTCTTCACGGTAAAACTCACAGATTAAAACAGGTTTTTAATGAAATGGGCTTGACCTCTGCCGATGAGCCGTATAAGAGCCTGTGCGAATTTGAGAAAAACTATCCGAAAAGGCTTTTTATGATATATCAGCTCAAAGACGACGACAGTACAAGAGGGCTGCGCTTTGAGAGCTTTGAGCAGATTAAAAAAAATAAGCAGCTGCCCGTTATCGAAAACTATGAGCTTATTTATTCCGCGCGAATGAAAGCCGATACAACATTGGAAAGCATTTTCACGGAATTTAACACAAACCGCCCTTATGATTTTTACGGACACAGTTTAAGTGTTTCGGATATTGTTGTATTGTCCGATAAGGGTAAAAATAACGCCTATTACTGCGATAAAGCAGGCTGGGAAAAGGTCGATAAATTTTTCGATTATGTTCACACACGCTCGGCGGCGATAAGCAATTACAAGGGTATGACGGCATTTGTCGGCTATGATAATAAGCTGTATTTGGGTAAAAGCGAAAAATATCTTTTCGGCGATAACGGCTTTGCATACTATGACAACAGCGATAAATCGCTCACCTACATAACGGATAATTTAACGCTTTACCCGTTCCTGTACGGAAGCGGCTGGGTATGCAGTCAGCAGGAAATGCTCGATAACGGCAGCTTTACAAAAGAAATCTATGCAGAGTTTGACAGACTGCAAAAGGGTGTATTATCTCAATTTGAACAGATACGAGAAATACGGTTTGCAGACAAGCCCTTTAATTATCTTGAAACGGCAGAAAAGCAGACAGAGCAAAACTACAACAAAATTGACGGCATTATCAATAATGAACCGTCGGAAAGCGAGGACAAAAATATGAACGATAAAATTTCGGTGTTGGCGGTTGAGCCTATGAAAGCACCGTATATCAAGGAAATAGAGCCCGGTTTGGAATCTTTGCAGAAAGAGGTCGGCGGACTTATACAGGCTGTATATCCGTATGATGATATGGTCGCTGTTATTTGCAATGAAGAGGGAAAAATGAACGGCTTGCCTCTAAACCGTGCAATCTATAACGATGATAAAGAAATGACAGATATTATTGCCGGAACATTTCTTGTAGTCGGTCTGGGAGAGGAAAATTTTACGAGCCTTTCGGACGGCTTACAGAAAAAGTATGCCGACATATTTAAGAATCCGGAGGAATTTGTACGGCTTGGAAATGAGATTGTTGCAATACCCGTAAAGCCGTCTATCAAGCAGCAATTAAATCAAGCGAAAAAGGAGCAAGGCGAACGAGAGGACAAAAAGCCTCCCTCGCACAAGCCGCCGGAGCTATGAGCGACAAAATAGACCTTACTCCGAAACAAAGCAGAAAGGTAAACGCCCTTATAAAACGGCTGTGCTGTAATTATGATAACGGAAATTGCATAAGGCTTGACGACGGCGATCCGTGCGTGTGCGTTCAATGTATAACTTATTCGCATATTATCTGTAAATGGTTTAGAATTGCCGTACTTCCGGCAGATAAGGATTTGTATATTGAGCTTGCAAAACCGAAAAACACACGAATTTGCATTATTTGCGGCAAAGGCTTTGTTTCAAAGGGAAACAGAGCAAAATACTGTTCCGTATGCAAAATATATGTACGGCGCAGAAAACAGGTACAGTATCAGCAAAGGTACAAGCGAAACAAGAGTAAAGATTGAGCAAATAGGGCTTATATAATGCCGTAAAATAAGGGCTTTTAAGCGCGAAAAACACAAGGGTAATACAATTTCCCTTGCACCCTCAAAATCAGACCTCTATTTGCTCAATCCAAAACATAAAAATACCGTGATATATTCTATCGAAAATGATAGGTGTATCACGGTTTATTTTTTTGTGTTGATTACCACGCATTTTTTGACAGCGTATTCGTATGCAAGTTTTGTACCGCTTTGCGGCTGATACTCCGTTAAATCCTTTCGGCTGTGTTTTCGCTTGGGCGGTGTATAGCTTTCATCATAGAACACAATACAATATTTGCTTTTGTTTATCATTTCATAGTTTCGCTCTATATATGCGGCTTTCCCGGCAGCTATCATATTTTCGGGATAGTATGTATCTTCAAAGCGTTCTAAAAGATAGTTTCGGTACGAATCGTCTATGTACGGAAATTCGGCGCGCACATATATTCTTTTTATATGCGGATATTTTTCTTTCAGCTCCGTAACAATACTGTGGCATAAATCGTCAAAGCGGCTTTTGCTCCCGAACAAAAAAATATCAACGCCGTGCGTTGTGATTAAATCCTCAACAGCGTCATAAACAGCCCTTTTCAGTTCGTTTGTTTCTTTAATTTTCCTGTGCCCGAAAAAGCAGCAGCAATGTACTTTATCATTCATTATATCCGTTCCTTTTGGTATGTACTTTTAACATTATACCATTTTCTGTCCTATAAGTCAAGTCAGAGGTTTAGTATTCGTTATTACGGCACATTCTAAAATAAAGGTATTGAGTTTATAATAAATACTATAAGCATTATTTTTTTACTTATGCGGTATGATTGGAGTGGTTGAATGAATAAATTTGATAAAAACAATGCTGAAATCGGTGAGCGAATAAAGGAAGTCAGATTAAAAAGAGGTATGACACAGGAAATGCTGTCAGAGAAAGCCGGTGTTTGCAATCCCCAGCAGATAAGCAATATCGAAAGAGGTTTGTCGGGTATGTCTATTGCAAAGTTTAAGGATATTTGCACGGCACTTGACATTGACGCCGACTATATTCTTTTCGGTGTATCAACTCATAATGTCGAAACGATACTGAATAAGTACATTAAAGAAATGACAAACGAGCAGGCTACAAACCTTTTGGAAATGGTTAAGGCTTATGCAAAGACCTGCGGAATCGAGGAAAAGTGAATATTGCTATAAAAATACCGTGATACATTCTATCTTAAACGATAGGCGTATCACGGTTTATTTTTTTATGCAGTTATCAGCTTAACAGCGGTGTACGGCACATAGCAGACAGCGACAAGCAATTTCCATATTAAGATTATGCCGCCGATTACGGCACCTATTGCTATGTTGGCAGCAGTCATAAAAATGCCGACGCCCGGATTTCCGATAAAGACCGGCAGTGTGAACATAAACCGTATTCCGAAAGGTATTCCGCAAAGCATTAAAAGATACATATAATTCAAATTCCCGTTTGCTATGCAAAGTCCGGCGAACAGGTTATATAAAAGTATGGCGGTTATTATCGGCGCTATGCTCTTTTTTATAAACCGTATTAAAATATCCGTTCTCGTCATTTTTGAACACTCCTTGTCTGCGCTTCTTTGAACAGCTTTCTTGCCTGTGTAAACATTACGGTATCGGCGGCAGGAATATCTAAATATATTCGGTCAATGCCGATTTCCTCATTCGGAACATAGGCGGGATTTATTGTCTGATAGATTTTTGTGTATGCCTCTTTGAGTGCGGTGTCATAATCTTTTGTGCCATTCTCAACTTCACATATCAAGTCTGACAAAAGAGCTTTTGCGGCTGCTTCCTTTTCTGCATAGTATTCAGGTCTTAAATAAACATCACGGTAATAAATGAGGGCGTTCCGTGCGACAGCGGCCAAATCAAGATAACCGTAACCGTTTGTGTTTCCGGCAAGCACGGCGTTAAATACTGCGTTATGAGCTTTGCACCAAGCAGGCTGATAACCTAAACCGTTTTGCACCTCGTCAAGAATCGGACTAATCAGATTTTCTGTTATTGCAATACTTTCAGGTGTTGCGTTTTCCGGTGCACACTCGACCGGGATTTCTGCGGCGTATGCCGACTGTGTAATTGCGGCGGTGAGTATCGCCGTCAATAAGATGTTTTTTCCTCGTTTCATTTTCAAGTCCTCCGTTATTCTATAATTTCACTATTTGCGGATAGTGCGTCTATCATCATTTGAATACCGAGCCGAAAACCTAACTTAAATTGCATAAGCTCTGTTTCGGTGTAAAGCTCCTCGTTTGCCTCTAACATTCTGTTAAGCGCTGTTAGCTGCGGCTCTGCAAGGTTGTCCTTCAGCTCGTTTTCAAACCGTATTACTAACTCTGACGCCTCCGCATATTTTTTATTCGGTACAATTTTTACGCTGTGCGGACTGATATTGCCATAGTATAATTCCTCTATAAAATTCATCAAAGCGACCTCCAAACCTTTTTAGTTATATTCATTATACCATATTACTTTTGCCGCGCCCAGCCCTATAACGCTACATTTGCGCTACAATTTATTTTTCGATTTCGGGATTGCGTTCTTTCGGACGGTTAAGCAGCGTATCAACATTTGAATGGATAACCTCGATTTCGGCAGATTTTGATTTCAGCTTTTTGTATTCCTCATACAGTTTTGCTTTCCGTTCCGACAGATCCCCGTTGTCCTTTATAAGGGTTTCAAGCGGAGGCGGATTTTTGCCTTTCAAATTTCTTTCGGCAGCCTCATATAAAATCAGTTCTCTTTGGAATTTCCGTGTAAAGCCTTCTTTGTTTTTTACCTTTTGCAGTTTCAGATATATAGGTCGGTACTGCCGATAAATTTCAAGCTGTTTTATCAGTATTGCATTTTTGCCGATAGTTTTCTCAACCGCCTTTATCTTTTGTGATGTATCGTCAAAGTCGGAATGTATTTTATTTGCGGCAGCCTCTAAATCATCATAGGTAGTCAGATTATTTTCGGTCAGGAAATTCAAAGTTTTTGCCGCCTGCTTTAAGTTATATATTTTGCTCCAATGCTCATAGCCTTTGCTTTCCTGTGCCTTAATACAATTCTGAATGTCGATAATGAGGTTGATATGGCGGCTCTCTTTTTTCGGTCGGTGTATAGCGTTCTTTGCAATGCGTTCTTTTATAGAATCCTCTGTATAATAACCGCCCAGCGTTTTGCCCCGTATAAATCGTTCCCGCCCTGCTGCTCGGAATGAAATATGTTTACCGTGCTTTACTTCATATCCGGCGATTTCCATACGCAGCAGAAAATCGAAATAATCAAGCGACTTTCGGACAGCTTTGTCAATATCCGCTTTAAGCTGTGCCTTATAGCTTGTACCTTGTTTTGCCGCCGTATATTCGATATAGCTTTTGCCTTTATTCTCATTCTGCGGAATAACCGACAGCCCGTATTCCTCACAAAGACGGTCGCTTATTTTGCGTGTATCGTAATACCATTTTTTATTGATATGGCTGTGCTTGTAATCAACAAAATTCACATCATTAAAAATGATATGGTTGTGAATATGCCCCCGGTCAATGTGCGTGCTTAAAATGTATTCGTACTTGCCGCCCAGAATTTCATCAGCTAATTTCTTTCCGATTTCGTGAGCCTGTTCCGGCGTTGTTTCGCCCGGCTCAAAGGCTTGTATAAAGTGTCTTGCAATATGACTCTCTTTGCCGTTGTCCTTTGCCTTTTTACTCGTCCATTCAAACTCAATATCGGCAGTTTCGGGCGTGCAGCCGTATGAGTCGATAAGCAGCGTTCCGTCTGTCTTTTCGGGATTGCAGATATATTGAATTGCTTTTTTCAGCGTAGAGTTGATAGGATGGTTCTTTGTAACCGCCATATATTCTGTAAATCCTCTTTTAATTCCTCAATATCGGTCATATATATGCTGCTTGTGGAATTAACACGCTTTGCAATCTGATTTATGTTTCTGCCGATCCTCTGCAATTCCTTATTCATAGCCTGAATGTCTTTCGTATCGGTGTATATGATATATCCGTCAATCGCCATTTTCCGCAAATATGCCCCGATTTGATTTGTCGGCACAAGCGACATTTTATGTTCAATCAGCTTTCGCTCCTCGTCGGTTACCCATATTTTCAGTTGTATGTTTCTTTTCCTGTTTTTCATAAAAACCTCCGCATTTTCAGATTAAAGGGTTTGGGAATATCCCAAAAATATTTTTACGGCAATTTTAGAGAAATGACCGCCGTAAAAATCGTGAGTGGGTACTCACTCGCTTTGCTTGCTATTCTCTTAAAACGCAAGTTTTTCCCTTTTTACTTATAAACAACTCAACTTATTTTTTTACAACTTTTTTTGCGGAAAAAGTTGTTTTTTTCATACTTTGTTTGTTTATAAGGTAAGAAAATCGAAAGGGGGAATTTATGAGCATAGCTGACAAAAAAGCGGCGTACTTTGCCGCATACCGATATTTAATATGATGAAATGCAGACAAATCATTGACAGCTCAGAAGTATATTACTATGTTAATGGTAAAATATAATATAGTGAGAAAATACAAAAGGAGTTGTCATATATGAAAAAAATCACAGACAAAATTATAAAGAAATTCAAAGAATACCTGATTGACGAGGAAAAGAGCAAGGCCACGATTGAAAAGTATATCCGTGACCTGACCGTATTTGGTTGTTGGCTCGGCGGTGCGGAGCTAAACAAAACAATGGTTTTGGGATATAAAGAGTATATTATTTCAAAGTATGCTCCGGCGAGCGTTAATTCCATACTTTCATCACTCAACAGCTTTTTTGATTTTATCGGCGAATACGGCTTAAAGGTGAAAAATCTGAAAATTCAAAAACAGATTTTTGCAAAAAATGAAAAGGAGCTGACAAAGGCGGAATATGACAGACTGCTTGCGGCTGCAAAAGCAGAGGGCAATCAAAAGCTGAATTTGCTTATGCAAACGATATGTGCAACCGGAATCCGTGTAAGTGAATTAAAATATATCACGGTGGAAGCCCTTAAAGACGGTCGGGCAGATGTCAATATGAAAGGCAAGCTGCGCGTTATCATCATTCCGAAAGAGCTTTGCAGGATGCTGAAAAAATATGCGGCGGAGCAAAAAATATCAAGCGGCAGTATTTTCGTTACGAAAACAGGCAAACCGCTTGACAGAACGAATATATGGAAGCTGATGAAATCGCTTTGCGAAAGTGCAAATGTAGATAAGGGAAAGGTTTTCCCTCACAATCTCCGTCACCTTTTCGCCCGTACCTTTTATTCGATTGAAAAGGATATTGTGCGGCTTGCGGATATACTCGGTCATTCATCGGTAAATACCACCCGTATTTATACAATGGAAACTTGGGAAATTTGCCGCAGACAAGTACAGAGATTAGGACTTTTACGCTGCTGAAAATAAAAAAACCACATAATCAGAATTATGTGGTAGAAGTTTTTTTAGTACATATAATATACGATAGTATTATAGCATTGAAAATAGCTTTTGTCAATGATTTGCCCATACATTTACAAATTTTCATCATTATGCACTAAAAAAGACATAGCTTTTAGACCAATGCTATTTTAATTTTTTACATTGGTCTGCTTTGCTATGCCTTTTTGCACAAAAAAGTTTTGAATTTTTTTATTATGCAGCGTTTTTTTGTTTCGGATTTATGAAAAAATCACTTTGCCCGCAACATAATTCTGATTATGTTGCAGGCATATTTTTTTGCGACCGAATAAAACAGTCGCTCAAACCTATTTCGGAGGTGATTATAAATGAACACTGCCACATATCAGACAACGGATAAAAACGAGCTTTCGGAAAGAGTTTTCCCATATCTCGTAAAGCGCGGACTTGAAAACATTAGTATTCGTGAGCTGTGCAAAGGCACGGGAATTGTGCAGGGTACGCTCTACTATTGGTTTAAGACCAAAACAAATATTGTTTGTGAAACAACCGAGTGGGGTTTGAAAAAAGTAACGGACGAAATATTTGAATATGTGTTTGAAAGTCTTGACGATTTACGCGGCTTTTTCTCAAATTGCCTTGACGAAATAAGCAAGTATAAAAAAGAACTTCGCTTTATTTATCAGCTTGCGGCAAGCCCGGTTTACGGTGAGAAAATGAGAGCTGACGGAAAGGAATTAAACTTCATATATGACAAATACACACGCAAACTTTCGGCAAGATTAAATTGTGACGAACAGCTTTTGAAACCGCTTGTGTACTTGTTCATATCTGCGGTACTTGACTATGTGATATGGGACGAAAAAGAAAAATCGCAGATGCAGCTTGATTTTATCTATTCGGCTCTGCCTGAAATAATGAGAGCACAGCACAATTAACTTTGAAAATATATTACAAATATATTTTACAACTACATAACAGGAGGTACAACCTTATGAAACACACTTGGAGGGCGAGAATCGGAACGCTTGCGATAGCGGCGTGTCTTGCATTTTCGTCAATGCCCGTCTTTGCGGACGGTGCAAAACAAATAACGGTACACTTTGAGGACGTCACCGCCAGCGACACTACCACACAATACGGCGAAGCAAAAATCAAGGTGAGTATATCGGGAGCAAACGGAAATACAACCGTTGTTCAAAATGCTTTTACCTTTGACGGAATGGATTATAAATCCGCCCGTTTCTTAAAAGGCGAAAACGATCCGCCGGCGGGTGTTTGGTACGCGCCGACAGATATAGCAACAGTCAATTCCGATAAAAAGTTTACTTTGGGAATTGCGTCAAGCGGTATAATATTCGGAGATAATGAAGAAGTATATATTATCACATTTTACGGCGAGCCGGGCGAAGCAGTAACGCTCAGCGTTGCAGATGACCTTGATAAAACATATTGTGTAACGGACGGCGATAAGATAACCGCTGCCGCGCAGGAAACAGTCAGCGCAACGGCAAGCGACAAAGGCAATAAAAGCATTGACGCCGTTGTCAAGCTCACAATGGATAAGGTAACAGGCTTCAACGCAGCGGCAGACACCGGGATAACGCTCAAAATCACAAGCGAAAATACACCGGGATATGTAATAACAAATACACTCAGCAACAAACCTGTGCAGGACAACGGACACCGTGAAAACAGTGATATTCCGACATTCACGGTTAAAAACAGCGTTCTTGCAGGCGATAAATATACCGTTGAGCTTTTCGGTGCGGGATATGTTACATACAAGAAAACGGGCGTAACCTTTGACACGGCTCTTGAAATCACAAATGCCGAGTTTATTCCGGGTGATGTGAACGGCGACGGCAAGGTTGACGCAGACGATAAGACCGCAGCGGAAAAATCGCAGAATGAAGAATTTAACGAGGCGGCAGACTTTGACCGCAACGGGAAAACCGATTCGGCAGATATGAAAGTATTTGACGGTATTTCCGATAAAACAGCTCCGGCAAAAATGTCAGCGCCGACCGTGACGGGCGGCAGCAAGAAAGTAACCGTTAAATGGACTAAGCCGGCAGTCGAAAGCATTACGGGCTACACCATAAAATACGGGACAAGCGCAGACAAGCTGACAAGTACAAAGGAAATTGACAAAGCCGATACCGTAAGCACGGATATAACAGGGCTTTCCGCAAACACCACATACTATTTGCAGATAGCCGCAAAGAACGCTGACGGAACGGGTGAATTTTCCGATATTGTAAACGCTAAAACAGACGCCGAGAACACACAAGGCGGAGGCGGCACCGGCGGAGGCGGCGGTGGCTCGACGGGTGGCGGCTCAACCGGCGGCGGTGGTTATACTCCCTCAAATCCGGGAACGACAACAACACCGACAAATCCGGCAAACGGCGAAACATTTACAGACCTTGAAAATCACGCTTGGGCGAAAGACGCTATTTACACATTAAAGAATAAAGGTATCATAAGCGGAATCAGCGACACGGAATTTGCCCCTGCAAACAATATTAAGCGCGGCGACTTCATTCTTATTTTAACAAGAATGCTCGGCGTAAACAATGAGTTTACGGAAAACTTTGCAGATGTTCCCGAAAGTGCTTATTACTATCAGGCAATCGGCAGCGCAAAAGCGGCAGGCATTGCACAGGGCAGCGGCGAGAACTTTATGCCCGAAAACAGCATAACAAGACAGGATTTAATCACGCTTGCCTACCGTGCTTTCCTTGCAAAAGGTTATATTACCGAAACAGACGACTTTACCTCGCTTGACGCATTTGCGGACAAGGAAGACATTTCAGACTATGCACAAATTGCAATGGCTTCTATGGTAAAGGCGGGTATAATTCAAGGCTCAAACGGCAATGTAAATCCGAAAGGCAATGCAACAAGAGCAGAGGTTGCCGTTATGTGCGCAAGATTGGTTGAGCTGATGAAATAATGGAACAGGGCGAAAACGAAATATTTTTGTACGGTATTCTGTTAGCTCCGCTTATCGTTTTATGTGTTGCTGCTGTTTATATGAATATCATTCGCCCCTTTTCAGAGGGCAGACGATATATAAAGGCAGAAATGCACAGAGCATATAACGAAAGCGAATACCGTTATTGGAAACGGGAGCTAAAAAAACTTTACATATCACAAATCCCGATTTTGGGGAATTACATTGTAAGGTATATGCGATAATTAGCCGGCGGCACCGGGTAATTATATACATTTTGGAGGAAACTCCTCGTTAAAGGAATTGTGCTTGTTAGATTTAATCGGCTTGGCAAGGAGGGGCGGCACAAAGCAAAATCAAACGGCACACAAAATTTTCAGAAAGAAGGAAATTAAAATTATGAAAGGTAAAAAACTTTTGGCAGGGGTACTCTCTGCCGCAATGGTACTTGGTACTATGGCACTTCCTGCTTTTGCCGATGAAACTAATTATGTTACAATCGGCAATAATACCGAGACATACGATACTCTGCTTGACGCTATCAATGCAACGAAAGCAGAAGATGTAGAAAACAATGTTATCACTTATAACATTACAGGTAAGGTCAGCGCGGGCAATGGCTATATCAACTTTGCAAAAAATGTTGAAGATGATACAACAATAGTGTTTGCCGGAACTGATGAAAATGCAGAATTGGCATTGAATGATAATGACGCAAACGGAGCAAACATATTCTGGAATGACAGAAAACCGGTAACAATTAACGTCAAAAACCTTATTTGTTCAAGAGAGGGCGGCGTTTGGATAGGAAATGCAGCACAAATGAATCAGTATTTTTCAATATGTGCTAACGGTGATGTAACATATACTGATTGTGTATTCCCGGATGGTGCCGGTGCGGGATATTGGAAAAACACTACTTTCAGTGGTTGCACATTTAAGAATGACAACGGCAGTGAAACGTTTAAGGACACATACGGTCTTTGGTTTAGAGGTGTCAGCGGAAACAAAGTTACTGTAAAAGACAACTGTGTTTTTGACAGCCCGAAAGGTATAAAGACTTATAGTGACGACCAAAGTGCAGTTCTTGATACCGAAATATCAGATACCAAATTTAACTGCACAGACAGTCCGGCTATCATTGCTTCAAATCCCGGAACAATTACAGCAACGGATATAAACGTCGATAACTGCGCAGGTGGTGTTGCAAGAAATGATAAGGGTGCTGAAATTACGGTTGACGGAAAAGCACCGGCTTATACCGCAGTGGTAGACGGCAAACTTTATACGGATAAGACCTATGCTGAAAAAGAAGCGGCAGATAAGGGAACAACAGCCGAAACTATTGTGGCTATGGTTGGAAATAAGTATTATGCTACTATTGACGAAGCGGTTGAAGCAGCTCAGGCAGCAACAACTGATAAATGGCATATTGCTAAAATCACATTGCTCACAAATGACGCTCTTGACATTTCCAAAGGTCCGGATAACTACATTTCTTACAACATAACAAAAAATGATACGGTTATCACAGGTGAAAGAATTGCAGACGATGCACATAAATCATATTATAAACTTACAAACGCATCTACGCTTTACATTCCTGCCGATGTAGACAGCCTTATTTTGGAAAATGTTAAAAACCTTTGCAGAATTGAACTTGCAAAAGGCGCTGATGTTACATTAAAGCTCAATGGCGACAACGAATTGGCCGGAAATATTTTTGTTCCCGAAGGTGCTAAACTTACCATTGAAGATGTAACAGCAGACGGCAGTGGCAGACTTGCAGTATATAATACTGCGGATAAAAAATATATTCCCAGAGGAATGAATGCTTTTGGTGCAGGTGACGGTTATAGTGCTGCTATTGGCGGAAGTCAAACTCAAAATGGCGGCGAAATCGTTATAAAGAGCGGCGAAATTGAAGCATATTCTAACTACGGCTCAGCAATCGGTGGCGGTCAGCAAAAGACAGCAAAGGTTACAATTCTCGGCGGAAAAATTAAAGCAGAAGCAAGCTACGGTTGTGCAATCGGCGGCGGTCAGCAGAGCGTAGGTGATGTAACAATCAGCGGCGGTATCATTGACGCAAAATCGGACAGAGGTGCTGCAATCGGCGGCGGTCAGCAGGCAACGGGCGATTCAAATATTATTATCTCCGGCGGTGATATTACTGTTGCAAGTGATTTTGGAGAAAATCTGCTCGGTAATTCAACGGGAGAGCCTGCCGGCGCGAAAATTTCCGGTGGTACATTTAATGTAGCCGTATCAGATTATTGCGAAGATGGTTTTTCACCGAAACTTGTTAACGGCAAGTATGTTGTAGATGACAGCGCAGATACATTAAATCTGTTCTTCAAGCAGCACTCTGATGATAAAACAGTATATGACATCGTATTGAACGGCGACGGAAAAGATATTAACAGACTTAACGCTGCTGAATTTACATTCAAACTTACAACAACAGATGCTATAACATACGAAATTGCGGCTGCTGAAAAAATGGCACTCATACCGCAGGAAAACGAAAAATATGAGTTCCACTTTGACGGAAAAGACGCTGTTGCCGATACAGGCGCTGATATAACAATCGGTACAGTTAAGTTTGACGGATACGGTGCATTTACTTTTGAAGCAACAGACGGCAGAGTAACGGCTACAACGACATCAGATAACCTTGTTACAGAATTTGTTACAACAGCTACAACGGGCAAAGGCACTTTGAACATTGGCGACGACGCAAATAAAATCATTACAGAAATTGAAGTACCTACCCACATACTCACAATCAATGTTCTTATGGATCAATCTGTTACTGCACAGACGGCTGATTATCAGGATATGACCGTTGCAATTTCCGGCGGCGACCTTGCAGGAAAGGTATTAACCTACAAGCTCGGAGACGCTGACGCAGAAATTGACGAAACAACAAAGACGGTTGCAATGACAGCAAACGGATATGAAATCGCAGCAAAACTTACTGAAAACAGACTTTACACAGTAACAGTAACAGGCGCAGGTTACAGAACAGCCCGCTATACTGTTAATATGTCCGCAGATAAGACAATGAATGTTTGGAACAACGTTAAGACTAATGAATATGTTGTTGTTGACGATATAAAGGCAACAAAGAATTTCTTGGCAGGCGACATCATCAAGGACGGAACTATCAACATCTATGACCTTTCGGCAGTAGTTGCATACTTCGGCACAGATAATCTTGTGGCAAATCACAAGAACTATGCAAAGTATGACTTAAACCGTGACGGCGTAATTGATATGATGGATATTTCTATCGTTCTTGCATCTTGGGGCGAGTAATAACATTCGAGGGGGCGGAGCAACCTCCGCCCCTCTTTCAAAAGGCATAAAGCGCTCTTTGTGCCTTTTGAAAGAGGTAACATACTCTCAAAATATAAATAGCATACATAAAAGGAGAAAGCGAGATATGTCAAAAAAACGAATACTGTCATTTATATTGAGTGTGGTAACACTATGCTCCATTATACCGGGTAATATTGTTTCGGCGGACGATACCGATAAAAAAAGCCGTAATCTGTATATACACGCACAGGGCGAAAACCCGTCGGCGACCGTAACCGGCAGCACGATTTATACAGACGAATCGGCAGATATATATTTTGCCGTTGACAACCCGAACAAGGGCTTGTTTGAGAACGGCGAGCATAAAGAGCCGCAATATGATATGAACGGTTACAGCGTGACGATTTATTATGACCCGGCATATCTCGAATTGGCGGACGGAACAGACGCAGATTCACCGATTGACTGCACCATTCCGAACAAAACTATATCGGAGGGCGAAACGGGCGAGTTTGGTTATTATCTTTACCGTCACGGCGGTGAAAGCGGCATAAGCATAAACGGAAAGAGCTATAATTCCGCTTATGTTACGGTATTTTTCAGCGGAATTTATCTTCCGCAGAAAAAGGACGGTACACTTTGGTACAATCTCTGTAAATTGCCCTTAAAGCCTAAAAAGACAGGAAGTACACAGGTAATTTTTGATACAGAGGGCAGAGGAAATTATATCAAAAACGGTCAGGTTGGCGAAAGTTTGGAGCTTTTTGCAAAGGACGAAAGCGGTGAGCTGGAAAATCAGACATTCAGCTATAATGTTGTAAACGGCGCTTATCATAATATCACGATAAAGGACAGAACAAGACCGGGTGCGCCTGTCGCAAATCCCGGTGAGGGCAGCTATACCGAAACGCAGTATGTTAAGCTGTCTGCGGAAAGCGGCTGCGAAATATGGTATTCAACAGACGGCGGCAATAACTATTATCTGTATGACGACAGTACGCCCGTTGAAATTGTTACCACAACAACGATAATCTGCTATGCAAAGCGTATTACCGACGGCAAGACAAGCTCGGAGGTCAGCTATACATATAAAATAATTCCGAAAGCGCCGCACCTTTTTGTTGACGAAAGCGGCACAAAAACAATAATACCGAACATTTACAGCGAGTACAGCGCATTTAGGGTATATGTTTCGGACAAAGAAATTTTTGAAAATTTTGAAGATACAAACAAGGTTTATTACACCTTTTCCGATATATCGGACGAGAATATCACAGGCGGCACAAACCCCGAAACCGAATGGGTGGAAATTCAAAGACAAAATCCGTATATCGCTATTGACAGAAAACGCACGGTACGCCTTATAACCGTAAATATGGCAGGCGAAAAATCCGATGTTTCGGAATATCATCTCGGCGTTAAGCCTGCAAAGGTAACGGCAGATAAGCCGTCGGGCGATTATGATAAAACAATCAGCGTAACACTTGAAACACCGACAGAAAACGCCGTTATATATTACACCACCGACGGCAGCGATCCGATAGTTTACGGTCGGGAATATATATCTCCCGTTCCGATTGCGGCAGATACAACGCTCCGTGCCGCTGCAACATATGACGGACTTTGGAGCGAAATATCATCATACTACTATGTTTTCACAGGGTACAATGACTATCACATAGACGCATTTTATCCGTCGGGAGTTTATGACGGCAGCGTAAATGTAACACTTACGGCAAACAACCCCGAAATCTCTATTGAGTACAGTACAGACGGCGGTAATACTTGGAAGCCATATACAAAAACTTTGCTCTTTGAGGAAGATACGGAGCTTTATGTCCGCGCGGTTGATAAAGACGGCGTTCCGCACGAAAAACAGCAGCCGCCTTATACCTACAAAATAAGACCGCAGCCGCCGAAGTTCGTGCCGGAAAGCACACAGTTTACACAGGCGACCGAAATATCCGTTTTCTGCACAGACAGCAACGACGATACAAAAGACCGCTACGAGCTTTACTATACGACCGACGGCAGCGATCCGCTGACAAGCAATACAAGAAAAAAAGCGCAGAATGAGTACAGTACGGCTCTTATCACAATTAACGATTACACCGTTGTCAAAGCGGTTGTAATAAAGGACGGAATAACGCCGTCAAGAGTGGTTACGCAGACCTATGACATTGTAAACAAAAAGCCTGCAAGACCGCTTATGACCTTAACACCCGGTAATTACATAAGAAAAATCGGCGACGACATAGGTTTTTCCACAAAGTTTATGCCCGTACCGACAGGAACGGAAGTCTATTACACAATAAGCTATGACGGAACATTTACCGCCGATCCCGTACCGGGCGCGGCAGGTACAAATAAATTTGATTTTGACAGTGAGCCGATAGTACCGATAACCGTTAAGGGACGCACGATTATAAAGGCGGTTGCGGTCAATGCGTTCGGAGTAAAAAGCGACGTCGGTATATTTGAATATATCGTAACGCCCGAAGCTCCGAAAGCTGCTCCCTCTGCCGTAATCAGCGGCGATACGCTCCCTGTCGTTCCCGTGAGTGCGGTTAAGGGCTGCACGGTGAAATATGATGTAAACGGGATTGCAAATGAATTTGTCTGCGAGGACGGCAGCTTTTATATCGACACCGCAACGGGAAACGCATATAAAGACGAGGCTTGCACAGAGCCTTTGGGAACGCAGAACACAGGAACGGTAACAGCTCCGGCAGAGCTGAATATCAGCGCAGAGCTTGACGGTATCGAAAGCGAACAGAACAGATACACATATAAATTGAGTTCTGACACAGGAACGCTTGCGCCGCCCTACGCCGACAAGGAAACAGGCGAATATGAGGAAATCAAAACAGACGAAAACAACAATTTATTGCTTGTAAAGCTGTATTCCTTAAATAAGGGCGACACAATTCAATACACAACCGACAACGGCGAAAATTGGCTTGACTACACCGACACAATACCGATTAAAAATGACACCGTATTGCAGATAAGAAGTGAAAAGGACGGCAATTACAGCAAAATTACAAGCTATGTATATAACTTTGTGCCGCTTGCACCGATTATCACGCTTCCGTCGGGAAGATACTTAGTGAGCGAAAATCAATTCACAATGATAGAGCTTGACGGCCGTGCGCCGACCGACAAGGACTACACGATTTGGTATCGTGAAAACGGCGGAAAGCAGGACGTTATATATCAGAATCAGAAAAGATATATCGACCACACTATGTCGTTTAAGGCATATGTAAAAAATAATGAAACCGGCAGAGTGAGCAGGAACACAATCAACTATTACATTATAGAGCCGGAGGGTGCGGCAACGGGCAGAGTTTTTGTCGGCACACCTTATGATGTCAGCCGTATCAGCGCAGATGTTCTTGATACGGGCGAATATGCAAAAGGAATTAAGCTCAAAACGCACAGCTCCGATACGGTGATACATTATTTCTACACCTACACACAAGAGAGCTTGCAGGGCAGCGTAAAATCGCCCGACGATATGGTTTATGACAATATGCCGATAATGGTAAACAAAACTATGATGTCAATTACAATTACGGCTTGGCTGACAGACAAAAACGGAAACGAAATCACAGGCAGCAAAGAAACGTTCCCGATTGAGTTTGTGCATTTGAATGTTCCCGAAACCTCGCTCGGCAGCGATAAAGTGGAATTTCCGAAAGGGACGGCATACACAATTATAAACGACTACGAGGGCGACAAAAACATTCTGCTTTATTACACTTTGGACGGCAGCGAGCCGAGCATTGAAAGCAATGAGAACAGAAAACTGTATAACGGCGAATCGCTGACATTAAATGCAGCAGTAACCGTAAAGGCTGTATATTTGAGCGTATGCGGAAAGTGTGTATATTGCAAAGACGACAAGCCGGAGCTTTGCACGGACAAGGTTTACGGAAAAACAGGCGTATATAAATATACCGTTCCGACTGTCATTAGCAGCGGCGGCGGTGGTGGCGGCGGACGCACCACAATAGACAATACAAGGAAATATACAAAAGATATTTTCGGAACGGAGCACCCAACGCATATCGGATATATAAACGGCTATCCGGACGGCAGCGTTAAGCCCGACGGCGAAATTACCAGAGAGGAAATAACCTCTATTCTCTATCGTATTGTAAATCACGATTACGAAAAGCCGTTTGTAGCAACGGGTGAAGCGTTCCCAGATGTGAGTATGGAGCGTTGGTCTGCACACGATATTGAATATATGTCGGATAAAAATATTGTCTACGGCTATCCCGACGGCGAATTTAAGCCGGGAAACAATCTGACAAGAGCCGAGTTTGCGGCGCTTATCAAGCGTTTTGCAAAGCTCGAAAAAACGGATAAAGAAAATCCGTTCCCCGACCTCGATAAATCGCATTGGGCGTATGAGGATATTTTAAGTCTTAACGCTTCGGGACTTATGCAGGGCTATGAGGACGGAACATACCGGCCTGAAAATCAGATTACCCGTGCGGAGGTTATGACGGTTATAAATAAAATTCTCGGCAGAAATCCGTCAGAGCCGTATGTAAAATCGCTTGACTTCAATCCGTTCAACGACCTTGAAAAAGACAAGTGGCATTACACCGCTGTCCTTGAGGCGACAATCACACATAATTATTATCTTGACGACAAGGGTGTTGAAATCAAGTGGGAGGACTGCAAATAAAAACATTATATGGGTATCGGGAGCTTTAATGCTCCCGATATTTGATAAAATTCTACAACAAAGGAGCACAGTGTTATGAGAGAAATATTGATATTTTTAGGCGGAGCAATGTTTGGCAGTTTGGTTGCGTTTTTTACGCTTTGCCTGCTTTCCGGAATACGCTTAAAAGACGACGAAAGATACAGAAAGAAAAACGACAAGGAGGGACAGCGTGATGTGTAGAAAAAAATTATGCCCTCATTGCAAAACAGGAAAATACACCTATGAGCTTGACCGCCATTCGCCGGTGTGTCCTTATTTTTACTGCCACAACGGAAAGAAATGCGCTATGTATAAGAAGCTCGATGAGCCTAAAAAACGCAGTTTTTTAAGCCGTATTTTTAATAAGACCATCTGTACCCCCCCCGAAAAATTAAGCCTTTAACGGCGTTTTTAAGCTGTTTATATGTCGTATGGAACGGAAGTTATTAGCCTTTGCATACGAGAGATACAGCGGCTTTGCCGTAATTAACAAGCAAGAAATTTTTTCTTGTGCATACTGATGATTTTACATACGCATT
>ENA-OUQH01000791-OUQH01000791.1-human-gut-metagenome-genome-assembly--contig:-NODE-791-length-22361-cov-8.176858_pt1 | contig 22361 bp, 18 predicted proteins | sample MGYA00237948_ERZ548828 | MGnify/ENA primary metagenome ERZ548828 (study PRJEB26490, sample SAMN05194711) | human gut metagenome | biome: terrestrial biome; feature: human-associated habitat; material...
TGGTTAACGCCCTTTGGGCGTTTGCTCAAATTCGCTTTGCTCTTTGAGCGTTGGGCTCGGGATCGCTTTGCTCCTCGAACCACTGAGGACTTGCAGTTGGGCTTGATCCGTTTTTTCGGTTCGGATTCGCTTCGCTTTCCGAACTGCCGGGGCTCTTTTGGACTGGGGTGGGGTTCGAATTCGCTTTGCTCTTTGAACCGTGGGGTCTCTCGGGCGTTGGGCTCGGATTCGCTTTGCTCTCCGAACCCTGGTGAGTTTCGTTCTGGGTGGTTCGATAGCTTTGGTGAATGATTTTTGATTCTATTGCTATGGTTTTGTGAAGAATCGACCTTGCGACATTCTCGTTTAGCGGACAGGAGTACCCTCGCGTGCGGGCCTTTGGCCTATTGAGCATATTCGTAAGTTATTTTGCATATCAATTAGGCATGCGCAGGAAGAAGGAATTACTCCCATGGAGGTTTTTCAGCACACGTTCACCCAGATGCTGATGTTGTTCGCGATCATGTTGTGCGGTTTCATCGCAAGAAAAAAGCGCATGACTGACGATCTTTTCGATGGGAACCTTTCCAAGCTGGTAATGTCCATTACTCTTCCCGCGACCATTTTGAACTCAGTGCTCTCCGACAGCCAGCTGCCACCCGACGAGGTTATCCTTACCATGTTTGGCTATGCGGCTTTGTATTTCTTGTTTGCCGCAGTTTTTTCGTATGCCGTTGCTCATCTGGTGTATCGCAAGCTCAACCGTCCAGCACGTGGAGCGCATGCTTTCATGATGATGTTCGGAAACGTGGGCTTTCTGGGCTTCGCGGTGCTTGCTGCCATATTCGACGACAACGCTGTATTGTATGCGGCGGTATTCAACATCGTGTTTAACGTGGTGCTGTTTTCGCTCGGCGTGTTCTTCGTCGCGGGCGACGACGAGCAAACGAGGGAAAAGCGCAGTGTGAAAATGCAGCTGAAAGCACTGGGCCACACCCTTACCAAGCCGGTGATGCTTGCCTCGTATGCTGCAATGGCTTTGGCGTTGCTGCACATAACCGACAACGGCCCTATCGGGCAAACGTGCAGCATTTTGGGCGGAATGACGGTTCCTGCTGCAATGCTTATCATCGGTTCGACTTTAGCGAAGATGCCTGTGCGCGAAATGCTGTTTGACGGTTGGAGCTACCTCACTACGCTTATTCGCCTTATTGTGGTTCCGGTAGGTGTGTACTTTGTTTTCGGACTGTTCGTGAGCGATCCGTACCTTCTTGCCATTCTGGTGCTTCTGGCTGCCATGCCTGCCGCTTCGAATGGCACCATGTTGTGCTTGGCCTATGATGGTGACACGCGAACTATGTCGCGCGGAACCTTTTTGACCACGGTATTCTCCCTGATCACGTTGCCTGTTATCGCTCTTATTGTGGTGTAGCGCGCTGAACAACGCCGTTGGGGCTTTGGTTTTCACGTTCGCGTTTGCGCTCTGTGCCTTTTGCCGGATGCGTGCTCATTCGTCGAGCGCCAGGCGCGCCAAAGGCGCACCCGTCACCATTGCGCGCACTTGCCGCTTTTCCTCTTCATCGACTGCGTTGCTGCCACCTTTGCCCTGCTTATTCATTCGCATACTTCCCTTACCCTATAATTGCCTTGCGCCTCAAAGGCGCAATCGGTAGCTACATAAGGGGTTGTTCGTGGAAGTTCTCACACACGCTGGGTTGCAAATGCTCATCCTGTTTACGGTGGTGCTGCTCGGCGCGGTGGCGCGCAAACTCCACTTGATGAACGACACCTTCGACGCCCTGCTCTCCAAGCTTGTCATGACGGTAACTCTTCCCGGCATGATCCTTAATTCGGTGTTGAGCAACACGAATTTGCCCGATTCCAACACTATCCTGATGTTGCTGGTGTATTCGACCGTGCTCTACTTTTTCATCTGCTTATTTGCGTGGGTTTTTGTGCGTGTGGTGTATCGGGGCGTGCCAAAGCCGGCGCAGGGCGCGCATGCTTATCTCATATCGTTCGGCAATACGGGCTTTATCGGCTTCGCGGTTTTGGGTGCCATCATGGGGAATGATGCTGTGCTCTACGGTGCTGTCTACAACATTCCCTACAATGTCTTTATGTTCTCAGTTGGAATGTTGTTTATTGCGAGCACGGGAACAGAGGGCGTGGCGGCCAAAAAGCCGTTAAAAGAGCAGGTGAAGGCTATCGGCAAGCAACTGGTAAGTCCCTGCCTTATCAGCTGCTTCATCGCCATGTTCCTTGCCTTGTTCGGTGTTACCGACTCAGGCTATATCGGTCAGACGTGTAGCCTGTTGGGGCAGATGACGGTTCCGGCGGCTATGCTGGTAATTGGATCGACGCTCGCCAAGCAGCCTTTGAAGCAGATGGTGAACGACGGCTGGAGCTATCTCACTTCGTTTATGCGTTTGGCGGGCGTGCCGCTGCTTATCTTTTTCATAGGCGGTATCTTTATCCATGATCCGTATATTCTTGCGGTTATCGTTATCGAGTCGGCAATGCCAGCTGCCTCGTCGGGCATTATGATGTGCTTGGCCTATGGCGGCGATACCATGACCATGTCGCGCGGAACCTTCATAACCACCATTCTCTCGATCGTCACTTTGCCGCTGTTGGCGTTGCTGGTGGTGTAGCTTCTGCTTCATGGTGGCTGGTGGGTGCGTTGGCCATAGGGAAAAGACAGCTATTGAAAGGCTTTCAATGATTGAGTATCCAACTTCTTTGGAGGACCCGCGCCTCGATGTGTATGCGCGCCTGACGGAGCTTCAGTTGCGCAATAGGCTTGAGCCGGAAAAGGGGATTTTCATCGCTGAATCGGACAAGGTTATCGACCGTGCGTTGGCGGCGGGCTATCAGCCGATTTCTCTCCTGGTACCTGAGCATCGTTTTGAGCGCATGGCTGGCCTTGTGGATCGCATGGGCGGCAATAAGCCTGCCGAAGAAGGCGGCCTTACCGTTTTCGTTATGCCTGCTGAAGAGGTTGAAAAGCTGGCGGGTTACGAACTGACCCGTGGCGTGCTGTGCGCAATGCGCCGCAAGCCTCTGCCCTCGGTGGAAGAAACGGTTGCCAATGCACGTCGTATTGCCATCTTGGAAGACATTACCAACCACACCAACGTGGGCGCTGCCTTCCGTAGTGCTGCGGCGTTGGGGGTGGATGCGGTTTTGTGCACGCCCGCATGCTGCGATCCTTTGTACCGCCGCGCGGTTCGTGTTTCTATGGGCACGGTGTTCCAGGTGCCTTGGACGCGCATCGGAGATCAGCCGGGGGAGGAATGGCCCCAGGGCGGCATTGCCAAACTGCGAAGCCTAGGATTCGAGACCGCGGCCATGGCGCTTGACGACAATTCGGTAAGCCTCGACTGCCCTGAGCTCAAAGAATGCGAAAAGCTCGCTATCATCATGGGTACGGAGGGCGATGGCTTGTCGCAGCGCACCATAGCTGCATGTGACTACACGGTGAAGATCCCTATGGCGCATGGAGTTGATTCGCTTAACGTTGCTGCCGCAAGCGCCGTAGCGTTTTGGGAGCTAAGAGCGCGATAGGCTCGCCTTTCTCTGTATATGGCGGATGGTGCTCATATTGGGTTGTGGCGTTTTGGCGAATCTGCTGCTTGTTTGGCTTGACCATGTCAGATACGTTATAATCACAAAACGCCTTATGGCATACGCTGGGCCATCGTCCAATGGCAGGACCCTGGTTTTTGGTACCAGTTATGTAGGTTCGAATCCTGCTGGCCCAGCCATATATTTGAGAATGAAAACCGCCTTCGGGCGGTTTTTTGTTGCTCTGTCGGATGCGAAGGATTCGAACCGATGAGGTGAAATCCCGTAAAGAAAACGTGCCTGCGGCACGTTTTTAGGGATTTGCCCGCAGGCGCTTGCGCCAAGGGGGAGAGCGCTCGCAGAGCGCGGGAATCCTGCTGGCCCAGCCATATATTTGAGAATGAAAACCGCCTTCTGGCGGTTTTTTGTTGCTCTTCTGGTGTATGCCCTGATTTTGGTGCGTGAGCGACTCGTTCTTGGCGGGATTCGCCCCATCGCGGCGATCAGCCAATCGCAAAAAACAAAAAACCGAGCTATTTTGCAACTTTTTTGCGATTAGGGACTCCCCTTCGCTCCTGCAAAGCGGAAAAGAGCCGTCATATAGCCATTTTTGCTGCATTTTTGGGCCTTAATCCGCGATTGAGGAACTCGTGGCAATCCCTAATCGCAAAAAAGTTGCAATCCGAGCCGATTTTTTGTTTTTGGTTCGTGGGTCAGCCTCGGGACGGTTCTGGGGGGGGCGGGTTAACCGACCGCTTTGCCTTAGCACCTGCCCACAGAAACTGCGCAAGACGGTGTTGGGGGGGGCGGGGTGCCTGACCGCTCGCTGATTTTGCGGGGCATGCCCTGATTTTAGGATTCGGGTCGTCTCTTCGTTGGCGCATTCCTTAATTGTTTTGGTGCGTGCTCTCAATCTGAAATTTGAATCGCTGATTTTCAGCCTGGTGTTGCTTTGTTTGCGTTCTGCTTTTGACGTGTCGCAGATTCGCGAATTCGCTCTGCTCTTCGGTTCGGAATGCGGGTTCTCATATTCTGGTGCGCTATCATAGCGGGACACATTATTTCGTTTGAAAGGCTTGTTCATGGCTGAATATATTGAAGGCAAGCGTCCGGTACTGGAAGCTTTGAAGGTGGGCGTTCCCGTTAAGCGTCTGTATGTCGCTGAAGGTTTGAAGGGCGATAAAGCGGTCGACGAAGTGGTTCGCCGTGCCCACAAAATGAAGATTTCGGTGAAGCAGATCAAGCGCCATGAAATGGACGAGCGTTCTGAACGTGGCTCCCATCAGGGGCTTATGCTGGAAACTGGCTCATATCAGTATTCTAATGTGAATGAAATCGTTATCGCTGCCAACAAGCGCGCTGAAGCCAATGACGGCAAGGCGCTTATTGTGGTGCTCGACCATATCACCGATGCGGGCAACCTGGGCGCTATCGCTCGTTCGGCAGAAGTGGTGGGCGCATCAGGCATCATTATTCCCAACAAGCGTTCGGCTCATGTAACTGCGGCAACGTACAAAAGCTCTGCCGGCGCGGTTTCCCATATCAAAATCGCTCAGGTTGGCAACATTGCGCAAACCATCGAAAACCTGAAAAAGGAAAACTTCTGGGTTGCCGGCGCTTCCGAAAAGGCGCAGCAGTGCATTTGGGATTCACCCCTGGCGGGCCGCTTGGTGCTGGTAATGGGTAACGAAGGCGAGGGCCTTGCTCGTCTTACCCAGGAACGCTGCGATTTCTTGGTTTCTTTGCCCCAAGCAGGAGAAGTTGGCTCTCTGAATGTGGCTCAGGCTTCTACTGCCTGCATGTACGAGTGGATGAGGCAATGTAGGGGATAGCCGAGAGTCGGCATCCCGCCTCTTCTCTGTCTGCTTTATGCCTGCGTCGGAGCTCTGCTTGTTGCGGTCCCAACGCGGAGCTCCGTTTTGCGTGCAGGGCGGATATCAATTTATCCCATAAACGTGTTATTCCGGCCTAAGTTTGAATCGAGCGGTTTTCATGGCTAAAAAACGTAACAAGCTTCTCATCGTCGACGGGTACAACGTACTGCGAAGTGGTCAGCGCTATGTACACATGAGGCGTGAAGAAGACTACACCCACGAAACGTTCAACAAGGTTCGCGAGGCGCTGATCAGCGACGTTGCGGCTTTTGCGGGTACTGAGTACAAGGCGATTATCGTTTTTGATGGCGCCGATAACCCTGAATCGGCAGGTAAAACTGAGCGTATCGGCGGTGTGAAGGTGGTCTTTTCGCCCTATGGCTCTTCTGCCGATAAGGTCATTGAGAAAATCGCATATGATGCGCGCGAAAACCGTTTGGAGGTGATGGTGGTAACCTCTGATGCCACTATCCAGGATACGGTGTTTGGCGGCGGCGTGGATCGCATGAGCGCCAATGGTTTCAGCCTTGAAATGGAAGATTTGGGCGACGAGGCTAAGCGCGATCGCACCCTTGAAGTGCATCGCCGCTCTACGGTTGCAGACAGGATCAACCCCGATACCTTGGCGAAGCTCAAGGCTTTGCGCGACGGGAAATAGGCGGGCAAGGGAATACTCGCATCTATTCGGGCCCCAAGAGATCCAGGGCCTTGCGTTAACCCAGATGAGCTTCTGTCGGGGCGGCAAAAGGGACCTATGCTTACCAAAGCGAGCTCCAGTTACCGTTTAGGCCACTGGAACTCGCTTTTTTGCATTCAGTTCGTTCTTATTAACTAATACTGCAACAGCCCCAATAGATCTGTTGCTTGCCCGATTGGTTTTTTATAAGTTTCAACTGGAATTATTACTGAATGCAATGACTTCGATCTATAGCTTTGCCGTTGCTAACCTATAATGGGTTCATTGGTTTGTGATTCTCCGGGTGCTGTATGCGCACCAGGGGCGCTATGCGTGCAATGTTCACGCGAAAAAGCCGCCCGGGGAGGGGGAAAGGAGATCCAATGAAACCACTTAAGGGAATCAAGGTCGTCGATCTTACTACGTACATGGCAACGCCTGCGACTGGTCGTGTATTGGGCGAATGGGGCGCCGACGTCATCAAGGTCGAGGCAGCCAAGGGTGATCCGCTGCGCGTAACCCAGGCGGCGGTATTCAACATGCCCATGTCGGACGAAGAGAACCTCGCTTTCGATATGTGCAACTTGAACAAGCGCTTTATCTCTCTGAACCTGAAGAGCGAAACGGGCGCTGAGGTTATGGACAAGCTCCTTGCTGATGCCGACGTGTTCCTGACCAACACCCGTACGAAGTCCCTGAAGAAAATGGGTCTCGACTGGGAAACCCTGCATGCAAAATATCCGAAGCTCATCATGGCTCACGGCTTGGGCTACGGCAAGAAGGGCCCCGAAAAGGACGATCCCGGCTTTGACGTAACCTGCTACATGGCTCGTGGCGGCGTATTCGGCACCACGGTAAACCGCGGCGATTCCCCGATGATCCCCACCAACGGTTATGGCGACCTCCAGGCTTCCATGTTCCTTGCTGCTGGCGTTTGCGCTGCAATTATCGGGCGTAACCAGACCGGCGAAGGCGAGTACGTAACGTGCGCACTGCAGCATGCTGCTATCTATGCTTTGATGACGGGCATGATCTCTGCTCAGTATGGCAATCCGTACCCCAAGAGCCGTCTTGAGGTTATCTGCCCCTTCAACAACGTCTACACCGCAGGTGACGGCAAGTCCATCGCCATGTGCGACCCTGAATACGATCGCGACTACGACAAGATCATGGGTCTTATCGGCCGCGAAGACCTTATCGGCTCTGAGCGCTTGAACAACTGCAACAAGATGAACGCCGATGGCTTGAACGCTGAAGTGGTTGGTATTCTGGACGAGGCTCTGGCAAAGATGACCGCTGCCGAAGCCCTGAAGATCTTCAAGGACGCAGGCATTCCTTGCGAGTTGTGCCAGACCCCGCTCGATGTCTATGAAGACCAGAACGCTCTGGTGAACGATTATCTGGTTAAGATCAAGTATCCCGAGGCAGAGCGCTGGGTTCCCACTCCTCCCATTCAGTTCGAATCCGAGGAAGCTCCCAACTACACGCCTTCCGATAAGTTGGGTAGCGCAACCGAGGAAATCATGCGCGATTTGGGCTACACCGACGAGCAGATCAAGGCCGCAGAGGCAGACGGCTCCGTTTCCGGCCCCATCGATCTCGATGTTTTGGCTGGCAAATAACGCCGCATAACCAACCCACTATCATAAAAATGCCGAGTCCGCAAAAGCGGCTCGGCATTTTTTTTTTACGTGAACGGGGCTGACAGCTAAGACCCACCCCGCAAAGAGGGGGAGCTATCCGCCGACCGACCTACAGCATTTCGATGAATGCAGCGATACGGGTATCGATCTGGCCCTGGTCGTTGGGAGCGTAGTCGGTTTCGATTTTCATATAGGGCATGCCCATCTCGTCCATCTTGCGGTGCATAAGCTCGCTTTCCACGTTGAAGGTGTGGCAGGCGGTGAGCACCACGTCAATGACGCCATCTACCTTGTATTTGCGGCACATCTCTGCGGTATTGTCCATGCGGCCGGAATTCGGCGTCATGACCGAGCAGTTGATGTCAAGGTAACGCTGCGCAAGCGCGCCCATGACGTCCTCGGCTTCAGGGTCGACCATGGCTTTCTGCGTGCGTTCGCCGCCGCAGTCGTCCAAGGCAACGATAACGCCGCCGTTCTTTTCGACGCTCATGCCAACTTTCTGGATAACACCGTTAGAGGGGCAGCCGGTAAGCAAGATGCGCTTTGCCGTTGCGGGCACTGGACGCTCTCCGGCTTCATAAGCGCCCTTGCGCTCCTCGACGAGTTTTTCGACATTGTCGACAAAAGCGTTCACGTCGAAGTTAAAGGTGTTTTGCGCAAGCGTGGTCATCATTTCGACGCCCCACATGGCAGGAGGCTCGTTCATCTGCAACTCGTACATCTCGCAGATGCCCTTGCGAAGACGATTGCGTACACGGGTGGCATCGCGCAGCATTTCATCGGTGATCTCGATATCGTAACGTCGCTCGAGTTCTTCCTTGAGAGCAACGCATTCCTCGCGCCATACGCGAGGAGCCCATTCGGCATTGCGGGCATGCGGAAGGTTCATGACGTGGACGTCCTTGATGTCGTTGAGGAGCTCGTACATCTTCTTTTTGCCGTCGCACGTGGTTTCGCCGATGATCAAGTCGGCAAAGTACGTAAAGGGGCAGTGTTCGCTTACCGCAAATCCGTAGGTGCCTTTAATAAGCGGACAGATGTTTTTCGGGAGATGCTCTTCCGCTGCCGCATCGCAGGCGTTGTTCATGCCACAGAGGGCAACGGCGCTTGCTTCAGCTGCATCGGCAATTTCAAGCGGGCTGTAAGAGCAGAGGTAGCCTACGAGTTTGCCGCCATTTTCCTTGAATGCTTTTACGCCCATGAATCCATTGCGGTGGGCCTCGTCAAGCTCATCGAACTTTGAGGGCAAGTCGATTGGTGCAGTCATGGGGGAGTCCTTTCTTCGGGTGCCGCAGAATGCTCGTTCTACGGCAGGGCTGCTTTGTCCATTGTTTATTGTTTAGTGATGCGGAAGCGCAACGTCGTGAACGCTTTCGTAGGGGATGCCGAGGCTCTGGGCAGCATCTTCGATGCGTTGCTTTTCCGCTAGGGGTGCACGCCAGGCGTATCCGCATCCTGTGGTTATGCTGCGGGGGATGGGGATCAGGCGCTCGGGCAGGCCTTGCTCTTTGCAGAAGCTTTCAAAACCCAATGCGTCGCCGGTGGTGCGAAATGCAAACACGGCAGAATCGGGTTCGGCTTTCTCGGAGGCGGATCGGTCTGCTGCCTTACCTGCTGCGGCACCTGCCGCTAGGCCTTGTGCGTGCATCGACATATCTTTTTCACTGATGTTGGTAGGCGCTGCGGGCGCGGTTTTCGGCGTGGGCTTGGCATCTTCAGGGACGCACAAGGCCGCTCCGATAGCGCCGGCAAACCGTGCTTTCGGACAGGTTAGGATGCTACCTTCAAGGTGCGCTCCAAGGCGTTCGGCGACATAGGCGTTATCGCAGAGGCCGCCGGTCAGCACGTATTCGTTGTTAGCGCTCTTGAACACCAAGGGCTTTACCTTCGCCACGACGCTTTCCACTATTCCGTTGCAGATGTCTTCTCGTGCGGCGCCTTGGCCAATGAGGCTAATGATCTCGCTCTCAGCGAATACCGTGCACATGGAGCTAATGCTGGTAGGCGCCCCTTTCTTTGCGAGTTCGGAAAGCTCATCTTGCGTTAGGCCCAAACGATTCGCCATGACCTCCAGGAACTTTCCTGTCCCAGCGGAGCATTTGTCGTTCATACGGAAGTCCTGAACCTTGCCGTTTTTCAGCAGGATCGATTTCGTGTCCTGCCCGCCGATGTCGATCACCGTGCAATCGGGGCCAAACAAATAACCCGCTCCTTTTCCATGGCAGGTGATTTCCGTTACGGTTTTATCGGCGAAGGGAACAGAGATGCGCCCGTAACCAGTGGCTACGTATACGCATTGTTCTTTCGGAAACCCTTCTTCGGCAAGCCTTTGCAGCACGGTGTTGGCGGCTTCAACGGAGCTGTAGCCCGTTGGGACAACCAGAGTGCAGAGAAGCTGAGAGCCCTTAAGAACTGCAGCTTTGGTTGCGGTGGATCCGATATCTATTCCTACGCGATAGGTCATGACTGCGCCTTGATTACTCGATTCGTGACAGGGTGCGCGAAGCAATTGGCCATACGGTCTTCTTTCTACGGGCTGTTGCCCGTGAAGGTTCGGGGCAGCGGATTCGGGAAACAGTAAAATGACCCAGGCCGCAGAAGCCTTGGGCGGGTATGCATCGAGCGGAAGGCGCGAGCGCCGTTGGTGCAGAAAACGCGCGATGGCATGTATAAGGAAGGCACGCGCGCAGAATGGTGCTTTCCCGTAACTGTAATACTAGATCTTGGCTAGGATATTTTGATTGGGCGTCGGCGAGTACGTAAGCGGAACCATCGGTCGGCAGTGCCGTTCGCCCCTAATCGTAAATTACAAGCGCTCGGCAAGGAATGTGTCTTCTTTCTCCATTTTGTTGCACGTATTAATAAGGCTGCTATACTGCAAAGGCTGTTTTAATACACATGCGTGAAGGACTTGCGTTCGCTAGTGGCCGCCACGGCGGTTGCGAACAAAGGAATGATCTCGCGCAGAGGCACAACGAATGGAGAAAGAATGTCCAAGATTACTGTACAGACCCTGCTCGACGCAGGCACCCACTTCGGTCATCAGACCCGTCGCTGGAACCCCAAGATGAAGCCCTTCATCTTCGGCAACCGTGGCGACATCTACATCATCGACCTCAAGGAGACCATGTACGGTCTCGACGCTGCTTACACCGCAGTTTCCCGTTGCGCTGAAAAGGGCGGCACGGTTCTGTTCGTAGGCACCAAGAAGCAGGCTCAGGAATCTGTTGCTGAAGCTGCTAACCGTTGCGGCATGCCTTACGTAAACGCTCGTTGGCTCGGCGGTATGCTCACCAACTTCACCACCATCCGCTCTCGCGTTCAGCGCATGGAAGAGCTCGAGGCTATGGAAGCTGACGGCCGCATGGAGCTTCTGCCCAAGAAGGAGCAGATCCTGCTGAAGAAGGAACTCGCTAAGCTGCAGACCAACCTCAACGGTATCCGCAACATGAAGAAGACCCCTGACATGATCTTCATCATCGACACCAACCGTGAGCAGATCGCTATCCACGAGTCCCACCGCCTCAACATCCCCGTTGTTGGCACGCTCGACACCAACTGCGATCCCGACGACGTTGATTTCGGCATCCCCGCAAACGACGACGCAATCCGCTCCGTTCGCCTGCTTGCAGAGTTCGTTGCTGATGCTGTTATCGCTGGCACTGGCGCTCCTGTCACCGTTGAGGACATGACCGCAGAGCCCGCAGCTGAAGCTGCCGCAGAGGCAACCCCTGCTGAATAAGCACTAAACGAATCCATTGCAATTTCTCCCTCGCCCGTCTAGTGGGCGAGGGCTCTATCTGAAAGGAATTACCATGGCAGAAATCACCGCAGCACTCGTTAAGGAACTCCGCGAGATGACCGGCGCTGGCATGATGGAATGCAAGAAGGCTCTGGTTGAGGCTGAAGGCGAACTCGAAAAGGCCGTAGACGTGCTCCGCACCCGTGGTCTTGCTGCTGTTGCCAAGAAGGCCGGCCGCGCAACCGACGAAGGTACTGTTCTGGCTCTCGTTTCCGAGTGCGGCCATGATGGCGCTCTCGTAGAGCTCAACTGCGAAACCGACTTCGTAGGCATGAACGAAAAGTTCCATGCATATGCAGAGAAGATTGCTAAGGCCGTTCTCGCTAACAAGCCTGCCGACCTCGAGGCTCTCAAGGCTTCCGAAATTGAAGGCGAAACCGTAGAGGCTGTCGTAACCGACGCTATCCATACCCTGGGCGAAAACATCCAGCTTTCCCGCTTCGCTTTCGCTGAGCAGCCCGAAGGCGCTGTTGCTTCCTACATTCATGGTGGCGGCAAGATCGGCGTTCTGGTTGAGTTCAAGCTGGGCGACGCTTCCTTCGCAACCAACGATGACTTCAAGAAGTACGGCCGCGACGTTGCTATGCAGGTTGCTGCTGCAAGCCCCGTATCCGCAACCCGCGAATCGGTAGATCCCGCAGTTGTTGAGCACGAGATGAGCATCTACAAGGCACAGGCTGCAGAGTCCGGCAAGCCCGAGAACATCCAGGAAAAGATCGCTACCGGTCGTATGGAGAAGTTCTACAAGGAGAACTGCCTCACCGAGCAGGCTTTCGTTAAGAATCCCGATCAGTCTGTAAACGAGTACACGGCTGAGGTTGCCAAGGCTCTTGGCACCACCATCGAGATCGTTTCCTTCACCCGCTTCATGCTGGGCGAGTAAGCGAACTTAACAACGCTTTTTCTGCAAGCCCTTCCAGAGATTTGGGGTAAAACCCTTCTCTGGGAGGGCTTGTCTGCATAATAGGACTATAAATAAAGTAGGCATGCTTTGTTTCGATTTGGCATGGGTATGAAGAATCCGCATCAAGTAGATTGGGTGCATGAGATATGTCCGAAGAAGTAATTATTGCGCGTGAAACCGAAAACGTTTCAGGTACGGTACAGATCAGCGGTGCTAAGAACTCCGCGTTGAAGCTCATTGCGGCAACAATGTTGGGCCAAGGCAAGAGCACACTCCACAATATTCCCCATATCTCCGATATCGAGATCATGAACGACGTAATTCGCAGCTTGGGCGCAACGGTTGAATGGGATGGCCATTCGCTCATCATCGATACCGAGCATGCTGAAGGCCACGATACCCCCTATGAGCTTGTTTCGAAGATGCGCGCTAGCATCTCTGTGCTAGGTCCGCTTGTGGGTCGCTTTGGTTGCGCACGTGTTGCAATGCCGGGTGGCTGTAAAATCGGTGCCCGTAAAATCGATATGCATCTTAAGGTGCTCGAGGCTATGGGTGTTGAATTCGAAAACAGCCACGGCTACCTTTATGCTTCCACCCCCAACGGGTTGCATTCTGCCGATGTATTGCTCGAGTTCCCGAGCGTTGGCGCTACTGAAAACATGCTTATGGCTTCCGTGGTTGCTCCAGGCACGTCAGTTATCGACAATGCTGCGCGTGAGCCTGAAATCGTCGACCTCGCCAATATGCTGAATGCCATGGGTGCTCATGTAGAGGGCGCGGGTACGCCTACCATCACGGTAAAGGGCGTTGCTCTCTCCGAGATGCATCCTTGCGAGCACACTACGGTGGGCGACCGTATTGAGGCAGGCACGTTCCTAACAGCGGGTGCGCTGCTCGGCGGTCCCGTTACTGTTCAGGGAATAGATCCGTCATATTTGCGCATGGCGCTTATGAAGCTCGAGCATATGGGATGCGATATCTCCACTACGGAAGATTCCATCACTGTTTCGCGCACCCAGCCTCTCCGTGCTACTGACATTCAGACGCTTCCTCACCCTGGGTTCCCCACCGATCTTCAGGCTCAGTTCATGCTTTTGGCCTCTTTCGCAGAGGGTAACTCCGTCATTTCTGAAAATATCTTTGAAAATCGCTTCATGTTTGCCAGCGAGCTCAACCGTATGGGATCCCGAATTGCGGTTGAGGGCCATCATGCATTGGTTCAAGGAGTCAGCAAGCTTGAGGGCGCTCCTGTTTCCTCGCCTGACTTGCGTGGCGGTGCCGCTCTGGTAATTGCTGGCCTTGCCGCAGAAGGTGAAACAGTCGTGCATGACATTCACCATATCGATCGCGGCTACGAAGACTACGTTGGCAAACTGCATGCCATCGGTGCAAACGTCGAACGCAAAACGCTGTAGGTAGGTGCGATGGCAATAAGGAACAACAGGGGAATGCATGGTGGCGGCTCGGGCCGTCGCCGTTCCTCATCTCGAAATAAAGCCGACTGGTCTTCGTCGGTAATTGGATCTCACGCGTCAGGTTCTCGCGGACCTCAGCCTCAACGTCGAGCCTCCGCCCATTCGCGCCGTCCTCGCACCTCAGCGGTGCCGAGCCGCCGAACTGGCGAAGTGCGTCAGATCCATATCCAATCGCGCTCGGTTGATGAACGCACGTCGCGTCGAAAAGTAGGGCAGTCGCGAACCGAAAGCTTTATGCGCCACCGCGACAATGTAAGCCGCATCACGTTGATCATCGGCATCATCCTGATTGTGGTTATCGCGCTGAATCTCGGTACATGCGCTTATCGCAATTCGCTTTCTTCCTCGATGGCGCTTGACGACAGCAGCGTATCCAGCGCGCTCGTTTCGGCAAAGAACGATGAGCCCACTTATACGCTGCTTGCTGGCCTCAACGGAAGCGGCGAAAACGAGTGCGCCAGCTACTTGGCTGTTTTGCGCGTGGATTACCAGAACAACACGGTGTCATTGTTGAATATACCCAGCAATATTGCCGCCACCTATTCCGATACCGACTCCAAGGGGACTATGCTGCGAGATGCTCCCCATATCAAGGATGAGGGCGAACTGGTAAAGCAGGTCTCTTCGCTTATTGGCCAGGACATCAATCACTATGTAAGGATCACGGGCGAAGACTTTGCCTCGCTTATTGATTCCCTTGGCGGGTTAAACGTCAACGTAGAGCAATATGTCGATGATCCAACGGTAGGAACTGCAGTGCTCGACCCCGGTCAGCAGACCTTAAACGGAGAGCAGGCACTCGTTTATGTAAGTGCCAAAAACTACACCGATGGATACGGCCAGCGTGCCAATGTTCAAAATCAGGTATTTACTGCATTCGTGCAGGCTCTTGAAGACAAGGGCGGTCTCGATTTCGCCATGAGCGCAGACGACATCGCTGGCAAGATCAAAACGGATATGAGCTACGACGAAATCGGCAAGATTGCCTCGTTGTTCCCGAATGCAACGTTCTATTCGAATACGGTGCCGGGAAGTCAGTCCGTTTCGGGCGACAAGGTTTCCTGGTCGGTAGCCTCTTCTTCGTTCTCTCAGATTTGCGATCAGTTTAAGAGCGGCCAGAACATGGATACCTCCGTAGATACCAGCGGGGTTAACAAGAGCTCGGTTTCCATTGTGGTTCTGAATGGCGCAGGCGCTGATGGTTACAGTGCGCAGGCGGCTCAGATTCTTACCAATGCTGGCTATACCATCAAAGATACGGGTAACGCAGAATCGTTCGTGTACGACGAAACCTTGGTAATCTACCGCTCCGACGACGACAAGCTTGCCGCCGAGGCTATCGTCCAGGATCTTGGAACAGGACGCGCTGTTGCTGCAGGCGTGTACTACAATCTCTCGACCAATATCCAGGTGGTAGTTGGCAAAGACTGGACCAGCCATGTTTGATCCAGTTGCCTATATCAATGAACCGCGTTGGCGAAGCATGAGCTTGGGTCTTGAACGGATCGAAGAACTGTTGGCCAAGCTGGGAAATCCGCAGGATGCCCTTCGTTTTGTGCATGTTGCGGGCACTAACGGCAAAGGTTCAACCTGTTCGTTCGTCTCAAGCATCCTGAAAGAGTCGGGCTATAAAGTCGGCTTGTTCACCAGCCCCTATATTGAGCGTTTCGAAGAGCGCATCCGAATCAATGGCGAAAACATCTCCCTGCAGCGTCTTTCAGAGGTAACGCTGAAGGTAAAGGATGCGGCAGAGGCTATGGCTAGTCATCCGACCGAATTCGAGCTTATGACGGCTGTGGCTTTCACGTATTTTGCCGAAGAGGAGTGCGACATTGTCGTTGCGGAGGTCGGTTTGGGTGGAAGGCTTGATTCCACCAACGTTATCCGCACGGCTGAGGTTTGCGTATTTGCTCCCATTTCCTACGATCATTGCGCGCTTCTGGGAAGCACACTCTACCAGATTGCAGGCGAGAAAGCGGGCATCCTGAAGGCGGGCGTTCCTGCAGTGAGCGCGCCCCAAGAGCAAGAGGCCCAACGTCGCTTGAATGAAGAAGCGGATCGTTGCGCGACATCCATTCGCTATGTTGATGCTTCGTCTATTGTCGGCGATACTTCCGATTTCTCGTACGGCGGGTTCAGCCACTTGTCTGTTCAGCTGCAAGGATCGTTCCAGCGCATCAATGCGGCGGTAGCTTTGGAAGCATGCAAGGTACTTGTTCAGCGCGGTTGGAGCATCGACGAGCGGGCGATGCGGAACGGTCTGTCTCGAGCTTCTTGGGCGGGTCGCTTTGAGTTTCTGCGTCACAGCCCCGATGTTCTTATAGATGGTGCTCACAACATCCATGCTGTGCGCGCTCTCAGCTCCGAGCTAGCATCTCGCTACGACCAGGGGAGCGTGGTGTTTTGCATGGGCGTTATGGCCGACAAAGACTATGCGGAAATGTTGGAGCTGTTGGTTCCATTGGCCAAAGCGTTTGTGTGCTACCGCCCTGATAATCCCCGTGCGCTTTCGGAATCCGATTTGGCGGATGCGGTTCAAATTGCCGTAGGAAACCATCCTGTAGAAGTGGTGGCGGCTCCTACGCCTCATAGTGCGGTAGGGCATGCCCTTGAGTTTTCCGAGGGTAGTTTGCCCATTTGCTTCTGCGGCAGTCTCTACGGAATCGCCTCTATCAAAAAGGCCTGGCGTCACTTCGAGAACGCCAGGCAGTGAACCTGTGCGCATTTGATGGTCAAAGCCCCTGTTGGATGGCAGCGGCATTGCGTGGGTTATACTAACCACTGTTGAAGTATTCCGAAAGGGCTTGGGCGGCGCCAAGTTCTGAACCTGGTCAGGTCCGGGAGGAAGCAGCCATAAGGGGCCTCTGACGAGCGCCCGGGCCTTTTCGGGATACTTGGTTTCGCCGATCAATTTGATCGGCGAAACGTGTATATGGGCGCATTTGCAACAATCAAGACGAAGGATCGCATGGAAATCATCAATTTTATTCTGGGCTTGCTTCACGATCCGCGTGGCGCAATTGCTGGCTGGATCGTAACGCTGGGTGCAGTTTGGGTGTACACCCCGCTGTTTCTCATTGTGTTCATTGAAACGGGCTTGGTGTTCTTCCCCTTCCTTCCCGGTGATTCCCTTTTGTTCGCAGCAGGTGTGTTCTCTGCTGATGGCGGTGGTTTGAACCTTGGGGCAACGCTGTTGGTGTTTTATGCCGCAGCTATCCTGGGCAACACCTCCAACTATTGGATTGCCCGTTTCTTCGGCGCCCGCATTATCGATTCGGGCAAGATCAAGGCCCTTACGCCTGAGCGTATGGCGAAGCTCGATCACTTCTTCGAAAAGTATGGTGGGCTCACAATCGTCATTACGCGCTTCATGCCGTTCTTCCGTACCTTTGCTCCGTTTATTGCTGGTACGGGGCATATGAATTTCGGCAAATTCACGTTGTTCAATTGCATTGGCGGCATTTCGTGGGTTTCGCTGTTCGTGTTGGTGGGCTTCTTCTTTGGTGGCGTGCCCTTCGTGCAGGAGCATTTCGAAATCATCGTGTTGGGAATCGTGGCTGTTTCTGTCGCGCCGGCTTTCATTGGTGCTGTTAAGGCGGCTATTTCCTCGCGCAAAAGCGGAAAACGCGATTTTGAGGTTGAGGCGGCGGTTGATGCCGAGCGTATAGCTCGCGCAAAACACGCTCGCTCCGAAGAGGACGCCCGCTAAAATCGGTAAGGCACGGTAACATCCCATATGCATAAAGGCGTATGGGCGGGATCCGCTTGTGCGGATGTGAAGCGGAGGCTTGGCCGTCCGCGAAGGAGGCTCTGCATGGAGGCGCTGTATCGCAAATATCGTCCGTCCACGTTTGCTGATGTCGTGGGTCAGGAGCATATCGAGCGTACGCTGAAAAACGCAATCGAGCAGGATAAGGTCTCCCACGCCTATTTGTTCTGCGGTCCGCGTGGTACTGGTAAAACAACCACCGCGCGCATTCTTGCCAAGGCTTTGATGTGCGAAAAAGGCCCCACCATCGAACCTGATGGAACCTGCGAGGAATGCCAGGCTATCGCCCAAGGCACCCATCCCGATGTGTACGAGCTGGACGCTGCAAGTCGCACGGGCGTTGAAAATGTTCGTGAGGAAATTATCAGCCGCGTAAGCTATGCGCCAACCCGCGGCACTTGGAAGGTCTACATCATCGACGAGGTGCATATGCTCTCGACGGCGGCCTTCAATGCACTTCTCAAAACTATCGAAGAGCCGCCGAGCCATGTAGTCTTCATTCTCTGTACCACCGATCCGCAGAAGGTTCCAGAAACCATTCTCTCGCGATGCCAGCGTTTCGATTTTCATCGCATATCGATCGAATCTATCGTGGCGCGTTTGGGCGCTGTATGCGCCGAAGAGGGCGTTGAGTTCGAGGCCGAAGCGCTCGATCTTATTGCGCACCGTGCCGAGGGAGGAATGCGTAATGCCCTTACTTCACTCGAGCAGCTCATTGCGTACTGCGGAGGCAAGGCAACGCTCGAAGGAGCGCAAAGCCTTCTTGGCTCGCTCGATAATGCCGATCTCTCTGAGATCGTAGAGGCTATTGGCCGCAGAGATGCGGCAGCATGCTTCAATTGGGTTGCTCAGTATGTAGAAACCGGTGCCGACCTTGCCCAGTTCGTCCATGATTTGGCAGAGCATGTGCGCACGTTGTACCTGATGTCTATGGCGGGCCTTGATGTAGAGTTGCAAATCAGCGAATCGATGCGCACGGTAATGATCGAAGAGCTGAAGCTCTTTGGCCAAGATCGCCTTAGTCGTATGCTTATCCTTTTGGGCGATGTGTCGAAGGAGCTGCGCGTTTCGAGCAATCCTCGCTTAACGTTCGAGATTGCCCTTACTCGTATGGTTCGTCCTGAATCGGACCTAACGCTCGAAGCCTTGGCGGAGCGGGTTGAAGAGTTGGAGAGACGTTTGTCGATGTTGGGGAACGGCTCTTCTCCTGTTGAAGTCGCTCCAGCGGCATCAGCCCGTGTTGGCGGCGGCGCTCCTCAATATGCACCTGCTCCCGCTCAGCCCGCAACACATGCACCCTCTGTTCCGATGCCCGCGCCAGTTGGTTCGTTCGGCCAGCCTGCCCCCTTTGCAGAGCCAAAGCCTCCTGCGATGCAGTCAGTGCCTGGCCATAATGCCGCTCGGTCCCAGGCTGCCGCCTCGACGGCTGCTGCTCCGTCAGTGCCGCAAACACCGATGCCTCCCGCTCCGTTGGCATCGCAAGCACCAGCACCTGCAGCTTCGCCGGCGCCTCAAACACCGGCACCTGCTCCCGCTGCTCAGCCTGTCGGATCATTTTCCCAGGCGCCCGAAGCGGTTCAGCCGCGCCAGGCAGCAGTGCTTACCGCTCAGGTTGACCTGTCCAATCCTGCCGCCGTGCAACGTTTGTGGCATTCGGTCACCGCTTCGCTCAGGAAGGTTAATCCTGCGCGTGGCGTCCTGTTCATGAATGCCAAGGTTTTCGCCGAGGCAAATGGCCAGGGGATAGTGGTCGAATTCGGAAAAGACAGCGCTTTTGCATTCAACGCAGCCCAAAAAGTCGAAGTCCAAGAGCTGCTCGCAAAAACCATTCAGACGGTCGCAGGCGGAACTGTGCCCTACCGTTTGGCGTTGGCTGGTGGTGGCTCATCGGCTGCGCCTGTTGCCGCGCACACCGCGAGTGCTCAATCTGGAATGGCTCCCCAGTCAAATGCCGCGGCTCCTGCCGTCAAGAACCCTTATGCCGCCAAGGCGGTTGCCGCAGTCCGTGCGGCGCAAGCGGCAGCAAAGGCCAACCAGGCGCCAGCGACTCAGGCGGCAGCAAGGGCAAACCAGGCGCAGGGCTTTCAGTCTGCATCCCAAAACGCCGCTTCTTATGTGGCTCCCTCTGCCCACCAGCAGATGAAGGGCGGTGCAGCTTCTTCTCCATCGCCTGAATCTCAGACGCAGTCCATCCCTGGGCATTCTGCCGAGGTACAGCAGTCCCCTGCGGTAACGCCTTCGGCATCCGTTGCTCCCGAACCATACAACGATCAGGTTCCTCTCGATGTGTATGGGGCAAGTGTTTCTGCGGAATATGATGAAGATCCATATGCTCAGCAGTATGGGGCTTCGCCAAGCCAGCAGTCCTCGGCATCGGCCTCGAATTCGCAGCCTTCTAGCGGCCCGGCTCCAGCGTCTGCTGGTTCCGTCCAAGCCGCAGCGCCAGTTGCGGCGGCACCTTCCCAGGCTGGTGGCGTTGCCAATGTTGCCGCTCCTGCTTCGGCGCAAGCAGCGGCTTCATCTGTTTCGGGGCAAGACGAGGCGGAGCAGATCAAGAGTATCCTCACTCAGAGTTTTGGCGAGGGGATAAAGTTTGAGGAGCTTCCCGAATAGCGTCAGCCTTTCGGTACAATGCAAAGATATGTGGCCATTTGGCTAATTGGAACGAAACGCCCAACCCCTAACAAAGGAGAATTATGGGAATGAATATGCAGCAGATGATGCGCCAGGCGCAGAAGATGCAGAAAGAATTGCAGAAGGCTCAGCAGGAAATCGCTGAAATGACGTTCGAGGGCACTGCTGGTGGCGGCATGGTAACCGCTGTTGCTCGTGGCGACAAATCCATCGAGTCCCTTATCATCAACCCTGATGTGGTTGATCCCGAAGATGTCGAAATGCTTCAGGACATGGTATGCGCGGCGGTCAATGAGGCGCTTCGCGGCGTCGACCAGATGGGCACTGCCCGCATGAGCTCCGTTACCGGCGGTCTCAATATTCCAGGTATGAGGTAATTGCGATTCCGTGAACGCTTCATCGGCAATACAGAAGCTGCTCGATGAACTCGAGCGCCTTCCTGGAGTGGGTCCTAAATCCGCCCAACGAATTGCGTATTGGATTCTGAACGAAGAAAAAGCGGATGCTCTTCGTTTGGCCAATTCCATTATCGAAGTGAAGGACACCGTCCATTTTTGTTCTCGATGCTTTAATTACGCTCAAGGTGATCTTTGCGATATCTGCTCTTCCGAAAAACGCGACCATTCCATCGTTTGCGTGGTATCGGAGCCGCGAGATATCCCGCCGATAGAGAGAACGGGTATGTTTTCGGGCGTATACCATGTGCTCGGGGGTGCCCTTTCGCCGCTTGAGGGCATTGGTCCGGAGCGCCTTCACATCGCCGAGCTGATGGCTCGCCTTACGGACGCCTCGATTAAAGAAGTTATCCTTGCAACGAATCCAAATATTGAAGGTGAAACAACGGCCAGCTATCTTGCGCGACTAATTAAGCCTTTAGGTGTAAAGGTATCGCGCTTGGCAAGCGGTTTGCCTGTTGGCGGCGATCTTGAATTTGCGGATGAGGTTACGCTTGGTAGGGCAATCGAGTCTCGATTGGAACTATAGTGCCAGGAAGAGCGCTGCATCGAATGAAGGCAGAAGTCGTGCCGCCTTATCGAAAGCGGCCAAGCACGGCATCCTCGCGTAGGCAACGTTTGAATTCTGCCGGCGGCATCAAGTACAGCAAGAAATAAAGAGAGCTCCTTGGAACGCACTAAGGAGCTCTCTTTGCATTTACAACCGGAGGAAATCTGCTCTGTTCCAGCACACTTGCAGCAAAAAGACAGGAAGTCTAATTCTGATGGTTCTCGTGCTGTAAAGAATAGTCTTTTATAAAAGCGGGAACTTCTTCAATCTCTATATTGAGAACAATAGATAGTTCGCCGTAAATACGTCTTTGGGCGTCATCGAGTAACTTCTTATAGGTTAACGAAGCCCCGTGTTTCTTGCTTTCTTGCTCTTGTATGCGTGCGTGCATCGATTTGCAGACCAATAAAAGCGAAAGAAAGTCGTTTGAGCGAATCAGCTCGCGGAAGTGTTCTTGGACCAAATGGGAGTTGGTGTCCTGAAAGGTATCAGGCTCAAGGTCGAAAACCATGTCAAGCGAATGTAATGCCTCTTCTTTATTAAGGGTGTGTCGTAATTCAGCACTGCGCGAGTGGGGCACATAGGCCTTTCCGAGGCGTTTCTCTATCGGGGCAAGTATGTAATAGAGCTCGTTTTCGTCTCCGGCGAGAGAGACATGAGCATCGTTTTGGATTACTTGGCAGATTCCCAGAGATGAATAGATGACGTATTCGCCGACTTCATAAGGCATACAGTCGCCTTCTTTCTAAAACAACTTTGCAACAATGATAAACCTACGAAGTGTCATGTATGTGTAAATGCACACAACTTAAGGCGAACGGCACTTTACTGACCTGGGGTTTTGCAAAAAAGTGAAGCAAAGTTGAAAAAAATTACAATTTCCCCCTTGCAATCCCCCCGAAGCGGGGTATTATAGCTAAGCCTTCTGACGAGGGGGCGCCCCGAAAGGGCGGCACCGAGTCGGCGAGCGGCCCGCGAAGCGGGGCGCGGGGCCGGAAGAGGAAACTTTCTCAAAAAAAGTCCTTGACACGGC
>ENA-OUQH01000802-OUQH01000802.1-human-gut-metagenome-genome-assembly--contig:-NODE-802-length-22127-cov-10.582865_pt1 | contig 22127 bp, 16 predicted proteins | sample MGYA00237948_ERZ548828 | MGnify/ENA primary metagenome ERZ548828 (study PRJEB26490, sample SAMN05194711) | human gut metagenome | biome: terrestrial biome; feature: human-associated habitat; material...
TCGGCAGCGTCAGATGTGTATAAGAGACAGCTTGGGAGCAGGCCCAGAAGGACATAGCCGGGGTACTGCCGGAGCATTTCCCCCTGCCTGCCCGGTATGCCCATCCCGTTGTGCTGGACCGGATGATCCGCGTCCTGCGGGAGGGCCGCGCTCAGAGCGCCGAGGAGGCGCTGGCGGTGGTCAAGGCGGATCTGAAGGCCCTGAACGCCGATGTGCAGGTCTCTCAGGAGGAATATGACGAGGTCGTGGCCATCAAGCCCATGTTCCTGGTCAGTGATTACGAGTGATCGTATTATAAGGTATATAGGTATGCAAAAAGCGGAGGCCGTCGGCCTCCGCTTTTTTGCTGCGCATTGGATGGCATTTTCCGTGCTTTTCTAATTCAGCAGCTTTTTCCGCTCCTTCCAGTCCGGCAGGTATCGCTCCAGCAGCGCGTAAAAGCCGGGGCCGTGGTTCATTTCCCGGAGATGGCACAGTTCATGGACCACCACCAGTTCCACTGCTTCCTCTGGACAGCGCATCAGGTAGCAGGAAAAGCACAGACTGCCCTTGCTGGAGCAGCTTCCGTAGCGTTTTCTGGCCGTGGTGATCCGAAGACCGGTGGGGTGGACCTCCATGATGGAACTCCAGTGAGCCACTTTCTCCGGCAGAATAGCCTGTGCCTGTGTTTTCAGTGCCTGAGTTTCCGGAGCATCCGGCGGCGGCAGAGTGGGGCGGGCGGCCTGCTTCGCCAGATGGCGGGCGATCCAGTCCTTATGTTTTTCTACAAATGCGTCGATCTCCCGCCGGGAGATCCGCAGAGGGGCCCGGACGATCAGCCGTCCCTCCCGCGTCAGCTCCAGTGCCAGAGTTTTCCGGCGGGAGCGGATCAATTCATACGTGTTCATAAGAGCAGTATAGCACCTTCGTCAAGTCCTTGAGAAAAATGAATAATTTTTGTACTAATTGTAAATTTTGCGGGACGCGTAATCGTTTTTATGATATTAGCATTGACATGTATCGAATAAAGGGTATACTAAAATCAGAATACGATTGAAGGAGGTTCTTCTATGCCTGCAAAAAAGAAAACAGCGCCTGTTAAGCTCACCGCAAATCCGCGCGGCAGCGCCCGAGTTTCTAAAAAACCGCCTCTGACGCCTGCACAGCTGAAGCAGATCGACGCGTATTGGCGCGCATCCAATTACCTCACTGCCTGCCAGCTTTATCTGCTGGATAACCCCCTGCTGGAGCGGCCTTTGACCGCCGCGGATCTGAAGCAGACCATCGTGGGCCACTGGGGTACCTGCCCGGGCCAGAACTTCATCTATACGCATTTGGACCGGGTCATCAAGCGGGATGATCTGGATATGATCTACCTTTCCGGCCCCGGTCACGGCGGCAACGCCATGGTGGCGCAGGACTGGCTGGACGGCAGCTATACCGAGGTCTATCCCAACATCACCCGAGACAAGGAGGGGATGCAGAAGCTCTTCAAGCGCTTCTCCTTCCCCGGCGGCATCCCCAGCCATGTGGCGCCGGAGACCCCCGGCTCTATCCACGAGGGCGGTGAGCTGGGCTACTCCTTGGCCCACGCCTTCGGCGCGGTGGCGGATAACCCCAATCTGATCGCCGCCTGCGTGGTGGGCGACGGCGAGGCGGAAACCGGCCCGCTGGCCACCTCGTGGCACGGCAACAAGTTCGTCAACCCCATTACCGACGGCGCGGTGCTGCCCATTCTGCACCTCAACGGCTTCAAGATCGCCAATCCCACCATCTTCTCCCGCATGAGCCATGAGGAGGTGGAGTGCTTCTTCCTTGGCTGCGGCTGGAAGCCCTACTTTGTGGAGGGCAGCGATCCCATGACCATGCACCAGCAGATGGCGTCCGTTCTCGACGCGGCGATCCGCGAGATCAAGCGCATCCAGCGGGAGGCCCGGAAATCCGGCGAAGCCAAGCGTCCCCGCTGGCCCATGATCGTGCTGCGCACCCCCAAGGGCTGGACAGGCCCCAAGGAGGTAGACGGACTGCCGGTGGAGAACTGCTGGCGGGCCCATCAGGTGCCTATCTCCATGGGCGCGGACACAGACAGACACCTGGCCCAGCTGGAGGCGTGGCTGCGGTCCTATAGGCCGGAGGAGCTGTTCAACGCCGACGGTACGCCTGTGGAGCTGGTAGCCTCCTTCCCCCCTGCGGGCAACCGGCGCATGGGTGCAAATCCCCACGCCAACGGCGGTCTGCTGCTGCGGGACCTGCGCACTCCCGATTTCCGGGACTACGCCGTGGACGTCAAGTCCCCCGGCTCCGTGGAGGCCCAGGATATGTATGTTCTCGGCACCTATGTCCGGGATGTGATGAAGCTGAACATGGACGCCCGGAACTTCCGCATTTTTGCGCCGGACGAAACGGCGTCCAACCGCCTGCAGGCCGTTTTCGATGTGACCGGCCGCCGCTTCCTGGACCAGCAGATCCCCGGCATTGACGACCACCTGGACCCCGACGGGCGGGTGATGGACTCCATGCTCTCCGAGCATTTCTGCGAGGGCTTTTTGGAGGGCTACCTGCTCACCGGACGTCACGGCTTCTTTGACAGCTACGAGGCGTTCATCCGCATCGTGGACTCCATGTTTGCCCAGCACGCCAAGTGGCTGAAGATGTGCAGTGAGCTGCCCTGGCGGCACGACATCGCCTCCCTCAACTATATCCTCGCTTCCAACGTGTGGCAGCAGGACCACAACGGCTTCACCCACCAGGACCCCGGCTTCCTGGACCATGTGGCCAACAAGAAGGCGGATGTGGTGCGGATGTATCTGCCGCCGGATGCCAACTGCCTGCTGAGCTGCTTTGACCACTGCATCAAGAGCCGCAACTATGTGAATGTCATTGTGGCCAGCAAGCACCCCCGCCAGCAGTGGCTGACCATGGAGCAGGCGGTGAAGCACTGCACCCAGGGCATCGGCATCTGGAGCTGGGCCTCCAACGACCAGGGCGAGGAGCCGGATGTGGTCATGGCCTGCTGCGGCGACACACCTACGCTGGAAACGCTGGCTGCCGTCAGCATTCTGCGTAAGGAGCTGCCGGAGCTGAAGATCCGTGTGGTAAATGTGGTGGATCTGATGAAGCTCCAGCCCCACACGGAGCATCCCCACGGCCTGACCGACGAGGAATACGACGGTTTGTTCACCAAGGATAAGCCCATTATCTTCGCCTATCACGGGTATCCCACCCTGGTCCACGAGCTGACCTACCGCCGGCACAACCGGAATCTCCACGTCCGCGGCTACAAGGAGGAGGGCACCATCACCACGCCCTTCGATATGCGGGTGCTCAACGACATTGACCGGTTTGATCTGGTCATCGACACGGTGCGCCGTCTGCCGCAGCTGGGCAATCGCGGCGCATACCTGGTCCAGAAGATGCAGGATAAGCTGGTAGAGCATCGCCAGTACATCCGCGACAACGGTGTGGATCTGCCCGAGATCCGCAGCTGGAAGTGGGATGAAGGCCTGAACAGTGCCGAGTGAGGTTTGATGATCGCAGAGGTCATCCCCGGCGCGGCGGACAGAGCGCATGACACGGACACCGGGCGGAGCCCGTTCGCGTTCTGACCTGCGCCGCGGCATACACCTATAAATTTCGCGCAAAAAGGCTCCCGGCATACCACGCGCGTGGTATGCCGGGAGCTTTTTGCTTGGATATCTCCGTGGTATGCCGTGAGCAGGTAGAGGGCCGCTTTGTTCCGGTCAGACAGACGCCAGCAGCGCTCTCGCCAGTGTGTCCATCTTCGCCGGTGGGCATCGGACAGAAAGAAATGGAAAAATTGAGGGCTTCTTTCTCTGAATTGCTGATGCATCCGTTTTCGGAGCTGCGGCCCCATAGAGGGTGCGAAGCAGTCCCGCACGAACTCATTCAGCTCCAGTACACCTGCTTCGATCCGTTCCTCCAGACAGGTGCATTCACACAGGCGGCACGGATGCTTGCGGTCATAGTTCTGGCAGTATTCGCACGCCACATCTTTGGGCGTGTAATGAAATGGGCTGCGGTATATTCCACCACCTCTGGGCTTTTGACCGGGCTGAGACATCATCAACTGCTCCAACGCCTGCAGCGGCGTGTCTCGCATGAAATAGTACGGCATAAGCGAACTCCTCTCTGAAACAAAAAAATGGCCGGAAACGGTTCGGTTTTCGTTGATAAGGCAGTAAATCAAATTATCATCGCAGCTGAATCGGCAATGGGCGAATAACCGAGTTGCAAAGCCACGGACTGAAAACGAAATGTTAAAAGGACTTAGCTGTCAGGCGTAGCAATGGCAAGGAAAATCACCGAGATCAGTCTATCACAGACTTTTCTCGGTGATTTTCTTATATCCGTACATTCGATTTACGCTAATTCTCCTGCTACAATAATTGCAGAAAATCAAAGGAGGAACAGCGTATCTACAACCCCGTAGCGGAGCAGCAAATCATTCCGAATATGCAGGAGCCGATTATCTCCGAGGAACTGTTTGACCGTGTGCAGGAGCTTCGCAGCCATAAACGCAGAAATACGAAAACCGGACGGGCGAGCTTGTTTGCAGGCCTGCTGTTTTGCCCCGACTGCAGAGCTAAGCTGCACTTCTGCGCCGCCAAGAGTTTGAAACCCAATCAGGAATTTTACCGCTGCGCCAACTACAATTCCGGACGAGGGACTTGCAATATTCATTATATCCGCAATGTGGTGCTGGAGCAGATCGTGGCGGAAGCGGTGGGTAGTCTCGCAGACTTTGTGCGGTGCTATGAGCCGATTTTCCTGTATCTGCTGGCAAAAAACAATACCGCTGCACGACAGTCCGAGGTACAGAAGCTGAAGCAGGTCATTACCACCAGTGAACGGCGCATCCAAGCCATCGACAAGGCTATCGAGGGGTTGTTTGAAGCGAATATCTCCGGCAAAATCACCGATGAGCGTTTCACAAAAATGACCGCCAACTACGAAAAAGAGCAGAAGGAGCTGCTGAAGCTCGTAGATGACGGCAAGAAAAAGCTGTTGGATGCGGAGCAAACCAAGGTGGATTTGAGGCTGCTGATGAAAGCGCTGCGGGATTATACGGACATCCGACAGCTTACGCCGGAGATCGTTAATGCGCTGATCCGCCGTATTGAAGTCCATAGTAAGGACAAGGAAAGCAAGAAAGTCAAGGTGGATATTTACTTCACCGCCGTTGGACTATTCTCTATTCCTACGGAAAAAGAGATGCAGGCGGCAATGGAGGAAATCCGCCAAAACCCGCAGCAGTTCAAGACTTCTGCATAAAGCAGAACACGGTGCAGCCCCTTTTCAGAGACTGCACCGTATCCTATATAATTACTTCGTTATGCGTCTCTCCCAACTGCCGGAGCGACTTTTTTCGTTGGAACAGGCCGATTTAGTCCTCTTTGCTCTTGCGCTTGGTGACAAGCAGCACCACCAGAGCGATGATGCCCAGACCAGCCACAGCCAGCACCACCCACAGGGCGGTCATGTTGCTGCTGTCGCCGGTGGCGGGGGTATCCGGCGTGGTGGGCTTCTCCGGCTGCTCGGGCTTGCCGGGCTCCACGGGAGTGGTAGGCTCCTCAGCGCCGCAGCGGCTGCACTTGCCATCCTTGTAGTCGTGGCCCAGAGCGGGAATCACCTCGCCCTGCTTCACGACAGTCTGGCAGACCTTGCAGACCTCGTCGCCGGTGTAGCCGTCCTCGGTGCAGGTGGCATCCTTGGCACCCACCAGCTCCGTGTCGTGACCGGTGGCGGGGATGACCTCGGTCTTGGTATCGGTGTACTCCTTGCCCTCGAAGGTAACCTTGGCGGTATAGGTCCGCACGCCATCGACCTCGCAGGTGGCCTCGGTGGTCACCTCATTGGTAACAGCAGCGTTCACCGTCTCCACGTGGGAGGCATTATTGCCGCAAGTAAAGGTGGCAGAAGCGGTGAAATCGTCGTTCCACTTCCACACCGGGGCGCCATAGGCATGACCGGTGGCAGGGATAGCCAGCTTCTCCAGCGTCGTCTCGGTCTTGCCCTCGGCATCGCTGAACAGCTTGCCGCAGACGTCGCACTTCCAGTGAGCGGAGGTGCCGGCGGTCTCGCAGGTGGCAGGTACCTCTGCCACAGCGGTCAGGGTGTGGCCCTTGGCGGGGATAGGCTCCGTCTTGGTGTCGGTGTACTCCTTGCCCTCAAAGGTGACCTTAGCGGTATAGGTACGCAGGCCCTCCTTATCACAGGTGGGCTCGGTGGTCACTTCGTCGGTGACGGTGGCAGGCACCGTCTGGGTATGGCCGTCGTCATCCGTGCAGGTAAAGACGGCGGAGGCGGTGAAGTCATTGTTCCAGCTCCAGGTGGGTTCGCCATAGTTATGGCTCTCCTCCACGGTGATGGTCACGCTGGTGGTGGGGATCTCCCACTCCACGCCGGCCTTGCCGTCCTTATCCTGATACTGCTGCCACTTGGCGGTTTGATTCTTCAGATTTTCGGGCAGGTTCTCCAGCTTGTCCTTCACCAGCTGCTCCAGGTTGATGCCGATGGTAATCTCGGTGTCATCCGTGGTCAGGGGATCTGTGGTGTACTTGAGGTAGTCGGACACGTCCTTGGTGGCACCGTTGGCATAATGGGCGGTGACCTTCAGGCCCTTGGCATCAAAGGTATCGTCCTTGCTGTAGGTGGTGCGGTCCGGCTGCTGGGTGACCTCCAGCTCCGTGATACGGCTGCTCAGCCGCATCAGCTGGGCGGAGTCGTTCTTGAAGTAGATGTTGCCCTCTTCGTCCACAACGGGGCTGCAAATGGCGTACTGCGCCTGCGCACCGTCAGGGGTAAACAGCACATAGGCCGTCTCGATGGTGTGCTCCTCGCCGTTTTTACTGTAGGTCTCCATGGTGGTGTAGCTGTGATCCACCTCCGTCATGCCGGGCATATCCCGGATGACCCGCAGCTTACCGGGGGTGAAGTTATCGAAGAAATAGACGTAGTTATAGCCGTCCTTGTCCTGATAGGCCGTGGTCAGCAGACCGCTGGTCTGAGGATAGCCCATGGTGGGCACGGAGTAGGCGATGGAGAAGGAAGTCAGGTCTATCACCGTGATATTGTGGCCGGAATAGGCACCGAACTGGCTGGTACCGGACACACCGATGTAGGCACGGCCGTTGGCGATCACGGGGGTGGAGGTACTCATGGGAGGCGCAGAGGCACTGTCGGCGCCATTATCCAGATGCAGGCGACGCAGAGAGCCCTTGGTAAAAGTGCCGTCGGCGTTGACCTTCACCTGATACAGGTCGCCGCCCTTGGAGGTGAAGTAATAGGCCTCGGTCTCCTCATCGTAGCAGACGCTGCTGCGGAGGTCGCCCACGTTGGTGGCCTGCAGGCTGTCAATGAGCTTGCCGGTCTTGGGGTTCAGAGACAGGATAGAACCACGGCCCGTGACATACCCATCCGCACCGTCATCGGTGGTCACCAGCACGAAGTCGCTGTTGACGTAAGCACCGGCCCAATAGAAGCCGTTGTGGGTATAGGTCCAGGTGGGGAGCTTGGCCTCGTTGGTCTTGGTGGTGTCCTCGTCGGTGACAGAGAGGCAGGCAAAGTTGGCCTGCTTGGTCTCGCTGTTCCAGAAGCCCGTGTAGATATAGCCGTCTGCATAGGCGATGGGGCAGTTGGGTTGGCCGCCCAACGCATCCCGATAGACCCAAAGGGACTCCAGCGTCTCGGCATTGAAGGCCTGCACCCGGCCATTGGCAAGGCCGATAAAGATCATGCCCTCGGCGTAGGTGGCGGAGTTGATGGCAAAGGAGGAGCCGCCTACCATGGTGCCGGTCTTGAGGATCAGGCCGGTCTCCTTATCCACCTTCATGACGGTGGTACCGGAATAGGTATAGAGGTAGCCGCCCACGATGATGGGGCTGCCCACAGCGCTGCCGCTGTAGCCCTCGCCCAGCTTGTTGGCCCACACCAGAACGGTGTCCTCAGCGGTGATGGGGGTGCGCACATCCACCACGCCGTTGTTTTCATCGTTCTTGCGGAACAGGGGCCAGTCGGTGGGCAGTTCGATATCCTTCAGGGTGCTGTCGGGGGCCTTCTCCAGCTTGATCTGGACGGCCTTGTTGGCCTCGCCGGCGGTGAAGGTCTTTTTCTGGCCCACATAGCCGTAGCGGGTCGCCACTGCGGTGTAGCTGCTGCCGCTGTCGAGGGTGTAGATGCCCTTGTCCCCCGGCAGAATGCGGTCGCCGGTGACGTCGCTGGTGAGGAACACCGTGGCATCACCGGGGGTCGTGGTGATGGTGGTCTCGATGGGAGCCTGCTTATTGACCTTGATGGTGTAGGTCCCGGCGATGCTGCCGGTCTCCTTGTGGGAGACGGTAACCGTGATGGTCTCCGCCGCCGCAGAACCCGCCTTCAGGGGGACCTCCACGGTCTGGCGGTCAGAAGGCCTGTGGTCTTTATCATAGGTGATGCTCCGGCTCCAGTCGCCGCAGGCCACAGTCACTGTCATATCTGCATCCATCCGGTAGGAGGCCAGGGGCCGCAGGGTCAGGCGCAGCTCAGAGGTTTTTTCGCTGACATCGGCGGTGTAGTCATACACCAGCTTGGTAAAGGTGGCCTTGGTGGTGTCGCCGCCCTGATTCAGGGGAACCACAACGTCGTTCTGGTCCTTGGCGGACAGGGAATCCAGCGTCATGGTGCGGTTGACGTTGATGAAGTAGTCCTGATACAGGGTAGCGCCGTTGACCGTTTTGGACTGGGCTACCTTCAGGCGGGCAGTGTTGCCATAGCCGCCCACGGCCATGAACTGCGGCGGTGAATAGAAGCGTGTGTCGGCAGTAGTCACCGCTTTCTCGTAGCTGTTCGCAGAGAAATTGGTGTTTGGATGGCCGTGGTAGTATATCGTAGTCTGATAAGTGCTATCCGCTCTGACACGCTGGAGCTGGAAGATGGAAGAGTTGGATTCCACCGTAAAGGTGTACTCATGGGTACCCTCCGTAAACGTCGGGGACATATCACACAACGGTGCATTGTTGCCGGTTCTGGCACTCAGACCCGTCAGCCAGTCCCCGGTGACAGGGGTGGGAACATCATAGGATCTGTTGGGGACGGCCTGAAAGGCACATTCTGCGTGGTAATACACGTCCTTGGTGGCCAGATAGGTATACCCCAGCCCCAGCGTCAGCGTATAGGTGTCCGCCGTGCCAGTGGAGGAGGTGGGTTCGATGCAGTCGCCGGTCTGACTGTACACCTTTACATCCAGCCCCTCCTCGTGATTCAGTGTCACGGAGACGGTAGCCTGCTTCTGCACCTTCACCGTATAGGTGACGCTCTGGCCGTTGGCCGTCAGCACCACGGGGATCAGGTATTTCTTGCCGGAATCCTGCTCGCAGTCCGCCAGGTTCACCGTCACGGGGGAACCACTCTGGGTGGACTTCCCGGCCACGGTGATGGCAGTGCCGCTGCACAGAGCCGTGGGGGTGATCTTCACCTGATCCTGCGACGTGACCACGTTGTAGGTATCGGTGGCCCTATCATAGGTCGGACTCAGGGCCAGGCCGGACACAGAGTCCGCAGCCGCCAGATTACTGAGGCTGGGAGTGCGGATCAGGTGGAGCGTGTAGGTCTGATACTGCTCATAGGTACCGCCCTTCAGACGGGCCTCGCACACCACGTCCGAATTTTTCAGGCTGTTGGACTCGACACTATCCGTCAGGGCAGTTGCCTTGCTCTCCCAGCTGCGGGCCTTGTTGCCGTTGGGGTCGCCCGCTTTGTAGATACGGATGTTGGTCTTGTTGACACCATCACCGGCCTCAAAATAGGGATAGAGCGAGTTGTACGCATGGTCCGGGATCAGGTAGGTGCCCTCGGCGGCGGTAACGTCCAGCTTGGGCATCTCGCCGTAGATTTTCCAGAAATTGTCGATACCAATGCCTACGGACTTGATCCACTGGCCGGCAGGCAGCTCGGCGGTGAGGGTGGTACCCTCCTTCACCTCCAGCGTGCCACGGACATGGCGGAACTCGCCGTCGGACAGGTCGAAGGTGTAGGTGGCGGGGATCAGGTCCACGGTGTTGGTGTTCTTCACCGTGACAACGGTGCCGAACTCACTGGTGAACACCGCCTCGCCGGGGGTGATGGCCTCGCCGCCCATGGTGGCGCTGATGGTCAGCGGCGTGGTCTTGCCCTCCAGGAACTTGGCGTGCTTGTCGATGGCGCTGAACAGCGCATCGTTCAGGGGCTTGGCCGTGGTGTCCGTGGCAGCATAGAAGCCCTTCACGGCGGCATCATAGGCCTCCTGAGCGGCCTTGTAATCCTTCAGGCCGTTGGTAGCGGTGTTGTAGACCGCCATGTTGGCCGCCAGCTGCTGGAGGTTTGCTCCATAGATCTGGCCCGAGTTGGTGGTGAACCAGATTGCCGTCAGGCCATCCGCCGACTGATCCAGCTTGTATCCATCCCCGTCGTAATGGATGCTGAAGTTGTCGGTGGTGCCATCGATAGCGGTAATGTATCCGTTGTCGATGCCGCTGAAGGTGTGGCTGCTGTTTTTCAGCACATCCTTCACTGTGTCGCCGGAGTGATAGGTGACATACTCCGGTTCGATGAGGAAGCCGTCCTGCGTCACCGCCATCAGTGCGATCTGCTGGGTGTCCGCCGCCAGCGCCGCCGAAGGCAGCAGCGACAGCAGCATCAGGAACGTCAGCAGAACCGACAGAAGGCGGTTTCCGAGATGTGTCTTCTCTTTCATCTTTCATACTCCTTTCTGTTCTTTTATGATTCAAATCACCTGACAGGTGAGGAACCTCTGTTTCCAGCGTCTGGCCGCCGGGACACGCTCCCGCCACAGACGCTCCGTCCCCTCCAGCAGCTTCTGCGCCTGTTGGCGTTGGGGCTCCTCGATGGGGTGGTCGCTGAACCAGACCTCCTGCTCCAGCGCCGTCAGCTGCCGGGCCGTCTCGTCGCCCAGCAGGGCCGTCAGGGCCTCCTGCCGCTGGGGGGATGCCTCGCTCCACGCTCCCGGCTGCAAGGCCGTCAGCTGCCGGTGCAGGGCGCTGAGCATAGCCTGACAGGCCGCGCGGCCGTCGGGATCCTCAAAGCGCCTGCGCTGCCGCTTCAGCCTTCGCCGCAGCAGCACCGTCCGCAGCGCCATGGCTGCCAGACACGCCAGCACCAGTGCCGCCAAGGCCAGCAGCACACTCTGGATAAAGATCCGCTGGCTGTGGTCGTCCTGGGGCTCCTGAGAGATGTCGGTCTGGTTCTGTTGGGGCGTTTGATTCTGCCCCGTGTAGGTCGTGCCGTTCTCGTTTTCCGCCGGGTCGCCGTCCTCCGGCAGTTGGTAGCCGATGTTCTCCTCGTAGCCGGGGACGGTGTCGAAGGGGATCCAGCCCACGCCGTCCAGATAGTACTCCGCCCAGGCATGGGCGGCCCGCTGGGTCAGGGTCAGCTGCGCCCCGTCTGGCAGGGCCTCTGCCTGCTGCCGGGTCACCACATAGCCCTCCACATACCGGGCTGGGATGCCGCAGCAGCGCAGCAGCAGCGTCGTCAGCGTGGCATAGTGGACACTGTACCCCTGTCGGGCGCCGGTCAGCAGCCACGCAGCCACGTCGCCGGTGGCCGGGGTGACCGTCCCCTCCCGGAGGGTCAGGTTGGCCGCCAGAAAGCGACTAATCTCCGTCTTGGCCTGAGTGGTGTTCCAGCCCTGACCGGGGGTGAACTGCGCCGTCAGGGCGTCGTAGGTGTCCTGCGGCACCGTGAGATAGTGGTCATAGACCCACTGGCGATAGACGCTCTCCCCCGTCCGGTAGTCACTGTCCGTCTCCGCCTGCGCCAGCTGCTGCTGGAGCAGGTAGCTCTCCTCCACTGGGTACAGCGCCGCCTCATAGCTGCGCTGGGTGGGGTCGGTCATGCCCTCGCCGGTGAGGTCACGGGCATCCAGCGCGCTCTCCAGCCCGTCGCCCCCGCCATAGGGGGTATAGGCCACGGAGCGGCAGGCGCCCAGCACCTGAATGGTCACATGGTTCTCGCTCTCGGCCTCACCGTTGGCCTTTGCCAGCTGCTGGGCCGGGAAGAAATAGCCGCTTTGCAGGCTATACAGCGTCGGAGCCTCCTCCGTCAAGCGCCGGGCCGCCAGCTGCTGCCAGCCGGTGCCGGTGTACTCCCCCGCCACATAGCCCCGCAGATACAGGGGCGTCCAGTGATCCATGGTCAGCCGCAGCGCCGGCTCCTGTCCGGGGGAAAAGGCTCCGGAGCCGGAGATGTCTCCCTCCGGCAGGGGATCGGCGGCATCCTCATAGCGCCAGCGGTGCAGGGCCTTGCCCAGCCGCCGTCCCAGCGCCGTGGGGGATGCGCCGCCGGAGAGGCCCTCCGGCAGCAGTCCGATCAGCAGCACCAGCGCCAGCGCTCCCGCCGTGACAGCCTTGGCCCTGCGGCCTATGGCACTGCCCTGCACAAAGCACAGCAGCACCCCCAGCAGGAAGCAGGTAAACCACCAGCCCCCCGGCACAAGGCCCGCCAGACGCAGTGCCAGCAGTCCTGCTGCGCAGACGGCCGCCGGCCATATCCGCCAGCGCTGCCGCAGCACAAGACCCGCAGCAAGGCCCGTTACAGCCCCCACAGGCAGCAGCATCCACCAGACGCTGCCCGCCCCCACATAGGGCGGCGTGTACCGTCCGGTCTGCTGAAAGCGCCACTGACCCCACAAGTCTCCCAGCCCCGCCAAAGCAGCGCTGATGTGGCTCCGCAGCAGTATGCCCGCCGCCAACAGCACCAGCAGCGCTCCGCAGAGGGCAGCCCGCTGCCATTTCCGATCCCACCGCAGCAGCAGTCCCGCCGCAAGGCCCAGCGCCGCCAGAGCGCCCAGCCACAGCAGGCCCGGCACCGATTCCGGGCGCAGGCATTGCCACAGCAGGCCCCATATGCCTGCCAGCAGCAGCACGCCCGCCGCCGCATCCGTGGGGCGCAGAGGCCTGAATGGGGCCGGCGTCGTATCAAATTGGAATGAAACTGTCTGTTTTTTCACCAAAAGCTCCTAATTCCACATCCATTTTCCCAGTATTTCCTGCATATCCTCCGGGGTGAAGCGGCACACGCCCTCCCCGGCGCAGGGCTCATCGCTGCACAGCAGCACGATGGCATCCTCCGGCAGCTGCCCGTCCGCCGGAAGCTGGGTACAGCAGTACAGCAGCTTTCCCTCCGGACGCAGCTCCGGCGGCTGCGGCTCCTCCTGTGCCTTGCTTTTCAGCAGCGCCGTCACCGCTTCGGGCAGCTGCTCCTCCCCGGTGATCTCCCGGACAGAGGTGGTCTCCCCGCTCCACATGAGTCGAAAGGGCTGATCCACATAGGCCTGACACAGCGACACCGCCGCCTCCATCAGGCCGTCCGCCAGACGGGGCGGGGCCGTGCGGCGCTCCACATAGATGGTCAATCGGTGATCCACTGGCTTGGCCGCATCCCGCACCATGTAGCGTCCCGCCTTGGCGGAGAGCTTCCAGTGGATCTGACGCAGACTGTCGCCGGGGACATATTCCCGGATCTGAAAGATCTCCGTAGGATCGCTGCCCCGGACGTCCGGGGCGTACTCCTCGCAGTCCGTCTGGCGGCTCACGGCCGACACCGGGTCTGCCTCGATGGGGAAGGTATCCGGCATGACGCAGATGCGTCCCTGCACCGTGCAGGGGATCCTCACCGGCAGCACGCCCAGCAGATCCCACAGCACCAGCTCCGCCGCCTGCATCACCAGACAGCCGCAGCAGGCACTCTGCACCTGCCACGCTCCCCGGCCCTGATGCAGGGTCAGCTTCTCCCGGTGCGTCTCTCCGGTAACGGTGTTCTCCACCGATACCGTGAGCCTGCCCCGGCCGAAGGGGACACCCTGCCGCACCTCCGCCGTCACAGAAAAGGGCTTACCCTTCTCCGCCGTCACGGGGCAGGTGAGCCGTACCTGCGACCGCTTCCTTGTCAGCAGCAGTGCAAGCCAGCCCGCCAGCGGCGCCATCAGCCAGCACAGGGCCAGCCACGGGGCAGGCGCCCAAGGCGTCACCAGCCAGCACAGCACCAGTCCGGCCTCCGTCAAAAGCCACAGCAACGTGCTCATGCCCGCCGCTCCGACAGCACCGGCGGCTGGGTCTGCGCCAGCACCTCCGCCACGATGGCCTCCGGTGTGTACTCGTTGAGGCGGGCCTTGGAGGAAAGCATCAGACGGTGGGCAAACACATATTCCGCCATCTGCGTCACGTCCTCCGGCACCACAAAATCCCGTCCCTCTGCGAAGGCTCTTGCCTTACCCGTGCGGCACAGGGCCAGAGCGCCACGGGGGCTGATACCCAGCTTCAGCAGCGGATGGGTGCGTGTCACCTCCGCCAGCCGGGCGATGTAATCATAGATCTGGTCGTCCACATGGACCTGACGCACCCTGGCAATGGCGGCGATCAGCTCCTCCCGGCGCATCACCGGCTCCACCTGCTCCAGAGGCTCCTGCTGGCTGCGCTCCCTCAGGATGCGCACCTGACTGCCCACATCGGGATAGCCCATGCTCAGCTTCATGAGGAAGCGATCCAGCTGGGAGTTGGGCAGATTCTGTGTACCGGCAGAGCCGATGGGGTTCTGAGTGGCCAGCACCACAAAGGGGGCCGGCAGATCGTGGGTCACGCCGTCTACGGTGACATGGCCCTCCTCCATGGCCTCCAACAGCGCCGACTGGGTTTTGCTGGAGGTACGGTTGATCTCGTCTGCCAGCAGCAGATTGGTCATCACCGCACCGGGCTGATACACCATCCGCCCCTGCTCCGGCAGGGAAAAGCCGATGATATCCGAGGGCATGGTGTCCGGTGTGAACTGCACACGCTTGGTTTCCAGCCCCAGCGCCTTGGAAAAGGCCAGCGCCATGGTGGTCTTACCCACCCCCGGCACGTCCTCCAGCAGCACATGGCCCTGGGCCAGAATGGAGATCCAAACCTTCTCCACCACATCGTCCTTGCCGACGATGACTTTCCGCACTTCCCGCAGAATTTTCTCCGTTACTTCGTACATATTTTCCTCCGCTTGCTCCAAATCACGATGCCTGCGGCCACCACTACCACGGCGGCGCCTGCGGCGATCCATACTACGGCGCCGGAACCGGAGGTGGTCACCTCCGCCGCAACCCGCAGCTCATATGCCTGCGCCGGATCCTCCGGCGTGATCTCCAGGGAAAGCTCCTGCATCCGATCCAGCAGCGCCCCGGCAGCGAACACATAGCTGCGCTCGGCGGCGGGGATTTCCAGATACCGGGTATACAGAGCCTGCACCTCCTCCGGCGTGGCCACCGCCACATCCGTCAGTGCCTCGTTCAGGGCCGCCACCTGCATCTTCACATCCTCCGGTATCTCCTCCCGGAAGTCATACAGGCTCCGGCGGGCAGCGGACAGCCGCTCCATGGCCTCCTGTGCCAGAAGGGCTTGCTCCGTGGCCATGACATCGGAGCCGTCCGTCAGAATATGGCGGAAGGTGCCGTCGTCCAGCCGGTAGCGCATCAGCCCGTCCACGGCGCTGATGCCGTTTTTCACGAACCGGGCGTCCGTGGCCGGGTCCACTCCCAAGCTGCACAGGGCGATGATGACCTGCGCCGTGCTCTCCAGATTGGCGGCGTCCCAGCTGATGAAATCGCCCTCCGCCGTCTGCTGGTCAGACAGCCACGCCAGTGCCCGGCGCACCACCTCCCGGATGGTCACAGACTCCCCGGAGGTTCCGGTATACGTCACTGTGCTGTTCTGATAGGGCGCCAGCGCCTGCAAGGTCATGGCTGTCAGATCCACGTCCGAGTTCCCTACCGTCAGGCCGAAGCCGCCCTCCGGCTCCTGCGCTGCCACCAGTGCCTGCAAAATAGTGGCTCTGGTGTAGACGGCATCCTCCGGCACGGCGAAGCGGGCGCTGTCCAGAGCGATCAGGCCGAAGATCCAGCCGTTGAGTCCCTGTGTTCCCAGAGATTTGGCGGCGGTGAATTGATATACGCCGTCGGCCAGCAGGTTCACCGACCGACCGTTCTTGTCCCGGCCGAAGGCGGTGGGGTCCGCTCCCAGCGCCAGCGCCGTCAGGGCGGTGCGCTGCCACTCCGTGGCTCGCAAGCGGTCCAAGCCCCCCTGCTCCCGGTACATCCGGGTCACATAGCGCTCCAGTGCCTTGCGGTAAGCGGAGGTATCCCCCTCCGTACCGGCCCGGCTCACGGCGATGGCCACCCAGTCGCTGACGGAGTCTCCCGCCGTCAGCTTGTCGCTTTGCAGCAGTGTCTCCGTCGTGCAGCCCTGCGCCGCCGCCAGCGCATCCAGCGTCTCCTGCCCATAGGCGGGGATCACTAGCACCAGTGTCAGCAGCAGCGTCAGCAGGCGGCAGCAGCCCTTTCTCATTCTATCGTTCACATCTCGCTCCTGTCATAGCGTAGTCCGGCAGTCTGCGCCGCCGGGGAATCCACCCGGCATTGACCGCCGGGATCGGCTCCCGCTTCTGCTCCCCGCAGCGGGAGCAGGTGTATTCGATGTAGCCCGGTGTTCCGTCCTCTCCCGGCTCCGTGCGTCCCGTCTCCACGAAATCATGCCCCAGAGGCGGCACCTCCTGCTGATCCTTCCGATCGCCGCAGACGGTGCAGACGGTGCTGATCTCGCCGGGATGGGTGCAGTCCGGCGCCACTGTCTGTGTCGGCTCACCCCAGACGTGCTCCTCAATGTAGGTGCCGTTGAGCCACTTACCGCAATAGCTGGGCAGCAGACCGTAGCTGCCGCCGGTGGAACTGTATCCGCCGATGTCCTTGCCGTAGGCCAGCGTGAAGCGCAGATACAGGGTATCGCCGTCGGTGAGGTAATAGCCGGACAGGCCCTTACCGGCATAGGTATTGCCGCCCACAGAGTACATCCAGCCGGAGCCCTGAGTATAGTCGAACTCGCCCAGACTGTTGTTATCCGTCTGGCCCGTCAGGGTCAGGCCGTCCTGCAGGATCTTGCTCCACAGGTTCTCCGGGATGGCGGGATAGTCCATCATGCCGCCCCGGCTGATGCGCCGCAGATAGAAGCCCACGTCCATGGAGCCGGAGTATTCGTACTCGTAGCCCCACTCCTCCAGCGCCTCGATAACGGCATAGGAGGCCGGGGTATTCTGGCGAATTTTGTAGGTATACGGCTCCTCCATCACATCCAGTCCCACGGTGGTGGCGTCGATGACGATATAGGCCGTGCCGATGACGTCGCCGGTATCCACGAAGCGGTAGAGAACGCGATAGGACACGAAGGCGGAGTTGCCCTCCCCGTCCCAGGCCCGGATGGTAATGGTGTGCTCCACCGTATCGCCCACGATGGGATCCGGAAAGTAGAGCTGATACTCGTACACCGGGCCGCCGGTGGGGCCTGTGATGCGCTTTCCGTCCATCTGCACCTCGATCTGGCTGGCGTAGAGGGGAGAGCCTGTGTAGGCCGTGGCCTTCACCGTCAGGGTGAAGTTGCGGTTGCTGGTCTCCGTCACGCCGTCCAGATTGGTGACGATGGTGGGGGGATGCTCACCGATGGTGGGATGATCCTCATCGGCCTTCTGTGCTACATACCGGATGGAGAAGCGAACCTCCTCCACCGTGGTGTTCCCCTTCTTGCGGTAGAGGGTAATGTGGTTGGTCTCATTCCGCACCATCCGAGCGGTGTAGTTCTTGCCGTCGGCGCCGGTGAGATACCGGCCGTTCATGGGGGTATCGCTGTTTTGCAGCTTCACCTTCAGCGTCTCGCCGTTGGGGTTGATGAGATAGGCGTAAAAGGGCAGCGTGTCATCTGTCAGCTGGTTATAGGTGATCTCACAGTTGCTGAGATCCGTGATGATGCGGGTGCTGGTATCGTCGGAGGGACCGGGCTCCGGGTCCACCGGGCCGGGGCCGTCGTTATCGCCCTTGCCGGGATTATCGCCGGGCTGCGGATTATCGCCGGGCTGCTCCGGCTGCTCCGGATTGTCTGTGGGATTCTCCGGCTGCTCCGGGGCATCGGGTTCCTCCTGGGGCGGCTCCTCGTCCGGCTGCTCCGGAGTCTCCGGCTCTTCCGGTTCCTCCGGCGGCTCTTCATCTTCCGGTTCCTCCGGCTGCTCCGGGACATTGGGCTTCTCCTGCTGGGAGGCGCCTCCCTGTCCCTCGGTGCGGATAGTCTGGGCCGGGGGCTGGGGCAGCGGCTCCGGCTCCTGCGTGGAAAGGCCCATCCCGGACAGCACCAGCAGCACCACCAAGGCCGCCGCCAGCACCAGCGCTCCGCCCCGCCATAGATAGGGTCGAATCTTCTTCATATACTCCTCATTCTCTGTGCCGCCGCTCCCGCAGTGTACGGGAGCAGGCGCAAAAAAAATATGGGGTCATCCTGCGTGGCAGAATAACACCATAACCATTCCTGGGATCATTCTAACGGCAACAGTAGGTCTCCCGGCTCGCATCTCAAGCGGCGATCTCCCCTGCCTTCTCAGAAGCACGCTTCCAATGGCTGACTTTCGTCGGCGGGATAGACACCTCGATGCACACGGTGTTGGTCAACGTGGGGCTCGTCCCCGTTCCCTTGTTCAGCTTTGCGCCTGACCCCACGGGCCTTTGCAGCGCATTGCCACTGTCCGTATCTATCGGGAAGTATTATATTCTATCCCATGTGGAAATGCAAGGAAAATGCGGAGAGCCGTCGAAAGATTTTCTTGGCTTATGTACGAAATCGTACTAAAATATGCTTGTCCGGTTTCGGACATTATTGCGGAGGACTTTCTTTTCATGCGTATTCAACTATCCGAGCACTTCACCTATCGAAAACTGCTGCGCTTCACTCTGCCGTCTGTCATCATGATGGTGTGTACCTCCATCTACGGCGTGGTGGACGGTGTTTTCGTGTCCAACTTTGTGGGCTCCGATGCCTTTGCTGCCGTGAACCTCATTATGCCGTTTCTCATGGTGTTGGGTGCCGTGGGCTTCATGCTGGGTACCGGTGGCAGTGCGCTGGTGGCGTACACCCTGGGAGCCGGCAACGAAAAGCGTGCCAACGAGCTCTTCTTCCTGCTGATCTATGTGCTGATTGGGCTGGGTGCCGTGTTCACCATCGGCGGCATTGCCTTTCTCACGCCTATGTCCCGGCTGCTGGGCGCCGACGAGACCATGCTGCCGGTGTGCGTCAGCTACGGACGTATCGTCCTGCTGGGCCTGATCCCCTATATGCTGCAAAACACCTTCCAGAGCTTTCTGGTGACGGCGGAACGGCCTCAGCTGGGCCTGTACGTCACCATTGCCGCCGGCGTCACCATAAACCGTTTTACCCAAGCATGAATGGTACTTACAGGAGTAGGGGGTTAATCCTAGCGCCATTCTGATATAGTTGGAGTAGATCTCATTTCTGTATGTTGGACTACTTTTCACCCAATCCAAAAAACTTGCTAAACTATCATTTAGGCAAGGTTGCTCGCATAAATCAATTTGCTTCTTTTGCAATCGGCTACTTATCTTTTTGCTTGTGTTATCAGGTAATACCACGCTAAAATTGAAATCGGACAGTAGCCAAATTGCCGCTGGCGTTATTCCGTTAATTTCTTCAAGCCGGATTGTATTGTTAATTTCTATACCCTTATCTTTGCAAAGCCGACGCTCAGCTAGGATAAGCTGTAGCATTGTAACAATCGTTAACCGCTGACCATGATAGAGCCAGGTGATTCGCAGTGAAGCACCCTGAAACAGTGTCAATATCTTTGTTAGTGCCCTTAAGGCATCAATATATAAGCAAATATCATTCATATGTCACATTCTTACCTTCCATTAACCTCACATAAAGGCGAAATCGCCCTGTCTGTCGGTGTGGAGCTTTCGTTTCTTGACGAATCCAGCCAGCGGGAGGTGCTGGAGCAATGCGCCATTAATGACTGCACCCCGTCCTATTCACAGGCATGGCGGATGCACAAGGCCGACCGGGAAGGCGCATCGACCAAGGCAACCATCCAAACCGTTATGTCGGAGAAAAAAGCTAACCAGCGAGAAACAGTGAAAGTCCCCATCTCCCGTCTGCGGGGGGGTCTTCCGCAAGGGCTGGATGCGAAGAAAACAGAAGATTTTATCATCAAGGCTTGCGATCATTATCGCAAATATCTCATCCGCCAGCGCAATCGGGATGAAAGATGAGGAGGTGCCCCTATGGAACAATTCATTCAAAAATATCCGTATAATCAACTTTTTGAAAACAATGCCGACTCGCATTTTTATATGAAAATCGGTGGCACGGTTTATGATGTTACGACTCATTATGACCCCAAGGGGCGGCAGTGCGTGTTGGAGCAGTTCAAGGATCTGCTTTTGCAGAAGGAGTGGAGTCAACCGCACAATCGAAAGAAATCGCCGAAATCAATATAATGGCATATATCCCATTGCTTGATTCGGCTGTCGGAAAGGAGTTAAACGCTATGACAGTCAATAAAAATGCAGACCAGGAAAAAAACACAGCTCTTTACTGCCGCCTTTCGCAGGATGACGGCTTGGACGGAGAGAACAACAGTATTCAGAACCAAGAGTTACTATGTAGAGGGTGGTTTCTGCCACCTAATACATATGACTGCGGCTCATTTGTGATGAATGGAACAGCAGTTGTAGGAAAGGAGCAGAATAATCCTTATAACCGTTGCAAATCAACACAAAAAGGAGCTGATTCTTATGAAATCTCTATTTGAAGAAATGGGCGGCACTTACCGTCAGGAGGGTGATTATCTTAGCGCAAAAGCAATAGTATTATGTGAATACGTCATTCATGTTGTGTGAATTTCTGTTCTTCTCCTTGCAATCACCCCATCTGTGCAATATGAAACAAAATGATTAGCGAGTTTTTTTCTCTACACCCCTTGCAAACCAGAAAAAAGCGCGGTATAATATGACCGAAAGAACCGAATCGGTCATATTTAAGGAGGCGTGGGCTTGGCTTTTACCGATTACGAGACTGAGCAGCTCCGCAAGGCGTTGCTGAAGGAAACGAGACATTGTGCTGTCACGCTGGGGATGAAGAAAACCTCAGTGGATCAACTGACAAAGGCTGTCGGTATCGCAAAAGGCTCGTTTTATAAATTCTACGAATCCAAGGAGATGGCCTTCTTCGCGGTTCTGGAAAGTATCCACTCCGAGCTTTACGGGGTGGCTGACCAGGCGTTGCACAGAAATGGCGGCCTGCCAACATCGGAGCGCGCGGCAGAGGCGGTTCTGGCCGTCTGCCGGAGGCTGTCTGATACTGGCGACATGGTTTTCATTGAACATGACGCCAAGTTACTTTTACAGAGATTGCCGGAGGGCGTCAAAAAGGAACATTACCACGATGACGAGACGCACATCCGTTTGCTTTTGGAGAAATATGACCTTGTGCCGAATCGCGGCATCTCTTTGGCTGCCGCCACGGTACGGGGACTGATCTTGACCGTCTCCCACAAGGAGCAGATTGGGGAACTGTACCCGCAGGTGCTGGAAACGCTGGTGTACGGCGCTTGCAGGGAGCTATTTGAATAAGCCGAAAGGCCGCAGAAATGCGGCTTTTCCAAGACATGCCGATTAGTTGTCTCTAACTGCGTGGCTGCGCACACCGATTAGATAAATCTAACGCAAAAAGGAAAGAAAGAGATGCGAGAACACAAGAATTTCTGGGACAAAAATGCCGGACGTTACGACCGCTTCATGCGAAAGGATCGGGCGGCGTATGACGAGATGTATGAGCTGATCCGGCCGGTCGTGCGGCACAAGACGGTGCTGGAGCTTGCTACCGGCACGGGATTGATCGCAAAACACATCGTAAACGCGGCGGCGCACATCGAGGCGACGGACGCCTCCCCGGAGATGATCGCCGAGGCGAAGCGGGATAACCGCTCTGCCAAGCTGCACTTCTCCGTGCAGGATATGTTCCGCCTGCCCTATGCGAACCAGTCCTTTGATGTGGTGATCGTGTCCAACGCGCTGCATATCGTGCCGCAGCCGGAAAAAGCCCTGCAAGAGATAAAACGGGTACTGAAGGACGACGGTGTGCTCATCGCGCCGACCTTCACCCATGCGGGAAACTCGTTTTCCGGCAAGGTCAGGGCATTTTTTATGAAGCGTGTGGGCTTTCCCCTCCACAGCAAGTGGACGAGCGAGGAATACCTGCGCTTCCTACGGCAAAACGGCTGGGCGGTGCGGAAAAGCGCTG
>ENA-OUQH01000803-OUQH01000803.1-human-gut-metagenome-genome-assembly--contig:-NODE-803-length-22122-cov-10.065120_pt1 | contig 22122 bp, 18 predicted proteins | sample MGYA00237948_ERZ548828 | MGnify/ENA primary metagenome ERZ548828 (study PRJEB26490, sample SAMN05194711) | human gut metagenome | biome: terrestrial biome; feature: human-associated habitat; material...
GCCCATGCCACCCATTCAACATCGAGGTTAAATCACTATAGAATAGCATAGAAAGTTTGATTGTCAATAGCGGCTTGACCCTATTTTGAATGTTTTCCGCATATTTCACCCTATGATCCCAATTTTGTTGCCGTTTTCGTAAATGTCCGTGCCATCTTTGCTGTGATTAGGTCCCTCGTACTCTACCCATCCGAAGCCCGCCACATAGACTTTGTCGCCGGGGTGCAGTTCTTTAGAAGGCTGTGGCGGAGTTGGCTCTGGTGCGGAATTCTTAGCGGGTGCCTGCCCCGCGGAAAGCTGGAGTTCGGAAGCTACGGGTGTTTCAATAGGCCCTGTCTTCGGTTCAGGTTGCTCTTCTTGGGGCGCTTCTTGTTGCGGAATCGTTCTTTTTTCCTTCTCTGCCAGTGTTGCTGGTTCCTCAATTTCCGCAACGGTCGCTTCCTTGGCGCTCACAGCGGTTTCTGCGGCTGGGACGGGTGTTTCCTCGACCGCGTTGCCATGTGGCCACACAGCGGCGCACAGGGCGACACATGCGGCAATCATTGTCACTATGATGAGTTTCTTCATTTCTCTTCCTCCTTAGATGCGAAACGAGCGCCTGATCTCATTGCCGTTTGGCAGGAGACTGAGCGCTCGTTTTCGTAGTGATTCAATTCTACGGAGAGTTTCCACGCCAGTTCAAATCCAGCGATAAAGCTGTCGATGGAGGTCTCCTCCGCAATACGGTCTTTTGCGTCGATGATCTGGAGCACCAGCCGACGCTCCGGCTTTCCCAACGCACCGCTAAGTGCTTGATGGCATTCCTCGATTTCCTGTTTCTGAGCTGGAAGTTCAGGTGGGGTGTAGAAACAGTCGTATAGGTCTTTTAGCAGCTTGTATTTCATGCGCTCGCCTCCTTGCAGCACAAACATATACCACAGTTCGACGGAAACAGCTACTGAAACTTTTAAGAAAAATAGCGGCTGGAACATTACGTTTCAGCCACTATTGGGGATGTGGGGTACTCGTGGCGTGGGCTCGCAGGTTAGCTATACCCCATAGGTCATATTGCCAAACATCTTCATTGATGCACTAATCAACACCAAGCAACACCAAGAGAGTTAATTATATAAATACTGTGCACAAACTTTCTCCTGTAATCCTGTGTTATACAGTCTTTAAAGATAAATCCTTATAAAAATGGTCTTCAACAATGTGATTGAGCTGAGCAGATATTTCTGAAAAGTTCCTATTCAAATCAAGTGTTTTCACACTGATTTGATTACCGCTCATCCGATAGCGGTTGTCCGGCTGGATTGCCTCGTCTGTTGCGGCATACAGGAGCATCCCGGACACTTGATGCGGTTCGCTGCCGAATTCCGCCTCTTTGTTCTTCACATAGGTGAAAATCTGATACAGATTGCCAGAATGTAGGGTATGCACATCATACTGAGCCTGCGTGGTATACGTATAGTACTTGGCATCAATGATCAGGATCTCGTTGCCTCTGGTCAGCATAATATCGCTTTGCATGACCGGAAGCATAGTGCCAATTCCATCGTCCAACGCCCATGGGATATGAGATGCCGTTGTCGTTACCTGCGGACATTCCTTGGCATAATACTCCAGTATGAACTTTTCATACAGTCGGTTCATACGCTGCTCGTCGATGAAGGAAGCCAAGTGATATTCGCCGGACTCCGTAGTCAACAGCATTCCTTCGAGAATCAGCTGGCACAGACTGATAAGCATACGATAGGTATTGTTGTTCCTCTGGAATCGAATTGCTGACCAGCGGATCGTAGTAGGATCGATTGTGTCAACATTCGAGAAGAACAACAGTTCCTTCTTCAAATCACTTTTATACGCTTGATCCACCCTCGTGTGCTGGAGCAGAAGCATAACGGTTGTTTTAAGAATCTGGTTCAGCAGATTGTTTTCGGATAGCTCATCATATTCACAGGTCAATACTCGCTTTCTTGATAGGCGGTTCTGAATGGTCCCCGGCATATCAATCTTGCCACGGACTACCGCAGCATCCTCTTTGCGGTTCAAATACTCCCGATACAGCCCCTGTTTCAACTGTCTACTGATGCCCTTTGCCAGAATCGCAGCGAAGAGGTTATGTATGTTTTCGAACTCTTCGGTAGCAACATCCTCATAGCCGCCCTGATTCAGAGTCGTGAAGGCATACGAAAGCATATAATATATGTTTTTTATGAAGATGCTCTTATCCTTGATCATTGAAACACACCCTGCAAAATATTCTCCCAACGCTGGAGTTTGTTTGCATCATCGAACCAGTACTCGCTGAGCATCGGCAGAATATCATAGTCGACAATGGAGTGTAGCCACTCATCCGTGCAGATATCTCTGCCGCAGAAATAGCTGTGGCCGATGCAGAAACCCTTACCCAGCGATTTATCTGAGGTAATTTCGCGATTCAGGTCCTTAACTTTGGATACCAGTTCGTTCAGCGTTTCGTTATTCAGCCCGTTCTGATAATGGATGAAGCCCTCGGAATCAAAACCAGGTTCGACCTCAAAGAAGCTGAAGCGGCGACGGAGCGCATAGTCGATCATGGCAAGACTGCGGTCTGCCGTGTTCATCATACCGATGATATATAGGTTCTTGGGGACGGAGAAAGAGAGCCCATTGTATGCCAGCGTTGCCTTGGTGCCCCGGTAATCTCTTTCAATCAGCATGAGTAGCTCACCAAAAATTTTGCTCATGTTGCCACGATTGATCTCATCGATAATGAAGAAAAATTCCTTGTCCGGCCGATTGGCGACTTTCTGGCAGAAACGATAGAAAATGCCGTATTTCAATTCAAACCCATCCTCTACAGGCTTGTAGCCCATCATAAAGTCCTCATAGGAATAATTCTGATGGAACTGAACAAACTCGATACGGCTATCATCCTTTTCTCCCATCATAGACCATGCCAGACGCCTTGCGGCGAAGGTTTTGCCGACGCCAGGAGCCCCCTGCAGGATGATGTTCTTCTTGTTGCGGAGAACTGCCACAAGGTTTTCATAGCGTTTTTCGGTCATATATACTTCATCAAGAAAATCGCTCTTTGTGTAAGCATCAATGGAAGCTTCCACAGTAACAGGATTTTCTTCACGAATCATATCGAGGATGAAGTCATATTCGCCCCTTGTGAGTTTGAACAGGCTGCCCTGCGGATTCTGGAAATACTCCATGCGTTCCAGTTCCGGGCATTCCTTCAGCGTCGCATAGTCAATGGGAGAAGTCAAGCCTTCCACTTTTTCGAAGAGTAACTTTTCACCGTCCTGTTCTGCACTGATACGGCCGATTGCTACAATCTGCTTTGCCGGATTAGACTCATAGCCGATAATCATGTCACCGGCTTTCGCATCCAAGAAGTTCTGAAAAATACGGCGTTTGTTACCGTTTTCATTGTAGAGCGTGTAGGACTGCACTTCTCCGACGGCAATGTCGGAAAAACTCCAGATTTTTGGATTTGCATTCAGCCACCAATAGCCGTGGTCTTCTTCGCCGGGAGCTGCTTTCACATACAGTTCAATCCCGGACAGATCAATCTTATCCAGGGCGGCGGACAGCTCGTCACGAAGCCTCCAGGTGTAAGAGCCTTGTTCATCTTTTGACGCATAGCGTCCCACATAGAGAATCGGCCACCACTTCGTGTTTTCCGTATCCTCTTCCATAACCGGGCAGCCGGTTTTATCCGCAATTCTTCTGGCAAGCGCAGACGATCCGACACTGTAAAAATTCTTGGATTCGCCGTATTTGACTGCAAGCTGCGTGCAGGTGGCCTGACCGCCGTAGTCTTTCATGCGCTTCATGATTTCAAGACTTCCGGTAGTGAATATCTCGGGATTACCCAGTAGTTTCACCCAATCGTCCTCAGAGAAGCCGGGAGTATATGTTGCTGGAAACCACTCGCTCTCCGCTTGAATTTCTGAATCCTTCTGTGCGTAAAATCTGCTGATATAAAATCCCACATCGATGGTCAGCGTTTTGAGTTCAGGGTCGGGATAGCAGGTGGCCGTCATCTGTGACTGAAACAGATTGACGAGTTCCTTGTCCTCTTTGATGGCAAGGCTGATTTCATCGTAGAGCTTCAGAAAGTTTCGGATGTTATCGGCATAGGCACCTTTCTTGAAATGGTATTCCGCTTCAAGCTCATTTGCGACGGTTTTTACTTCACCGAACTTATAGATGTAATACTTATCCGGATAACGCAGCCAGAGATAGGTACTGATGGCGTTCTCATACTGGTAATGCTGCGCAGCACCGTTTCCGTATTTCTCAAGTAGAATAGAGGACTGCAATTTAAACGCATTCATGCGCTCATACACATCCTTGCTCTCGTCGAACAAGGCAATAAACATTGCTCGGACCTCTTCCGGAGCGGCTTTGGCAAAGCCAACAATCATACTCTTCGGGAAGTTGTTACTGGAAGCCAGCAGATTAGAGGTCTTGTCAAGGGAGCGATTCAGCATTTCAGGGAAATTCTGAGCGTTCACATCCCAATTGTCCTGAAACCATTTCACAGCTTCCCATTTGTATTTTTCGTTGCCCCACTGCGTGGAGACAAAATTCTGCGTGTAGTGCGCCAGTACATCTTTCAATCGAAACTTGTCAAACATGATGCTACCCCTTTATGCCTCTCTCAGGCTTTTATAAATCTCATCTGTAAAGATACCAAGGACCTGTCGCTTGATCTCATCGTTGCTGAGAAGAAGCGAGAAGAAATCCTGGTTCTGCTCCAAGCCCTCAATCAGTGCATCGTCAATGTCATCAAAATACGAAAATTCAAAATCTTTGACGGTATTATTCCGCGCGCTGGTTTTCAGCTTATCGGACTTCAGCAGAATATCCCGAATCTGCAGCATAGCCTTGACTGCTACATCATTATCGTAGGCTTTTCCCGTGCGGCTATTGATTTCAGCGATGATCTGGGAAAGCCGTTCTTCCTTCGCTTCGGTCAGGCCAAAACTCTCGGCGGTCGGCAGCTTTACCACAGGCTGTGCGACAAGGTTTTGAGTCGTATGTTCCTCCGCCTTTTTCTGAACAAAATTGGTGGCCTTGATTTTACCGTCCAGATTATATCCGCCGCCTGGATGCTTGATATTGATGTAAGCCAGCAAATAAGTGATGAAGTTGTACTTTTTATGCAGGTCGGTATCCTCGAAACAGGACACCTGCAGCAGAAACTCATAAAACCGGACGAAATGGCGCATCATGGACACGATCTCATGCTGTTTGATTAATTCGTATTGCTCGATCCTATTCTTTGCCCGCTTGAAGTAGAAAGTCAGCTTCTGCTTATCCTTGGAGGAGATATTCCCCTTGTAGAGCAGTTCGTTGGCTTTTTCAATATCATCAGGGTCAAGAATAGTATACGCATCGATCTGTGCCTCCAAATCGTAGATCGCCGTCGGCGTTACGGAGGTGGAAAGCAAGGTGGTCGTATAATACGGTGCGAACGCCGCCTTGATGTCCTCGTATGTATTCACAAAGTCCAGCACAAAGGTTTTCTTCTCGAACGGTGGGCAGATTCGGTTCAGGCGTGAAAGCGTCTGAACGGCAGAAACACCGTTCAGCTTCTTGAGGACATACATGGCGCAGAGCTTCGGCTGGTCGAATCCGGTCTGATACTTGTTGGCAACCAGCAGCACTTGATAGTCATCCTTGTCGAATTCCTTTGTCAGCCGATCCTCCGGGAAGCCGTTCATGGATGCCTCAGAGTATTCGGTGTCATCGTCCGGCAGCTTCACCTTACCGGAGAAAGCGACCAATGCCTTGATATCGGTGTAGCCTTTTTTCTGAGTGTAATTCTCAAACGCCTGACGGTATTTGACCGCACCCTGTCGGGAAGCGGTAATGACCATTGCTTTTGCCATACCACAGAGCTCTGGCATAACCGTGGTGCGGAAATGCTCCACGATGACCTCTACACGCTGCGCAATGTTCGTTTCATGCAGCTCCACAAAACGGGCAATCTGCCGCTTTGCATCGACTGTTTTGCAACGTGGGTCTTCCTCAATCTCTTTGTTAATCTGATAGAAGGTGTCGTAAGTCGTATAGTTCTGAAGGACATCGAGAATAAAGCCTTCCTCAATGGCTTGCTTCATAGAGTAGATATGGAATGCCTCACGCTGACCTTTCGTGTTCAGGCGACCGAACAGCTGAATGGTCGTAGGCTTCGGTGTGGCAGTGAATGCAAACATGGACACGTTGGCCTGCTTGCCATTTCTGCGGATCTCGTCCGTAATCATATCTTCAACATCGGCAGATTCCTGCTCACCGGCACCCAGCGACTTTGTGACAGCTGCCATATCCTTACCCGCGGTGGAGGAATGCGCCTCATCGATAATGACCGCAAAACGCTTGTTTTTCAGCCCTGCGACGCTGTCCACGATATATGGGAATTTCTGAATTGTGGTGGCGATGATTTTTGTATTGCCGTTCAGAGCAATAGCAAGGTCAGCAGAGTTGCACTTATCGTCCATAACACGGATAAGCCCGGCTTTATGCTCCATGCCCATGATGGCTTTTTGTAGCTGACGGTCAACCACGACTCGGTCGGTGATGATCACAACATTGTCAAAGATGATTTTGTTGTTTGCATCGTGCAGCGAAGTCAGACGGTGCGCCAGCCATGCGATAGAGTTCGTTTTGCCGGAGCCTGCACTGTGCTGAATCAGATAATTCTGTGTTGTGCCATTGTCACGGACATCCCCCAGCAGTTTGCGGATCACATCGAGCTGGTGATACCGAGGAAATATGACATTTTCAGACTTTTTTGTTTTTCCTGTCAGCTCGTCCTTGCTTTCCTTGGTTTCAATAAAGATGAACTTGCTGATGAGGTCAAGGACGGTATCCTTGGTCAGAATATCCTCCCACATATAGGCCACGCTGTATTTGTCTTTGAAGGTGGGGTTACCCGCACCGGCATTGACACCTTCGCCGTTGCCCATGTTGAAGGGCAGGAAGAAGGTGGCATTGCCTGCGAGCTTGGTGGTCATATAGACCTGTTCCAGATCCATAGCGAAGTTCACAAGGCAGCCCGCCTTAAACCAGAACAGGCGGGTTTTCGGGTCACGGTCAACGCGGAACTGATAGATGGCATCCTGATAGGACTGACCTGCGGCATTGCATTTTAGCTCAAAGGACATGATGGCAAGACCGTTCAGGAAAATCACCAGGTCAATACGCTCATCGTCGCTTGCCCAGACCTCCTCCATGACGGAGAAAATATTCTTCTCGTACCTTGCCAGCAGTTCCCGGTTAAAGGTTGTAGCTGGTTTGGTATACATGAGTTCCAGCTTCATGTTGGAGATCTCGATGCCATGCTTCAGCACGTCCAGCAGGCTGCCGCGTGCTTTTGTGACCTCGGCATTGATGAAGCTGACGAGGGTATCCTCCAGATCGGCTTTGTAGATTTTGCGGAGCGCCGCCATCTCATCCGACTGGGTATCGTTCAGAAACTGAAACAGCAACTCCCGATCCATGGCAAAAAGGCGGTCATAGCTTGTCGCTTTGCGGACGATGTAACCGTTGTCCTGCGAGAGCCTGTCCATGATGAAATGCTGATATTCTTTTTCGGAGAGAATACTTGTCATTTCTTTCGTTCCTCCTTGTGCCGCTTTTGTATGGCTGCAACCGCTTTTGAATTGAAATGTGCATGGCGAATCAAGTGATACCCATCCTCATCGGCGTAAAGTACACGTTGCGGTTGATTGTCGTTCGACACTTGAATTTCAACCCATCTACGTTCTGGATACTGCGAGGAGCCAATTGAAAAAATAACTGCTCCGTTTTTCTCAAGCGCATCCAAAGCTGCATTGTATTCGCTCCGTGCGATGGTATAATCCACGTCAAATAGATTTGCAAAAGCGGCTGTAGCATGAGCCAAGCTGTCGAACTCAGCATCCTGTGTTTTAGCCAATTTAAAATCGGCTTCCGCAACAAGCAAGGCTGCGCCCCAGAACTCAGATTCTATGAATTCAACCTTCATGAGACGGGTACCTCCTTCTTGCCGGTTACATACTCAAAAATCAAAGATTTCTTGTATTCGTCGAGTATTGCAAGCTGTGCTTTTTTATCAGCGATAACAGCATCTGCTTTTGAAAGCACAGAATCAATGTGCTTTACGATGGCATTCTGCTCATTCAGCGGCGGTACCGGATAGGAAAGCTCCGCCAGCTTGTTCCACCGAAGGTCACAGGAACGCACACGAATACCGGTCGCCAAAGCAAGAAACACATCACTGTAAGCCATGCTGCGAAGATAATACATGATGTATCGCTTGCACTGGTCGGTATCCAGTACATTGAGAACAGGAGAAGCCTTTCCCCTTGAATCAGAAATACCGATAGAGCCAGCAAAGCCATCCATACCATGTACAACTAAATCACCGACATCAATGCCTTGATAGCCGATTTCCTTATCGGACATCGTAAAGCCTTCTTCACGGCGATTACTTCTAAGAGTAACCTCACCATCACGGAAACAAGTGATTACACCGTCATCCTCGCGCACGGGCTTCTGCATATAGTGAAGAATGTATTTGCCACGGACAACATCCCAGTGTGCGGGCATATTGCCGATCCACTGAATCCCGCTATCTTTCATCTCCGCATTCGGGTTCAGTCCCTTTGTGACGGTTTCGGTGATGACCGACCGCTTGTACTGCTCCAGTGTGTCGATTTGGGTTTGAATGTCAGCGGTCAGCGCATCGATCTCGGCACATTTAGTGTCAAGGAAATCGGCGATGCGCTGTTGTTCGTCAACAGGCGGACAAGGAATATAGGTATTTCCAAAGTCAGCAAAAGCTATATTCTTTCCATCCCGAAGCGTCATAGTATAGGAGTTCATTTTTTCAATAAAACCGCTATCCTTAAACAAGTACTTATAGTACCCCCTGGCAACTTTGACAACCGGGTAAAACACCTGATATGCCGGAGAAACGACACCCTCGTATTCTGAGTATTCAAATCCTCCTTGGAAACTTCTTAGGCTGATACAGAAGTCGCCCTTATGAATTGTTTTCAATGCAGATAAATTAGCATTTTCGTTGAGTTTCACAGCGTTCATTCCACTACGGTCTTCATAAACTGACTGCGGCACAACGCCATATTTTTGTGTAGGAGAAAGCAGTTGTAACTCTATAGTATTTCCACGCAAGTTGCGTTGAGTAAACATATATTTACCCTTATACAGTTCCCATGAGGTTGGAATTTCTCCAATCCATTCAAAGCCGCTATTCTTAGTTGTTCTCATCAGCTGACACCTCCGTTCCAACTTTTTCCTTTCGCCTGCGGACTATTATTGCGGCAATGGCAACAATACCAACAACAGCGACAACGCCGCCTAAAATGCTCAGTACCAGCACCCAATTATCCGTCAGCCATTTCACCGCTGCAATGATTCCGTAGGTGACTGCCCACAGAGCGACAAACAGAATCAGGCGAATGAGCCAATGAAAGAAAGAGCCGCTTGTGCTTCCGTCAATCATCCCGCCGCTGTACATATCACCAACGCAACGGTAAGCAACAGCATACGCAACGACACCGATCACAGCCAAAATCAGATACTCCCAGTTCCATTCTATAGGGAGCCCAAAAGGGTCGGTCAGTATTTCGAATATAAACTTAAACACCCTCGCAGACCTCCTTTACTCGAACAACTTCGCCACACGCTCAGTCACGGAAAGTTCCAATTCCTTAAATCTGGTCTCAAGTTCCTCGCTCGGCGTAGATGGCTGATATTTGTAGAAATATCGTGTGAACGGGATTTCTGCACCGGTCTTGATGACAGGCTTTTTCTTTCCGAGATCTTCTTCAAAGAAAGCGGCGGCATCCGGGATGTGCGGCAGAACCTCTCTTGCCATATAATCCTCGATGCGTTCTTCCCACTTCACCAGTTCGGTGTCCTTGGTTTCCTTATCATAGATGATGTTACCCTTGCGGTCACGCTGAATCTCGGCATTCTTGTCCATGACAGAAAGTCCGTCCGCAATCTTTTCCAGTAGCTTCTTGTCAGCAGTTACGGCAGAGAGCGCCTTGGTCAGCATCGGCATGAAAGCTGCTGGGGAGATGTAGGTCTCCCTAGAAACAGCTGCATTCAGTGCGGCGATGATAGCCTCATAGACAGGCTGATTCGTCTGATAAGCCTCCAGTTTTTTCTGGTCTTTGCCGGTCAATTCTTCGGCATTTTCCAGTTCGTCCACCTTGGACTGGTCATAGAGGGAGGAGAGCGAACCCTTGGAGAGCATAGCTTCGATTCGTTCCGTCGTAATGGCATAGCTGCGCTGGAGGGGCTGCATTACCGTGTATTCCCGGTAAATGAACTCCTCGTTCCGATAGATTTTGCAATATTCGTTCTCTGTGAAGTCAGCATACAGCTTGGTAACAGCACTGCGGTCTTCGGGTGAGATCTCATTTTTCTTATCGCCAAGGGCTTTACGCAGCTTTTTGAAGAAAGTAGATGCGTCGATCAGCTGAATTTTCCCCTTGCGTTCCGGACGCTTATTCTTGGAGAGAACCCAAATGTATGTAGCGATGCCGGTGTTATAAAACAGGTCTGTAGGCAGCGCAATGATGGCTTCGATCAGATCGTTTTCCAGCATCCAACGGCGGATCTGGCTCTCGCCGGATGCAGTCCCGCCGGAGAACAGCGGACTGCCGTTTTCGATGATAGCGGCACGGCCAAAGTTATCGTCCATTTTGTCGATGGCAGACTGCAAAAACAGCATCTGCATATCGCCAGAGCCGGGCAACCCTGCGCCCCAGCGACCGTCAAAGCCTTTCTGATACTCTGCGTTGACGGCATCCTCAACGCCTTCGGCGGCATCTTTACCGCCCCATGCAGTACCGAACGGCGGATTTTCAAGCACAAAGCGCATTTTGGTGGACTTGAAACGGTCGGCTTTCATAGTGTCCTGATAGCAGATATTTTCGGCATTCTGTCCCTTGATGAGCATTTCGGCAAGGCACATAGCGTAAGATTCCGGGTTGATCTCCTGACCAAACAGGCGCACATCCGCAGAAGGATTATAACGCTTGATGAAATTGTAGCCGGTGGAGAGCATACCGCCCGTTCCGCAGGCCTGATCCAATATGGTGATGACCTTGCCATCGTCAAAGATATCATCGCAGCCTTCGGCAAGCAGAATATTGACCATCAGCTTGATAATGTCGCGCCCAGTGTAGTGATCACCGGCCTCGGCGTTTTCAGAAAACTTACGGATCAGTTCCTCAAAAATGTATCCCATCTTCACATTGTCGATGGTACGAGGATCAAGGTCAAGTTCGGAGAACGCTTTGATGACAGAGAGCAGCCGGTTATTCTTGTCCATCTTGTCGATTTCTTCGCCAAAGTTCAGACCGCGCTCCTTGGACATCAAGATTTCCAACACATTTGCGGAAAATCCCTGCAGATAGCTCTTAAAATTGGCGGCAATATGGTCTGCGTCATTTACAAGCTCTGCAAGGTCAAATTCACTGGTGTTATAAAACTGGAAGCCGGCAATGCGATACATCGCCTTTGCCGGGAAATTCGGGTTTGCTTTGAACTGCTCAACGACTTTCTGCTTGGTGGGCGCAAGAGCACACTCAAAGCGGCGGATGATCGTCATCGGAATGATGACATCCTTGTACTTGTCGCTGCGGTACGGTCCACGCAGTTTGTTTGCGATGGACCAGATAAAGTTTACTTCGGTGGAAACATCGACAGGTGAATCGTCCCACATTGCATCTATCATCTGCTTATTAGCCATTTACTTTTCCTCATTTCTCTATTTATGTAGCTATTATCAGCTGGAAATCATTCATCCTCCTGAAGCAAGAAAAGTGCGTTGTTATTTATCTGGTACAATCTCCATGATATCTTCGATACCGCAATCCAACGCAGTGCATATCTTTAAGAGAATCTCTGTAGTGACATGCCCGTTTCTTCCCATCTTAGTAACGGATGCAGGGCTGATACCCGCCTTTTCGCATAGATCCTTCTTCTTCATATCCTTGTCGATAAGTAGCTTCCAGAGTTTTTTATAACTTATGGCCATAAAGTATCTCTCCTATACTTATTAAACGATGCTCTGCCGTTGGCAGCGCATTTGGTCTATCACAGCTATACTGCCAAGGCCTATTCCAACGACTGTTAGTGCTATTTTATGGTAGCATATTTGAGCAAAAAAGGCAAGAAAATGATAAATTCGCATGATCTTTTACCTGATTTTAAAGTTCAAGGGCACTCAGTAATGCTACCGAGTACCCTTGACACAGAAATAATATATTTACCTTTAGTTTGATTTAAAATGCACTTTTTCCTTTGCTTTCACTATTTGAATTTGCTTGTCCTGTTGAAGTTGTAGTATGACGCACTCATTCTTGAGAACTATGTCGTCGTTCCCATCTCGTAGAGTAGGTAATCTCAACAGCATAAGCACTCGGTTTAACTCTGCTGCGTCTATAACCCAGCACCAATTTTTGCGGTTACTTTTATCCGGAATCGGTATGCTTCGAAATGACAAATACTGCCCGGTTTTCTCTTTGTTATACATAACGGGGAGAGAAGTATCTTCTTGTCTAATCAAATTAATTGTTTGGAACGGCTGTCTTCCACGATACTCCAAGTATAACTTGTACAAATAAAAAACATAATCATGTGTCAGTCGACATACACGCTTCAAATCAAAGGACACCGTGTCCGAGGTTTTATCAAAATCTTTAAAAGAAAGTAACCGTGGAGAATGTTCTTTTGAGAGTACAATTTCAAACGCATCTTCTGCCTGTATTCGCAATGTTTTAGTAGCCAAGAAAAATTGCTGTAACTTGGAGTAGTACTCTACCATATAATCCGGCATTAGCATAAGTTGCTCCTGACCAATGGAATTTGAAAGGGAAATCTTACATTCTCCGGTCGAATTGAATGAACACAAATTCAAAATTTCATTCGCTATGTATTCACGCTTTTGATACTCAACTTGAAGTACTTCACATCCAGCATCAAGCTTCTTTCTAAAACTATAAATTGATGCACTCCTCAAGTCATTAGTCCATTTTTCAAAATCGGTCTGAGGACGAACTTTTGCAGGTAGTAACTCTGCTAATGCATTTTTAGGCGTACGCGTTATACTCCTGGCCATGTCACAATCTTGTCCGATTAGGATAAACCATTCATCTTTACTGTTAGTAAAAATATCGCCGGGCGTCACAGGCAAGAAGTAATCATTGATGGTATAATCAAACGCCTCTAATGTGTTTAACTGCTGGAGATCTGCATCAGGCAAATCCTCATCATCTTCTAAACTATTAATAACCCTCGATAGCCGAATCATTCTTTTTATTGTATCGGCGTCTTTCCGGGGAGCGGTTGATAATAGTCTGATCCAATCATTGATAATTTCATATTCTGACGCTCCCTCAGTCCGCGCTTTCTGCGCAAGGAAAAATGCAATTCCTTTATTTCTAATAGCTTTATCAAAGGCATCACCCAAACTTAATAGCGTTTCAGATTTTAGTTCGGAGATAAAATAATTGTACGCACTTTTCGCAATACAAGATTTTAACTGTTCAGGATGCTCTTTAGACACATATTCAAAATACAAAGCATCAGTGATCTCTTCATACATTTCTTTGGATGAGAAAATGCTGCCGATAATATTTCGGCGCATGCCAGTATTTCTATCCAAGATCACCTGAATAACTTCTTTTGCTCTATTAGAGCCAGATAAATAGTTATCTACAATACATACAACGGCATGCTCCGGAGCAGCCTGTCCAATATCGTCAGAGAATAAGCTCTGTGTATCAGCAGAAAAATCCGTATAAATGCGAAGAGACTGGGCTCTATTTTCGCTCAAAATATAGTTATTGTAAAGATCATCAAAATAAGCAGGGTGATTAACTCCAATTCCGTATTTAGCGCCAAGCTCATATATTTTCTGAACAGTCTCGCCCTCAAAACGAGAATACTGTTCTTCAAGTAGTACTTTCAATTCGGGATTTACTCTTTCAACCAGCCCAAACGCACAACTAATGTCCCCGTAGGGAATGCTATCCCACACTCCAATTTTATCAAAGCATTCGTCAAATAAAGAAAGAAATTTTGACAGAACCTCATGTAGTGGCTGTGAAATAGATTCAATCTCTGCAAGATATCGACAACGGTCATCGACCGCCATTCGGGTAATATCATACAGAGCTCGCTCTTTTTTGTATTCGCCCTGCTTGAAATCGTCTTCGATGATTACAATGCGATTGCACTCAATAGCCGAAAAAAGTTCTTTATAGCTCATTACAATTCCTCCGAGGTATTGGATACAAGCAAAAATTTATATCTGTTTCCGTATTCATTACGCTCGTCGAGCAATTCGATTTCGCCTCCAAAAGAGTTCAGTAATTTCCGAACAATATATAATCCCATACCGCGACCTTCAGACAACGGCTTACCAGACTGCAATGGCTCAAATAAGATATCTTCCATGCTCTTGGAGACGCCTGTGCCAGTGTCATACACTACAATACCATCAACACCATATTCCTCAATTGCAATGGTATCAGTTCCAGGATAAACGTAGGTGCTATCGCTTAGCGCCCGTTTACGGCGCACATCAATCCAATACAAAGAGTTATTGATCAAATTATAAAAGACATGCAGCAACACCCCTTTGGGAACGAACCATGTCAAATCTTTAGTGCTGCACACAATCTGTACTCTTTCTTTTTTTACCGTTGATAAAAGATTTTTTCGGATATTCGAAATTACACTTTCGATACATTCATGGATGAATTCATCATATGTGCCCTTCTTGATAAAAGTAGTTTCAAGGAACGAATAGAGACTTCCGATTTGATCCAATTTCCCTGAAATGTTCCCGTAGCTGTTTTTGATAGGAATAACATGTTGATTATAGACCCGTACGCCGCTACTTTGAACAAAGTAGTCTTTTAAGAAATCGAAATGTCCACTTGCATCCGGAACAATACCTGTTTTACTTAATGAGTGCAATTCATGTGTAATTGTTTCTGTAATGAGGCCATTAGCCATAAGTTTATAGTTATTGTAAGACTCTACTTCGATAGCTTTTAACTGTGCATCGGCCTCAGAAAGCAACACGGCTGTAGACTCTTGAACAGAAGAATCCTCTTTGATATCAGCATCAAGTTTTCTAACTGTATCTGTAAGAAATGCGTAACTTTGTTGGGGAAGGGCAACTTGATCTGTCCCACTTATCTGCGTTCCGCACCTCAAATGTTCAGAAACATCAGCAAGTGCTTTTTGCATACGCTTATTACGCCGCATCATCTCGCGAAGCGCTGCATCGTTTTTCTTAACACGATTGGAGAGATTCTCTTCTAACAGGCCTTCCTCTGCAAGAAGTGTTTTTACCAGATCGTTTGCCTTTCGATTAAGGTCGTAAAAAAGATAGTTAAATACGACATTGATAAGAAGCTTGAATGCTTCGGATGTTTCATTTGCACTAATGTCTAAGCGTGAACTAATCTCTTGAATATGGTTTTGTCCCGCATCAACCAAGGAAACATATCCAACAGTATTACCGAGATCAAATCGATACCACTGTTGCCCTTTTGTCCTGAATTGTTGAAGTTTAATCCAGTCACTTTCCTTATTTCCTAAAAAGCCAATACGAAATATATCTCGATATAGTTTAATTCCATTATAATCTTCCAGAAAGTATTTTAGCTCTTTCAAAGAATATCGTTTACTTGTCTCGCCTAAATCATAGGCAGCATCGATAATAATCTTATCACCGATTGCTGCTCCCTGTTTAAAACTATAAATTGAGCCAGTGATTGGTGCTATTTTCAGAAGTTCCTCAATTGCAGAAAGTGCTTTTTTTTCGATAAAAGAATCAAAGATTAATTTCTTGTCTTCGTCTTCCGCAACAGCATAGAAATCACAGAGAATATTGTAAAACAAACAAACCAATTCATCTTTTGTCGCAGTAGCTTTAAGCGTATTTTCAATTCTTGTGGAATTGCGTTCCAGTATGTCACGGTAAAAGCTATGTGGCTTTTTTAAGCGCTTAAATGCTTCCGCTTTTACTAATGCCCGATGGACGCGTTCAATAAACCATGGTTTTATGTTCAAACCATAGTTTAACATTCCGTCTTCTGTTGGCTCAAATCGGAAATTGTGAATAGATTCCGCTAAGGCAAGAGTATCATATGGGAACGTGATATCAACTTCGTGTTCATCGAAATAGAATTTAATCTGCGGTATGAATAGTGTGTCCTGCGCATCTGCAAAAGGTGTAATCAGAAAATTGAGCGCTGACTTAAGTTCTCGATTAACCTGAACTTGGAATGCAGTAGTATCCAATGACACCTGCTTGAACTGCGTGGCGTTATCAATATAGTCCTCTAAATTTGTGTTAAAAATAAATAAGCGAGTATGGTGCAAAGTATTAGGACCATCACAACTTGGTATATCTACTACGCCATTGATCACTGCATTCCAATCAATAAAAACATACGATGTATGATTTTCTTTATCCGAAGAAGTTTCTACAAGCAGCGCTGTTCCAAGTCTCTGAGCTGCCAGTCGGCCAATGCCTTTTTCGCCAAGAGTGCTTTTCTCGTTGGATTTGATATCTGTGGCGATTTTCAAAAAGCCGCCATCAATTGTGGCATCAGTCATACCACACCCATCGTCTTCAACAACAAGAATCGGTGAAGCAAGGTACTTATTTGGAACGGAGTCACTGACGCAATCCGGGATAAGTTCATTAGATGGCATACTATTATACAGGCGTAGATTTATATGACTTGCTTTTGCGTCAATTGAATTTTTGATTAATTCAATTATAGCAACTTCAGGCGAGGTTATTAAATCTCTACCCAAATGTTTTATAACGCGTGGATCAATCACAATTTTTCTCATGGATTATCCTCCCGAATATCATTCAAGGTCTCCATTAATGTTTTAGCAATTGCTGCTGCCATTAAGTATGGAACACCGTTGCCTATCATCTTGAACTTTTTTGACAATGGAAGTGTTGGTAATACAACAAATTCTCTTGGCAAAGATTGAATCGCCATAGCTTCCGCTACTGATATACGCCTTTCTTTATAAGGGTGGAGGTGTACTTCGTTGTGTCCATATGCGGCGGTTGGCGAGAATCTCCAACGATGTAGCCGTTTAAATGACTTGCCACTCGTATCGCCTTCTGCGATAGTTGCGATTTTGTTTCGCCCCTTTTTCACCTGGAATACATCATTGCCATTTGGATGATTTTCAACATCATTTTTATGAAACCAATACTCAACCGTCAGTTTTTTCAGTATTCCTTTAGCAGGAAACACATATGAACTATCTGGCGCAAATTCTCTCTCTTTAGGCCATGTTCTTGTTAGTACATTCTCTGTATTGAAGAGTGCATGTTTATCCCATTTGAATATTAGGGCATTGGGTTCGTTCTGATAGATTTTTTTATGAATGCCGACCATAAATACACGTTCCCTGAATTGAGGGACACCATATGCAAGTGCATTCAAAACGTTTTCGGCTATAACATAGTCATTAGCTTGAACTTTCATCATCATTTCCTTATAGAAAGCACGATGCTTTTCCGTTTTTACTAAACCCTTAACATTTTCAAACAGGAAAAAATCAGGATGGCAACGACAAATAATATCGAAATAGATCTTAGTTAATCGGCCATTTTCGCCATCAACACCAGCATTTTTTCCAGCAACTGAAAAATCCGGGCATGGCGGTCCACCAATAAAACCGACTAAGTTTCCTTTTTCACGCTCTTGTGCAATAAGGGCAAGGAGATTTTTCTTTCCACATCGTCTTGCATAGCGTTCAGCGCTATCATTACGATAGCCATAGATCGGAGCACGCAGATTCATTTGCATCCTTGCATACTGGTATGACTCAATAAAGAGGTTGTCGTATTCATTAACAAATACTATGTTATATCCGTTCTTTTCAAACGCCAAATCTAAAATCCCGATTCCTGAGAAAAACGAGAAGATGGAAATTTTCTTTTGCATGGTATTACATTCCTTTTTCTTTTTCGTGTTTCTCAAACTCTTCGAAAGTCATAAGGACAAATTTGGGCTTGTTATTTTTCAGAATAGTTATTAGGCCCTGCTCCTCTGCCATTCTCGCAGCAGAGGAAAAATTTTGATTAACTTTAGAAATAGGTAGGGTCTTTTCGATATCAATTTTCATATCGCATACCTCTAAAAGCTTATATGGAGTTGTTAACTAAGATTTTACATCAAATATTAGCTAAAAGTCAACCTAATCTAAGATGTATTTTTTAAAAGAAACAGTTGAACCTCTGGGCAGTCAGAGCTACAATGCCAACACCTCATTGTGAGGACAAACTGATTGGAGGTCACATGATGAATTATGAAGTAAACTCATTTCAGAACTACGAATCGATCACCATTGATGAGCTGAAGGATCAAGCTAACAGTCTACTGAATTTGGTAACGGAAGAACAGCGACCGCTGCGCGTATGCATGAATAATGGCAAGGAGTTTCTGCTGTTCCCTCAGGACCTGCTCGCCCCGATCTGCGACTCTGACTTTCGCTTGATCCTGCTGTCGGCAATGCGGTATGCGATGGGCAGGAATACTTGTATGCCCATGGTAGTCGCTGATTATATCAAGCGTCACATTCAGCTTCTGGATGATAAGTTTCTCGTACTGGCTGCCGATGAGATTAGGCGGCATCTTGAAGATTACGCAGAACACGAGCCGAATCCGAATCTTTGGCATGACCTTTTAGGTGCACTTGAGACAGAGCAGAGAGAGCGTGCCACTCGTAAGGCAAGAAAAATCAGACTGTGCCCAGCCTGCGGGAAGCCCTTGGAGGTCATGAGCATTGCCGACAACCAGCATTCACCAGGCGGATTTGATGTAATTGCCCACTGCCGTAACTGTCTTTCTGATTATGAATGGTTCTGTGATAAGGATGGCGGTGTCTCAGATATGAAGCAGTATTTCTTCGGGTAAGGCGAGTTTATGTTTTGGTAGGAGGCTTTGAGTATATTCTTTGTCTATAGCGGCTCAAACTTTGAACTGTACGCCAACTTCCGTAAAGCGATTAAAAGGAGCGCACCTGCTCGTATGAACAGGTGAGCTCCTCTAAAATGTTGCTTTTATTGAAGGACATCTAATTCAGCCTGAAATAGCAGGTATTTTTTCCTCTTCCTTCTTTTTTCAACTCACCGGCTGCGACCAGCTTGCGGAGGGCACCCTCAATGGAACTGTCGCTAAGCGTCGGGCAAAGCTCCCGGATGTCCTGCTTATTGAACCGTCCGATTCTATTCTTGCTTGCTCTGCGAACCATTTCCAATGCGGGCAGCTTGGTTTCCACAAGCGCCACACGATCCTCAAAGTCCTTATAGGCCGCAAGGATTGTTCCAAGCAGATATTTGATAAAGGGTACTACATCCTCCGTGCCTTCGCGCCAGCCGGTTTGCGTCTGCGCAAGCGCATCATAGTACAGGTCCTTGTTTTTGGCGATTTTGGCTTCAAGTGAGATATACTTGCCGACATAAAAACCGTTTCGGTACAAAAGCAGCGTTGTGAGCAATCTGCTCATTCTTCCGTTGCCGTCATTAAACGGATGAATGCACAGGAAGTCATGGATGAAAACCGGGATTGCAATCAACGGCTCCAGCTCCATATTTCCAATCACACGGTTGTATTCCTCGCAGATTCTGTCCAGCGCTTCCGGCGTTTCATAAGGGGCAAGCGGCGTGAACAGCGTTTTCACATGACCGTCCGGATAGGTGGCAGTGATATAATTCTGCACGCTTTTTGTGCGGCCCGCAAGCGGGTTATTCATGTGGCTGTACAGGATTTTGTGAAGCTGCAGGATATAGTTCTGCGTAATTGGAATCGCGTCAAAGCTCTCGTGAATGATACTCAGCACATCGCGGTATCCGGCGATTTCCTGCTCGTCTCGGTTTCTCGGCGTGGTTTTCTCCTCGACGAGCTGCCGGATTCGGGTACTCGTGGTGACGATGCCCTCGATGGCATTCGATGCCTCGGTGCTCTGTATCTTGGCAATCTCCACGAGCTTTTCGAGTTCCTCCGGGCGCTGCTTCAAATACAGTTCCTGCTTCCCGGCTTCCTTGTATATGGCCGCAATCAGACCAAGAACGTCCGAGTCCCACTTTTGTTGCCTGATTGCAGAGTAATTGAAGGTTCTCATTCCCTTACCTCCATTCTGTTTCCCTTAAATATTAGAATAAAATAAGGGAATAGTCAATGGCTGTGCGATAAATCCCTTACGATTATGCCTGAATTAAGGGATTTATAATCTTAGTCGTTAACCGCCTATTCTTTGTTTATAGCGACGCAACCTTTGAACTGTTGCTTTTGAAGAAGCTACTTGCAGATAAATTTGTTTCACGCAGGGAACGTTCTTTCTTGAAGTCTCTCTACAAATACGACTTGATTTTATATCACTTTGGTGATACTATTGCAGATAGAGATATGCAGGAGGGACACACGGATGAATCAGAAAATCACACTGTATCACGGCTCCGAGCAGCTTGTGGAAACGCCGACTTTCGGGTTTGGCAAGAAGCACAATGACTTCGGTCTTGGCTTTTACTGCACGGAAAGCGAAGAACTTGCGAAAGAATGGGCCGTGTCCTCTCTGCGCAATGGCTTTGCCAATCGTTACAGTCTTGATACGGAATACCTGAAAATCCTGAATCTGAACAGTCCGGACTATACGATTCTGAACTGGATCGCCGTTTTAGTGGAGCACCGCCTGTTTTCCATCAAAACCCCGGCAGCGCAGCGGGCAAAACGGTACTTGATTGACAATTTCAGCGTCAACGTCAATGCCTATGACCTGATTATTGGCTATCGCGCTGATGACTCCTATTTTGACTATGCTGAGTCTTTCTTAAATAACGGAATTTCCGTACAGCAGCTTGCAAAAGCCATGCGGCTGGGAAAGCTGGGAGAGCAGATCGTCGTCAAGTCCAAATATGCGTTCTCGCTGCTGCATTACGAGGGATTTTCCATCGCAGAAAAGGAAAAATATTATGTTCTCCGCAAGGCCCGGAACGATGAAGCCGATCAACATTATTGGAGCATACTTGAAGAAGAAACCGATGGTCTGTATATGCTGGATATTCTGAGAGGAGGCATTCAAAACGATGACCCACGCATACCAAGAAATGTATCTAAGTAACGCACAGGCGCTGCTGGGCGATGCTTTTGACTATGCCATCAACGCCTGCGACATTTCGGGAAATGACTTTGTGAAGCTATTTTCCGTAAGCTCTGTCAGCAAGCGAATCGAGAATGGTGAGCCCGCTTATCTGGCAGGAAAAAGCGGAATTGAAGTCGTGGAAGATATTCTTGTCGAGACGACCGGCAAAGCGCCAACTGCCAAACCGCAGGCAACGTTCAGCCGTTCCGGAGAGTATTGGATTGGTTGGGCTATCGCGTACTATCAATGGTTCTCCGGCAGGAAATTCGGCGATATTTTCAAGGTCCTTTCGTTCGAGGATTTGCAGCAGATGTACGCTCCGCTTCACGAAGCAGACATCAGCAAATTTGCCGATATCGCCGATTCCAGAATACGTGCGTATTTTACAGATACCAATCTCAAGCGCATCCGTACAACCTACGGCTGCACACAGGCAGAGCTTGCCAAGCGAAGCGGCGTCAGCCTCCGGTCAATTCAAATGTACGAGCAGCACAACAAGGATATCAATAAAGCCAGCGCGGAGACGGTTCTCAGCCTCGCAAAAGTCCTTGGCTGCACAATGGAGGATCTTCTGGAAAAGTGATCTTCGTGATGGGGCTATTCTTTGTCTATAGCGGCTCAATCTTTGAGTTGCTACCCCGCAGAAACCACTTGCATAACCCTCTGCCCAGAGTTACAATGCAGACACCTTGAACATAGAAAACGCTTCCCGTTCTTTTGAGCGGGAAGCATTTTTGACCACATGGATTACTACAGACACGCGCGGAACAGGCGGAAATGGGGGTTCAAAAGAGGGTACGAGAGTAACGGAATACGAGCGGAAATGATGAAAAATCATTGGAAACGTCCGAAAAAAGTTTTCGGTTCCTGTTTGGGACCACGAGGCCGCTGGTTCGAAACCAGTCACTCGGACCAGAAAACCCG
>ENA-OUQH01000805-OUQH01000805.1-human-gut-metagenome-genome-assembly--contig:-NODE-805-length-22071-cov-6.210983_pt1 | contig 22071 bp, 19 predicted proteins | sample MGYA00237948_ERZ548828 | MGnify/ENA primary metagenome ERZ548828 (study PRJEB26490, sample SAMN05194711) | human gut metagenome | biome: terrestrial biome; feature: human-associated habitat; material...
TGCTTACTCAAGGCGGAGGAGAGCAGGTTTGCATAGGAGTTGAAAACGACAGTTCAAATGTTGAATACGGAGAAATTAAAATCACATCTCTTTCCGGTGCATATATTCACCTCAAAAATGACGGAAGCATAGTGATAAACGGATTGACTATATCAAAGGAGGGCAAAATTATTGAGTGATATTAATGAAAAAATAGCCGATATTATTAATTTGTGCCGCTCGGCTGTTTATTGCAAAAAAGGAAGATTCTATCCCGACAAAAATTTCGGCAGCAGAATACACGAGGCAAAAGAAAACGAAAGGCTTATGCTGTCGTTTATCAGAATGGCTTTATCAAAGCTTGACGGGGTATATGTTAAAAATGTTACATATATCAAAAATGATAATTTAATTACAGTTGATGTTCTTATTAATAATGAGGAAAGGCAGGTGTACGTTGTAATATGAAGTCTACATATAATGAAATTTTGCAGAATATGAAAGCTGCTTACAATAAAGAACTTGGCAGAGAAATTGCTGAAAATTCTATTGATGAAAAAAAGCTTGAAGCAATTGCAAGCGAACTTTACGGCTTGTCATGCTACGGCGATTTTATTTTAAAGCAAGCGTTTGTTCAAACTGCAACGGGAGAGTATCTTGACCGTCACGGTGCGTTGCGTGATTGCAAAAGAAAGCTCGGCACTAAAGCAAAGGGTACGCTTACATTTGGCATTAATGAGGCAATTGCAAGCGATATAGTTATTGAAAAGGGAACTGTTTGCTCAAAACCGAATTATCCGCTTATTCAGTATTCAACAGATGAAACGGTTATTCTTAAATCGGGCAATACAAGTATATCGGTTTCCTGTACCGCTTTGGGAAACGGAGAAAAATACAATTTAGAGGGCGACAATTTATTGACTCTTGTTAATCCTCCGTCGGGGATTGAATATGCGTTTAATGCGTATCCGATAACAGGCGGAAGCGATGACGAAAGCGACGGCTCGTTTAGAAAAAGAATTATGTCAACATTTAAAATTCCGCTTAATTATTTTAATAAAAGTTCAATTGAACTTGAAATTAAAAACATTGGCAATATTAAAGATTGCTCAATAAAGCAAAGCGACACCCCCGGAAGTGTAAGGGTAATTGTTTCTTGCCCCGGAGAACTCACGAGTGAAGAATTGGAAGGCATCAAAAAAGCATTTCCGCAAATTGAACTGTTTGGCGTTAAAATTCGTTTTGAGTATGCCAAAAAGACACATGTGTCGATAAAGGTCAAGGCTAATGTTGACAGTATTTCTGATGAGGTGTCACAAAAGCAAGAAATATATGATAACATTTATGAAATTTTAACACGCAATAAAATAAACTATAATATTTCACTTGATGAGATTAGAAAGGCGGCGCTGAAAATCGACAGCGTTCAAAGCGTTGAAATAAGCGGAACAAATGTTTTGGGCGATTGTATTCTTTGCGACGGCGACGGCTATATTCTTCTCGACAATTTGGAGGTCGAACTTTATGAATGTTAGCAATACACGCATTTACAGGCTTTCGTCGCTTTTGTCTGCGCTTAATTTGAACGTAAGAAGAAACGGATTCAATTATGCCATGATTAAAGCTATTGATGCGGGAATGACGCTTGTGGAAGAATATTTTGATAAAATACTTTCTGAAGTGTTTTTCGATTCGGCTAAGGATTACGGCATTAAAATGATGTGCGATTTACTCGATTTGGATGAGATTAACTATGAGAATGTTCAAAAAGGCTTATCGCAAGGTTTTGTTAAATATAAATATGATGAATTTAAAGAGGAATGTTTGAAAACTTTTGATAAAAATATGACGTTTAGCGTATCGAATTTTGTTTTTTCTGCCGGCGGCAGTAAAGAGTCTTTTTTATCGCAAGTTTTAAAAAATATTTCTTATTTTGAAAAATATATTTGTCCCGGTGTTGTTATGCAGGCGAATGAGAGTATTTATGATTTCGATGCGCTTGATGCGCTTAATTATAATGCAGACGATTGGGACAAAATTGCAAAAATATCATTTAATTTTATCGACAGTTTAGGAGGTGCACAATGAGCAGCACAAATAAAACAGAAATAGGGCTTAATCTTTGGCTCGGTGGGGACAAACCTAAAAGAGAAGATTTTTGTAATGATAATTTGATTATCGATAAGCAAATTATAGACCATAAAAACGATATGTCCTGCCACGTGTCTGAGGAGGAAAGAAACAAATGGAATACGAATGTTTATTGCAATATTTATTATGGCAATAATGAAAGTGTTCGTGAAATTGCAACCGCTTGCCCATTTGATCCGAGCGCAGTTATTATTTTCCCGACAGGCGTTACCCCTCACGTTTGGGATGCGCCAAATAGCAAAGACTATATTTATACGGCTTACGGCTCTACCTTTGGTACTACAAACGGTTTGCGTTTTAGAGATGACAGAAAAACTCTTAAAGTTTCTCAAAACCTTAAGGGTATTATGAACGAAGTTGTTTGTCTTAATGAGTCGGGTGTTGCATATTGCTATGTTTGTATAAGATAGGCGCTAACACGTAATGAAAAAGCAATGGAAGAAATTCTTTCATTGCTTTTTGCCTTGTATGTTGAAAAGTAGTTGAATTTCTCTTGACTTTTTTCTTTTTTTCGTATATACTCTTGTTTGTTGCATATCAGTGCTTCAACTTAATATTTCGAGGTGTAGCTCAGCTTGGTAGAGCGCTGCGTTCGGGACGCAGAGGCCGCAAGTTCAAGTCTTGTCACCTCGACCATAAAAAAGAGATACCAAATGAAAGGTGTCTCTTTTTATTTATTAGTATGAACAAGACTTGAACTTGCGGCAGGCTTCTCCGAATTCGACGAGCTAAAGCGAAGTGCGAATTTGGGAGAAACAGTCCGGTGGACTGTTTCGTAGAAGGCTAGTTCAGTTCTGTGTCACCTCGACCATAAAAAAGAGATACCAAATGAAAGGTATCTTTTTTTATTTATCAGTATGTACAAGACTTGAACTTGCGGCAGGCTTCTCCGAATTCGACGAATCTTGCGAATGCTTTGAAACAAGAATTGCATTTGACAGGTAAATTTTAAACTAAAACAAAAACGCCCTCGGCTGAGTAACCGAGGGCGTTTTGATTGAGATACGTAGTTTTTGGCATCGGACTACGTAACATTATAATATCATTTGTATTATGTTTTGTCAATGTTTTATTAATTACAAAAGAAGAACTTGAACTGATGTTCAATATTTAGGAGGAAAATTTATACTTCCATTTATTCTATACTTCAACGAAAAATATTCAAAAATTTAAAAAACTCGCTAGAAAAAGTTTAGTTTTATTGTAAAATAAGAATGTATAAAGCAATAATATAAATGGTGATGGACTTGCTAAAAAATAAGACCTTAGGAAGCATTTGCTTTCTAAGGTCTTTTGGTCGAGGTGACAGGACTCGAACCTGCGGCATCCTGCTCCCAAAGCAGGCACTCTAGCCAAACTGAGTTACACCTCGTTGTTTTTTCAACGCTTTGACATTTTAATATATTATTCGTGATTTGTCAAGTCTTATTTTGCTTTTTTTGAAAAAACTTTTAAATATAGTACTCGTCAATAAGCTGAGTGCTGTTTTTATCTAAAATATCTTGAAGAGTGATTGAATCAAGGTATTCGTTAATGACTTTGTAAAGCCCCTGCCAAACGCCGACTGTCATACATGTTTCGTATTTGTCGCATTGGTTTACCTCGTCTTCTAAGCAGGCGACAGGCGCAAGGCTGCCCTCGGTTATTCTCAATATATCTCCGACAGTGTAGCTTGAAGGGGATTTAGCAAGCATATATCCGCCTTGATACCCACGTGTTGTTTTTAAAAGACCTGCTCTGTTGAGAATAGGCACAATCTGCTCTAAATATTTTTTTGATATATCCTGTCTATCGGCAATGTCCTTAAGCGCAACGAAGCCTTCGTTGCGATTTTGCGCAAGATCAAGCATAAGCCTTAATGCATATCGTCCTTTAGTTGAAATTTTCAAATTATCGCTTCCTTTTAAATCATAACCTAATTATACCATAGGTTTTGTAAGTATTCAATAGCGAAACATAAAAATTTTTAATACTGTCAAATTAAGATCTTTTTATCGCCGCTGTTTATGTTGAAGCAATAGCCTTTTTTCTCGCCGTCGAGCGTATATTTAATTGAAATATCACCGTCGCTGTCCATATTTACATAATTTATGTCAGCTTTATTACGTGTTGTGACGTTGATAAAGCAATCCTTTTGATTGTTATTATACGTTGAAACATCATCGCTGACAAAAAGCAAGTTGCCAAAAAGGCTTGCGGTTTCAGCGATTAATTTTCTTTGTTCAAAGGACATTTTAATATTATTGTCTCTCAAAAGAAATACATCAGGGTCGTTTAAAAAAGCTCTGCCGTCAAGTTCACGACGGAAAATCGTGTTAAGAAGTGCATGCTTTGTGGAAACATCCTCTCTTGAAAACGGCTTTTTGCCCCAACTGAGAGCCATATCGGCGCCGATTCTGCAAAAATCAACTTTTCCGAATGCGGGAGCAAGCGGAACACCGCAGCCTAAGATTAATTTATCGCCGCAAAGCTCTCTGATAAGGTCCATAGCGTCGCACATAATCTCGCCTCGGCTTTTACCGTTAAACGGAATAATGCAACAAGCATAAAGAAAGTCGAGTTTAACCATATCGTAGCCCCAAACATTTAAGACGGTATCAAAAACCTCTTTTAAATATTGCCTGACCTCGTTGTTGTAAATGTCAAGCGCATAAAATCCGCCCCAATTGTGAGAAGCAAACGGAATTTTGCCGTTTTTGTTTTTCACAAACCAATCCTTGTGCTCGTTATATATGTATGATTTGGGTGTTGCGGCAAACGGCGCAAGCCATAAGCCTGCGAGCATATCGTGCTTGTGAATATTATCCGCAATAAGCTTCATACCTGACGGGAATTTCTTCTCATCGTGATAAAGCCAATCACCGACAGTTCTTTCGTAGCCGTCATCGACTTGAAAAATGTCAATCTTTGAGCCTAATTTTGCAATCGCTTCAAGATCACGTTCAACGATTTCCTCGGTTACGCTTGTGTAATAGTTGTACCATGTGGTGTAGCCGCACATTCTTTTTGCTCTCGGCTTATCGATTTTTGCCTCTTCAAAATATTTATCAAATGCATTGTCAATATTATCAATAATATCGCAAAGTTCAAGAAGTGTAATTTCCTGACCTTTTTTGTATGTAACGCCCTCAAGGTCTTTTTTAACAGAAACGGTTGAAGTGTTGGCATTAAACGTGATGATTGTGTATCCGGCTCTTTCGCTTAAGGAAGCAAAAAGGCGGATATCGTTTGCATTTCTGATGTAAGCGTAAGAATATCCGTAAAATATTCCGCTTTGCTCAGGATATTCGTGAAATGTTAAATCACCTGCGCCCCAAATGCCCCTGATGTTAAAACTTTTTTTATCTAAAACAGACAGAAATTTTGGATTGAAATCATCACGCATATCGTCATTCGGTGCATACTCTTTTGAAACAGTCCAGCTTTGATATCCGTTTACAAAAAATTTGCTTTCTTTTGAAAATGAGATGTTATCTTTAATCTCAAATTTTTGAAATGTAATATCTGTTTTTGGCAAAAGGGTAAGTGTTAAAATATCACCGTTGATTTCTTCTCTTATTTCAAAATCTACGGTTTCGCTGTGGTGAGTTTTGTGTACCTTGCCGCCTGCGGTATAGATAATGTTATATTGATAGCTCATATTTTTTAACCTTTCTTTTAATGTCAAATAATTTCTTTGCCCTCTTCTTCGGGGTGAAACATACCCCATTCTTTTCTTATAAACGTCATTATGTCCATAACATCACGTGTGAAGTCAAGATGCATATCTACGTTTTCGCCGGCTACTGCCTTTTCCATATCGTCAATTTCATATTCAAGCGCTTTTGCCGTATCTCCTGCGCTTATTTTTTCGCTTTTGAGCGTTTCGGTGTAGGTGATTGTAGCCTCGTCACCCCTTGGGTATTCGTAAATTTCTATATATCCCTTGTCAAAAGCAATTGTTGCTCTTTTTGGCTGCTTTGCGTGGAGCGAAAGAATAACAGTTGCCATTTCATCTTCTTTGTTTTGAAGAAGAATACTTGCCTGTTCGTCAACTCCTGTCGGCGCATATTTAACCTGTGTGGCAATTTTGTGCGGCTTTGACGTCATAAAAAAGCGAACGATTGAAAGGGCGTATACGCCGATATCGAGCATTGCGCCGCCTGCAAGATTACGATTAAAAAATCTGTTGTTCATATCGTAGGGCTTGTAACTGCCGAAATTCATTTGAATAAGCCTAAGCTCGCCTAACTTACCCGATTTTATTATTTCATCAAGCTTTTTGTAAATCGGCATATGGTAAATTGTCATCGCTTCAGCCAAAACAACGTGATTTTTCTCTGCAAGGTCAATTGCTTCGTTGAGTTCGGCACTGTTTAACGTAATTGATTTTTCGCATATAACGTGTTTGCCGTGGCTGAGAGCTTTCCTTAAATATTCAATATGCGTGTTGTGAGGAGTGGAAATATAAATAATATCGACGTTTTTATCCTCGAACACTTCTTCAATATTGCTGTAAACCTTTTTAATGCCGTATTCTTCGGCAAAGCAAATCGCTTTGTCATACGTTCTGTTGGCAACGCTGTAAAGTGTCCTGCCTTTTGCTTTCATAGCATCCGCAAGCTGGTGCGCAATAACGCCGCAACCGAGAGTTGCCCAATTATGTTCAGCCATATTTAACACTCCTTTATTTTCTTTATTATACTTTAGTTTTTTCACTTAGTCAATTATTATGATTTATGTTAAATAATAATTGAAATGGATACTATATAATGTTATAATTAAACTGAATAAATTTATGGAGATACAAAATATGCCAAAGGAAGAAAAAGATTACAGAACAAACGATAATTTGATAATAGGCAGAAATGCTGTTATAGAGCTTCTCAAAAGCGGCAGAGAGATTGAAAATGTGCTTGTTGCAAAGGGCGAGAGGGAAGGCTCGATTAACCGTATTATTGCAATGTGCAGGGAAAATAAAATAGTTGTTAAGACAGTGGACAGGAAAAAGCTTGATTTTATGTGTGCCGGCGGCAATCATCAGGGGGTTGCGGCTAATGTTCCGGCTCACAGCTATTCAAGCGTTGATGATATTTTGGAATATGCAAAAAGCAAAGGCGAAGCGCCTTTTATTATAATTTGCGATGAAATTGAGGATAGCCATAATCTCGGCGCAATTATCAGAACTGCCGAAGCTTGCGGCGCTCACGGAATTATTATTCCGAAAAGAAGAAATGTTGGGCTTAATTTTATCGTTGCAAAAACCTCGTGCGGTGCACTTGAATATGTTAAAGTTGCAAGGGTAGGCAATTTAGTTTCTGTTATTGAAGAACTTAAAAAGCAGAATGTTTGGGTTTACTGTGCCGATATGGATGGTCAGCCTTGGTGCAAAACAGACTTTTCCGGTGGCTGTGCACTTGTTGTCGGCAATGAGGGAAGCGGTGTCGGCAGGCTCATTAAGGAAAAATGCGATGTAACTGTTTCGCTTCCTATGTGCGGAAAGGTTAATTCGCTTAACGCTTCTGTTGCGGCAGGTATTATTATGTATGAGGTCGCAAGGCAAAGGCTCGGTCTTTAATATAATTATATTGAGAGTGGAGAATTATGAACGAAAGCTTATCTATTGATGAAATAATCAGGCAGGCTGAGGAAATAAGAAAAAAGACGGTAAAACAGGCGCAATCGGCTTTGGAAGATGTAAATACATCTGCAAATGAGATAACAAAGCGTGAAATAGAGGTGCCTAAGCCTGATATTGAAAATATAAAAATTCAACCTAAAAGTGAAAATGTAAAGACGTATGAAAAAAGCACTGCCTTGGATAAAACGAAAGTCGGCCCTGCCATAAAAGCTGAAGATGACGGGAAAACAAAGCATATTGATTTTAAGCCAAAGTCAAAGAGTGACGATTTTGCAAGCCAAAAAACCGTACAAAAAAGCTTTTTTACAAGCAACCGTACCAAAGAACCGATTTATTCCAAAAAGCCGCCGGAAATTATTGAAAGGCCTGCCACGATAAAGAGCAAGTCAAGATTTGACAAAACGGGTGACCTTGAGGAAATACCTACCATTGTAGCCGTTGAGGAACTTGAAAAAACGAAAATTTCCCTTACTCGAGAGGAAATTAAGGAGAAGGAAGAAAAGGCTCAGGAGCAAAGGGAAGAGGAACAGGCAGTTCAAATTGTTCTTGACGGCTTTGATGACGAAACAAAGCAGATAGATAAAATTGACGAGGAACTTGCCGAAAAGCAGTTAAAGGAAAGGCGAAAAGAAAAGGTCAATAAGTTTCGCATTTTTTCACCTGAAGATATTGAGGATGCGGCAAAAGCGGACAAGGATACCGTGATTAAAAAGGAATATGAAAGTGCAGATGAGCAATCGGCATTTTCAAAAAGGCTTGATGACGCACGTTCGTCAGCTTCGCTGAATTTAAAAATAACATTTGCCTTAACATTTGTTTTAGGGCTTTTGACAGGATTTAAGGACAGCTCCTATTTACCGTCGCTTTTGCTTGACAGTACGCCTTACATAATAACGCTTCTTGTTTTATTTGTTATTGTTTGCGTTGTCAATGCGAGAATATTTATGCACGGCTTTAAGCTCAAAGGCGGCATTAACAGTGATTTTCCAATATGTGTGGCGGAAATAATAGTTTTTGTTCACACAATTTTGCTTTTGATTGACAGCAACTTGCTTCTCGATGACGGTACGCTTTATCCGTTTGCAGGTGCGTTTGCTCTGCTTTTGAGCGGACTTGGAAAATATACATTTATTACAAGAATAAGAACAGACTTTGATTTTATAGCAAATCAAAAGGAAAAATATACCGTTGAGCCGATTGTTAATAAGGTTGACGCAGGAATTATAAGCCGTGGGCTTTTAACCGGAGAACCTAATTTAAAGGCAAGCATTAAAACGGATTTTGCAACTAAGTTTCTTGATATTTCAAGTGTGGACGAGCCGGCGGACAAAATCGGCAAATATGTAGGTTCGGTTTCACTTCTTCTTAATACAATTTTGGCAGTTGTTGTCGGCTTAATTAATCAAAATTGGCATTTGGGAGTTAATGCTTTTGTTTGCGCTATGTGTATCACAACTCCTTGCTATGCGCTGTTTTGTACCAATAATACACTTTTGGGAGTGTCAAAGCAGCTTAGAACCCGTGGCGCTATGGTGAATGGGTTTGAGGGTGCAAGCGTTACAAGCGATGCCAATGCAATTGTTATTGAGGCGCAAAATCTTTTCGGACCTCGCAGCTGTGAAATTCACGGAATTAAAACCTTTAATGGTGCAAAGGCTGATGACGTTATTTTAAAAACCGCTTCGGTTATTATTAATACAAAAAGTCCGCTTGCTTCTGTTTTTGACGATGTGATTATCGGAAAACAGGCGATTTTGCCTGAGGTAGACGATATTGTTTATGAGGACAGGCTCGGAACAACCGGTTGGATTTATCGCAAAAAAATTCTTGTAGGCACAAGGGATTTGCTTATTCATCACGGCGTTCCCGTGCTTAAGGAAGATTTTGAAAAAAAATATACCCGTAAGGGCAGAAAAGTGCTTTATCTTGCAGAGGCAGGAAAGTTAATGGCAATGTTTGTTGTGTCCTACAGTGCCGACCCTCAGCTTAAAAAAGCGCTTAGAAAGCTTGAAAAAAGCGGAATGACAATTCTTGTTCGCAGCGCCGACCCATTCATTAATGACGAAAGCATTGCCGAACTTTTTGAACTTCCGGACGGATATATCAGAGTTATGAATTCGTCAAACGGCAGAGCGTTTGAAAAATATTCAAACCTTTTTGCTCAAAAGTCACCTGCCTACATTGTTCATAACGGCTCCGCTCTCGGCCTTGTTTCGGCATTCAGTGCGGCTGAGGATTTGCAGGAGACAAGAAAACTAATCAGCGTTCTTATATCGTTCGGCTCTGCTTTGGGGCTCGGTGTTGTCGGTCTTTTGGCATTTGTCGGCGGAATTGACCAGCTTGATGCAATCAAGGTTGCGCTTTTTCAGGCGGCGTGGTGTATTTTTGTAAATCTTCTTGCAAAAATTAAAAGTTTATTTATGTGATTTAAAGGCTTCACCTGATTTGAACAAGTCCGTAAAAATGTACTTGTTCAATTTGGGGTGAAGTCTTTTTATTTTGCTTACCTGTTTTTACAAAATTTTCAAAAGCGTTTGGTTATAATGCTTTTGGGATGTGTAAAAATGGCAATTGTTAAAAATATTAAAAATAAAATCAAAATACCTAAAAAGAATTTAAAAAATATAATTTTATATTCTAAGCGTGTGCTTTGGGGTGTAATTGCTTTTCTGCTTTGCTTTTCAAGCGTTGTGGGCGGCTGCTGTCCGTTTGCCGTGTCACTTATATCGGTGTCGGGCAAGAAAAATTTTCTTTTTGCTTGTGTCGGTGCGTCGCTCGGTTATATTGTTTTTTGCTCAAGTGAAAACGCAATAAGATATGTAAGCGCAGTGGTTATTTGTACTCTCGGCACGGCGGCTTTGATATTTTTCAAGGTCAGACGTGAAACGTATCTTTCAATGCTCATTTCATGTTTGTCTGTTTTGTCAACAGGGATTGTTATGAATGTCAAGTCAGGCTCGACTCTCGGCGAATACGCAATAACTCTCGGTGAGTCAATCCTTGCTTTGGGCAGTACGTTTTTCTTTTACCGTGCGGCAAATTGCAGCTTAAAAAGGCTTAAGCTTAAAGCCTTGCCCGTGACGGATTTGACGTGCATTTTTGTGGCTTTTTCTATTTTGCTTTCATCTATTTCGTTTATTGAAATTAAGGGCGTTTCAATTGCAAGAATTTTGGCTTGCCTTTTGATTTTGACTACCGTTCGCTTCGGCAGTCAGCGCTTTGCGTTGATTGTGTCGCTGTGTCTGGGCTTCGCACTCGGTATAACAAAGGAAAATGCACTTTTTTTGATAGGCGCTTATGCGTTTTCGTCGCTTTTATGCAGTCTTTTCACTTCGTTTTCAAGCCTTGCGATAGGGCTTAGCTTTACTCTTTCAATGTCGTTTTTTGCTGTTGCGGCAAAAATGGGCGCATTTTCGCTTTGTACGGTTTTGGAGAGCGTACTTGCTTCTGCAATTCTTTGCATTTTGCCTGAAAAATTAACGCTTAAACTTTCGGAGTTGTGGGAAAGCGGGGCGGATATTGCGCCTGAAGGAAGCTTGAGGCAGAGCCTTGTTGTCAGGCTGCGTTTTGCTTCAAGCGCACTCGCACAGGTTAGTGAAAGCGTAAGAGATGTTCGTGAAAAAATCAATTCTTTTTCAACCGTTGACCCTAATGAAAGTGAAATCCGAATGGTTGCGGCAGACCAATTTTTTTCCATTTCGGATATGCTCGGCGATTTGGCATTTGAATTTGACGAGGCGGAAAGCTTTGATTTTAAGGCAGCAGGCAGGATTAGAAGGATGCTCGGCGAATACGATATTTTTCCAGAAAATATTTCGGCGATAATTGATAAATATGACAGAATGAGAATAGAAATTTTAGCCCCAAATGACACAAAAGGGCTTGATAATATGCGCCTGACTAATGAAATATGCAAAATATGCAAGAGAGAGTTTGAACGTGGCAAAATAAACGTCAGCTCGGCTGGAACATTGCTTTCATTTATGGAAAAGCCTAATTTCAAAATGAGTTTCGGATTTGCTCAATACTGCGCAGAGGGCAATTTGTGCGGCGATACGATAAAAACTATAAATGATTCAAGAGGCCATATGGTTTTCATTATCAGCGACGGAATGGGAAAAGGAAGCCGTGCGGCTTTGGACGGCGCAATGGGTGCCGGTCTTTTGTCAAAGCTTTTGTCTGCAGGTTTTGGTTTTGACTCTTCTTTAAAAGTTGTAAACAGTGCACTTCTTGTCAAGAGCCACGAGGAAAGCCTTGCAACACTTGATTGTGTAAGAGTTGATTTGTTCAGCGGTAAGTGTGAATTTTATAAGGCAGGTGCTCCCCGTTCATACATAGTAAAGGATGACAGGCTTACAAAATGCGAACTGACATCTATGCCGGCAGGTATTTTAAGAGGGGTTGAATTTGCAAAAAGAACAACCGTTCTTAATACCGATGATGAAATAATTATGATGAGCGACGGAGTAACCGATGTCGGAAATGAATGGCTCGAAAAGTTTTTGCGACTTGAAACGACGCTTGAACCTAATGAAAAAGCAAAGGCAATACTCAAAATTGCACTTGAAAACAGCGACGAAAAGCATAGGGACGATATGTCGGTCATAGTCGCAAAAATGATAGAACGGTAAGGCGAACAATGTTCGCCCCTACGGTATTCGTTTGATATTAAATAATCCAAATAAACAAGGCTACTGTAGGGCAAGGGAGATTCCCCTTACAGGGGAAATGTCACAAAGTGACAAAAGGGTTTGCCGAATCGCAGATTTGCTCTTGCCGAATATTAAAAAACACTTGACTTTTTATAATTATATGTTATTATATAGACAGTAAGTTTATTAATTCCAATGAGAGTGGACCTAAGAGGTCCGCTCTCTTATTATTGTAAGGAGGTTTTTTCTTGGCAGGAAAAGGAAATACTGTATCAAGGGTAACTGAAATTATTACCCCTTACGCACATCAGCTCGGTCTTGAAATTTGGGATGTTCGATTTGCCAAGGAGGGTACAGATTGGTATCTTCGCATATTTATAGATAAGGACGGCGGAATTTCAATTGACGATTGTGTTGATTTAACCCATGCAATTACAAAGCCGCTCGACGAGGCTGATCCGATTTCTCAAAGCTATACTCTTGAGGTCAGCTCTCCCGGTGTTGAAAGGGAGCTTACCACCGATGCTCACTTTGAAAAATATATTGGCTCAAATGTTATGTTAAGGCTTATTCGCCCTATTAATAACGTCAGGGATTTTGCCGGAAAGCTTAAGGCTTATTCTGACGGTGAAATTACGCTTGAACTTAAGGACGGCGAAGAACTTAAAGTAAACAAAAAAGAGACATCATTCGTTAAGCTTGATGACTTTGATATAAAAGATTTTGAAAAAGAAATGAATTAACCGAAAGGATGATAGGAAAATGAGTAAAGAATTTTTTGACGCAGTAAAAGCTATTGAAGCTGAAAAAGGTATTCCTGCCGAATATCTTTATGAAAAAATTTCAGCAGCAATTATTGTAGCCGCTAAGCACGACTATAACGGAAAGGATATCGTTCATTGCGATATTGACCCGGAAAAGCAGAAAATTAAGGTTTATGTAAGAAAAAATGTTGTTGACGAAATTGAGGATGAGGACACAGACCTCACTCTCGAACAGGCTCAGCTTATTAGAAAGAGCGCTAAAGTCGGCGGCACAGTTGATATTCCGCTTAAAACAAAGAATTTCGGCAGAATTGTTGCTCAAACAGCTAAGCATGTTATCCGTCAGGGTATCCGTGAGGCTGAAAGAGGACAGATGATTGAAGAATTTAAGTCTAAAAATCAGGAACTTATTACTGCTAAGGTTGACAGAATTGACCCTGATACAGGCAATGTTACTCTTGATATGGGTAAAAACTCCGCTGTTCTTCCTAAAACGGAACAGGTGCCGGGAGAGCATTTCACAGTAGGTGAAAATATTAAGGTATTTGTTGTTGATGTGAAAGAAATGGGCAAAGGCCCTCGTATTATGATTTCACGTACTCATCCGGGTATGGTTCGCCGTTTGTTTGAGCAAGAGGTTCCTGAAATTTATGACGGCACAATTGAGATTAAGTCGGTTTCACGTGAGGCAGGCTCAAGAACTAAGATTGCCGTTTATTCAACAGATGAGGACGTTGACCCTGTAGGCGCATGTATCGGCCCAAGAGGTCAGAGAGTTTCAAATATCGTTGATGTACTCGGCGGTGAGAAAATTGATATCGTTAAGTATAACGACGACCCGGCACAGTATGTTTCTGCGGCACTTGCTCCGTCAGAGGTTTGCGGTGTAGAAATTCTTGATGAGGACGCTAAGAGTTGCCGTGCAACCGTTCCTGACGACCAACTTTCTCTTGCTATCGGAAATAAGGGCCAGAATGTTCGTCTTGCAGCAAGGCTTACAGGTTGGAAAATCGATATCAAGCCTGAATCGGGATTTTTTACCAATGAAGAGCCTAAAGCCGAAGAAAACGAAATCGAAGAATAATTACCTCGCATTTTGAAAGAAAGGCGGCGTAAATATGAAAACTAAAAAAATACCTATGCGTATGTGCACGGGATGCGGCGAAATGTTTGACAAGAGAGAGCTTGTCAGAGTAGTTAAAAGCCCTGAAGGCGAGGTTTCGCTTGACCTTACGGGTAAAAAAGCCGGCAGAGGTGCATACGTTTGCAAAAATGCCGATTGTCTAAAGAAAGCAAGAAAGAAAAGAGCTTTTGAAAGAGCTTTTTCTATGCAGATAGACGATGAGGTATATAATAAAATGGAAGAAGAAATAGAAAATGCCTAATCAAAAGGTTATTTCAATGCTCGGGCTTGCAAGGCGTGCAGGCAGGCTTTCAATGGGGCACGATATGGCGCAGCATGCACTGTTTGGGCACAAAGCAAAGTTATTGCTTTTTTGCAGTGATGTATCCCCTCGTCTTATTTCAGAATTTGAAAAGACGATTGAACTTCATCATTTTAAGGTTAAGGTTATCAAAACCGATATAACTATTGATGAAATTTATTTTGGCGTGGGATATAAAGCGGGAGTAATTACAGTTGACGATGAGAATTTCGCAAAAAAAATAATTTCTCTTCTCGAACAGTAGGATATATTAATTACTTGAAATTTAACAGGAGGAAATGCCAATGGTTATTAAATTTAAAGTTTCCGATGTAGCAAAGGATTTCGGCAAGAATAACAAGGACATTATCAATATTCTCAGTGAATATTGCGACGGTCCCGCAAAAAAGGCTAATACCGTTTTGGAGGAAAACGAGCTTAACATTTTGTTTGATAAGCTCACAGCCGACAACAGCGTTGAAAGTCTTGACAATTATTTTAATTCTGCCAAAAAATCAGATAAGAAAAAGACAAAAGACAGTAAGAATGAGTCCGCTAATGTTTCTAAGGATAACAAGGAAAAAAAGGACGAAAATAAAAAGCATAAAAATCAAGCCGCTATTCTTCAAATGGCAGAGCAAGCGGCTAAAAGAGCAGAGGAAAAGGCCAAGAAAAAGGCTAATCAAACTCCGCAGGCAAGAACTAAAGGCGAAGCAAGGCACGTTGATACACGTGTAAATAATGTTGACCTTGAAAAATACAACCAAAAGTACGAGGATATTGCGCCTGCAAATAATATGAACGACTATCAGAAAAAGCAGAAGCTTAATCAGAAGTCAAAGCAGTACAGAAAGAAAAAGCCACAGGGTATGCGTGCTAAGTCTAAGAAAGAAACAGAGGCACAGCGTCTTGCCCGTATTGCAGAGCAGAGAAAGAAGCAGCAGATTAAAATTACCGTTCCTGAGGAAATCACGGTCGGCGACCTTGCAAAGCTTCTTCGTATGACTGCAACAGAAGTTATCAAAAAGCTTATGAGCCTCGGTGTGATGGCAACGGTTAACGAGGTTATCGATTATGATACTGCTGAAATTGTTGCAACAGAGCTTGGCGCAAAGGTTGAAAAGGAAGTAGTTGTTACTATTGAGGACCAAATTATCGAAGAAGAGGTTGAAGATGATGAAAATGCAGTTACAAGACCTCCTGTAGTTTGCGTTATGGGTCACGTTGACCACGGTAAGACCTCTATCCTTGATGCTATCCGTAATACAGAAGTCACCTCTACCGAGGCAGGCGGCATCACTCAAGCAATCGGTGCTTATCAGGTTGACGTTGACGGTCAGAAAATTACATTTCTTGATACTCCGGGTCACGCCGCATTCACCGCTATGCGTGCAAGGGGCGCTATGGCAACCGATATCGCAGTTTTGGTTGTTGCGGCAGATGACGGTATTATGCCTCAAACTGTTGAAGCTATCAATCACGCTAAGGCAGCAGGCGTAGAAATTATTGTTGCTATTAATAAAATGGATAAAGAGGGAGCAAATCCCGACAAGGTTATGCAGCAGCTTACAGAGCACGAGCTTGTTCCTGAGGAATGGGGCGGCGACGTTATTTGCGTTCCTGTTTCGGCTAAAACCAAAATGGGTATTGATAAGCTTCTTGAAACCATTCTTCTCGTTTCCGAAATGGCAGAACTTAAGGCAAATCCTGACAGGCAGGCAAAGGGTGTTGTTATTGAGGCTAAGCTTGATAAAGGACGTGGCCCTATTGCCACCCTTCTTGTTCAAAACGGTACTCTTAATGCAGGAGATATCGTTGTTGCAGGCACTGCCGTAGGTAAAATTCGTGCTATGTCGGATTATCACGGCAAGCCGATTGAAACTGCAGGTCCGTCTGTTCCTGTTGAAATTATGGGTCTTGACTCTGCTCCTATGAGCGGCGACGAGTTTAACGCAGTATCTGATGAAAAGCTTGCAAGAGCACTTGTTGAGCAGAGAAAGGCTAAGGCTAAGGAAGAAGAATTTAAGCTATTCCAGAAAGTTACTCTTGATACTCTCTTTGACACTATTTCAGAGGGTGAGATGAAGGAACTTAACATTATCGTTAAGGCTGACGTTCAAGGTTCTGTTGAGGCTGTTAAGCAGTCACTTCTCAAGATTGAAAACGACGAGGTTAATGTTAAGATTGTTCACGGTGCAGTAGGTGCCGTAAGCGAAAGCGACGTTATGCTTGCAGAGGCTTCAAAGGCTATTATTGTTGCATTTAATACCGGCGTTGACCAAATTGCTGCCGATAACGCTAAGCGTGACGGAGTTGAAATTAAACAATACGATATTATTTATGATGCTATTGAGGATATCGAAAGAGCTATGCGTGGTATGAGAGCTCCTAAATATCGTGACGTTGATACAGGTGAGGTTGAGGTTAGAGAGGTTTATAAAATTTCTTCTGCCGGCACTATTGCAGGCTCACTCGTTACAAGCGGTACCATCAAGCGTGACGGTAAGGTAAGAGTTATCAGAAACGGTAAGCAAATTGCCGATGTTAAGCTTGCTAACCTTAAGAGATTTAAGGATGAGGTTAAGGAAGTATCATCAGGTTATGAATGCGGTATCAGCCTTGACGGTTGGGACGATATTCAGTCAGGAGATATTCTTCAGGCATACATTGTTGAGGAATACAGGGATTAATTATGGCAGGATTTCATATTGACAGAATCAGCGAGGATATAAAAAGAGAAATCGTTTCAATAATGCGAGAACTTAAAGACCCAAGAATCAGCGATATGCTCACTGTTGTTAAGGTTGATGTAAGCGGAGATTTAAGCTATGCCAAGGTATATATCAGCGCAATGGACGGAATTGATGCGGCTAAAAGGTCAGTCAAGGGGCTTGAAAGTGCGCAGGGATATATCAGAAAGCAACTCGGCTCAAGGCTTCATTTAAGAAAAAGCCCGGAGCTTAGATTTATTGCAGACGATTCTATTGAAAAGGGTATGGACCTTTTTGAAAAAATTAAGGAATTAACTCATGAAGATTAGTGTAAAGGAATGTGCCGACATATTGAGAAAAAAGGATAATATCCTTATTCTTACTCATGCAAATCCCGACGGCGATACTCTCGGTTCGGGCTTTGCACTTTGCCGTGCACTTATGAAAATAGGTAAAATCTGCGCTGTTATAAATGCAGACGATATTCCTAAAAAGTACAATTATCTTTTTGACGATATTGTAGAAATAAAATTTAAACCCGATTATGTTGTTGCTGTCGATGTTGCAACAGTTAAGCTTTTGGGAGGCCTTGAGGAGCAATACAAGATTGATATGTGTATTGACCATCATTCAACCAATACGGAGTATGCAAATTTATTGCTTCTTGAGGATGCTCCTGCGGCTTGCCAAATTATGTATGAGGTTGTGCTTGCTCTCGGTGTAGAGGTTGATAAAAAAATTGCAGACTGCCTTTATACAGGGCTTACAACCGACACGGGTTGCTTTAGGTACGATTCTACCACAGCGCAGACATATCGTGTTGCGGCTGACCTTATTGATGCCGGAGCAGACAACGGCAGGATTAACCGAATTATGTTTGAAACAAAGAGCAAGACTTATGCAAGGCTTGAAAGGCTTGCTATTGAATCGATGCGTTTTTATGAGCACGAGCGTGTTGCGGTTATAACTGTTACGCAAGAGATGTTTCAGCTTACAGGTTCTAATGCTCAGGAAACGGAGGGCTTAGCACCGCTTACCCGTCAAATCGAGGGCGTTGAAATAGGTATTACCATTCAAGAGCGACCTGACGGAACATGTAAGGCTTCAATTCGTACATTTGAAAGCGTTAATGCTGCGAAACTTGCTGCGTGTTTTGGTGGCGGCGGTCACGCTCAGGCAGCAGGCTGTAAATTTGATTGCGATGTTAAAGAGGCAAGGCGATTGCTTGTTGATAAGTGCAGGGAGATGCTCGAATGACGGGTATAATATGCATAAATAAAGGCAAGGATATAACCTCGTTCGGCGTTGTTTCTAAGGTTAGAGGAATAACATGTGAAAAAAAAGCAGGGCATACGGGTACTCTTGACCCTATGGCAACGGGAGTTTTGCCTATTATGCTCGGCGGCGCAACAAGATTTTTGAATTATTTGCCTGACAGCGATAAGGGTTATCGTGCCAGATTTTTGCTTGGCAAGACTACCGATACTCTCGATATCACGGGAGAGGTTACAGGCGACTATGATGTTGCGGTTTCAGTTGATGATGTTGAGTCGGCACTTGTTGAATTTAGGGGAGAGATTGAGCAAATTCCGCCTATGTATTCCGCTGTCAGCGTTGACGGTCAAAGGCTTTATGATTTGGCACGCAAGGGAATAGAGGTTGAAAGGCAGGCAAGGAAGGTTGAGATTAAAGAACTTTCGCTTTGCCGTGAACTTTCAAATGAAAATGAAAATATTTATACGATAGATGTGCTTTGCTCAAAAGGTACTTACATAAGAACTCTTATTGACGATTTGGGCAAAAAGCTTGGCTGCGGTGCAGTTATGACTGAACTTGAGAGAACGGCGGCTATGGGCTTTACTCTTAACGATTGCATTACTTTGGACGAAATGCAAGAAAGAAAAGACAGTGGCAAGGGTTTTGAAGATGTTTTGATTGATATAGATAAAATGTTTCTAAGCCTTGACAGCGTGTTTGTTTCGCCTGCTCAGGCTAAGAGATTTCAAAACGGCGGAGCACTTGATGTTAAAAGAATTAAAAAAAGACTTGAAAACAAAAGTTATAGGGTGTATTCTCAAGATGTAGGGTTTTTAGGACTCGGAAAATGTAGCCTTGACACACAGGAACTTTTGGTTGAAAGGCTTTTGGTTAAACGTGATTAAGACGGTATGAATAATAACAACAGTATTTCAAGGCGAGCTGTTGCACTCGGCGATTTTGACGGAATGCATAAGGCTCACCAAACAGTAATTACCGGTGCTGAAAATACCGTTATTTACTGTGTTAATAATAAATTTTCGCTTTTGCAAAAAAGCTTGTTTAAAAAACGCTATCCAAATTGTGTATTTGCCGATTTTGAGCAGATTAAGCATATGGACGGCGAAGATTTTATAAATAAAATTCTGATAGACAGATTTAGAGCGCAAACCGTTTTGTGCGGTTTCAATTTCAGATTTGGCAAGAATGCGTCCTGGTCGGCACTTGATATGAGAAATTATCTTGAAAAAATGGGCATTTGGGTCAGGATTTTGGAACATCTTGATTTTAACGGCGAGCCGATTTCATCTACAAGAATAAGAAAATGCATTGCAGACGGTGAAATTGAGCAGGCTAATGATATGCTTGGATATAATTTCACTTTTGAGTCGAAAGTTATTTCAGGCGATATGAGGGGCAGAACAATCGGTTTTCCTACCCTTAATCAGCACTTGCCGAACGGGCTTGTTGTGCCGAAATACGGCGTTTATGAAAGCAGAACCTTTGTTTGCGGCAAGGAATATAAATCGTTTACAAATATCGGAATAAGGCCCACGTGGCGTCTTTCATCTCCTCTTTCTGAAACTCACATTTTCGATTTTTCAGGTGATTTATATAATGAAAATATACGCATTGAGCTTGTCAGATATTTAAGAGGGGAGAAGCAATTTTCATCGCTTGATGAACTTGAAAAGCAGTTACAGTATGATAAAAGCAGTATTATTTGATTTTGATGAAACTTTGCAGGACAGAACGGCGGCATTTGAAAAATATATGGATATGTTTTTAGATGAATTTTGCCCGAATTTGCCTTGCGAGGAACGTGAAAAAAGAAAAGATTATATGCGCATTACAGGTAACGGCGGATATGTTGACAGGGAAAAATGGTATCAGGGCATAATTGATGAGTGGCAGTGGAACGACGCACCGCCTGCAAAGGAGCTTGCCCGCCATTATGACTGCCGATTCGGCGACTGTGATGTGATTTTTGAACATACACCAAAGCTTTTAAAGGAGCTTAAAGACAGGGGATATATTGTAGGCATTATAACAAACGGTCCGTCATATCTTCAAAATCATAAGCTTGACGAAAGCGGACTGAGAAAATATTGCGACATTACCGTTGTCAGCGGTGATGTAGGTGTTCATAAGCCTGACCCGGCACTTTTTGAATATACGGCGAATAAGCTTAATTTGCCGGTAGAAGAGTGCACTTATGTCGGCGACCACCCTATTAATGATATTAAGGGTGCGCTTGATGCCGGTATGCACGCAATTCGTATGAATTGGGGTTGGTTTAAGGGGCAAGACCTTAGAAAAGATGTACCGGTTATTACCGATATATTAGATGTTTTAAAATATGTTTAGCATCAGGAGGAAAGTAATATGAAAAAGGCTTTATCAATCTTTGTTACACTTGTTTTTGCACTTACTATGGTTACTGCGGCAGTCAGCGCAAATGCAGACGGACTTGATGACGTTATTAATGCATCTGCATTATCTTCCATTCAGGATGTAATTAATTCAAGCACAGATGAAATAGTACCCATTACTGTCGGAAACGGTATGGTAACAAAGACAGTTGTAGGAAGCAACACAATGGTTCTTACTGCTCTGCCGCTTGAGGACAGCGAATTTGTCGCTTGGTATACAAGTTTGTCCGATTTGAGAAAAGATAAGCGTTACAGTGAAGCAAATCCTCTTAGGGTTGATATGAAAGGGACTCAAAAATATTTTTACGCATATTTTAAAAACCCGAATGTAACAACCACTTCATCTATAAGCGTGACTGTTCCGACGAATATTACAATTCCGTCGAGAACAACAACTGACTCTGATGCTTCTTCGCAAACTACGACTTTAACCACTTTCACAACAGCAAACCAAATTACTGCCGACAGCAAAATGGTTGAAGGCGCATACTCTATTGCAAACGAGTTTAGCAAATCGTTAAGTAAAGCAAATAAAACTACTACCACAAAGGCTACAACAACTACCAAGGCGACTAAAAAGGCATCAAATAAAAACAAGCCGAAAAAAACCAAAATTAAATCTGTGAAAGGCAAGAAAAACGGATTTAAAATTACTTGGAAAAAGGTTTCCGGCGTAAAAGGATATCAAATCAAGTATTCAACAAATAAATATTTCTTTGAAAGCTTAACAAGATCAAAGAATGTTAAAAAAGCTAAAACCACGTCTGCAACAGTTAAGGACCTTAGAAAAGGAAAGACTTATTTTGTAAAAGTGCGTACATACAAAATTGTAAAGGGCAAGAAGGTTTATTCCAATTGGTCAAAGGTTAAAACTGTTACTGCTAAATAATAAAAGTCAATTTAATATGTAATTGTTTAATATTTTAAATATGCTTGACTTTATATTGATTTGAATTTATAATAGACTTAGTTATTTGAAAGGGGTTCAAAATTATGAATTTCAAAAAGTTATTAAAAGTTATCAGTGCTATTGTTACTGTTGCAGGTGTAATCGCTGCTGTTTATATTGCTATTCAAAAGC
>ENA-OUQH01000812-OUQH01000812.1-human-gut-metagenome-genome-assembly--contig:-NODE-812-length-21945-cov-6.186158_pt1 | contig 21945 bp, 18 predicted proteins | sample MGYA00237948_ERZ548828 | MGnify/ENA primary metagenome ERZ548828 (study PRJEB26490, sample SAMN05194711) | human gut metagenome | biome: terrestrial biome; feature: human-associated habitat; material...
GGCATACGAGATTTCTGCCTGTCTCGTGGGGCTCGGAGATGTGTATAAGAGACAGCCTTTGCACCAAGGCTTTCGGAGATGAATCTGATAGGTGTATAAGTTCTGTCATTCTCGATAAATGCAGCCGAGTCAAGCTTAACTTCCTTATCATTTACCATAGCTTTGTCAGAATCGATTGTGATAACAATTGTTGTAGCTTTGTCAGCGGAAACGATTGTTACTTTTCTTGCAGCTTCGTCCCAAGAAACTTCTGCGCCCAAAGCCTCTGCAACAAATCTTGCAGGAAGCATTGTTCTGTCTTTTCTGATGATGGGAGCTACGTCGTTTGTCTTAGCCTCGCCCCAAACGCTTGCGTTCTTGTTGTTGATAACGAGAACGATTTCATCCTTGCCGCCTGTTACAGCATTGGGATCCTTTGTGGGGTCCGGCGATGTTGTCGGTTTGGGAGAAGTTGTGGGTTTACCGCCGATGATGGAAGTAGGACCGTCACCGCCGCTGCTGCTCTTCTTTGTAATCTTGTAAGCTTCGGATTTAGCTGTTTCGCCTGCGATTCCTGCTTTGTTTACAGGAGTTACTTCGAATACAATGTAGAGGTTTTTAGCGTCTGCGGATGCAGTATATTTGCCGTCTTCAACCGTGATATATTTAGCATAATCTGCTTTATCAACAGCTTCTGTAAGGCCAGCATCTTTATAAAGTGTGTAAGCTACTACAGTCTTTTCTTTATCTTCAGCGTAGATGCCTGCAGCTTCTTCGCCGCCGTTTTTGGGATCGCTGTATGTGTATTCAACCGTGAAAGCTTTGTTTACTCTGATAGAAGAAACTGAAGCCTTAACATTTGTAGCTGTAGGATTACCTGCAACTATAGCTTCGGATGTGAAGGAAACCGCATCGCCCTTAGCTGTGTCTCTGTCACCCTTAGGTGTAACAGTTACTTTAACTTTTTTGCCGAGGTCTTCTATAGCTGCTGTGAATGTTTTGCCGTCTTCACTTACAGTACCTTTAAGTGCGGAACCGTCTTCAGCTGTCCAAGCGATTTCGGATTTGTCTTCGCCGCCGTTGATGGAAGCTGTGAAGTCATACTTAACCATAACGGGTGCGCCAACTGCAACCACATCGGAATCAAGTTTTACATTGGCAACGCTTGCTTTAGCTGCTGCGTCAGCTATAACTGCCGCTGTTTCAGCTGATGTTGCACTGCCTGTTGTATTCTCGTCAGCTTCTACAGTAGCTGTTGCTTTAACAGAAAGCTTCTTGCCAAAATCATCAGCTTTAACCACGTATGTCTTGTCTGTAGCGCCTTCAATTGCTGTGCCGTCAACCATCCACTGGTATGCCCATGTGGGTGTCAAGCCCCAGCTGTCTGTTGTGCCAGTTGTATCAGCTGTAACAGTTTTGCCGATAACAGCTTCGCCGTCAACCTTAACAGCAACCACGGGAGCTTCGTGTGTTTTAACTACGTTAACAGTTCCTTTTTTAAATTCATTGGTGTAACCTGCATCATAGCCATAACCATTTCCGGCAGCATCAAAGATATCATCAACTAATAATGAACCATCACCATTAACGTCTATTTTTTCAGCTTCAATGGTAATATCGTATCCTTTTTTAGTTTCTGAATCAGATAAAGCACCAGACTTTGTTTTCAGCTTAAATGATGCTAATTCAGCATCATCTAATTCAAGGTTTGCAGGTTCGCCAGCTCTACCGAACTTTAACAATCCCTCTGTGGAACTAACCAATTCAATAGCCGTAAGATCTTTTGCTGCCTTAAAAGAGTCAGCAACATAATCAAAAGCTGTAGCATCATATTTTACTGCGAAATTAAAGTTTGCTATTTTTGCAATCGCTTTAATATCTACAGTAACTTCCCCACCTAACTTCACCGTTGCGTTGTCAACATATATTACTGCTTTTTTATCATCAATTGCAGCGTTTGCCGGCATTGCCAGAACGCTTAAAAGAAGAGTAAAGACAGTAATAATGCTGAAAATCTTTCTTGCCTTCATAATTGTTTTTCTCCTTTCAAATTTATAAAGAACTTATTTTGCTAAAATTGAAAAATAAGCAGCTTTATCATTTTTCTTAGTTGCCTTCAAAATTGCAGCAGTTGTAAAGTTGTTAACCGAACCAACTCCAGTAACATCCGTTGCCAAATACTGTTCAGGTTTGTACGTGTCACTATATACATTTCTGAGTTTTGCAATTTTGAGAGCCGTTGCAGAGTCAAAGTTTGTAAGCTTTGCGGAATTTGCCGGAGCAGAAGCTTTGCCGTAATACAATTTTGCAGCAGCTCCTTCTTCGATAGTTGCAGCATTTGCAACAGCTTCTGCATCTGCATTTGCAGCAGCATTTCTTATGATACCAACAAATCTGTACTTACTGTCAGATCTTCTTTCGGGAGCATAGAGAAGCTCAACACCGTCTACAACAATCTTGTTTGTTTCGGGGTCAATTTCTGCTTCGGGAACTGCTATTGTAACAACCTTTGCACCCTCAATGCCATATGCCTGAGCCGTAAGCGTTACATATTCAGCCTTAATAGCAGGAGCAGCTGCGCCCTGTTCAAGAACTTCGATTGTGTAAGTCTTTGTAGCTGTGCCGGCTGTAGCTGTTACAACAACAGTTTTCTTAAGAGTTGTTTCATCATTGCCGTCATCTGCAGGTCTCTCAACATCAAATGTTCTTGATGTGAGATCCTGATCAGCACCATCAACAGTTGCGCTGTAAACGATACCGTTATCGTCAGCGGGAACAGTGATTGTATACTTAGCAGCATTCGAATCCTTATCAACAGTTACGCCGAGGTTTGCGGGAAGCTTGCTTATCTTATCGCCGTCAGCTGTGATATAGGTAAATTCAAATGTCTTTGTGAATGCAGCATAATCAGAACCATCGGGAGTTGTGAGCTCAACAACATATGTTGTCTTCTCATTAGACGGAGTATCTATTGTAATTGTTCCGTCAGCTGCAACATTTCCTGCGGAATTTTTTTCTTCGTCACCCTTAACATAGATTGCCTTGTCAAGTGTTGCGAACCATGTTTCATCTGAAGCTGTAAGTTTCGGCTCTGTAGTGCCTGCTACGAAATCAGTTCCGTTGATTTCAACAGTACCTGCAGCTGTGATCATTTTATAGCTCTTATAAACCATTGCAGCGTCTGTACCGCCCATGAACACTGTGATAACATTTCCTTCTGCCGAATCTCTGAGTTCAAAAGTCTTTGTGTACTTCTCGTCGCCCATTGTAACCTGGTCTATGTACATGATTGCTTTTTCCAGATCAGCATCGGACATGCCGCTTAAGCTTGTGAGCTCTGCGTTTGCTCTTACAGCAAGCATTGTAAGCTCTGCGCCTTTTTCGATTGAACCACCGACTGTGATTGAGTTTCCGTCAGCAACTATGTCATCCATCGTAACAGTGTTAGCCGCGAAAGAAACTGTGGGAGCGAGGCAAGCTATCATCATAACCGTAATGATAAATGCCAAGGCTCTCATTGATTTTTTTGTTTTTGCCATTTTCCTCCCCCTTTCAATTAATTAATTAAAAATTTTTTATTATATTTGTGCCGCGCACAAATTATAACCTCGCGTTCTTTTCATGCAGTGGGTATTTCTGCAAACCGCACAAGCCCTCCGCCTGTGCAATGCGAGATTCGCGGAGCATGCTCCGCAAGCCTGCTTTCCCCCTTTCTGAAAAGTGCCGTATATAAGCTGACAGTCTTCACAACTTATCACACCTTATACAACTGTATACTCATTATAACTCGACTTTTCGATTTTTGCAATAGTAAAATTAAAAATTTTTCGTTTTTTTTCATGTTTTTTTTGTTACATTTTTATTACCTGTATTTTATTTGTTGATTCTACACTACACAAACAAATGTTTTTGTAATTTATGCACAAATGTTCAATTATCAAGCCAAAACTATATCCGCAATGTCCGCCGCTTTTGAAACGATTTTCTCGGCGCCGGCATTTTGGAGCACGCCGCGGTCTCTGAAGCCCCACGTCACCCCTATCGTATGCATGAGCGCGTTTTTTCCCGTTTCGATATCCACATCGGAGTCGCCTATAAAAAAGCAGTTTTCTTTTTCAAAGCCTTTTGCAATCTCATTCGCCACGGCAGGGTCGGGTTTTACCTTTTCATTATTATACGGGCCGCGCACAACGGAAAAAAGGTCTTTCCCGAAAATTTTATCTATCATTATACTTGTGCTGCTGTGCGGCTTATTTGAAAGCACCGCGAGTGTGACACCGTTTTCCCTGAGCTTTGAAAGCAGCTCCGGAATACCCTCGTAAGGCTTTACAAGATAAAGCGCGTCGGAATTGTATTTTTCAATATAAACGCTCAAAACCTTTTCGGCGTCAAGCTCGGAGCCGTTATACCTCAGCGAACGGGAAATAAGATTTTTCGCCCCGTTTCCGACAAACGTGCGGATTTTTTCCGTTTCGATAACCGGAAGCCCGAAATGCTTCATGGTATCGTTTACATAATACGCTATGCTGTCAAGCGTGTTTAAAAGCGTACCGTCAAGGTCAAAAATGCATAGTTTTTTCAATCTGCCGCTCTCCCTTCGAGTATCGGCCCCGTTTCATCGGCAAATTTTTCAAATCTGCCCTCCTCAAGAGCCTCTCTGATTTCTTCCGTAAGCTTATTGTAAAAATAAAGATTATGCAAAACCGCCATGCGCATTGCAAGCATTTCTCCGGCTTTGAAAAGATGTCTCAAATACGCTCTTGAAAAGCTTCTGCACGCAGGGCAGCCGCAGCCCTCCTCTATGGGGCGCGGGTCGCGCGCGTATTTTGCATTGTTTAGATTTACAACGCCCTTATGCGTAAACAGATTTGCATGCCTTGCGTTTCTTGACGGCATTACGCAGTCGAAGAAATCTATTCCGCGGCGCACGCCCTCGAGAATGTTCCGCGGAGTTCCGACTCCCATAAGATACCTCGGCTTATCCTCCGGCGCATGCGGCAAAACAACGTCCAATATATGATACATTTCCGCGTGGCTTTCGCCCACGGCAAGACCGCCTATGGCGTATCCGGGCAAATCAAGCTTTGCAATTTCTTTCATATGATTTATTCTTATATCGTCATACGTGCCGCCTTGGTTTATTCCGAACAGAAGCTGATTTTTGTTTATTGTGCCCTCCTCGGAATTTATCTCGCGGAGCTTGTCCTTGCATCTTTTAAGCCAGCGCGCGGTTCTGTCGGCGGAGCGCTTTACATATTCGTACGGCGCCGGGTTTTCTATACACTCGTCAAACGCCATTGCAATTGTTGAGGCAAGATTTGACTGTATTCTCATGCTCTGCTCGGGTCCCATGAAAATTCTTTTGCCATCCACATGCGAATTGAAATAAACGCCCTCCTCCTTGATTTTGCGCAGTGAGGCAAGCGAAAAAACCTGAAAACCGCCGCTGTCTGTCAGAATCGGTCTGTCCCAGTTCATAAACTTATGAAGGCCGCCCATATCGCGCACAAGCTCGTCACCCGGGCGCACGTGAAGATGATAGGTATTTGAAAGCTCCACCTGACAGCCGATTTCTTTAAGATCCGGCGCCGACACGCCGCCCTTAATTGCCGCGCACGTTCCTACGTTCATAAAAACCGGGGTCTGAATCGTCCCGTGAACGGTTTCCATCACGCCGCGCCTGGCATTATTCTCTTTTTGAAGCACCTTAAACATATGTAATCCTCTTTATAAATTTTTTGCGTAATACTTTATAACAACTTTTTGCGGCTCTGCGCCTTCTTTTGCGGGCGGATCAAACTCCGTCACGCACTTGACGTATTCCGCAAAGCCCCATTTTTTATATCTTTCCGAATTTATAATATCTCCGTCCTCAACGCCTATCGTAAGACGGCTAAAGCCCATGTCGGCAAGATATTTTTCCGCAAAGCGGTAAAGCTTTGAAAAATACCCCTTTCCGCGGTATTCCTTGTCCGTTCTGAAAGCCATTAAATATGCCGTTTTGTCATCGACAAGCCCTTCCGGATATTTTAGCTCGCCGCACTTTACGGCTGCTGTTGCCTCGGCTATTACGGTACCTCTTAAAAAGCCGTAAAAGCAAATTCTTCCGCCGCGCTTTACGCCTTCCTCGAATTTCACCGCCCATTCCTTCCATGCCGCGTCATGCGGATTTCTCATCACGAGCTTTTCCCAGCGTTTTTTAACCTCGTCCGAAGCTGCAACGCGGCAAACATAGTCATTCATGCTTTTCTCCCTTCCGGCAAATAAACATCGCGTCGCCGAAGCTGAAAAATCTGTACCGTTCTTTAACGGCTTCTTTATATGCCTTCATTATATTGTCCTTGCCCGCCAGCGCCGAAACAAGCATAATGAGTGTGGACTTCGGCAAATGAAAGTTTGTAAGCAGGCAATCAACAACCTTGAATTTGTACGGGGGATAAATAAAAATACTTGTATCCCCGGATTTTGAAGGCAGATATCCGTTTTCATCCGCGGCGGATTCAAGCGTTCTTACAGACGTTGTGCCGACCGCTATAACCCTGCCGCCTTCTTTTTTTGTTTTATTTACAATATCCGCCGTCTCTTTCGGAACGCTGTAATACTCGCTGTGCATAACGTGCTTTGTCACGTCCGAGACCTTGACGGGGCGAAATGTTCCGAGCCCGACATGAAGCGTTACATAAGCTATATTGACGCCCATTTTACGAATCTCATCGAGCAGCTCGCGCGTAAAGTGCAGCCCTGCCGTCGGTGCGGCCGCGGAGCCGGGTTCTTTGGAATAAACTGTTTGATATCGCTCTTTATCGTCAAGCTTTTTCGTTATGTAGGGCGGCAGCGGAACTTCTCCGAGCTTATCGAGAATTTCCTCGAAAACGCCCTCGTACGTAAAGCGCACTATTCGGTTTCCGTCCTCCAAAACCTCAAGAATTTCGGCATGCAAAATATCGCCGAACACAAATTTTGCGCCCTTTTTCGCACGTTTTCCCGGCTTTAAAATAACCTCCCACGTGTTAAGATCGATTCTTCGCAGCAGCAAAAATTCTATTGTCGCCCCGGTCTCCTCTTTCACGCCGTAAAGCCTTGCCGGCATAACGCGCGTATCGTTTAAAACAAGGCAATCGCCTTTTTTGAGATAGCTTTTTATATCTTTAAACGTTTTGTGCTCAATTTCCCCGTCCCTCAAAACAAGCAAACGGGAGTCGCTTCTGCATTTGAGCGGCTCCTGTGCTATAAGTTCTTCGGGAAGCTCGTAATCAAAATCTTCCGTAGTCAAAATCAGTATACCTCCACACCGGTGAAATAGAATTTTATTATATCGTCACACGAAAAGCCTCTGTCCGCCATCGCTTTTGCGCCCCACTGGCTCATGCCCACGGCGTGACCGTAGCCCTTTCCGGAAAACGTGTACGTCTCTCCGTCTTCGGAACGAGTAACGGCGAAAAACTGGCTGTACAGTGAAAAGAGCGTTCTCGCCCCCTCGCGCTTTGCGTTGTATTCGCCGCGCGATCCCGTAACGCGAAGTCCCGTGACGCGCCCCGTGGGTGCGGTTTCGGTTATCTCTATATTCTGCACATCGCCTATGAGAATACTTTTTGAAACAAGTTTTTTGATAACCTCATCTCTTGAAAGCGTCACATTCCAGAAATAGCGCGAAGCTTCTTCCGGCTTTTCGTACGGGTCAAGCACGGCCTTCAGATACGGAAGCGAGCTGCCCCAAACATTTTTCACATCTTCCGTGCTTCCCCCGTCGGACGCAAAGAAAAACGCTTCTACCACATTGCCGTTATATCTTATGGCTTTGCCCGCTGTCTCGGAAACCGCTCTGCGCGTGCTTTCCGTTTCCGCCGCCGTTCCGCCGTATACCTGTGAACGCTGCGTTATTGTCAAGTCAAAGCCATAGCTTGCAAAATCGTTTCTGTGCGTCAGCGCATAGCTTCTCGCGCAGAGAGCCTGCGCCTTGAGCGCCTCATTGTTCCATGAGGGGGACATCTCTTTTCCAACAACACCCCACAGATATTCCTCAAGCCCTATAACGTTTATAACCGTTATATCACCGCTTGAAAGCCTTTTGAGCGAGACGAAGCCTCTGTACTCCGTGCCGTTTACCGTGATTTTTCCGTATGCCGGCTTGATTGCGAACTGCCCCGTTGTCCAGAACGGGTTTCCGTTTATCATAAAATCCTTTTCTCCGCTTTTTGTGATTACAATATCATCCTCAAGCATCGAAAAAAGGTAAGCGTAATTGCCGTCCTCTCCCAGGCAGATATTAAATCCGCCGCTGCTGTGCAGCGTCACGGTGTCCTGCGCCGTGCTGCCGTAAAACAGCCCGAGCCTCATTTCGGTATATTCCCCGTTATATGCGCTTGCCCCGGCGCCGCAAGCAAAAACGAGCGCCGCACACAAAAGCATAACAATTGTTTTTTTCATGCCGATATCCTCCTTTGTACACCATAATACTACACATTCGGCAAAAACACAAGGTTTTTTACAAAAGTGTAATCAAAAAACTATCAAAAATGCCGAACTGCTGAAATATATCCCGTTTTATTCACAAACTCGTAATAACATTGTAATAAAAAATCCCTTGATTTGTTAATATTTATATTGTAAGATATATATAAAGACAGATTTTATGTAAGAAAGGGAGCGTTGTCATGGAAAACAATACCATTAAATTTTCACCCCAGCCCGACCGTTCGGAGCAAATTCTCGATGTAATTTCGGACGTGTATGAATCTCTTACGGAAAAGGGCTATGATCCGATAAGTCAGCTTGTGGGATATATCCTCTCGGGAGACCCGACATATATCACAAGCCATAACAACGCCCGCGCCGTGATAATCCGCGTCGAGCGCGATGAAATCATAGAGCTTCTTTTGAAGAAATGCCTGCACGACCTCGGCAAAATCTAATCTTTTTTCAGCACGCACACCGCCATTTTAACGAGCATTTCTTTGAAAAGAGCCGTTTTTGCAGCCGGCGCCAAAAATCCGCGCAGCGGTTCCTCGCTGTAATATTCGGGCGTTATGTCAAGTGCGTTTAAAATTGTTTTAAACCTTTTCAATGTCATCTTGTTTATGTAGGAGAAGTACTCTTCTCCTTTTTTATTTTTTGAAATTCTGAATTTTATGCGTTCCTCGCCGTCGGGCAAGTCATGCACAAGCTCTTTATAGCTTTCTATAAGCACCTTATCCGGGAAAAACATCTGTACCCACGGGATATACACCGCGTCCGTCAGATGCGCGCCCATGGGATGGTAATACGGAGGGAAATTTATAAAAATTCTGCCGCCGGGTTTTAATATACGCATCATTTCTCTGATGGTCTGCTTAGGGTCGTCAACATGCTCCATTGCGTCGTTGACTATAACCGTATCGGCAAACCCGTCCTCAAACGGCAGTTTCGCCGAATCTCCGCACACAAAAGAAAATTTATCGGAAAGACCTTTTTTCTTCGCCAAGGCTTCCGCCTCGCCGCGGTATTTTTCAAGAATCTCGAGACCGTAAACCTTCTCCGCTCCGAGCGACGCATAGTAAAGCGATTTTCCTGCCGCGCCGCAGCCTATGTCAACCACGATTTTATCCTTGAACATCTGTTCTTTTGAATAACCCTTGAGAAAAAACTCGATTGTTTTCTCTCCGCGTTCAAACTGCCATTCGGCATAGCTTTTAACACCGTCATTCTGCAGATTAAAAGGATGAACCGGCGCTTTGAAAAGCTTGTTTGCCGCAAGCAATATTTTACTTCTTATATACATAAATTAACCTCCCAAGTTTAACTCTATCGCTTTTTCCGCCGCATATATTCCGTCTATTGCCGATGAGGTTATACCGCCTGCATAGCCGCTTCCCTCGCCTATGGGATATATTCCTTTTATTCCGCTTTGCATGCTTTCTTTATCGCGAACAATCCGCACAGGCGATGAACTTCTCGTTTCGGGCGCCGTTAAAACGGCGTCATATCTGTCAAACCCATGCAAACGTGTGGCAAATTGCCTTATCCCCTCGCGCAGGCTTTCCGACGCAAACCGCGGAAGACAAAGCGAAATATCCGAAAGCGTAACCCCGCCCGAAAAAGTAGGTTCTATATCTCCGATCCGACGAGATTCTTTGCCCTGCAAAAAATCTCCCACAAGCTGACACGGCGCTTTAAAGCTGCCCGAAATATCAAATGCCGCTTTTTCTATTTTTCTCTGAAACTCTATGCCGCCCAAAGGGTCATCCCCGAAGACCTCCGGAGAAACTCCCACAAGCAATGCACTGTTTGCATTTTTACCGTCCCTTCGGCTCTCGCTGTAGCCGTTTGTTACTATTCCGCCTTTCTCCGAGCCGGAATTTACAACATAACCGCCCGGGCACATGCAAAATGTATAAACCGAAAACCCGTTTTTTAAGTGGCACGCAAGCTTGTAATCTGCCGGCGGCAGTATTTTTGAAGCTGCGCCGTACTGCGCACGGCTTATGTCCTTTTGCAGATGTTCTATTCTGCACCCTACCGAAAACGGCTTTGATTCAAGCCGCACTCCGTTTTTTTGCAGCATTCCGAAAGTCTTTCCGGCGCTGTGGCCGACTGCCAGAAACAGCGTATCGGTTTCAATTTCACCTTTATCTGTTTTGACACCGCAAAGCACATTTTTATCCGTTATTATATCTTCAAGCGTTGTCTCGAATTTTACTTCACCGCCAAGTCTTTCAATTTCTTTTCTGATATTTGTAACCACACGCGGCAAAACATCGCTGCCTATATGCGGCTTTGCGTCAATGAGTATATCCTCTTTTGCTCCGAATTCAACAAACGTGCCGAGCACATTTTTTATATATCTGCTCTTTATGCCCGTTGCAAGCTTGCCGTCGGAAAAAGTACCTGCGCCGCCTTCACCGAACTGAATATTGGAACTTTCGCAAAGCTCCCCGCCGCTGAAAAACGCGGCAACATCACGCTTTCTTTCCTCCACGCTTTTCCCCTGTTCAAGTACAAGCGGCATTGCGCCCGCACGTGCAAGCATCAGCGCCGCAAACATTCCGGCGGGCCCGAATCCGGCTATAACAGGGCGTTTTCTAAATTTTGCTTTTTTTATATAAATCGGCTTAATTCCTTCATATCTTTCGCCGCTTACATTCTTTTCGTTCCGCAGAGACACCGCAGCCGTAAAAATATACATAGGTTTTTTTCGCGCGTCTATGGAACGGCGCAAAATTTTGATATCCGTGATATCGTCTTCCGAAACCGCAAGTTTTTTTGCCGCCGCTTTTTTTACATCCGCTGCTTTTTCCGGCGGAAGTTTTATGTCTTTTACCAAAATCATTTGTTGTTCTCCGTTATTTCAGCGTACGCGCCGCGTCCTGTCCCGCAAGCGCACCCGTGCACCACGCCCACTGCAGATTGAATCCGCCGCAGTCACCGTCAACATTCATTATCTCCCCGGTTATATAAAGGTTTTTAACTTTTTTTGACATCATGGTGCCGTTATCTATTTCACCGGTATTCACTCCGCCGGACGTAACCTGAGCGTTTGCAAAACCTGTGGTTCCGCTCACTGTAAACCTAAAATCTTTCATAAGGCGCGTCATACCGCGCGCCGTGCTTTCGCTTCTGCGTATTTCATAGCCGAGTTTTTTAGGCAAAACACCGTTTAAAAAGTTTTCTTCCGAAAGATGCGAAAATTTTAAAACTCTTTTTTCCATTTGCTCCAAAAGCCCGCGAAAATCCGTCTGCGGAAGCAAGTCAAGGGATATTTCAGCTTTTTCGCCGCGCGAGAGCGCAAGCGCCGCGTCACCCGAAAGATTAAACACGGGCGGCCCCGAAAGCCCGTAATCGGTAAAAAGAAGTTCTCCCTCCGAGCTTTTTATCTTTCTTCCGCCGCATATGAGCGTGGCCTTGCCGACATGTTTTATCCCTTTGAGCGCCTTGCGCGGTTTTTCCGTTTTAATCTGCAGCAGCGCAGGGTGCAGTTCGGATACGGTGTGCCCGAATTTTTTCAGCAGATTATAGCCGTTTCCGTCCGTTCCGAATTTTGGCGAAGCCATTCCGCCGCATGCAACAATAACTTTTTTTGCAAATATTTCATCATCTTCCGAAACTATGCGAAAGCCTCCGTTTTCTTTTTTTATTGACGTAACAAAAAAATCGGTAATCTCTTTTATTTTCAGTCTTTCACACTCTGCCCGAAGCAAATCAAGCACCGATGAAGCCTGCAAGCTTTGCGGAAAAAGCTTTCCGTTTTCAAGTTCCGTGCACGGAAGTCCCACACTTTCAAAAAAATCAAACATCTCGGAAAGTCCGAACAAATTCAGCGCATGCGAGACAAACCCGATATCACCTCTGTATCTCTCGGGCGAAAGATGCGCATTGCTTAAATTACAGCGTCCGTTTCCTGCCGCAAGAATTTTCTTTCCGACACGCGGCAATCTTTCGCATATATACACATCGGCTCCGCCGCGTGCCGCAAAAATTGCCGCCGCAATCCCGGAAGCGCCGCCGCCTATAACCGCAACATCAGTTTTTCCAAGCATTTTTATTCCTCAGTTCCGCTTTCAAGATCTCCGTGCGCCGTCTTGATTTCCGCTCTGCCTGTCACTTTTATCGCCGAAGTGGTCTCGGTAAACTGCGCTATATATACCTGACCTGCGTCAAGCTTTTCCGTGTGATGAAACTTCGTGTCACGTCCTCTTGTAAGTCCCGTTATGCTGACACCGTTTTCGAGTGCTTTGATTACAATATAATCTCCGTTTAAATTCATTTTTGTTCAAACTCTCCTTATAACATTCTTTGCGCCGAGAACACTTCCCAGCTCATTTATCAGATTTTCCGTTATTTTTATTTTCGGTACGGCTTCATACTCTTTTTCTCCGACAGCCAGAAAAAGACCGTCTTTCCCCGTGTTTTTCATTATTATCGGATGTATTTTATCAAGCAGCGCCTTATTTTCAATATTCAGAAGAAGCTCGCCTTCTACCTCTCCCTTTTGCAAAGGCAATATATCTTCCGCAATTATCTTAGGTATTTCGTTTTCTCTTACATCTGTTCTGCCGATTACTTTAACGGGCAAATCACCCGAAAGCAGCGCATCGCACTTTAAAAGAGTTTTCGGGAAAACTATAACTTCTATACTTCCGCTTAAATCTTCCAGCGTCACAAATGACATGCGCGCCGAACTCTTTGTAAGTTTATTTTTTCTTGCCGCCACAAGTCCGGCAACCGTTACGGAAAGCTTGTCCGTTTTTTCCCCGGATTCTTCCGCGGCACGTTTTATTGCACCTATGCTCATGGTTTCCGCGCGTTCAACTTCGCGTCTGAATTCATCCAGCGGATGACCCGAAACGTAAATTCCCATCGCTTCTTTTTCATATTCCAGCAAGTCGCGCGGATTAAACTCGGCAATATCCGGGTACTCCTCCGAAAAAGTTTTGCTTTTATCTTCGCTTATTTCAAAAAGCGATACCTGCCCCGCGGCGTTGTTCTTGTTTTCTGCCGCGGCAGCATCTATAAGTTCCTCGTGCTTTGCAAGCAATGATGACCGCGTTACATTAAATCCGTCAAACACCCCGGCAAGAATAAATGAAGAAACCGCCCTTTTACTTACTGAACCGCGCTTTACCATGCGTGTTACAAAATCGCCGAGACTTAAATAATCACCGTTTTCGCGCCGCTCGTCAACACATGAATTGCAAAATGCCGCGCCAACGTTTTTTACCGCGCAAAGACCGACTCTTATAGCGCCGCTTTCCGCAGAAAAACGTGCCATGCTGGAATTTATATGCGGCGGCAGAATCTTTATGCCCATTCTCGTGCACTCTTCAAAATATTCCGCGGTTTTATCTGTATTGCCTATGATACTGTTAAAAAGCGCCGCAAAATACTCGGTTTTATAAAAGCATTTCAGATATGCCGTTCTGTATGCCACAACCGCATAAGCCGCCGCGTGCGACTTGTTAAAGGCATACTTTGCAAAATCAATCATATCATCATAAATTTCATTTGCGGTTTTCTCCGGCACACCCCTCTCCTGCGCGCCTTTCACAAATACCGCGCGCTCTTTTTCCATAACGTCCTGTTTCTTTTTGCTCATAGCCTTGCGCACGGAATCCGCTCTTGCCAGACTGTATCCGCCCAAAACGCGCACAATCTGCATAACCTGTTCCTGATACACTATGCATCCGTACGTAACGTCCAGAATATCAGCCAGCAGGGGATGTTTATATTTTATTTTATCCGGATGCTGTTTATTTTCTATATAGCGCGGAATCTGATCCATAGGTCCCGGTCTGTAAAGCGAAATCCCGGCTATAATATCTTCAAGATTCTGCGGTTCAAGCCGTTTCATAAACGACTTCATGCCGCTGCTTTCAAGCTGGAAAACACCTTCCGTTTCACCGCGGCTTATCATTTTATAAACCTCGGGACTGTCATAATCTATCTTTTCAATATCAAAATCCGTTCCGCCGGCACGGATAAGTTCTGCCGTATTTTTTATAACCGTCAGGTTTCGCAGGCCGAGAAAATCCATTTTCAAAAGCCCGAGTCTTTCGATTGTACCCATCGGGAACTGAGTTGTTATAACATCATCGTTTTTCTGTAGCGGAACATATTCGTCAACGCTTTTGTCGCATATAACAACGCCCGCCGCATGCGTCGAAGCGTGTCTGGGCAAGCCCTCAAGCGCCGATGAAACAGAAATAAGTCTTTTAATACTTTTATCTTTTTCGCAAAGCGCCGCAATATCCGGATTTACCTTAAGTGCCTCTTTAATTGTGATTCCAAGCTCCGTCGGTATCATTTTTGCAACTGCGTCAACCTCGCCGTAAGGCATACCCAAGGCTCTGCCCACATCGCGCACAGCCATTCTCGCCGCCATTGTTCCGAAAGTTATTATCTGTGACACATGGTCTTTCCCGTACTTTGAAACCACATAATCTATAACTTCCTGACGGCGTTCGTAACAAAAGTCTACGTCTATATCGGGCATGCTTATTCTCTCCGGATTTAAAAATCTTTCGAAAATCAGCCCGTATTTTATCGGATCTATATCCGTTATACCCAAAGTATACGCCACAATGCTTCCCGCCGCCGAACCACGGCCCGGTCCCACCATAATTCCGTGGCTTTTTGCAAAGTTAACATAATCCCATACAATCAGAAAGTAATCCACAAAACCCATATCGGAAATAACGGAAAGCTCATACGAAAGTCTTTTCTGTATTTCCTCCGTCGGCTTCGGATATCGTCTTGCCAGTCCCTTGTCACACAAGGATTTAAGATACTCAAAGCTATCTCCCGGTGCGGGGTATCGCGGCAATTTAAGCTTTCCGAATTCAAACTCAACATTGCACATCTCTGCAATTTTTAAAGTGTTTTTTATGGCTTCCGGCGCATATGCAAAGAGATTTTCCATCTCTTCTCCGCTTTTTAAGTAGAATTCATTTGTCTGAAACTTAAGTCTGTCCGTATCGTCCACGGTTTTTCCCGTTTGAATACAAAGCAGTAAATCGTGGTTTTCGGCGTCCTCCCGTCTTAAATAATGCGCGTCGTTTGTTGCAACAAGCGGAATTCCCGTTTCTTCGGACATTTTGCAAAGCGCTGCGTTTACTTTTTTCTGCTCAGCAATGCCGTGATCCTGTATCTCAAGATAAAAATTCTCTTCCCCGAACATATCGCGGTAGCCGAGCGCCAGTTTTTTTGCCGCGTCATAGTTCCCGTTTAATATAAGCTTCGGAATCTCACCGGCAATACACGCCGAAAGCGCAATAAGACCGCCGCTGTATTTTGAGAGCAGCTCTTTGTCAACTCTCGGTTTATAATAAAATCCGTCCACAAAGCCCGCAGAAACTATTTTAATGAGGTTTCCGTATCCTTCCTCATTTTTCGCAAGCAGCACAAGATGGCTTATATTATTGTCAATTCCCATTTCCTTGTTAAAGCGCGAACGCGGTGCAACGTAAACCTCGCAGCCTATAATGGGTTTTATACCGGCTTCTTTTGCCGCATTGTAAAAATCCACCGCACCGTACATAACTCCGTGATCTGTAAGCGCCAGTGCGGGCATGGAAAGTTCTGCGGCGCGTTCTGCCAGCTCTTTTATGCGGCACGCTCCGTCAAGCAAACTGTATTCACTGTGGACATGTAAATGAACAAAATTATTTTTCATCTTTTTTCACCAGTAACTCCGCCAACTCTTCAAGTCTTTTAAGCCTGTGAGATATTCCCGATTTTGAAACGCGCGGCACGGAAAGCGCGGAAAGTTCCGCCAAAGACGCTTCCGGATTTTCACATCTGAGATTTGCCGTATCCTGAAGCTTTTCGGGAAGAAATACAAATTTCCCGGCAGCTTTAAGCTTATTTATTGCCTTCATCTGATTTATTGCCGCACCGTATATTTTATCCGTGTTCGCGGTTTCGCAATTTATTTTCCTGTTTATGTTATTTTTTGTATCTTTATATATACGGGCATTTGCAAATTCCATCATAGAAGCCGTGGCACCCAAAAATGTCAGAAAATCTTCGATTTCGTCACCGCTTTTAAAATATATAACATAATTTGATTTGCGCATTACAAGCCTCGGAACAAACCCGGCTTCCGCAAGAAGATTCACCGTTCCTTCACAAAGCTTTTTATGATGCGTAACAAGCTCGGCATGATATGCTTTCATCGGATTTGTCACAGAACCCGCTCCCAGAAACGCTCCGCGCATAAAAGCTTTTTTGCAGCAGTCGTTCTCTCCTGCGTAAGCTCTGTAAATCCGAGTTCCCTTTCCGAAGGCAAGCTCGCTTTCAATCTCCATGGAAACCGTGTACACAAAGCCTCTTTTTGTGACGCTCGTTACGAGTCTCAACGGGAAAAACTCACCCTCCGTCACTTTGTTAAAAAGGCAATAGCACCGTTCCGTCACAGCCTTGCTTTCGGTTGTAAAACGAAATGAGCACACTCCGTTTTCTTCGGTTATAACACCTCCGAAAAAAAGTATGCCGCATATTTCCGCCTGCGCGCAGCACTTTTTATTTATACTTTCTCGGCATAGCTCGTTTTTTATTTCAGCTGAAAAAGACATATTTCTCACTCCGCATTACCTTTGTAAAAATCAATTATGGTTTTTGCAAGGATGTCAGGGTTATGACGCGCAATAAGCGCATTGTCAAGATGCATATCGGCTTCTATAAGCTTTATTCCGTGCTCTGCAAAATCCCTTTCATCAAAACTTACGGGCGTCTGCCTGTCTTCGGCGTAACGTTTTAAAACGTCTTCGCGCATACGCCCCGTATTTACAACGCAGTAATCCACAATCTTCATACCTGCATGTTCTTCAAGCGCTTTTATATGATCAATTGCGGAATAACCGTCCGTTTCTCCGGGCTGCGTCATAACGTTACATACAAAAATTTTCTTTGCGCGGCTTTTTCTAACCGCGTCCGACACTCCGTTTACAAGCAGCGTGGGAATAACGCTTGTATAAAGGCTCCCGGGTCCCAAAATAACCATATCCGCTTCCGCAATGCTTTCAAGCACTCCCGAAGCGGGTTCAACCTTTGAAGGCACAAGAGAAACCTTTTTTATTCTGCCGCCGTTTTGTATTTTTGCATTTGCTATTTTCGACTCTCCGAAAACCTCTTTGCCGTCTTCAAACTCGGCGCACATTCTTATATCCTGGTTTGTAACCGGCAAAACTTCTCCCACAACCGCCAAAACTTCATTGGCGTGGCGCACAGCCTCTTCAAAATCCCCGTAAACACCGTTCATTGCCGCCAAAAAGAGATTTCCGAAGCTTTGCCCTCTTAAAATTCCGTCATCAAATCTGTAGGTAAACAGCTTTTCCATTGTAGGCTCTATATCGGCAAGTGCCAAAAGACAATTGCGTATATCGCCCGGAGGCAGCATTCCCAAATCCTGCCTCAGTATTCCCGAACCTCCCCCGTCATCCGACATAGTAACAACGGCGGTGAGGTTATTTGTATACTTTTTAAGTCCTCTGAGCATTGTGGAAAGCCCTGTTCCGCCTCCCAATGCCACTATTTTAAGCGTTTCAGCCATATAAACCTCCGAGGAGGGTCTTTTTAATGTTTGACCCGATATTATTTTTTGTCAATATCTCTGTGATTTATAACGCATTTCTGATTTTTGTCAAGAAGCTCTTTGTAGAGCAGCTCGCTTATTACAACGCTTCTGTGTTTTCCGCCCGTGCATCCGATTCCTATCACAAGATTTCCTTTGCCCTCCTCAACATATTGCGGAATCAGGAATTCTATCATATCGAGCAGTTTATCTCTGAATTTTTCCGAAACTTCATTATTCATAACAAAATCTCTTATTTCAGGTTCTTTGCCCGTTTTTTCCCGAAGCTCGGCAACATAAAAAGGATTCGGAAGAAATCTCACGTCAAAAACCAAATCGCAGTCAAGCGGCAAACCGAATTTGAAGCCGAAGGACATCACGTTTATAAGCATTTTGCCCTCGGCATCGTTTTCACGAAACAGTGTCTTTATATTCTCACTTAAATGCTCTGTTTTCATGCTGCTTGTGTCTATAACATAGTCGGCATGTTTTTTTATTTCTTTTAAAAGTTCTCTTTCGCGCTTTATCCCGTCTCTTATACCCTTGCCGTACTGGAGCGGATGATTGCGCCTCGTTTCTTTATATCTTTTTATTATAGTTTCATCGGAAGCCTCAAGAAAAAGGATTTTATGCTCTATTCCGTCGCGCTGAAGCTGCGCCAGTTCACCCGTAAGCTCACTGAACATTTCATGGCTTCGCACATCCACAACCATTGCAACCTTTGTGAGTTTTCCCTGCGAGTTGTAACACATCTCCGCAAATTTGCTGATAAGCACGGGCGGCATGTTGTCAACACAGTAAAACCCCATATCTTCAAGGCTTCTGATTGCTTTTGTCTTTCCCGCTCCGGAAAGTCCCGTTACTATAATAACCTTCATTTCTTCAGTCTCCCAAAAATTTAATTTCTCTTTCAAGTCTTACCCCGAATTTTTCATAAACAGTGTCGCTCACTTTTTGCATAAGCTCCGACACATCTTTCTGCGTTGCTCCGCCGCGGTTTATAACAAATCCGGTGTGTTTTTCCGAAATCTTGGCGCCGCCCACTGTAAATCCGCGCAAACCCGCGTCATCTATAAGCTTCGCCGCAAAAAATCCCTCGGGTCTTTTAAATGCACTGCCCGCGCTCGGAAAATTAAGCGGCTGTTTTTCGCGTCTTGCCTCTGCAAGGCTTCTCATTTTTTCGTATATTTCGTCACGATTGCCATGCTGAAGCTTCATGGCGGTTTCAAGAATAATTCCGCCGTTTTTCTGAAAAACCGAGCTTCTGTACGAAAATCCATGTTCTTCCGCCGTTTGAATTTCGGAACTTTTATCAATATATTTTGTTCTTACAACAACATCGCTCATCTGTCCGCCGTATGCTCCGGCATTCATAAGCACGGCTCCGCCCACAGTACCGGGTATCCCCGATGCAAACTGCAAACCTTCAAGTCCTCTTTCCGCGGCAAATGCCGCAAGTGACGATAGCGTGGCTCCCGCCTGAGCATAAATAAGTCCGTCTTCTTCACGGATTTGTGAAAAGTTTTTCAAAAGCTTTATTATAACTCCTCTAAAGCCGTTATCGGAAACCAAAAGATTTGACCCGTTGCCGATAACCGCAAACGGAATTTTTTCTTTCCTCAAAAACTTTACGCAACCGCATACTTCGGAAACCGTTGACGGCTGAACCAAAAAATCCGCTTCGCCGCCTATTTTAAAAGTCGTATGGCGCGACATAGGCTCATTTTTCAAAACTCCGCCGCTAATTTTATTCAGCTCGTCATAAATGAAAGAACTTGTCAACTTATTTCTCCTTTGCCCAAAAAAGCACTTCCTATAAGTCCCGCGTCATTTCCGAGACTTGCCTGCATAATTCTTGTCTTGTTTTCTATTTTGGAATATGTGTTTCCGCTTTGAATTGCTCTTATTGGGTTAAGCAGATAATCTCCTTCACGGCTTATTGCCCCGCCTATCAGAATAAGCTCCGGCTGCAAAAGATTTATAATGCTTAAAATCCCTGTTGCAACATACGAAATCCATGTATCGACAATTTCTTTTCCGCCTTTGTCCCCCTGTTTTGCGAGAACAAATGCGGTTTTTCCGTTAACCTCGTTTTCACATGCCTTGGCAACAGCGCTTTCCGGATGATTCTTTGCGTATTCTTTTGTCTGCTCTATAAGAGCCGTAACAGACGCATATTTTTCCCAGCATCCGCGCGCGCCGCAGTTACAGAGAATTCCGCCCTGTTCTATTATCATATGTCCGACTTCGGCAGCAGAGCCGTTTTTACCTGTGTAAAGCTTTTTATCTATTATGATACCGCCGCCCACGCCTGTTCCGAGAGTTATAAACACCATGTCCGAAATATCTTCGTCAAACATTGCATATTCGCCAAGTGCCGCGCAGTTTGCATCATTTCCCACAAAAACGGGCAAATCAAAATATTTCTGAAGCTCGTCTCTCATATTTACGTTGTAAAGTCCGAGATTTGCCGCGCACACAACAATTCCGTTTTCTGTGTCACATGTCCCGGGATTTCCTATTCCGATGCTTTTTATATTCTTTATATCTGTACCGCTGTCTTTCAAAACTTTTTTAATCAGCACGGCAATATCGGCAATAATAAGACTGCTTTCTCTGCCTGCTCCCGCAGGCGCACTGTCCTTGTGTATTATCGTGCCGTCTTCCGCCACTATTCCCGCCTTTATAAACGTCCCTCCGAGGTCTATTCCTATATACATTTTAATCTCCATTCCGCCGCCCTGTATCAGCTTGCTTGTAAATTAACATCTCTTATCTACAGGGCAAGGAATGATAAGAGATTTTTGCTTTTAATTATTTCCGAATTCCGCCGCAAGGCGTTTATTGAGCGCGTCAACCGCACTGTAACCCATTTTTTTCTGTCTGTGATTCATCGCCGCCACCTCGACTATAACCGCAAGATTTCTGCCGGGCTTTACGGGAACGGTTATGGACGGGATTTTTATACCCAAAAGCTCCGTATACTGCGTCTCCATTCCGAGTCTGTCATATTCCTTGTCTTCCTGCCAAGGCTCGAAATTCAGAATAAAATCTATTTTCTCCGTATCTTTTACGGCGCCCATACCGAATATTTTCTGCACATCCACAATTCCTATACCGCGGATTTCCACAAAATGTTTTATCACCGCCGGCGATGAGCCGACAAGTGTAATTGACGAAACACGGCGTATATCTACCGCATCATCTGCCACAAGTCTGTGCCCGCGTTTTAAAAGCTCGATTGCCGTTTCGCTTTTCCCGACGCCGCTTTCACCCAAAAGCAAAATACCTTCGCCGTATACTTCAACCAAAACTCCGTGGCGTGAAATACGCGGTGCCAAATGGACATTGAGCGCTCCGATAAGTGCCGCCATAAACGGCGATGTACTCACTTTTGTTCTGTATACCGGCATTGCGCATTCCTGTGCCGCTTTAACAATTTCCGGATATACATCAAGTCCGCGCGCTACAATAAGCGCCGGCGAATGATGCGAAAAAAGTCTTTTAAGCCTTAAATATCTGTCTTCGGATTCCAGCGTTTTCATATATGCATTTTCAAGATTGCCGAACATCATTATTCTGTCGGTGTTAAAATATTCTTCAAACCCGGTTGCAAGCTGCAGTCCGGGTCTTAAAATATCAGATGTACATATTTTTCGTTCATCCGCATCATCCGGTTTGTAAATCGTTTCAAGATCAAACTCTTCCACAATTTTTTTAAGGTTTACGGTAAATTCTCCGTTATTCATTTTGCCGCTCCTTTCAATATACGTATTCTATATTATTATACTACATTCGGAATAAATTGTAAATGATTTTTGCAAAATAAAAATGCTTTGTCTGTTATTTTTTCCAAAGACCCGAATGGGGCTGTTTAAAAAGTCAACCGACTTTAGCCACAGCCCGGCAAGGAAGTATTGCCC
>ENA-OUQH01000816-OUQH01000816.1-human-gut-metagenome-genome-assembly--contig:-NODE-816-length-21865-cov-12.167033_pt1 | contig 21865 bp, 26 predicted proteins | sample MGYA00237948_ERZ548828 | MGnify/ENA primary metagenome ERZ548828 (study PRJEB26490, sample SAMN05194711) | human gut metagenome | biome: terrestrial biome; feature: human-associated habitat; material...
AGGGTATCTCGCTTTTCATGTTTTCAATGTGTAACACATGTATTGTAATCCTACAAGATGGAGGAACATCGAATGTTAAAAAGTCTTGAAATGAAAGCAGAAATCAAGTCTCTGAGAGAAGAGATCCAGGCACTGATCGATCAGAAAAAGGCCGTGCCGGTTGAAATGCAGAATAAGCTGCAGGACGCACTGTCTGATTATGAAAAGCAGCTCGAAGTAGAAGCTGCTGCGAAGAATTCCAAAAACAAAGGAGAAAACAACATGGACAAGAAATCTTTTAATGCAGCACTGAAATCTTACCTTCTCGGTATTAAGAATGAAGATACCGCGAAATTTTTCAACACAGCTACTGGTCAGAACGGGGCCGTAGACGCAGATGGCGGCGTGCTGATCCCGTCTGAACTCCTCGACCTGAAGGAAAATAACGGCATCAACAACGACCTTCGCTCCCTGACCACTGCTATCTCTGTGGGTACCCGTTCCGGCTCCGTTCCGATCATCGACTATTCTCAGACTGTAACGTTGACCGATTTCGATGAAAACAACGCGATCGCGGAGACGAAGGCCGTATTCACCTCCACCAAGTTCAACCTGGCATCTAAGGGCGCTATCATCCCTGTGTCCCGCGAACTGTTGATGGACGCAAAGACCGATGTCATGGCGGTGATCGGAAAACTGTTTAATCGCGTCTATGTGAAGGCTGTTAATAAAGAAATTCTTTCCGCCGCAAAGGCAGCTGTTGACGCCACCGCTAAAACTGTTACCGCGGTAGCATCCAAAGAAGGACTGGATGCGATTAAGGCTGCGGTTATTTCCCTGCCGCTGGATGCGGGCGCTAATGCGACCATCGTCATGAATCAGAAGACCTTCGCTGCTATGGCCGTAGTCTCTGACAAAGAAGACCGCTATCTGCTCACCAGAGACGCGAACGGCAGCACCATCCGCCAGCTCGAAGGTCGTCCAGTCATCGTTGTGGAAAATGACGAACTGGATGACAACACGGTATTGGTTGGCGATTTCCGCGCGATGTACCATATCGCTTACCCGGAACTGGAAGTAGCGGCAGATGAATCAGCAGGCTTCCGCAACAACTCCGTACTTGTCCGTGCTATCTGCAGATTCACCGACATCAACACCTATACCGACGCCTTCACTGTCATCAAGCAGGGCGCTTGAAGTGTTCAAGAGAAATCCGGGACGGTTCACACATAAAGTCACGCTCTTGAAGCCTATGGCCCCGGAGCGAGATGAGCTTGGCGGGGTAAAGAGTGGCAGCTTCGCAGAGGTGGAAATGAATTACAGCTATCCAGTTAGGTCCATGATCACACAGCTTTCTTATTGGAAAGGAGGCGCATGAAATGACGACAGAAGAACGGATTTTGCATACAGTCACGGCCGGCAAGCTTCGCCAGCGCGTCACGATCCTGATTCCTTCCGGCTCTACCGACTCCTACGGCAATGAGCGGATCACCTACAAAGAGGGCAGCACGGTCTGGGCGTATGTCGAGAATCATGCATCGGAGATGTATGAAACCACAGCCGAGTCGCACATCATAAGGAAAGTGCTTATAGTGGTGCGCTATCGGCAGGATCTTAGCCCGGCGAGCCGCTTCAAAGTGAACGGCTCTGTCTTTAAGTGCATGGGGACGCCCGTCGATGCCTGTGGAAGGCACAAGCTGACCTACATGGAGTGCGTGACTGAAGACACCAATCTTTGAGGTGATGTATGCCAAAAGGGAGATATATCAACTTTGCTGCTTTGGAAGAAATGTATGGTACGGAAGTGGTCGAAGCGCTCCGGCGGCAGATGGAAATCGAAGCGGACAGGATCGTCCAGGATATGAAGTCGAGGGTGCCTGTAAGGACGGGGCGCCTTCGGGATTCTATCCATTGGCGGTGGAACAAGAATAAGACGGCAATCGAAATTTTGGCGGATGCGCCAAATCCAAAGAACGGTGTGAAATACGGACGGTTTGTTGAATTCTCCCCGAGGATCAACAAGCCGTTTTTCTATCCGGCCATGGATGCACACAGGGAAAGCTATCGCGAAGCACTCAAGGCTGCTTTGAGAAAGGCGATATCGAGAGGAATCAAAAATGGATCTGATTGAACAAGTGTTCTTTACACTGAGAGCCGACACAGAGCTGACGTCGCTTCTGGCAGAGGGAGAGAAAAGCATCCGGCAGGACATGACGTCCTACTCAGGGCGCTATCCCGTTCTCTGCTTCCAGGTGATTTCCGATGTGCCCCATCTCTTTGGGGATGACCAGGAGCTGGCAAGGCGTGTCACTGTGCAGCTCTCTGCGCTATCTGAGGATGGATCGGACATGCCGGTTATTCAGCGGGTGCGTGAAATTATGGAGAACCTCGGATGGACGAGGATTAGTACGGAGCGGATGATGGACGGGAAGATCCGTGTATCGGCGCTCCGGTTTGTTATTGCAGAAAGTGAGGAAAAAACAAATGAGCAAGGGAGTACTGATCGGCGTGCGAAATTTGCATTATGCCGTACTAAAGACTGATGACAGCACAGGGGTGACCTATGAAACGCCTGTCAGCATTGCAGGCGTCAAGACAATCGACGTGAAGCCGTCGTCCGGGGTGAATACCCTTTACGGGGATGATGCACCTTTCGACATTGCCTCTTATCTCGGGGATATCGAGGTCACTATTGAAACGGCGCAGGTTTCCGTCAAAGACCTGGGAACGCTTCTGGGACACACCGTGGAAAAGGGCGTGATGGAGTACAAGTCGACCGATGAAGCGCCGTATGTGGCGATTCTCTTCGAATCGGTGAAATCCAATACGAAGAAGCGCTATGTAAAACTTCTCAAGGGGAAGTTTGCCGAGCCCGAGGATAATTTTCAGGGGAAGGACAGCTCCGTCCACTGGAATACGCCAAAGCTCGTCGGCCACTTTGTTGTAAGAGAATATGACAATGCCTGGAAGCGCGTCGCTGATGAAGATGCTGAGGGATTTGAGGATACCACGGGTACCAAGTGGTATGAGAGTGTAGAGACAGCGGGAATCTGATAAGGGAGGATACATAGATGAACAGACCAACGATTGTGATCGGCGGGAAGACATACAAAGCGAAGATACCTAAAGTCAGGGCATGGCGTGATTTCATGGCCTTTGAAACAGGCACGGGGGAGATTCCGGCGGAGGAGTTCCTTGATAGGATGGCCGAGCTCATTGCGAGCGTTTTTGATGCGCCCGTGACAGCCAAGGTCATCGAGGATGAGCTTCCGATTACCCGCATCCGTCCGCTGTACCAGGAAATTTTTCAATGGATCGTTTCTCTCGTAAACCAGAAGATGGCAGAAATCCCAAACGGGGAAGCGGGGCAGGCGGACTGACGCTTGCCCCGATGGAAGCCGTATTGGGATGGCTGGAGTTTCTTCATGCCCGCTACCACTGGACGGAAAGCGAACTGATGGACACGGATCTGATTTATGCATTGAGCCTCATCGTCATCAAAGAAAAAATTGAAAACTCGCCCCGCCTGACACCGATTGATCAGGCGGGATTTTTCTAGGTAAGGAGGGAGAGAGACTGTGGCAAAGGGTGAAACTGTAGCGGCGCTCTATACCAAGCTGGGGCTTGACCTGTCGTCCCTTTCAAGCGACTTTGCCCTGGCAGGAAAGACGGTAGACCAGGCGATCAGCCGGATCAACCTTGAGAACAAAAAGATACGCATTGAGGCGGACATCGACCTTTCCAAGCTGGACGGGGCCAAGGACAAAGCCCGCTCCATAGATACAAGGGAGCAGGCGCTTATCCGCCAGCTTGACCTCCAGCGGCAGAAAATCAGGCTGGTCGCTGCGGCTTACCGGGAAATGGTTCAGGCGAAGGGCGCGGACAGCGCAGCGAGTGCCCGCCTTGAAACAAGGCTCCTGAATGAACGGAAAGCCTATGCCAATCTTGAAGTACAGCTGCGCGCTGTAAGAAAGGAGCGGTCTGCCCAGACCTCGATCGCCGGGCGCATGGTAAACAGCGTTGCCAATGGCGCAGGTGCCATGTCAGTTCTGGCACAGGGGGCAGGCGACCTTGGCCTCCTTGGCTTCATGTCCGGCCCCATCGGAAAAGCGGTCGGCGTCACGACAGCGGTCAGTGCGGGGCTTATCGCCATGGCCAAGAGTGCCATGACCGCCGGAAACAACATTTATGGTCTTGCGCAGAGGATGCATACCACGAATGCAGAAGCCGCCAGAATGAACATGGTCTTCAAACTGGCAGGAGCGGATGCAAGGGCTGCAGTTCCTGCCATTATCCGTCTGGACAAGGCCATACAGAGCGCAGGGGAAGACGGCAATGATACAACGCGGCTTCTGTCTGCCTTTGGCATTGTGATGAAGGATTCCGCCGGAAACCTGCTCCCGGTCAATCAGCAGCTGACTGCCCTTGCCAAAGGCTACAGGAATGCCGCAGCGGCCGGACTTGAAAGCGAGTTCGTTTCCCAGCTCTTGGGAGCCCGCGGCGCCGAGCTTGTGCCTGTCCTGAAAGACATGGCAGAGCTCCAGGAACGGGCGGCTAAAATTCCTACTACTGGGCTTCTCAATCCGGATGAAGCGCACAGAATGAATATGGAATGGAACGAGATGAAAGTTTCCATGGGACAGCTCTCGGGGGCTATCGGGGCAGCCTTCATGCCTGTTGTATCCGATCTCATGCCGGACATCAATGAAGCCATTGAAACACTCGTGAAGGGTATCAAGGACAACAAGTCGGATATAGAGTCCGTGGTAAAGACCATTGGAAGCATCGGGGGTGTTGCGGTAGATGCCTGCAAGCTCGCAGGCGAAGCCTTTGACGGTCTTGGCATCAACATGAAGAATGCCGGGGCCGTTGCGAATTTCATCAAAGCCGAGATCAAGGACTGCCGGGAAACATTGGCAGATATGAAAGAGACACTGGGAGACACAGCTCTTGCAGACGGCATCAGCAGGCTCTGGAACTGGGCGATGGCTGACTACATGCCAAAGGACGCAGAAAAGTCTAAAGAGCAGGAAGCAAAGAAAAGCGATGCGTCCCAGTCCGCTGAGGAAACCAGCCGCAAGGTGGAAGAAGCCATGGCGAAGGCGAAGAAGGCAGCGTCCGGCGGCGGGGCAGGTCTCACGGATGAAATCTACAAGCTGACGCACAGCGACCTTGAGAACCAGCTTCATGATATTGACCTCAAAGCGGAGAAGCTGAAATCCGAAGGAGCTAAGGAAGCCGACATCGTAAGATACACGGAAGCGGCCAAAGCGAAGGTCATGAAGGATTTCAATGAAGGGGCTCTTTCCCAGATTAACAAATCTTGGAAGTCTGAGCTGCAGAACCGCCTGGACGATATTGACCGCGAGAAGAAGGCGTGGATCCAGAAAGGCGTGGATGAAGTCACGGCCACCCGCTGGGCAGAACGCGAAAAGACGAAAGCCCGGCAGCAGGAAGCACTTTCCATGCTGAAGGAGAACCGCCAGTACCTTGAAATCATGAGACAGGCCATGGCGGGGGAGGGCGATATGCAGACCAGGATGAACAATGCGAAAATGGCAGTCCTTATGGCGATGCGTAAAAAGTACGGCATCCAAAATGACATGACAAGTCCGGAGGAAGTCTCCCGGTTTGCCGAGCTTATGAACAGCGTCAAGAACAATCTGGTGCCGGGGCTCGAAACCGACCTCTGGGCAAAGCGGCTGGGGGAGAACACCATTCCTGTTTACCGCGGGAGCGAACTTAACCGTGACATTCCGGGATTTACTGCCAATGTTACCATCCAGGGCGGTACCTACATGGATGAGAACGGGATGAAGAAGATGGCGGACAATGTGGCTGATCGGATCAAGGTTGTATACGCCGATGCTGCGAGAAGATCGCAGCTTGCTTACGGAGGTGCATGATGGCACTGAAACTTAGGATAGGGGATGCGGCGGCTTTCCGGCGGCCGGAGGACTGGAGCATTACGCCAGACGACCGGCAGGAAAAGCACCAGACGATAGACGGCGTGGTCGTGGAAGACTACGGACATGTGGACGCCGGGGATGTGATCAGCTGCACGGTTATTCTGGGATACAGGGACTATGAGAAAGTGTACAACTACTGGGTGCAGCGAAAGAAAGTCACCGTCATTGATCATGCGGGGAATACCTGGGAGAACATGAGGGTCGTCATCAAAAAGGACAGCTACGTCGAATATCACGAAAGCTATCACAGGCTGGAGCTTGAGTTCTGGGGAGCATAAGGAGAATGCAGCATGGCAAACTATTATCATATATATACGAACAATCCTAGCGCGGGGCTTCAGGACGGGACCGTGGTTTCGGAAAACGGTCTCATGACGGCGCCTATTTCCGTGACGCTGGATGCGACGAAGAATGAATCGAAGGTCATCAAGTGCGCCATCCGGTGCGAGAAAGGCTATGAGAGCAGCGGTACCTCGTTTATCCAGCCCTATCACTATGACGGGACAAATTATACGCCGACTGGCGGCAATGTAGGGCGCTGGCAGGTGGCGAAGGATCTATCGATTTCCGGGCAGGTTGTCATCAAGGTCACGGCCAATGCCTCGCCGGGGGATACGATCACCGTAGGCGACGTAGCGCTGACGGCAGGAACGGATTTTTCTGTCGGGAGCAGTATTGAAGCGACGGCCGGCAATATCGCGGCGGCCATCAAGGCAAGATCAGAGCAGTTTACGACAACTGTATCCGGCGCGCTGATTACCATCACTGAAATTTACCCAGGAGGCGGCCATACGCCTTACATCAAAAATATCACAGGCCCCGGCAGCGGATCTGATGCCAAGGCTGCCACTCTTTCCTGCTCGCAGACGGATTCGCGCTCGAGCTTTGCTGCGGTTCCTGATCAGATGGCTCAGCAGGGCGTCTGGGGGAGCCGGCTGAGCATTACGGATATCATACGGGATAAGAATGTCATCTTCTGGATCAAGGTCAGCTCGTCTTCGGAAGAAGCGCCTGAAAGGGACAGCAGCACGGTCATCCATACGGAAGTCGTGGTGCAGGCGGTCTGAGGGGGAAAAGATATGGCTTACAAGTATGTGAATCCCGGCTACGGAGAATTACTGGACCGTGCCGGTACAACTGTAAACGATACAAAAATCAATGCGGCAAACGGGGTGGCATTTTTCAATAACAGCGATGACCGATCGGTCACCTTTCCGGAGCCACTTACCAACGTGTGGATCAAGCTCTCTATGGAGAGGGCGTATGTTTCCGGGATCATTTCAGTGACGGGGACGGGATGGCCGACGGGGGTACGCCTGGATGAAAGCGATTATATCAAGGTCATTTTCAGCGGAGATAAAAAAAATTTTACCACCAAGCATGCAGACAGGGCATCGATTGATTTCATCATGCATGTTCGATCCGGTGTCAATGACGGCATCATCGAGGTCTGGATGAACGGGGACAAGGTGGCTGTCCGTCAGGGCAACTGCTATGATGGAAAGCCGTTTAATGGAGTATGGCTGAAAACAGAAAGCGAGAAGAACTATTTCTTCAATGTGATTATTGCCGACTATGACATCAGCCATGAGGAAGTTGTGACAGCCAGGCTGACAGAACCGGAGGGTACATGGAAGGGCATCGGGGCGGCGCAGGCAGAGGCCTCCGATGTCAATCAGGTTCTGACGCAGAAAATTGATACGGATGACCTGAAAAAGAAAATCCTGGCCAGAAGTGAAAGCATCTGCATCACTGGCGTCACACTTTCTGCAAGGGATATCCATTTCAACTCGGACAAGGTTAACGCGCTGACAGGCACCGTGAATGACGGTGAGAAGGATGTGTACAGCAGCACGCAGAAAATCTCGGGGGCCAGCATGGTCTACGGCATGTCGTACATCAAGGATATGACTCTGGATGAAGTGAAGGCTGCGAGCTTCAGTTTGAAATCAGCGAAAGTGTGATCCTATGAGTGCCACCAAATCGCCGCTTGACGTGTATGTTACGCATCAGATGCCGGATACATCGAGGCATGACCCGCCCCTTGAAGTCTTTGTGACCTATAAGCCTGGGATCAGGGTTTCCCTCAACGCCGATACCGACAGGAATGCCGCCGGATGGGTAAAGCAGAATGCCGATACGGCAAGAAAGATTGTGGGCACGATAGGGATGACGTATGTCCATTCGGATACTGTCCGGCGGGCCCAAAACCATATCTTTTTGAACGCGGATGCCAGAAGACACCTGGTGTACCAGCTTGAGAACCAGGCGGATACGGAGATGTTCGTGAAAAGCCGACAGCGGGCAGACAGTGATACTGTCCGGCGGCTTCCCTATAGCGCCAAGGGTTTGAATCCATCGGAGATTTCCATCAGCCTGGTGCGTGGGACTTTGTCTGATACGTTCCAGATGGTGACGCCCTATGATCTTCCCCTTGAATCAGTCATAGAAGGAAAACTGTTGGATTTTCCCTACCGCTTCCTTGTGTATGAGACAGGCGGAACCGGGCTCATGCGCACCATCACTGGGATGTATGACGTGGACAAGCTCCTCTATACGCCGTTCAATTACCAGCTGCATACAGCCAATGCGACAGCCAAAGACCATGCGGAAAAGATCGCTTCTATTTTGAAAAAGAAGCTGGTTATTGCTATTGACGATTTCACTCCGGAATCCACTTATGAAGGAATCGGGGCTACCATACAGAACCTTGCCGGTAGCCTCTTTGGATGGATGGGAAACCTGCCGCAGAGGTGGATCAATGTGTTCTTACGGAATGATACGCTCTGCATCATCCAGAGAGGGCACGAGGCAAGGACGATAGACATCACCGATACAAAGCACAGCCGGCCTGACATCGACAGGAAGCTCGTGCGGTCTGTCTGGTCGGGGAAAGGCAGCCATACTGCCCGCGGGGGAAGCATCACTATAGAACCGCTGGGGTTTACCGGAACGATCAGTTTCAGCGGATCGTCATGCCGCTACCGATACGGTCTTCTGGTCTATGAGTCAAACAATGGCGAAACAGTTTCTTATGACTATGACTTCGATGACTATCTTCGAAAGAAAGTGACTCATACCAAGGAAGGTGAAACCATTACGGTCACCTATGACTACTCCATCTCTGCGGCGGGGGAGAAATTTCTTGCGAAGGAAACAGAAATCTCAGCAAAGCCAAAGAAGGGGAGCAGCGCTTCTGACGAGGGAACCATAGCGTGGACGAAAAGGGAAACCCGCCATTCGTACATAGGAAACGGATGGTATGGCACGCGTGTGTACGTAGATGATGTCTATCAGGGGTCATCGGTGGGAAACGGCAAGCCGGGAGGCAGAGCCAACCGCTATGTCATGAACCAGTCAAATCTGGGACTCGGCGGGAAGTATCCTTCCGGGGTATCGTCAGAAGGAGCTGCTCTTTTTGATACGGAGTTTCCTGTCAAAGGCGATGCGTTCTTGAAGCAGCTCACCAAAGACATCGAATGGCTGAACAGAAAGACGGAGGAACGCATATCCATGGACATCTGGCAGTATCCGCATCTCATAGACTTTACGGACAGGATCCGCTATGAGGGGCACGACTACTATCTGGAATCCAACCGCGTGATACGGACTCCTGCGGAATTGAAGCAGACGATAGAGATTGTGAGGTGGTACTGATGTATGGACTTGCCGGGCTGCGTGAAGTCTTGCTGCAGAAAAATTTTCAATCGAAAACAGATAAGGCAAGGGCGCAGAAAGAAGACAATGGCATTTTACGGGCGCGGGTTTCCGGGGACTATGCGTATGTGAACGGGCGGGGATACCGGTATACGCTCGCCGTAGACATTAACATCCATAACGGGCAGTATGTCTGGTGCGAGCTATGCGGAAACCAGGCCGTGATTGTTGGGGCTTAGGAGAGACTAAATGGAACGTGTACAGATTGTCCGAGGGGAGAACGGAGTGTTCTGGGATGCCAGAGGAAGAAGGCTCGTTACGATGGGAGACATCAATCCGCGGGCGGGGGACTGGGTATGGACGAACGGCACTACGATTTACGGGCACAGAGAAGCCGGCTACACGCCCCCTGTATTTTCAGGGCAGCCGGAGCCGGTTCTCCCTGTCCTCTTTTTCTCTTACCAGGATGGCACCTACAGGGTCATGGATCTTCAGGCGGATGGAACACTCGGGGACTTTGTCTCATTCACTTACAAGGACAAGCCGCTTCAGGCTTATGTGGGAGATGAAAAACATGCCTATGGCGGTATAAATGGCAATGGAAACGGGTATGCCTGGTACAACCTCATCACGGGGGACTTTTTAGGATATTTCAGGCCGGAGGATGCCTGCATTGCAGAAAATGGCGATCTTCTTACGATCGAATCGGAAAATGGCTCCCGGTACGACGCAGGAACCGTAGAGTCAGAAACCTATCAATTCAAGGCGGGTATTTTCTTTGAAGAGGCAGGCGATTATGGCACTGAGGGGCCGAAAGAGGTGAAGATAATATCCGGCATGTGTTGTGAGAAAAGCACAGCAACGCCATCCCCTTCCTCGTCGACAAAGGGGACTGTGGTCTTAAGGCGGAACGGGAGGATAACTCAGACAATAGAACTTGATCAATATATGAAGGCGGCAGGAAATGAGGCGTTCTTTCGGGCGTCAAGGATCCATGATATGAATGGCGGGCGCGGCGACGGGCGTACTTTCATTTTTCACTGGGATGGTAGGAATAACCGCATCCAGGCTGGGAAAATACCAAGGCCGGCGCCTGTATTAAAAAGCATGTCTGCAACTGTAAGTAACCTTAAAATATATCCGGATGGGAGCTACATGGGATATGTATATATTTCTGCCTACGCATTGGCGTATCCGGTCGTTGAAACGGAAACAAACAAGTCTTTTGTAAGTATGGATCCCGGAGAAACGCCGAGGGAAATGGTGAAAGATTTCTTCACAGCCGCTGTAAGTCTAAGCAGGGTTACAGGAATCGGACGGACGGAGGGCGAGTATTCCTATAGTGTATCGCATTCCGTATCAGGTGCGTTTTATGGTGGTGCCGTAGCTAAATTGGGGCCGCAGCCTGAGCCGAAGATGAGCATGTTTAATCCGCTTCCCGGTCACCGCCTTGCCGCTACGCGTTATACCGGAAGAGCGTCAACGATTGCTGAGATTGCAAGCTTTGAAAGCTGGGTGATACTCTCGCTTAATTCCATTGCTTATACCGGTCTTGTTACAGGGGACAGCCGCGTGAAAAGAATCCGGAATGAAATCAGGGATGCGAAGATGGAGCCGGTAAGCTCTGAGCAGGATATCCTCGCAAAAAAGCCCATTCCAAAGGAGTATGACATCCGGAATGGGTTCAAGGTAATGCTTGACCTTTACGACGAGTCGCAGCCATCAAGCGTCAAGGCACTCACTTTGATCGGGCCCGATGGGGGAAAGGTGGTAACAATTGACAACTATAGCAGGTGGTCGGTCTTTCTCTATAACTGGGCGAAGATGATTGCGTGCCGTCTTGACAAGGACCGGTATGCGGTGATGATCAGCCAGTCATACTATCCCACGCTGATAATAGACAAAGGAAATATCACAGCCGCCGGAAACGGTTATGCGTTGCAGTGTTTTAGCCTGGTCAAGTTCAGGAACAGAAGCATCCTGGAAAAAGGCATATGGGATTTGTGCGGGGGCAAGGAGGGACGATGAAATGCTAAAGATTACAGAAAACAAGGTGCAGCTGACGCGAGGCGATACGGCGGGTCTAAAAAAACTTGCATACAGGTGACACAGGGGATGTAATTATATGGATTGGATTATAGCATTAGTACCAGAAGCCATTTATGGCCTCGGTACTTTTTTTATAGGCTATTTTTGGCAAAAAAACCAAGATAATGCACGACGTTACACAGCGCTGGAGAAGGGGGTAGAAGCTATTTTGTTATTGGAACTCCGGCGGATTCATGAGCGCGGAGCACGGCAAAAATGGCTTTCATATGCAGACAAGGCGAGCGCTGAACATATTTACTCCAGTTACCACGGCCTAGGGGGCAATGGCCAAGGAACAGCCATTTTGAATGATATCCGAAAACTTCCATCAAAATAAAAAGAGGTGATAACATGAAGTATTTGAAAATGTTGCTTTATGAAAATGATGAGCTGTCGCTGACACGAGTGATTGCGGTGATCGGCTGGCTGGCGTTCCTAGCGGTATCTGCTTACTTGGTGTATACACATCAAAAATGGGATAACTATGATACATTCGCCAGCTTTACCGGTGGTGGCGGTGCGGCTACGCAGGTTGTAAATAAGCTGATAAATAGCAAATACAACAGTGCTCCGGGCGGGTATGATAGCAAGAGATAGGAGGTAGAGATAAATGCTGGTAACCGATTTAAGCGATTGGAATGACCATATCAACTGGTCACATATGATTGACGAAGGTGTAGAGGGTGTTATTGTAAAAATCAGTGAAGGGCGCACACTCTCTGAACTTCACGGCAAACACATTGCGGGAGCCGCTGCCCGTGGACTCTCGTGGGGCGTTTACTGCTACACACACGCACAGACCACAGAACGGGCGGAAGAAGAGGCAGCGGTCGTCATTGACGCACTGGAAACTTTAGGATACGGCGCACCGTCCTTGGGAATTTGGATCGATGTAGAAGCCCCAGAGACTATCGGACAGGATAGGGAAGATGTGACCGCCATCTGTAGTGCGTTTATTTCTGCATGCAACGCCGCCGGCTACAGCGCTGGAATCTATGCGAGCCTCTCAACATTGACAGACTGCATCAATGTTAATGATCTGGCAGACTATGTGCCGTATTGGTGTGCTCAGTATGCCGAAAAATGCGACTTTCTGGATTATTACCCTGACAATAGACTTGCAGGGTGGCAGTGCACAGACAGTTACATTATAGACGGGAACACTTACGACCTGTCAGTTTGGTACTAGGGAGGCTCGAAATTGTGGAGGATAAAAAACAGAAGCTGTATGCCGCTGCTCTTGCTTGCGTTGTGCTTCTTGCCGGCCTTGGGTGGTTCCTCTGTGCAGGCCGAAACGATGTATCAGATATCGGAAAGCGAGCTGACGAGACTCGAAGTGAACTTGAATCAGCTCGCGAAGAACAACGAGATCAAGCAGCAGCTCTTGACCGAGCAGAAAACGCAGCTGACAGAAGCCAATCAGCAATTAGAGACGGTGAAGAAAGAGCTGACCGCGTCCAAGAGCTTGAACGCGGTGACGCAGAGATCATTAGAGAAAGTCAATCAATCATTGACCGAGTACGAGAAAGAGGCCCGGCACAAGGTACAGGTGAAGGCTAGGCAGCGCAATTTGTGGATAGGTGTTGCGGGGGTAGCAGTCTACCTATATGCGAGAAAGATGGGTGCTTAATGGAGAAATTACTTTACGGTGATTGTCTGGAAAGAATGAAAGAAATCCCGGATAAATCCATTGATATGATTTTCGCTGATCTACCATATGGCACAACGAAAAATGTTTGGGACATAAAAATAGACCTCCATCAGATGTGGCAACAATACAAACGGCTGCTAAAATCGGGGGGGTAGTGCTATTATTTTCTCAGCAGCCATTTACCACGGATTTGATAAACTCCAATCGCAAATGGTTTCGCTATGAGTGGATCTGGCAGAAGCCTACTCCAGTCGGTTTCTTGAATGCAAATAGAATGCCACTTCGTTGTCACGAAAATATAGTGGTATTCTACGAGCACCTGCCCACGTATAATCCGCAGAAAATCAAACGAGAGAAAGCCGCGAGGCTCAAGTGTTCGGCGAACCATACGACTAACTATGGTAAACATGGTGCAATCGACCACGTAACAGAATATTACTATCCGCGAGATATATTAGCCTTTGCTAATCACGGCGGTGGCGATCGCTATCATCCTACCCAGAAGCCTACAGATTTGTTGGAATACATGATTAAGACATACACGCACAAAGGGGATACCGTCCTAGACCCAACCATGGGGAGCGGTTCTACCGGAGTGGCTTGCCAGTTGACGGGTAGAAATTTCATTGGAATAGAGAAAGACCCCGGATATTACGCTATTGCGCAGGATAGGATAAAAGAGATCACATAAAAATAAGGGGACAATCATTAGCTAGATGCTAGTGATTGTCCCCTCTTTTTTGTTGGAATTGTTGATAGAATAAAAGTGAAAAAGTTAGATTTTATCGAAGAAAACAGGTGATTTCTGCTTGACAATACATCGAATAAGGTGTATAATAAATACAGAATTAAGGAAGGGAGGTGGTCAAAATGAACAAGGAAGATATGAAATGGCTAATCCAAATGATGCTAATCATCGCGGTTCCAATACTCGTTGAGTACATCAAGCAAAAAGAGCTCTTCAAACGTCACCATCACAGCAAATGATTCAGACGATTAAAGAGCCGAGGTGCAAGAGGGCGAACGCCCTCTTGACAACCTCATTATATCACATGGAGGTAGTAAAATGAAATTCTATGATTTTATCGCGTTGGGACTTTGGATTACATCACTGTCCTTCGTCAATATCAGTAAGGAATTTATACAAGGCGCAGTTACAGCGGCAGTATTTTGTGGTTACGTAGTGTGGAGAATCAGAAAATGAAAATCATCGACGAAGTGATGACGACAGCGGAAGCTGCAGAACGTTGGGGAATTTCTGCGATCACAGTAAAGCAGGCGTGCTCAGGACAAAAGGGGCTCCCGCCTCGTTTCAAAGAAGGCGAGGAGTTCCGCAAGTCCGGTCGCACATGGCTGATAACGAAGGCAGGCATGGAGCGCCTGTATGGGAAAGAAAAAGAATAGCTGGGCGCAAAGTCGGGCGCAGTTGGCGGTCCGAAAGTTCCCTAAATGAGAATGGAACGGCATAGAAACGGCAGAAAATGCGACGGTATCTGATTCGTTGAATTTCATGTAATTTGTCATTCTCATTTGAAGGCCTCCGGAACCAGGTGTCGAGAGTTCGAATCCCTCTAGACGCACCAGAATTTCTCCGATCATATCGGATAAAATAAAATTCGTCCAGTTACACCCCCGAAGGTGGGGGAATACATGGGGGAAATCGACCTTTGAGGAGGTCAGAAAGCCGAGGCGGTATGCCCCGGCTTTTTATCATGCCTTTTTCTTTGTCGTAGCAGTAAATCTCTGATCACAGTCCGATAGCTCGTCATCGTATATTTCCTTGGCTATGGTGGTTCCAAACCGTCTCTTTCTACTGTATTCTCCATGGTAAACATGCTATAATAATAAGACGTTTCATTTGAATACATCGGACAGAGACAGGGGCTGCGCTTCAGGATGCGCCGCGGATTTTCGCTGTATCTCACAGGTCTTTGACCTTGGGGGAGCTCTGTACCGGCCTTTATATATCATATCGTGAGGGTTTACCATGAAAATGTTTCGAGGACTATCGAACTGGATCGGTATGGACATGGGCTCGTCCCAAGTCCGTATCTACCGGGAAAATAAAGTGATCCTTGCTGAAGCGAGTACGGTCGCGGTGGATAACATCGACGGCCATGTACTGGGCGTTGGCACGGAGGCGCTCATTCATTACCACAAGGCGCCGGAGAATATTTCTCTGGAGTGGCCGGTACAGAATGGCGTCATCGCTGATTATGATATGACGAAGGCGATGCTTCGTTTTTTTATCCGCAAATCGCTTCATCATGCGGTGTCGCGTCCGACGGTGATGATCTCCATTCCGGGCGAGACGAGCTCGGTCACGCGGCATGCGCTGGTGGATGCTTTGATCCACGCCGGCGCGCAGCATGTGTACCTTCTTCCTTCGCCGGCGGCTGCGGCTATCGGGGCGGGGAAGGATATGCTGGCACCGTCTGTGATCTTTTCTCTTGTCATCGGGCGTGATGTCGCTGATGCGGGGCTTTACAGCTGCGGAGGGATCGTCACGCAGGAGGGGATCCCTTTCGGCGGGCATCATATCGATAAGGGGATCTGCCAGTATCTGCAGGAAAAGTATCAGATCATGATCGGGCTGGATCAGGCGGAGAAGCTGAAGAGTGAAGTGATCTCTCTTAAAGCGGCGGATGGGCAGGCGACATTCACTATACGCGGGCGCAGGATCCGTGATGGCGTGGAAGTGGTGGTGGAGCTTTCCACGGAGGAATTAAGACCGGTGATGCAGCGTATCCTGCAGCCTGTTCTGAAGCTCATCCGCCGTGTCCTTCGCGAGGCGAAACCGGAGATGGCGGGCGATCTTCTGAAGAATGGTCTGCTTCTTTCCGGCGGCAGTGCGCTTTTAGACGGGCTGAAGGACTGGCTCGCCGGAGAGCTTCATATGCCGGTCTTCGTACCGGCTCTGCCGGGGGAGGTATTGGCTATGGGCTGCTATCAGGCTCTTGGCATGTATAAGGATCTGCCGTTTCTCATCGAGAACGGTGAAAAATATTACGGAGGCGCTTGATCGTGATTTTCTTTGGCAGAAAAAAGATGGCCGCCGCGGTCGCCCTCTTTGTTTTCATGGGCGCATGCGGCTGGTTCTGGCGGCATAGGGAGTACATCCCTTTCATTTCGCAGCCGCTCTCTATCGGTGCAGCTCCTTTCAACTATACCGCGAGCAGGACGGCGCTTTCTTTCACACAGGGGATAGACTTACTTTCGGGTGTGTGGGAGAACTGGAACGAGCTGGATGCGCTCCGGAAGGAAAATGAAAGTCTTCGCGCGGAGCAGGCTCAGTACAGCGAGATCCTTGCAGAGAATATCCGACTGAAGAGTCTCCTTTCGTTCAAGCAGGGCTATAAACAGTACCACCTGACGGGGGCTTCTGTCATCACCCGCGACTACGGGGGATGGACACAGACGCTGGTCGTCGACCGCGGCAGTGACAGCGGCATCAAGAAGTATATGCCTGTCATCGTCCCGACGGGTCTTGTGGGCTTTGTGAGTGAAGTGTATGAGAATTCCGCACGTGTGCAGCTCCTTCTGGATCCGCGTACATCGGTGGGCGGTATCGTTGCGCGTCCGGCCTCGCGCGTGGTGGCGATGGTTTCCGGAAACAGCGGTGAGCCGGGCAAGCTCTCTTTCGTGAATCTGCCGCGTGAGGCTGATGTCATTAAGGGAGATACCATCGTGGCATCCGGCTATGGCGGGGTGTATCCGAAGGGGATGGTCATCGGTACCGTCGAGCAGGTGGATGTCGATTCCATCGGCGGCACGCAGGTGGCACGCATTGTTCCGGCGGCTGATTTCTCTCATCTGGAAGAGGTCTTCATCATCACGGACCATATCCAGAGGGCGACGCCAGAGAGTATCCTGGTGAAGCCGCCGAAGAAGGAACCGCCGATGAATCCCAATAAACATCAGGCAGGTGAGAAGGAATGAGCGGCTATGCACTGGCTTTTTTGAGCTTTCTCGTTTTTCTTGTGCAGTCCTCGGTGATGCCATTCTTTTTCTCGGGGCTGCATCAGCCGGATCTGTGGCTGGTCGTCATCGTCCTTGCGACATTGATCTTTGACAACAAGACGGCGATGACGCTTGCGCTCGTGGGCGGGCTCCTTACGGATCTTGTGACGGGAAATCTTTTCGGACTGCACCTCCTGCCATACCTGGCGATCGCAGCGCTGTATCTTGCTTTGGGCAGGAAGCGCTATAACCGTCACTGGTATATTTCGCTTTTTGCGATGACGCTGGCTTCGCTCCTTTATGCACTGCTGTCATGGCTGGTGCTTTTGGCAGCCGGCAGCCATGTCTTCTCGATTTCTTATATCCTGTACTTTGTGATGAGCACCACCTTCATGAATGGAGCAGCCGTGCTCTTTCTTCACAGGCCGCTATGGGCCATGAAACGGGAGGGAGAACCGAAGTGGTGAATAAGCATGTGCCCTCGATTCTCAGTGGGCTTTTGAAAAATACCGAGGAGTCCCGCTATGCGCGTATGATCTATGCGGCGATCTTCCTCCTGCTCGTCCTGGGACTGCGTCTTTTCTATATGCAGGTCATTCAGGGCGGGTATTATAAAGAAGAAGCGGATGGGAACCGCATCCGCTACCTTCCCATGCAGGCGATGCGTGGTGTCATGTATGACCGTAATGGCTTGATCCTTGCGGGCTCGCGCTCGGCATACAGCGTCGTCATGCCGGTCGATCGCAAGGGGAATACGCTGTCGGATGAGGCGCTCAGCCGCCTGTCGCAGCTTCTTCATGTGCCGACTGCCGATATCAAGAAAAAGATCGAAGACAATAAGCTGGCCTTCGGAGCGATCTATCTGGCAAACGATGTCGGCATCGATGTCGCGACGCAGATCGAAGAGAAGAAGGATGAATTCCCCGGCATCGAAATCGAAGTGAATCCGCTGCGCGTGTATCCGCTGGGCAATGCGGGGGCGCAGGTCCTTGGCTATGTCGGCGAAGCGGGGCCGGATGACAGGGACGCGGAAGGAAATCCGTACAAGACCACGACACTGATCGGTCGTGCGGGCCTTGAGCGCCGCTATAACAATTATCTCGAAGGCAAGAATGGCTCGAAGACGGTCGAGGTCAATGCATCGGGGCAGCCTGTCCGCTATGTGGGCGGTACGCCGTCTGTCACGGGGAACAGTGTGCGTCTGACGCTGGATGCGAATCTGCAGAAAGCGGCAGAGGACGCGATGGAAGCACAGGTGAAGACGCTCGTCCATGGCGGTGTCATGCCGACGGGGGCTTCCGCGGTGGCTGTCGATCCGAATAGCGGAGCGATCCTCGCAATGGCCAGCTGGCCGAGCTATGATCCGAACCGCTTCAGCAAGGGGATCTCTTCAAAAGACTGGAATGAGATCGTCAATAATAAGAATCATCCGATGCAGAACCGCACGATCCAGTCGATGTATCCGCCAGGATCGCTCTTCAAAGTCATCACGGGCGCGGCAGCACTCGAAGCGAAGGTGACGACACCAGAGGAACGCATTTTTGATAACGGCAAGCACTGGCTCGTCGATAAGAGAAACTCTGGGGGCGAAGCTTTCGGATGGATCAATTTCTATGAAGCGATCGAAAAGTCGGACAATGTCTATTTCTATGAAATGGGACGCCGTGCAGGCATCGACCGCATCTCCCATATGGCGGAGGAATTCGGTCTGGGAAAAACGACAGGCATCGACCTTGCTGGTGAATCGGACGGCAATGTCGCTAGCGAAGCCTACAAGATGAAGGTTTTCAAGCAGGACTGGTACCTCGGGGAGACGATGGATGCCGCGATCGGACAGAGCTTCACACTGACGACGCCGCTGCAGATGGCGATGGTATACTCGGCGATCGCCAATGGCGGCTTCCGCTACCAGCCATACCTTGTGAACCGCATCGATCAGCTGGATGGGACACCGCTCAAGATCTTCTCACCGGAGAAGGTGGGGACGCTTCCGGTATCTAAGGATACGCTTGATGCGATCCACAAAGGACTTCGGATGGTCATGAGCAAGGATGGGACAGGCGGACAGATCTTCGAACATTATCCGATCTCGATCGCCGGTAAGTCTGGTACGGCGGAAACGAATGGTCTCGATAACGGCTGGTTCGTGGCATATGCGCCTTTCGACAAGCCGGAGGTCGTGATCCTGTGCATGTTCGAGCACAGCGGCTTCGGCTCGGAGTCCGCGGCACCAGTCGTCAAGAAGATGATGGATGCCTATTTCCATATCGGAGATTATTCGCCGGCAAAGCTGAAGGCAGCGGATGAGGCAAAGGCAGGAGGCAAAAAGAATGGCTGAGATCGTATCCTTTGCTTCCGGTAAGGGCGGCGTGGGGAAGACGCTCCTCACCGCTGCTCTGGGGATCTTCCTCTCCCGGAGGGGGAAGAAGGTGCTCCTCATCGATGGGGATATGGGCATGAGAAATATGGATCTCGTGCTGGGGCTGGAAAATGAGTGCTTCTATCATGTGATGGATCTGGCGGAAGGCCGCTGCTTTGCGAAGGATGTCATCCTGGAAGTGAATGACCATTTGGATTTCCTGCCGGCGGCGCAGAATGATACATGGGAGACCGTCTTTCCTGCGGCGATGGATACCGTGCTCGAAGACGTGGAGGATAAGTATGACTACATCCTTCTCGACTGTCCGGCGGGGCGAGGAGAGGGCATCCGCTTTGCGGAGCATCTCTCGGATCATATGTTCCTTGTCGTAGCGCCGTCCTGGGCCTCGAAGCGGAATGCAGAGCGTCTCATGACGGGACCGCGCAAGCGATACATGACCTATGTGCTGAACCAGTTCTCCCTCTCGGGGGATACGCAGATCTCCTTGACGGATATGCTAGAGACGCTCGATGAAGAGTCCGTCTCTGCCATCATCCCGTATACGGAGGAGGCAGACCGTCTCGCGCATCAGGGAGAGCTTTCGGATTTTTCCGAAAAAGGGGCGCTCGGAGAAGCACTCGCTCTTTTCTGGAAATCGTACAAAGAAGAGAAACAGATCCCGCTTCCGCGCTGGAAGAAGCTGCTCCGGAAAGCAGAGGCGGAGAATGAGCGGGAGAAGGCACCTGTGAAGACGGCGCCGGCCGGCCTTTCCTGGCACTCCGGCAGCCGCTCGTATAAATGGCAGAGGAGGAGATAGCAGAATGAATCTCATTCGGTACTGGCGGCGCATCGACAGCACGCTGCTGATGGCTGTCTTGGGCCTTGCCGTCATCTGTCTTCTGATCATTGCGAGCGCCACCCATGCGAATATGGATGGACAGCCGGGGCAGTATGACTTTGTCATGAAGCAGGGGGTCTTCCTGGTCGGCGGTCTTATCATCGCGGGGGGCTCGCTCTATTTTGACTACAGGAAACTCTATCGCTTCGTACCCATCCTCTATGGGATCAATGCGATCCTGCTTCTGGTCGTCAAATTCGCCGGAACGAGTGCGCTTGGGGCGCAGCGCTGGATCCAGATCGGCCCTTTCACGCTGCAGCCTTCGGAATTTGCGAAAATCATCATGATCATCTGTCTGGCAAGGCTCATGGCGAATGACAGATCCGGTTTTCAGACATGGAAGAGTCTTCTGCCTGTCGCAGGGATGATGGCACTTCCGACACTTTTGATCTTCATCCAGCCGGACCTTGGTACGAGCCTTGTCTTCGCGGCCATCACCTTCGGCATGCTTTATATTTCCGGGCTCAAGATGCAGCTCGTGAAACGCGCTTTTCTTGCATTCGTCGTGGTCTTCCCATTCATCTGGTTCTTTGTCCTGCACAGCTACCAGAAGATGCGTATCCTCGTCCTCTTCAATCCGGACGTCGATCCGTATGGCTCCGGTTACCATGTCATCCAGTCGAAGATTTCCATCGGCAGCGGCGGTTTCATCGGGCAGGGTCTTTTCGAAGGCACGCAGAGCCAGCTGAATTTCCTCCCGGAAAATCATACGGACTTCATCTTCTCCGTCATTGGGGAAGAGCTGGGCTTCGTCGGAGCCATTTTCGTTCTCTTTTTATTCTTCGTTCTTTTATACAGGACACTTATGATTTCCCGCTCTTCGGGGGATGCCTTCGGCAGCCTGCTCGCCTGTGGGATCTTTTCCATGTGGCTCTTCCAGATCTTCATCAATGTCGGCATGACCCTCGGCATCATGCCTGTCACCGGCATCCCGCTGCCTTTCATGAGCTACGGCGGCTCGGCTCTCCTCATGAATCTTCTCTGCGTCGGGCTTTTGATGAATATCTATTTAAGAAGGAAGAAATTGATGTTTGATTGACTGGGGACTAAGAGACTAGAAGACTAGGAGACATCAGACTTCCGTATCGTCATTTTGAGCGAAGCGAGAAATCTTTGTCATTCGCGGCTCAGTGGTCGATGGGTGGAAACCCCAAATGGGAAACCTGCCATCAAGAGACCTTCGGGCATCGCCGTTTACAAAAACGGTGCTCGGGTATTCTCATAAATCGCCTGCTTGAAACGCATTTCTCCACTCTCTTTCATACCGCCAGTGCCCTATCCGCCCCTTCGGGGCACCTTCCCCT
>ENA-OUQH01000818-OUQH01000818.1-human-gut-metagenome-genome-assembly--contig:-NODE-818-length-21839-cov-11.289983_pt1 | contig 21839 bp, 13 predicted proteins | sample MGYA00237948_ERZ548828 | MGnify/ENA primary metagenome ERZ548828 (study PRJEB26490, sample SAMN05194711) | human gut metagenome | biome: terrestrial biome; feature: human-associated habitat; material...
TTTCCACCGTCAGCGGCAGCCCCGCCTCATAGCAGAAGATGGTCTTATGCTCCGCGCCGTGATACTGAAACACCCGGTGTACATCCTTCTGCCTGGAGCAGAGGAACAGGTAGCCGATAAAGATCAGTATCTTGATGGCACCCTCGATAAGATTATGTACCAAAGCGCTCTGCGCACGGAACAGCCCCGCCACAAACGTGGGCAGCAGCATGAACAGACCCAGGCACAGTGCCAGGGACAGCAGCAGGGAAAATGTGACCAGTATGCCCTGGAACTTCTCCGCCGGGACATGCTTTTCCAGCCACAGGTCGAATTTGGAGGGCTGGGCGGCCTCGTCATCCGGGAAATAATCCGCCGAGAACATCAGCGCCTTGATCCCCTTGACCATGGAATCCAAAAAGGTCACCACGCCCCGGATAATGGGCAGGCCCAAGATGGGGTACTTGTCCCGCACCAGCTTCAGCTCCTCCACCTTGGTCACCAGGCCCTCCGGGGCCCGGACCACAATGGCCTGCTTTTCCGGCCCTCGCATTAAGATTCCCTCAATAAGTGCCTGGCCGCCGATGGAGGTACGGAAGGTTTCTTTTTTCTCGCGTTTTGCCATGTGTCAGTAAGTCCTCTCTGCTCCCCCCAGTATAGCACAACCACGGGGAGGATACAACATTTGTTCTATTATTTTTATTCTTCTTCATGGGAAATCGGCAGGCGAATGGTGACTACGCAGCCCCCGCCGGGGGCGTTGCCGATGTCGAAGGTGCCTTCGTGGCGGCGGATGATCTCATCGCACACCGCCAGGCCTATGCCGCTGCCTCGCTCCTTGGAGCTGCCTTTGTAGAATTTCTGCTTCACATAGGGCAGCTCCGCCTCCGGGATGCCGGGGCCGTAGTCCCGAACCCGCACCACATACCACTCCCCATCTTGCTCCATGGACACGGTAATGCGTTTGCCGGAGCCGCCATGCTTGGCGGCATTGTCCAGCACATTGCACAGCACCTGCTTCAGCCGCTCCGGGTCACCGGTGATAGGCTGCTCAAACATCTCGCCGGCATTCGAATATTCCAGGTCGATGCCGTCCTGGCGGAAAAGCTCCCGGTAGGTGTAGATGGCGTCCTCCACCTCAGCCTGGAGATCCATCTGCTCCACCCGAAGCGTGAAGCGGCCATCCTCTATCTTGGAAAACTCCAGCAGCTCCTCCACCATGTTGGTGAGTCTGCGGGACTCCCGGAGAATGATCCGCACACCCCTGTGCAGCTGCCCGATGTCGCCGCTGTCGTCAGCCAGCAGTGTCTCTCCCCAGCCGGTAATGGCCGTGAGAGGGGTACGCAGCTCATGAGACACAGAGGAGATGAACTCTGTCTGCATCTTTTCGCTTTGGCTGATCTGCAGGGACATCTGATTGATATTATCCACCAGCTGGCCCATTTCATCGTCGTATTTATTGGGGATCTGGATGCCGTAGCTGCCGTCGGAAATCCGCTTGGCAGCCTCCGTCACCTCCGCCACAGGGAGAGCGATCCTTCGCATGAAGGCCAAATTCACCGCCAGCACCACGCCGCTGATAACCACGGCGATGCCCATGAATGCCAGGGTCAGCAGGGCTACCTGCTTATCCAGCTCTCTTGTGGCCGTAACCAGGCGCAGTACCCCCACCACGCTGCCGTCAAATACCAGTGGTGCCGACACCGCCAGGATGTTCTCCCCGGTAAGAGGATCCTTGCCGGAAAAGCTCTCCATCCTCCCGCCGTCCAGCGCCCGGCGGACCTCCGTGGTTTCCGGCGTCAGGCCAATGGTCTGGCCCCGGCTGGAAATGTCGATGCGCCCGTTTTTATCCAGAAACTGCAGCTCAATGGTGTCTGCGTCCTCAAAATCCTTGGCGTAGAGCACTGCGTTGCGGTAATACTCGTTGTAGCTGACCATGACATAGGTGTTGAAATAGCTCACGCCGGAGCGGGCCTTACTCTCCAAGGCGGAGCGGGCGTTGCTGTAAAAATTGGTCACCAGGATCACCGAGGTCAGCGCAGCAATGAGCAGCAAAATGACAATAACGGGCAGAACACTCCCCATGATCCATCGCCGGCGCATACCAACCACCCGGCGTTTCCGTTTTGGGGCAGACCTGCTTGCCTCCTCCGCCTTGTCCAGCATTATGCTTCCCACTTATATCCGTACCCCCAAACCGTAGTGATGTAGGTGGGATTGGTGGCGTTGTCCTCGATCTTCAGCCGCAGGCGGCGGATGTTCACATCCACGATCTTCAGCTCGCCGAAATAGTCCCTCCCCCACACAAGGTCCAATATCTCCTCCCGGGACAGCGCCTTGCCCGGGTTCTCCATAAACATCTTCATGATGGCGTACTCCATCTGGGTAAGCTTGATGCGCCGGCCATTTTTCTCCAGGGTACGGTTGCGGGTGTTGAGCAGGAAGGGCGGCTGGTCGATCTGGTCGGCCACCTCGTCCGCCACACCGCTGCGGCGCATGAGGGCATCTACCCGGGCGGTAAGCTCCGCCGGGGAGAAGGGCTTGGTTACATAGTCATCCGCCCCGGTCATAAGGCCCGTGACCTTATCCATCTCCTGGGACCGGGCCGTGAGCATAATGATACCGATGCGCAAATTGGTGGCCCGGATGCGGCGGCAGACCTCAAAGCCGTCGATGCCCGGCAGCATGATGTCCAGCAGCGCCACCCGGGTGTCGGGGTTTTCCTGGAGCTTTTCCAGCGCCTCCTCGCCGCTCTCGGCCTCGATAACGTCGTAGCCGGCCCTGCGCAGATTAATAACGATAAAGCTGCGGATGCTGCTCTCGTCCTCTAATACCAATACCTTTTTCATGGTTGTCTCCCCTCTCTCAGTTCCTGGCATCCCACGCCGTGGAAATCAGATTGAAATGGCTGCTGACCCAGGCGCTGCTGATGCCCAGCTCATCGCCGTCTTCTGTGATGCGCATGGCATAGGCCACATTGGCCCGCTGCAGCACCAGTGTCCGGCCGCCTGTTTGGGCGTCCCGCTCCCGTTCCTCACCGCTGAGGCTGTACAGGTACAGCACCGGCCTGCCATCCACCTGCAGTGTCACGCAGGTGCCGTTTTCCATGGCATCCAGACGTGTGCCGCTCATTTTTCCGTGCCAGTCGTCATTGAGCACCAGATACCAGCCATCCGTCAGGTCATGGTAGGTATCCATGACCCAGGCGCTGTTGCCCCGGTCATCAAACCGGTACCAGGCGAAAAACGCACTTGCCTGCCGGGTATTGCTTTTCTCGGGGTACGGAATTTCGATAATGCCGTCATTATTAATGTCCTGCGGCCGGAGCTGGCTGGAGGGATACTGCACCTCCGTAATGCCGGTTTTTCTGTCCGCGCCCGTATTCAGCAGCTGCCCGCCGCGGCAGAGCAGGATATTCGTCATGGCCGTGTTTTCCGCACTCACGGCGGTGACAAAGGCCGCCGTCTTTTGGCTGTCCAGCTTGCCGCACACGATGCTTCCTCTGCTCAGCTCCGCCGGTGTGCAGTGCAGCTGGCAGGTGCCTTCCACGCGCATCTCCCCATCCTGCCACACATAGTGCTCGGCCAGGCAGCCTCCCTCCGCTTCCGACCGGATGAGCAGCAGGTCGAACCACCCATCGCTGTCCAGGTCGTCCACAACATAGCGCAGGTAGCCGCTCTGCATCAGCATATTGACCTGGTTCGGCACCAGTTCGTATACGGCTACGGTCTGCACCTCCGTGCTGACCCGCCAGCCCACGACCACCTCCAGCCGTCCGTCTCCGTTGAAATCCCGGAAGGACACGGAGTCGATGGAGCTGCCGCCGGATTCTATGGTGCTGTACAGGGAGAAGGTCCCATTTTCCTCCCGGAAAAACAGGATCTTCAGAGGGTTGTCGTCTGCGGTGTGGCGGAAAAAGGCCACCGCCTCCTTCTCCCCGTCACCGTCCATGTCGATCATCTGCAGGGATTGGATATTATTGCCGCTGGAGGGGGTGATGTACTCATAGCCGCTTTCCAGATAGGTGTTGAGTGTGTTGGCCAGGCCCGTGTATTCCACCGGCACCTGGGGCAGGGTGAACAGGTTCTCCGCAGAAGTCTCCAGCGAGCAGCCGCAAAGTCCCAGCGCCAGCGCCAAATAGGCCAGCACGATCAGTATTTTCCTTGCAGAACGTTTCACGGCACTCCCTCCCCGGTTCCGATTTTTATTCAGAATATACTATACCACATTTCTCTCTCCTTGGGTAGTCCCTGTTTTGCATTTTCTCCGGTACAAAATAGGGCATGGCGCAAAATTTCCTCTTGAAATGCGGTGGAAAGTACGCTATAATAAGCAAGCACCTGCCGGTGTGTTGGAATTGGTAGACGAAGTGGACTCAAAATCCACCGCTGGCGACAGCGTACCGGTTCGAGTCCGGTCACCGGCACCATATCGAGTGGTCATAAGGGATTTCCCTTATGACCACTCGATTTTTTATGTGTGTGAGCGCAGCTCACCGCCCCCAGGGGGCGGAAAGCCGTCCCTTGCACTTGGAATAAAAATAGTATATGATAAGCTGGAAGGCAGGTCGAGCCTGCCTTCCAGCTTTATGATAGGAGGCCCCGCCCATGACGACACAGAGAAAGGCCGACCTGCTGCTGGTGCTGATCACCGGCTTTTGGGGCTGCTCCTACTATCTGTCCGACCTGGCCCTGGGGGAGATGCCGCCCTTTGCCCTGTGTGCCATGCGGTTTTTGCTGGCCTTTGCGCTGCTGGGCATTGCTCTGTTTCCCAAGCTGCGGCATGTAAACCGCAAGACCCTGCTGTGGGCGGTCCCGGCGGGGCTTTCCCTTACCCTCACTTATATCGGCGCCACCGTGGGTCTGCTGTATACCTCCATCTCCAATGCTGGGTTCATCTGCTCCCTGCCGGCGGTGACCACACCCCTTTTGACCTTTTTGCTGTACCGGAAAAAGCCGGAGCGGCGGATGCTGCTGTGCCTGGCTCTTTGCACGGTGGGCCTTGGGCTGCTGACCCTGGGGAACGATTTTCGCCCGGCGCCGGGGGACCTTATCTGCCTGCTGTGCGCCCTGGGCTACGGCATCAACCTCCTGGTGGTGGAGCATGCGGTGCGCCTGCCGGAGGTGGACGCCCTGCAGCTGGGCGTGTTCCAGCAGCTGGTGACAGGTGCGGCCATGCTGGTGCTGTCGCTGCTGTTTGAGGCCCCCTGTCTGCCCCAAACCCCCACAGGCTGGGGCAGCGTCCTGTTTCTGTCCGTTTTCTGCACAGGCATCGCCTTCGCCATCACCGCCGTGCAGCAAAAGCACACCTCCGCGGTCCATGTGGGGCTGATTTTCACATTGGAGCCGCTGTTTTCGGCTATTGTGGCCTTCTTCCTCGCCGGGGAGCGGCTGGCTCCCCGGGGCTATGTGGGGGCGGCACTGATGATGCTGGCTCTGGTGACCATGGAGGCGGGCCTGCCGTTTCTTAAAAAGAAGAAGCCGATGGAGGAATGAGCAGTCAGGAAGGGGAAAATCATAGGATTTGACGCGGCACACACCATCAGCGCCCTGTCGAAGCTGACGCTGCGGCTGCTGCGAAACACCAACAAAAAGGAGGCTTCCCAGCAAATGGATATGTATTTTTCGGCCAAACGGCAAACCCTTGCGCAGTTTATGGAGGTCTACGACCAGCAGCGGCTTCACGAGGTACACGGCGGCTCTACCATCCTATTTGACGCCATGGCCCACCAGTCGCCCCAAGACCGATATGATATTGTTCGGTTTCTCATCGCCAAGGGTGCGGAATTGACGGGCACAAACGGCGAAAACGAGACCCTGTTTCACATCCTGTTCTCCCGCCCGAAGCACAATATGGCGCAGACGGTGGAGCTGACAAAGCTGCTGATTGACGCCGGGGCGGATATAAACCAGCCGGATGCGAAAGGCCGGGTGGCACTCCAGCATCTTATCAGCCACCCCAAGCTGACGGACCGGGACTTGGCCCCGCTGTATGACCTGCTCTTCACCCGGTGCCGCCTGGACCTATCCATAAAAAATGCCTGGGGCTATACCCCCATAGAGCTGGCTCAAAAGCTCCCCTACCGGGCGGAGCTGCTGCGAAGAATGACGGAGTAAGCTGACGAGGAGAAAAACGCTTATGGACGAAGCAATGCAGTGCTATTTCGCGGAGAAAAATGTGGCCCGGCGCAGCGCCCTGCTCCGGGAGCTGGTATTCGCCTGCCCACCCGATGGCAAGGATTTTTTTCGCCGGGCTTTTCAAAAAGAGCGGTATCTGGACCTGAAGCTCACCGCCGTCCGGGGCTACGCCTTTTACGCCTCCGAGGACGAAGTGGTGCCCCTGATGGAGAAGCTGCTGGCCCTGCTGCAGAAAAGGCCGGAGCGCACGCCCTACGACTACCAGGAGTATGAGGTCATGCGCTCTCAATACCTGATGCCCTACGAAGCGTAAAACGAGAACTGGTGCAACCGGGCCGATGTGGGCATCGGCCCCTACGAAGGCGTTATGTATCACCGAGGAAGCGGGCGACCGCAAGGGTCGCCCCTACGAAGCGCAGCAAGGCGTTCGGTAAAACGGGGCGTCGGGGACGCCGCCCCCCACGACATTCTGTCGAAAAAAGGTGCGTAGGGGCAGACGCCTCTGTTCGCCCGCCGGACTTGTATCGCATTTCTTGCGATGTGTCATTGCGAAGCCAGTGCGCACGCTGGTCTCGCAATCCGTATTCCTTTTGTAGGGCGGGGTACCCTCACCCCGCCGTCCCGGTCTTGCACCATACTCCTTGTACCCACCCGTAGGGGCCGATGCCTACATCGGCCCGTTTTACCGCACCTCTTGTAACCCCCCGTAGGGCGGGGTTCTCCCTGCCCGCCCGGTCTTGCACCATACCCCTTATACCCCTCGTAGGGGCCGATACCTACATCGGCCCGTTTTACCGCACCTCTTGTAATCCCCCGTAGGGCGGGGCGCCCTCACCCCGCCGCCCGTAAAATTTTTTCAAATAAATCAATTTCCCTCTTGACAAGGGCCTAAAATGCGATTATAATGCGCTTAATTTCAAACGACAAACCTGTGAGGAAGAAGAGTAGCACAGCACAGGGCATCCTAAGAGAGCTTCGGGTGGTGAGATCGAAGCGGTGCGCGGCGGTGTGAATGGCCTTCCGAGGGCGGCTTGAACAGGAGCATTCCTAAGTAGGGTCCGCCGGGAACCCTCCCGTTATCCGTGGGGTACGCATGATGGTGCGTAAAAGCGAGTGGGCATCGCAAGATGTCAATTTGGGTGGTATCGCAGAAGCAAAGGCTTTTGTCCCATGTGGGGCAGAGGTCTTTTTTGTTTTTAAAATCCAGGCCGCCGGCAACGGTCCCTCCATCCGCCACCCAAAAAACCTATATAAAATTTGGAGGAAGCAAAAATGAAAAAGAACATTCTGAAGCGTGCGCTGACCCTGGCCCTGGCCGCCCTGCTGGCCCTGTCCCTCTTCGCCTGCGGCAAAAAAAACAACGACAATTCCACCAGCACCTCCGGCGCCACATCCTATAAGGTTGGCATCTGCAACTATGTGGATGACGCATCCCTGAATCAGATCGTGGACAACATCAAAATCCAGCTGGCTGCCATCGGCCAGGAGAAGGGCGTCACCTTTGAGATCAGCTATGATAACTGCAACGCCGATTCCGCTGTGCTGAACCAGATCATTGCCAACTTCATCGCCGACAAGGTGGACCTGATGATCGGCGTAGCCACCCCCGTGGCCGTGGCCATGCAGGCCGCCACCGAGGGCACCGACATCCCCGTGGTCTTTGCCGCCGTGTCTGACCCCGTCAGCGCCGGCCTGGTGGAGAGCCTGGAGGCTCCCGGCGCCAGCATCACCGGCACCTCCGACTATCTGGATACCGACGCCATCCTGGACCTGATCTTCGCCGCCACCCCCGACGCCAAGAACATCGCCCTGCTGTATGACCAGGGCCAGGACTCCTCCACCACCCCCATCAAGAACGCCAAGGCGTACCTGGATAAGAAGGGCGTGTCCTACAAGGAGTATAACGGCACCACCACCGACGAGATCAGCCTGGCCGTCAGCAGCATCGTGGCCGACAAGGCCGACGCCGTGTTCACCCCCACCGACAACACCGTGATGACCGCAGAGCTGGCCATTTACGAGACCCTGGCCAAGGCCGGCATCCCCCACTACACCGGCGCTGACTCCTTCGCCCTGAACGGTGCGTTCCTGGGCTACGGCGTGGACTATGCCAACCTGGGCGTGGAAACCGCCAACATGGTCTCCGGCATTCTCCTGGACGGCAATAAGCCCGCCACCACCCCCGTGCTGACCTTCGACAACGGCACCGCCACCATCAACACCGACATCTGCAAGGAGCTGGGCCTGAACTACGACGACCTGGCCAAGACCTTCGCCCCCCTGTGCACCAAGGTCCAATCCATCGTCACCGCCGAGAGCTTCGGCGATCTGAACAAGTAAAATCCGAAAAATGATCCAACAGGGCGGTGTGCTTGCAGCCCCTCCCCCACGCACCACAAAGTAACATAATATAATGTAGGGTGGGGTGCCCTCACCCCGCCCTACGCATAACATGAAAGCTGGTGCCACCGGGGCGATGTGGGCATCGCCCCCTACGAAATTCTATCGGTAAACAGTCTGTAGGGGCCGATGCCCACATCGGCCCGCACGCAGGCACTTCTTGCAACCATCCGTGGGGGCCGATGCCTACATCGGCTCGTCCCACCGCATTTCTTGCAAAAAACTGTCATTGCGAAGCCAGTGCGCACACTGGCTGTGGCAATCCGCATCCCCCGTCCCCACGCCCCCCTTGCCTAAAGGGGGCTGGCACGGCGAAGCCGTGACTGGTGGATTCTTCCCCGCACGAACGCACAGAAAACACGAAGTTCTCTATCACGCACGGAACCCCTCCACCAACCTACGGTTGGACCCCCCCTTTAGCCAAGGGAGGCTTCGTTCCCCCTGCAAATCCCCATCATTCTTCATCAAAGGAGACCCTCATGAACATTTTATCTCTGGTCCAAACCGCCCTGGAGCTGGGCCTCATCTGCTCGCTGACGGTGCTGGCACTGTTTCTGAGCTACTCCATGCTCAATGTGTGCGACCTGTCCACCGACGGCTGCTTTACTCTGGGTGCCGCTGTGGGTGCTACGGTGGCCATTGCCGGGCATCCCTACCTGGCCATCCTGGCCGCCATGACCGCCGGGGTCCTCTCCGGCTTCATCACCGCCCTGCTGCAAACGAAAATGGGCATTGACAGCCTCCTGGCGGGCATCATTGTCAACACCGGGCTCTACTCCATCAATATCGCCGTCATGGGCGGCTCCTCCCTGCTGAACATGAACAAAACCGAGACCGTGTTCACCAAGGCCCGGGCTCTGCTGCAGGGCACCGTTCTTTCTGAGCAGTATAAGCTGCTGGTGGCGGTCATCGCCGTTATTGCCGTGGTAGTTTTTTTGGCCCTGTTTCTGCGCACCCGCTTGGGCCTGGCCATCCGCGCCACCGGCGACAATCCCGACATGGTCCGCTCCTCCTCTATCAATCCCACCTTTACCACCATCGTGGGCCTGTGCGTAGCCAACGCCTTCACGGGTCTGTCCGGCTGCCTGCTGGCCCAAAGTCAAAAATCCGTCAGCATTGACATCGGCACCGGCATGGTGACCATTGCCCTGGCCTCCCTGCTCATGGGCCAGGTGCTGCTGGGCAAGGGCAGCATCCTCAAGCGGGCCATCGGCATGGTGGTGGGTGCCTTCGCCTTCCGCCTGGTGTATACCATCGCCCTGCGGCTGGATATGCCCGCCTTCATGCTGAAGCTGGTATCCTCGGTGATCGTGGTGCTGGCTATCGCCACCCCCTATTTCAAAAAGCAGCTGCCCATGCTGCGCCGCCGCATGGCTGCGAGAAAGGAGGCCCGCCACTATGCTGAAGATTGAAAATATATCCAAAACCTTCAACCCCGGCACCATCAATGAAAAGGCAGCCCTGCAGGGCCTGAGCCTGCACCTGCTCCCCGGGGATTTCGTCACCATCATCGGCTCCAACGGCGCAGGCAAATCCACTCTCTTTAACGCCATCTGCGGCAGCTTTTTCACCGACAGCGGCAGCATTTATCTGGACAGAAGAAATATCACCTTCCTGCCGGAATATCAGCGCTCCCGCCAAATCGGCCGTCTGTTCCAGGATCCTATGCGCGGCAGCGCCCCCCACATGACCATTGAGGAAAATCTCTCTCTGGCGGCGGCCTCCGGCGGCTGGCTCAGCCATGTGACCCGGGCGGAAAAGGCCGCCTTCCGGGAAAAGCTGGCTCAACTGGACATGGGCCTGGAGGATCGGATGAAGCAGCCTGTGGGTCTGCTTTCCGGCGGCCAGCGCCAGGCGCTGACGCTGATGATGGCCACCTTCAAGCCGCCGAAGCTCCTTCTGCTGGACGAGCATACCGCCGCTTTGGACCCCGCCACGGCAGAAAAGGTGCTGGAAATCACCCGTCAGACCGTCTCGGAAAACCATATCACCACCCTCATGGTCACCCACAATATGCACCAGGCCCTGGAGCTTGGCAACCGCACGTTGATGATGGACAGGGGCCATATCATCCTGGATGTTGCCGGAGCGGAACGGGCAGGCATGACCGTAGAGGACCTGCTGGCCAAGTTCAAAAGCGGTGCCGGAAAGGCCCTGGATAATGACCGTATCCTCTTATCGGAATAAGTCAAAATCGAATAAAAAAAGGTGCCCCGGGGCGCGTCTTTTTTATATGCTAATTCCGCAAAGGCCTCTCCCTTTACACGTTGAAGCGGAAATAGATCATGTCGCCGTCCTTGACCACATAGTCCTTGCCCTCGGAGCGCAGCAAGCCCTTTTCCTTGGCCGCAGCCACGCTGCCGCCGCAGGCCATCATCTCGTCGAAATTGATAGTCTCAGCCCGAATGAAGCCCCGCTCAATATCGGAGTGGATCTTGCCTGCGGCCTGGGGAGCCTTGGTGCCCTTTTTGATGGTCCAGGCCCGACACTCGTCCTTGCCATAGGTAAGGAAGGAGATGAGCCCCAGCAGGTCATAGGAGCACTGGATCAGCCGATCCAGGCCTGACCTTTCCACTCCCAGCTCCTCCAGGAACATAGCCCGCTCCTCGGGGTCGTCCAGCTCGGCGATGTCCTGCTCCAGCTTGGCGCAGATGGGCAGCACCTGGGCTTGCTCCTTCTCGGCCAAGGCCTTCACATCGTTATAATAGGAATTCGAATCGCAATCGGCAAAGCCGGCCTCGTCCATGTTGGCGGCATAGATAATGGGCTTCAGGCTCAGCAGGTCCGCCGTCTCGATAATGGCGCGGTCATCCTTGTCACAATCGAAGGTGCGGGCGGATTTCCCTCCGTCCAGATGCTCCGCCAGGGCCTTGAACACCTCCGCCTCGTGGAGGAACTTCTTGTCGCCCTTGGCAGCCTTGGCGGCCTTTTCCACCCGGCGATTCACCATCTCCAGGTCGGCCATGATGAGCTCTAAATCGATGGTCTCAATATCCCCCAGGGGGTCCACCGGAACGTTGGTGCCGGCATCGGCCACCACATGCATGATGTTCTCGTCGTCAAAACAGCGGACTACATGGACGATGGCGTCCGTGCGGCGGATGTTCTCCAAAAATTTGTTGCCCAAGCCCGCACCCTGGCTGGCGCCCTTGACAAGGCCCGCAATGTCCACGAATTCGATGACCGCCGGAGTCTTTTTGTCCGGCTGGTACATCTCAGCCAGCTTGTCCAGCCTTGCATCCGGCACCGCCACCACGCCCACATTGGGCTCGATGGTGCAGAAGGGGTAGTTAGCGCTCTCTGCCCCGGCATTGGTGATGGCGTTAAACAGGGTGCTCTTGCCCACATTGGGCAGTCCTACGATACCTAATTTCATAGTTTTCTCTATCTCCTTATTTTTCAAGGGTTTTCGGCACTTGAACGGCGCTTACTGTACCATTACTGTACCATTTTGATTTTGCTGCGCTTTTTCAAATTGTAATACGACTTTTAACATGGAATCATTATTCTTTGCCTCGTAAACTCTTACCCATTCGGAAACTCCTTTCTCACTATGAGAAAAGGCCCCTATGCATTTTATAATTGTAGCACAAGGGCTTTCTTTTCTCAATAGTGAACTTACCTTCAAATTGCCATTGTACGGCTGATGTACTGTTCAAACTCCCGGCGCTTTACCAGTTTTTTCGTCCCGACGAACAAAACGAAGGGGCAGTTGGGCGAGCGGAGCATACTGTCGATCTTGTTGATGCCGATGTTGCTGTATTCTGCCGCTTCTCTGGCGGTCAGCGTCATTTTCAGATGGATCGGAACGGTGCCGATGCAATTCTCCATGTAAAAGCTCCTTTCTTGGGTTTATCAGCCGAGCAGACGAGCCGCCGTTTTCAGATTGTCGGCAGCGGTGCTTTTGCGGAAGCTGTCACCGCCAAACATGATGGGGACGCAGACCTGCAAGATGCGCTCAAAAAACGCCGGAATTGGCCACCATGCGCGTACCCACTGAGGGCCAAATCCATGTCATGGTCGACATAGGAATCAAACAGCTCCGGTCTATGGGAAAGTAAAATCGTAAAGCCGGTATCGTCCGCAGTAAGCTCCGAAAGCTTCTGAGCGATCACCGCAGCATCACCTGTCAAATAGCCCGCGCTAAAGCTTGGTTCGTCGACGCCTGTAACGGTAATGCTTTCCCGGAAAGCACCTGGAGGCGGCTCCGGGCAACGCCTTCATTGCCGGCTGACTTCAGGTCTATCGGATCCTGCAAAACATTTTTGCGCATAAATCTTGACGGGGCCTCCTGAAAGCCGTCATCGGAACTATGACAAAAAGAAAAGCGGCAGGCTTCTTATGAAACTAAGCCTGCCGCTTTACATTATTCTGCACTCCGTTATTCGGCAGAGTGCTTTTTCTTTTTGCTTATAACCGTAGTGCCGGTCACAATGCCGCCGCTGGCAAGCAGCAATGCGATCCACAGCATGAGGTTGCTTGTATCGCCGGTCGGGGGAGACTTCGGCAGCTTTGCCGTTACGGTGTCGGCTTTTTTGATTTCCTTAGTGCCGTCCTTGTCGCTGTAATACTTATCACAGCCTTCGCAGTACCAATACTCAATATTGCCCTCGGCATCCTCGGTGGCCGCCTTGGCGGGGATATGCTTGAGGGCGGTGTGGTTATTCGGATCAGGCTCGCCGTAAGCCTTTCCGCAAACCTCGCACACCGCTTTTTGGGTGCAGGTGGCTGTGCCGCCGGAGCAGTCTTTGGTTTCGGAGCCGGTGCAGCCGTCTGCCGTGCATTTGCGGGTGTGCGTGCCGTCGCCGTTTGATGCCCATTCACCAAAAGTATGCCCATCGTTGATCGTTACGGTCATTTCGGCGGTGTTGCCCGCCTTGTCGGTGACAACGATCTTCTGCTCGCCGTCTGCCGGAGAGAGGGTAAAGCTGCCGGTTTCGTCAAGCTCGACCTCCGTTCCGTTCACGGTGATGGTGTTCACATACTTTTCGTCAACGGTGACCGTCTGCGCATCGCAGTAGGTCTTGCCGTCCTCAATGCCGGTGATCACCGGCTGAACATTGTCAAGCGTTACGCGGTCGGAGCGAAGATATGTTATGTTCATGCTCTCGTCAACAAGCATTGCGTAAACAATATATTCCCCGTTTGGGTCTATGCGGAACGGCTCCTCATACCCGCCGAATACGAGGGATTGAAGCTCCGCCTCGGAGAGATCCTGATCTGTCACCAGATAAGAGACAAACACGGTTCCGCTGTTGTCGGCGGCGTTTATCGTCACCGTTTGCGTGTCCTTAAAGAACAGTCCGAAGGTGAGCGTGTTTAAGAATTCCCGCCATTTATTTGTACCTATGATAATTTCGCCTGTGGGCTTTTCGGTGTCTTTCCACCGTGCTTTAAGCGTTATATTCTCGGCAGGCATGGTCGTGGGAATTTCCCTGTCCCAGCCGGTAAAGGTGTAGCCCTCTCTTGTCGGGTCGGCAGGGGCGGTGATCGCCGTGCCGTAGTCCTGTGTAATCGGAGCAATCTCGCTGCCGCCGTTGGTGTCAAAGGTAATTGTGTATTGATTGATTTCCCACTGCGCGGTGACAGTCATATTTTCAGCGGGCATAGTCGTGGGAATTTCCTTATCCCAGCCGATAAAGGTATATCCTTCTCTTGTCGGGGCTTCAGGTGCGGTAATTACCGTGCCGTAGTCCTGCGTAATCGGAGCAATCTCGCTGCCGCCGGCGGTGTCGAAGGTGATTGTATATTGATTGATCTCCCACTTCGCCCAGTATTCCTTATTGCCCATTTCTGTACCGCCGATCGCCGTAACAGGAGAGCCGGTCAGATTTTCGTTGTCATACCAGCCCTTGAAGGTGTACCCGGTGCGCGTCACATCTGTCGGCAGCGCTGCACCCACGCCGTAGGTGTATTCGGTGACATTGCCGCTGTTGATCGTACCGCCGTTCGCGTGCAGGGTTACAGTATAGGTCGGGGCTGTCCACTGTACCGTCAGGGTCGTCACATCAGCAGGAACACTGCCGCCGGGTTCGTAGGAATTGCCATTGCCGTCAAGCCACATGAAGTAGCTGCCTGTATTTCCGTCCGGGCGGGTCAGCCCGCCAGACGCGGGAGCGGTAAATGCACTGCCGTTTTTCACAATGATTTGAATATCCTCGGAGCTGCCGCCCAGCTTGCCGCCGTTTAAGTCAAGGGTAACGGCCTTCATCCCGTCAGAGTCCAGTGTGTCAGCGTTCAGGATTTCAAGCACGGGGCGGAAACCAATGTCCCGCACCGGAAGGGTTGGCCTTGCCCAAAATGTAGCCTGTGCAGCGAAGTGTCCACCACGAGATAGATACATTCCCTCGACATTCCCAGTACCTATATCCTGGCCGAAAGAGCGCATTTTATACCAGTTTTTGATATAATCGGCTGACTTCTGATAGATCGTATCCCATTCATTGTCAATTGGTGCAAGACCAGAGCCTTCTCCTTCATTACGGTGATGGTCTCCAACAGATGGGGCGCGGAGCGTATAGTTCACGTTACTCGCTGTATAGGTCTGGCCATAAATCAGGTTCATTTCTGCCAACGTCTCCCGCTGCAAAGAACATTTCACGTTATAGTCCGCAATAAAAAGGCTGTGCTCGTAGGGCTGCTTGGCGGTATCGGTTTCATTTTCCATCGAATAGGCATCCACCGTACCCACATATGTAAACGGCACATAATGCAGCGTTTTGTCCGGCAGATTGCTGTTTACCGTTCCGGGAATATTCATCGCCGATAGGTCAAAATAGTATCTGCCGCCGGGGGCGAGGGTGAACTGCTCGTCGATCTCGTCCGTCAGCTTCACTTCCCGAAGTGCGCCGGCATAGTCGGTCTTATGATCGCCGTTAAACTGCTCGTTGAACACGCAGAGCGTCTTGCCGGTCATGTCTATGCCGGTCAGGTCAATCGCTGCCCTGCCGCGTGTACCGTTTGTCGTGCCGTCCAGCTGCACAACGCGTGTATAGCGGGAAATGCTCCCGTCCGCATCCTTAATAACGGCAGATATATATTCATTATCGCCCACTTTTGCGTTCTTGTATTCGACCACCAGCACACTACCGTTGACCAGCACCGTCTTTGCCGTAAAATCGTCGCGGTCGCTGTCATGCAAGGTCAGCTTCCATTCATCTCCGGCGTATTCGGCGATCGGGGTCGTTAAATCTGCAACTTTTCCGTGCTCGGCAGCAGATATAAAGAGAACGGAGGACAGATCCATCTCCATGGCAGGCCGCACGGCAGCATCGTAGTCCACGTTGAGGGCGCTGCCGCTTCTGCCATCGGGATGAATCGTCCACGATCCGTAGCCGTAAACCTCATTGGAAGAACGCGTCCACCACTGTGCAGCGTACTTGCACGAATTTCTGTACAAATAAATACTATCCTCTTGCGAGAAGGCCCAGAGCTTCTGCGCTTTGACCTCCTGCCCGGTGATTCCCTCGGTGATGTCCTTGGGGCGGATGACCGCCTGCTCCTTTTCGGGGATCGCCTCGGCCAGGGAAACCATTTTCTGCTGCAAGGTGCTTCCCGCATACTCATTGGGCTTTCTCCATTGCGACATATCGGACGGGTTGTTGGCATAATAACCGTTGTCCTCGCTGTAGCGTCTTGCATTTTCAAACGGCACGGCGCTCCCCGTGCGGAACGGGACATCTCCGAAATCATTGTTTACCGCAAGCAGGGTAATGATGGGCGCATTATTGCTTTTGTCGGTCTTTTGGCCGATCACCCACCATTCATGCCCCGCAAAGGACAGCCTGCTTTTGTCGATCTTTAATATGCTTTGGGCGCTCGTACCGGGCAGAATGGCTTTTGCACCGCCTGCGGCAAAAACCGTTATCGGCACAAGGCATAGCACCATACAAAGGGTAAGTAGGATACTGAGGATTCGTTTTTTCATATCAAATTCTCCTTTTCATGACCTTATACAAGGCTCTTTTTCTTTTTCAGCACAATGTACAAAATCAAAACCATGTTGCTCAAAAGCGAAGCTCCTGCCACAACGATAGCTGTTTTTGCCAGCGGACTTTTTTCGGCAACGGCAGAAGATCCTGCGGCAATCGAACTGTCGGCCGCCGCTTTCACACCGGTGTCGGTCGTTCCGATCCACCAGTTGCCGTTTTCACCGATGAAGGGGGTCAGACCGTCTGCGCCTTTATCGCCTTTATCCCCTTTGTCCCCTTTATCACCTTTTTCTCCACGGCCGCCCTTATCGCCGGAGGCTCTCACTTCGAGGGAAGTCCAGCTTTGCCCGCCGTCATAGGAGACATACCAAATGTTATCGTCCCCGATTTTAAGCCGGGGCGTTATGCCGTCTTTTCCGTTTGTGCCGTCTTTACCGTCAGCACCGTCTTTACCAGGAGCGCCGTCTTTGCCGGGGGCGCCATCTTTACCGGGGGCACCGTCCTTTCCGTCAACTCCGTCTTTGCCATCCTGTCCGTCTGCGCCGGTGGCTTTTACGCCGAGGGAAAGCCATGTCTGACCTTCATCATAGGAAACTTCCCACTCGTTACTTTCGGCATTGATACGAAACCTTAGTGTATTTGAGCCTGCCGATTTCAGCGGAAGCTCAAGCAGATTGCTTGCGTAATCGGTTTTTCGGTCGCCGTTGTATTGTTCATTGAAAACAAACAGCCGATCGCCTTTTTCCACATCCACAGCAACAGGCAAAGTAAGTGTCAAATTCCCGTTTTCCATGCCCGTCTCGCTCACATTTTTAAGTCTGCCATAGTATTTCACGGTTTCGCCGTTGATCACCATTGCGGAAATATATTCGTTTGCGCCGGTTTTCGCCCCCTTGTAATCAAAGCGAACGCTGTTTCCCGAATGGGATTTGAGCGTTGCAAGGAAACCGTTCCGGTCACTGTCCTTCAGTGTCAGCTTCCATTCGTTTCCGGTGTATTCGGAAATCGGGGTAAATCCTCCGTCAGGCTTTCCGCCCACAGCAGCGGAGGTAAAGAGTACGGAGCTTGATTTTAAGCTAAAAGCGGGACGTACACCATACCATCTGGTGACATTGAGCCCAAAGTATAAGACACCACCACCACCACGCACGACGGCAGAAGGGATGCCGTCGATGTAATCTTCTTCGCCGGGGGAGCGCAGCCACCAATTGCTTGAATCCCAAGTTGGATGTTCTTTATCCACAATTCGCAGATCATTATTTACCGCAGACGCTTCCGCTGTGGAAAGCGGCCAGAATACAGCGTTATCCACCTGAGCTCCTGCTACACAGTCGGTATTTTCTCCGTTATAACTTCCGCTTGTAAGCGTCCGTTTCTTTACGGCAGCATTTTCTTCTGTCGTCAGCTTTTCTGCAAGCGCGTCTACTGCGGTTTTCAAATCACTCGGTGCGTATTCGTTGCTTGCTCCGTTACCGGCAAATTGCATAACTCCCATATTGCCTGCCGCAAGCAGGGTCATATCCCCCTGTGCGCTTGTAACACCGTTTCCGTCATAACCGATAACTCGCCATGCGGCAGGCTTATTTTCATGGTTTTGCCCGAAATACACGGTCGGTGCGGTCGCTGTGTTTACATTTTCCCTTAGTGCGTCTGCGCCAAGCTGTACCGTCCTTTGCAGACGCAAGCGCAGCGTGCTTTCATTCCGAATATTGTAATCTGCCAGCGTGCGCCCGTTCTCAAGCTCTTTTTCGCCGAAAAACAGTCTTTGCGCATCGGGAGAAAAGCCCGTTTTATCCCGAATTTTCTCCTTGACATTGTCAATGCTGTCGCCCTGCTCAACCTCGAGCGTTAAATGTGCTTGCCCTGTAATGGTTAAGTCAATGTAAATCTCCATGGCACTTGCCGTAGTCGGCACAAGGCATAGCACCATACAAAGGGTAAGCAGGATACTGAGTATTCGTTTTTTCATTTCTTGCTACCTCCGTTTTGCAGCCTCAAACAAGACTCTTTTTCTTTTTCAGTACAATGTACAAAATCAAGCCGAGGTTACCAAGCAGCGCAAGCCCCGCAACAGAACCGATAACAATCAAAGCAGGAGAGGATGCGGATATGTTTCCGGAGCCTGCGGGGACTGCTGCATCCGCCGCCGCTTTTACACCGGTGTCTTTCTTACCGATCCACCAGTTGCCGTTTTCACCGATGAAGGGGGTCAGGCCATCCTTGCCATCCGCACCGACAACTTTACCGAGATTGGCTGTTGTACCATCGGTGTAGGTGAGAACGAGTTCGCCGTCCGCATTGATTTCCGCCTTGGCGATTCCGATGCCGTCCTTACCGTCTTTCCCGTTTTTACCGTCAGCGCCGCTTGTTCCGTCCTTGCCGTCCTGTCCCGGTGTGCCGGCATCTCCCGGGTCACCCTTGTCGCCTTTATCGCCCTTTTCGCCTTGTTGTCCGGCTTCTCCGGTATCGCCCTTCTCTCCGGTGGCTTTCACGCCGAGGGATACCCACGTCTGTCCGTCGTCATACGAAACATACCATAAGCTGTCATCACCGATTTTCAGCTTTGGCGTGACACCGTCTTTTCCGTCCTGCCCGGGTGCGCCGGCCTCTCCGGGTTCACCTTTGTCGCCCTTGTCGCCCTTGTCGCCCTTCAGCTCCGACAAGGCAATCAAATCGTTCCAGACGGAATCATCGCTGTACTTCCACTGTACAAATCCGTTATATACCCGCAGCTCAATCTGCTTTCCGTCTGCGCCGTCATTTCCCGTCAGCTCGGCAAGTGAGACAAGATCGCGGTAAGCGTCGTCACTTTCACCCGCATATCGCCACTGGATACTGCTGCCGTTACTGCGGAATTCAATCTCTCTGCCGTCGGCACCCGCAAAGGTTGAGAAGGTTTTGGTGTTGGACAGTGCCGATACCATTCCTTTGTCTGTCACGGAGGAGACTGCAAAGGTATAGGTGGTATCCGCCTGCAGTGAGGTGTATGTATAAGAAAGCTCTTCCGCAGAAAGCGGAGCTTCGGTCACACGCTCAAACTCTCCGTCATCCATACGCATCCAGATATGATACCCGGCATAGGGACGTCTGAGGTCTGCCGTCGGCGCCTCCCAGGTGATTTTTGCGCTCCGGTTATCCGTTACGGATACGCCCGTAAGTGTCGGTATGGGCGGTGCGGCGCGAAGATTGGTCAGCACATAACCGAACACGGGAATCTTCTGATCGCCTGCCGTCCATGTACGCATACCGAAATCCCATGTAAAGCCGTACTGGCTGGAAACATCATAGCCGATTCCGTAGGAGGCAAGGAGCGAACGGCGGTCGATATTGTTGACCGTGCCGCTGGCGCCGCTGCTTTCGGTCGTGGTGTAGACCGTTCCCGTTGCTTTGCTGTAGCTCAGATCAATCACAAAGCCCATATTGAATGCGTCTACGCCCCACGTGTTTTTCATCGAAGCTGAGAAGCCGTGAGCCATCTCAACTCCTTCGGCATGTTCGGACGTGGTCGTCCAGTCGTTTGTGATACTGCTTGCACCGAAGCCGAGCTCATATTTTTGCTTACTGAGCGACTCAAATTTCGAAACATAGTCGGCGGTAGTAGCGGTATTCGACCAATAGGCGAACGGGTCGCCCTCGGCATTTTCCGGCAGGACATGGCTGCTCAGTATCGGCAGAGCCTTTGCCTTTCCCGCCGCAATATCCGCCTTGTAGGTTTCATTATACAGCGCGGCAAACTCATCGTAATACTCCCGGTCGAGCATGGTGTAAACCGGTTGCCCGGGGATCATCAGGGCAATGGTATTTCGCTCGCTGAGGTCAAAATCGCCCTTTTGCGGGTCATAAAGCGAGTAATAATATGTTGTTGCCGGCACGCGGTACAGCACCACGGAATCATTGCCGCCGGCATTAAAGGAGGCGCTGTATTCCTTTGAAAGAGTGTCCTCCGTACTCTTGGTAAAGTCCATGGTATATCCGAGCGTCGCCTCGTATCTCCACACCTTCAGGTCGCCCTGCGCGACGATGGATGCGCCGAAGGAGGTGTTGTGCGATGAGGATTTCGTGTCCGAATAGCCGGAGGAGAAGGTATAGGTGGTGGAACCGTCGGAAAAATCGAGGTCGTAGTCGCCGAGCTCCGCAAAATACGGAGCCGCCTGAAGCACCGCCTGCACCTGTGCGTCGGAGTATCCGTAGCCCTTGCCCTCATAGCGGGCAAACAGGCCGTCCTTGTTCACATCTCCCGCAAGCAGAATGCAGTTATACGGCATATCCCATGCGAGGTCGACATCGTGACACAGCTTTGAGTATTCGTCCTTTTCGGCTGTTGCCGTATACTTGCCGGCGGTCGACAGCGTGCCGCTACCGAAGTCCTCACCGTAGAACACATCGGTGAACAGATCGAATTTGCGCGCATTTTTGGTGCCGTTCTGTCTTTCGGCGGCAAGCGCGATCACCTGCTCGCGGCCTTCGGTGTTGTGGTCAAAGTTGCCAGCGATGGCATCCTGATAATACCACCACCATCTCGCACTCGAGTTCTTCTCGCGCGTGGTATCGCACAGAAGATTGAGACCGCCGTTTTCCTGCACCTCATAGAGAGCACCCGCGATGAAGACCTGCTCGGGCGTGCCTCTTCCGTTGATGGCAACGCCGGTCATGGCGGGCTTCGGCTTCACGCCGTTATTGTTTGTTCCGCCTGCCGTGTAGCTGCTCATCGCGATCTTCTGAACATTTGTGATCGCATCGTTTTCGCTGTAATACACGGCATATCCCATATTCGAAGCATCGGTATCCGAATTGGCAAGAAAACCGTAAGTCTTTTCTTCCTTTACTTCGTTGTAATATCCCGCAACGACGATTTCTTCATATCCGTCACAGTTGACGTCGGCTGTCGTGATGTTCGGGAAGCGAATATGGTCATAGTACCTGTTGCCGTCCTCTTTCTCATCCTCGCGATTGAGGGTCATCAGTTTTTTCTGCGATATTTTCTTAAAGGTTCCGCCGCTGTTTTTATACATCGTCAGCTTTGAGACAAAAAGGGCATACGTATCCGCCGAAACGCCGGAGATCCCGGGCAGCATACCGCTGCTGTAAGGGAACGGCTCGGCGGCGCCGGCGACAACCGCAAGTTCATCACAGCCGTCACGGTCGATGTCGACCGAAACGAGCGACTTTGTGATCTGATCTTTTTCGTATTCGGTCGTTTCCCAACCGCCGAAATAGGTATCCGCTCCCGCGAAGGATCTTCTGTAAAACGCCTGTTCACCGGCAATGCCCGTTCCGGCAATGCCCCACAGATCATCACTGCCGGCATAGGTGATAACGGCGGTCATTTTGCCGTCGCCGTCATAGTCGCCCGCCGTGACATTGAAATAGTGGCGGAATTCCTGATATTCAA